>Ga0265334_10001406_pt1 | contig 11581 bp, 8 predicted proteins | sample 42023metaG_FD_192442 | JGI IMG/M metagenome (GOLD analysis project Ga0265334, IMG submission 192442) | Rhizosphere microbial communities from Carex aquatilis grown in University of Washington, Seatle, WA, United States - 4-20-23 metaG | ecosystem: Host-associated > Plants > Roots > Rhizosphere >...
GGTGGCCAGGGGCTCACCGTCCACCAGCAGCCGCCACCCCCACCGGCCGGTGCGGGTGTCGCAGGCGAAGGCGCGCAGGGCCTCAGGCAGCCGATCGCGCAACTCGCTGATCGCCTCGCGGGCGGCCGTCACGCCGGGGAACACGGTGGCGCTGCGGCCGAGCTCACGGTTGTTGCCGCCGAGCAACCGCCAGGCGGTCGCCACCAGACCGGCGGGGTCGTCGTCCCCCGCCTCTCGGATCTGCCACGTCGGAGTCGAGGCCCCGTTGAGGACCGCTCCCGTCACCAAGTGAAAACGTGCTCGCGACATCATGACCTCCCGCCTGACCAGCACGCCTGGCCGCGTGCTTCTGTGCGGCGCCCTCTCGGGACCATCTGGAGACTTCAGGGACCCGGCGAATGGACGCGTTCGCCGATGTGAACGCCAGACATGAGCCGCGGGAGCGGACAGCGAACTCGTGACACAGAAAGGGACGAACCGGTCACGGAGTGTCAGATTGCCCGGTTCGGAGCGTGACGAGCAGGAGGGCCGGAACGCTTGTTCCGCCCCCTGTGCGCACCCGTGCGCAGAACTCCCGTAGTGACCAGGTATGCGGTGCCCAGCCGGACCGCCACGCCCACCGGCCGGGTCAGGATCCGTCCCAGCCGGCTCGTGAGCCGCTGGCACCTGGGGCCCGGAAACCCCTGATGCGCCGGCAGGAGAGCGGAAACAGGCACGGGTTCCGCGGCGCCACGAGTGGCTCCGGGGACGACACCCATCCGGCTGGGTGTCACTCGACCGCAGCAGGACCAAACTCGGCCGGCGAGGTGTTGGGGACCCGCCCGTTGGTCATCGACTTGTCGGTGCGCCGGTTGTCCTGCCCGAACCCGGCCTGCTCCCGTGCGACGTTCATCGAGCAGGTCGAGCAGATGACCCGGCGCTATCAGCGTCGCGCTCCGGGGCTGGCCCTGAACACCGTCAAGCGCTACGCGCGCGCCCACGATAAGGCCGAGTTGATCCGCACACCCGGGTACCGGGCCTGCCTGGTCGACCCCGCGAGCACCTGTGCCAGCGTCGGGCAGCCGGCCCGGTGGGCGCCACTGAACTGTTGGGCGAGATCCGCGCCATGGGTTACACCGGCAGCGCGAACCTCCTGGTTCGCTACCTGGACCAGGGCCGAGCCGATGACGTCCTGCCCAACCCTGTCATCCGGCGCCTGACCGGCTGGATCATGAGCCGTCCCGGGTGCCTGAGCTCCTCGACGAGCACCCAGCGCGACAAGCTCGCCCGGTGGTGGTGGGCAACGCCGTCCCCACATCCGCACCACCGCCCGTGAGATTGAGGTCCCATGAGCGGCGTGGAAGTGCGCTTGCCTCCTCGACCCACCGCATCCCGACCTTGACCCCGGGGGCGGCCCTCGCGTTACCCCAGCGGGCCTGATGCCGCCGCGCTCAGCGAAGATCCACGCCCTCACCGGTGATCCACTGGTACACGTCGTGGGGCATCACTCCCAGCTCATGGGCGATCTCCTGCTCGGTCCACCCGTCGCACACCGCGGCAGCAACTGCCTGGTTCCGTTCCTGGACCGAACCCGGCCGATCGTCGTTCCACACGGCCCTGTCCACCCGGACCACCCGCGTCAACGTCTCCGTGCTCCTGAACGCCGAGCTCTCCACCGCGACCACCCCCTGCGTTCAACTGAACCACGGATGCGCCCGCGTGCCCTGCCGAGATCCATGGTCAAGGGGCGGAAGACGGCAACTACCGCGGCCGTCGTGCCGATACTCCTGGTGTCCACCCCGGGAACGAACCTGGACCACGATCAAGATGCGACAGATGATGATCTACCACAAAATTGTCCGATACCGGCACCGACCTGGCCCATCGGCGTCACCCGAAGGTGCTCCGCACCCCGGTCCTCGACCAGGACACCTCACACCACGTCGCGACCCAGCCTTGCGGGGACACCGATGAGCACACCCACCGACCGTCAACAACACCTTCTCCGCCAAGCGATCACGGCGCATCGGGATCTGTGGACCCGTGGTGGCCCGGATGCCATCGAACGCCGCAACGATGCCGTCACGGCAGCGACCCAGGCCGGATGGGCCCCAGAAGATCTCGGACATGCGCTGAACGTGCCACCCGAGGACATCACCTGCTGGACCACCACCCGGCCCCTACCCGCCCTACGACTCTAGGATCAAGCCCACCACGCCCTGTCGGCATCCCCCGTGGCTGACCCACCGCGTGGGTCCGCGACCTACCGTGATCGTGTGGACGCGCGTGCGGAGATCCGTGATTTCCTCACTTCTCGCCGTGCCCGGATCACGCCACCGCACGCGTCGCCTGCCCGACTATGGCGGCAGGCGACGCGTGCCCGGCACAGGAGATACCCGACTTCCTGACTCGTTGGGCCGGCGAAGTCCCCTCCACGGGAACCGCCGAATCGTCGACCGAGCAGGTGCCCAAGACCTGAGTCCTCCGGAAGAGCGGCGCGTACCGCCGTCCCGACCCCTCAGCCTGCACGGCGGCGGCTCTGGACCGCTACCGTCCCATGCATGGAGCGCGTCGTGATGGACGAGATCGTCTACACCGACTACGGCCAGTTCGACCTGGTGTGGTCGGACGGTGCCGGGTTCGACGGTGACTTCGACAGGTTCTTCGCCGGGCAGGTCAACGGTCTGGTCGGGGCCGCCGACGCGAGAGGTGTCTACGTCAATCTGGCACGTCGATCCGGCGGATCCCGGGTACGGATCGTCCTCCTCGACGCCGAGCCGCCTCTCCCGGCCGCCCACCACGAGGACGTCGTCGAAGTGCCCCTGATGGTCCCCGACGGGTCGGACGTTCGCTGGGAGTCATGGGCGGGCGAGACATCCGGCTGCCTCGGCGACCTGACGCCGGGCACGTACCGGATGCGCGTCAGCGCGCACGGACGGGACGCCGGGCGGGACGATGAGTTCGCCGAGGGCGTGGTGGATGAGTACCTCCTCCAGTTGTGGCCCCGCGATGGGAAGGCCGACCAGATCCTGCGCGTCGGGAGCGAGGACGCCCGGTACTGGCACCGCGAGATCGGTGGCCGACGCCGCACCGAGCAAACTCATTGATCACGAAGTGATGCCGGTGCGCGAGAGGGACTGCGGAACGGACGACCGCGGAACGGGGAGGCCGGCGATCAGCGAGGCGATGATCAGGGCGACGAGTCCGAGCACGGTCACCGGACCCGTGGGCAGTAGGCCGAGCCCGAAGTCGGTCACGCCTTCCGTGGAGTAGCCGAATCGGACGGTCGCGAGGATGAGCAGTCCGGCCGAGATCACGGTGCCCAGCACGAGAATGGCGGCACCGCACAGGCCGAACACGGTGACCGTCTTCCTGCGCCGGGCGGGACAACGCCGGCGGCGGCCAGCCGTGCGCGCACCTGCGGGAGAGCATCGCCCGTGCCGTTGACGTGGACGAGCCGGCCCTTGGGGCTGAACTGCTCGCCGCCCAGGCTCACACGGGACGAGATGTCGTCCCCACCTCGGGGTCCAGAACGCTCCGATACGTGAGCAGCCGGGTCGTTTCGAAGGTTTCCGCGGTGTGGCCCGGCGCCATCGTGGTCGCGACCGCGGTGGCGGTACGGACCTCGAGCCGTTCGTCAGCCGTGACCCACAGCACCTGGACCGTGAGGGCGGGACGCAGGGCGACCAGGCGCTCCCGGGCCACCCGGGAAATGCGTTCGAGGCGCTCCACCTCCGCCTGGAGGACGTCGGCGCCCCGAGGGGTGAGCCGGTGATAGCGCCGCAGCCGCCCGCTGACGGCCTCTTCGCGCTCGACCTCGACGAGACCGTCCGTGGTGAGTCGGTCGAGGACGGCGTACAGGGTGCTGGCGCGCAGCGTGACCTGCCCCTGGGAGATGGTCTCGATGTCCCGCATGAGGCCGTAACCGTGACGTGGTCCTGAGGCGAGGACGGTCAGGACGAGCAGGGTGGGTTCCTGAACTGGCATGACGTGGAATATGCCAACGGCATGGACTATACCGCCAAGAGGATTGTCCGGATCGAGTGAGCCCGGGCCCCGAGCGGCACGGTGGGGCCGGAAGCCGCTGGTCCCCGCAACTCCCTGACGTCCAGGGCGTTGCGGGGACCAGGAGACCCGCCCGGGCCCGCCCAGGCCCGTCAGGGCCCAGGTGGTGCGGGCAGTGCTGGCCCGTCAGGGCACGGGTGGTGCCGGCCCGTCAGGGGGCGAGGGTGACCGTCGCGATCGTCGGCACGCCCTGGCCCAGGTCGAGCCGGAACTGCCAGGTGCCCGGGGCGAGCAACCGCGTGTCCAGTTCCAGCAGGTAGTCCCCGGTCGCCGGATCGTAGCTGAACGCGTTGCCGCGGGTCGGCGTCAGTTCCTGGGTCGCCCGCACGTCCCCTGCCCCGGTCTCTTCGGAGATCCGCGAGGCCCAGAGCAGGAGCCGCGCGGCGTGCACCGGCCGGCTCGCTCCGTCCAGGTGCACCCGTACCTGCACGTGCTGCCCGTACCGGTACCGGCCGTGGTCGACCAGTTCCCCGTTCCTCAGGTGCCAGGCGTAGGCCACCGTCACGGGGAACGACTCGTGCGCCGCGTTGCCGGCCTCGTCGGTGGCCGTGCAGGTCACCGTGGTCGTCCCCAGTCCGAACAGACTCCCCGAGGCCGGGTCGCAGCTCGCGGTCACCGCGCCGGACACGGTGTCCGCCGCGGTCGGCAGCGGGAAGCTCACCGTGCGCCCGGAGCGGCTGTCGGCGACCGTCGAGCGGGCGGCGACCGCGCCCAGCACCGGCGGAGTGGTGTCCACGACGTCCACCACGAAGTGGTTGCGTCCCACACCGCCCGCCGCGTCGGCGGCCAGGCAGGTCACCGTGGTCTCCCCGAGCGCGAAGGTGCTCCCGGCGGCAGGCGTGCAGGAGGGCTGCAGGGCCAGGCCGAACGGGTCGGTGGCGGTGGCGTCGGGGTACTGCACGCTCGCACCATCGGGCCCGGTGGCCTCGACGGTGATCTTCGCGGGCACCTGGACCACCGGGACGTCCTGGGTGACGGTGACCGTGAAGGAACCGCTCGTCCGGTTGCCGTGGGCGTCGGTGGCCGTGCAGGCCACGGTGGTGACCCCGTGCCCGAACCGCTGCCGGCCGCCGTGGTCGCACTCCACACCCACGACCAGGTCGACCAGGTCCAGTGCCTGGGCGTCCGGCACGTCCACCTGGGCGCCGTCCTCGCCGGTGGCCTCGACGGTGAGGTTCGCGGGCACGGCCAGGGTGGGCGCGGTGGAGTCCGTGACGGTCACGGTGAAGGTCGCGGTGCCCGTGTTCCCGTGCGCATCGGCGGCGGTGCAGGTCACGGTCGTCACGCCCAACCCGAAGGTCTCCCCGGAGACCGGCAGGCAGGTCACCGGCAGCGGACCGTCCACCGTGTCCTGGGCCGTGACTGCCGGGTAGTTGACCACCGCGCCGTCGGGACCGGTGGCCTCGAGGGTGAGGTCCGCGGGCACGGTGAGGACGGGGGCGGTCGTGTCGCGCACGCGCACGGTGAAGGTCCCGGTGCCGATGTTCCCGCGAGCATCGGTGGCGGTGCAGGTCACCTGGGTGTCACCGAGGCCGAAGTCCTGCCCGGAGATCGCGGTGCAGTGCGGGTCGAGCGAGCCGTCGACGGCATCGTGCACGGTGACCGCGGGCAGGTCGACCGCCGTGCCCAGCGGGCCGCTCGCCTCGACGACGACCGTGGCCGGTACCTCGACCTCCGGGGCGGTGGTGTCCTGGACGGTCACCGCGAAGGCGGCGGTGCCGGTGTTGCCGTGGGCGTCGGTGGCCGTGCACGTCACCGTCGTCACCCCGAGCGGGAACCTCGCTCCCGAGGCGTGGTCGCAGTCCGGGCTCAACGAGCCGTCCACGTCGTCCTGCGCCGAGACCGCCGGATAGTCCACCACAGCCCCGTCGGAACCGGTGGCCTCCGCGACCTGCGCGGCGGGCGCGGTGACCACCGGGGCGGAGGCGTCCTGGACGGTCACCGCGAAGGCGGCGGTGCCGGTGTTGCCGTGGGCGTCGGTGGCCGTGCAGGTCACCGTCGTCACCCCGAGCGGGAACCTCGCTCCCGAGGCGTGGTCGCAGTCCGGGCTCAACGAGCCGTCCACGTCGTCCTGCGCCGAGACCGCCGGATAGTCCACCACAGCCCCGTCGGAACCGGTGGCCTCCGCGACCTGCGCGGCGGGCGCGGTGACCACCGGGGCGGCCACATCGGTGACGGTCACCGGGAAGGCCACGGAGGTCGTGTTGCCGTCGCGGTCGCCGGCGGTGCAGGTCACCGTCGTCAGACCGACGGCGAACCCGTTCCCCGACGCAGGCTGGCACCCGACCGGCCGGACGCCGGAGACCAGATCGGCGGCGCTGACCGTGAACGTCACGGGGGTGTGCGGTCCGGTCGCCGCCACGGTCAACGCGGTGGGTGTCGAGATCACGGGCCCGGTGGTGTCGACCACGGCGTAGGCGGCCTGCGCGGTCCCGGTCGCCCTGGCGCCGTCGGTGTAGGAGCAGGTGACGGTGACCGCGCCGAGGCCGTCGGCGGACCGGGCCCCGGTCGGCCCGGTCAGGGTCGCCGCGAAGGAGACCGTGCCGTCGAGGGGGTCGCTGACCTGGCAGGTGGCCACGGGCACCGCACCGAACTCGTAGTTCGCGCCGTCGGTGATCCCGCCCACCGAGACTGCCGGATGCGCGGTGGCCCGGGAGAAGAGGAGCACCTGAGCGGCCGAGGCGCCCGGCGCGGGCAGGAGATTGCCGGCATCGGCCCCCGCGAGCAGGCCCGACGCGTCGTCGGTGAGCGCGAACTGGCTGAGGCTCACGTTGTCGTCCGGACGCGCGCCCGATCCGCTCACGCTCGCCAGTTCGGTCGTGTCCGTGCCGCGATCGAGGACGTAGGCGAGCGTGCGCCCGGCGGGTGTCGCGGGAGCGACCACATTCGAGGCGGACGACGCGAAGGCCACGTAGCGGCCGTCCTCGCTGACGGAGGGAGTCATCGCCAGGTCGTCGAGCGGACCGTTCGCACCCCGCCCGACGTTCTCGGTGACCCCGGTCTGCCGGTCGTAGAGGTAGGCCGAGGTGGTGGCGGCCGGATGGACGGCGTCGAGATCGGTGGCCTCGGAGGTGTAGGCGACGAAGCGCCCGTCGAACGAGAGCGTGCCGCCGTCGAAGGCCCCGTCGCTGGGACCGCCCCCCACGGCGTCGGTCAGGCGCTGGACGGCCCCGGAGGACAGGTCGACCAGGTAACCCTGCTGCTGGTCGTTGTCGTCGGGCAGCAGATTCGCCGCCGCCACCACCGCCAGACCGCCGCTGCCATTGAGGCTGGCGCCCGAACTCGGGTAGGGGTAGGGGTGACCGAGCTTCGTCGTCGCGCCCAGCAGGTCGGTGGTGGTGCCCGTGGACCGGTTCCGCACGAAGGTGCAGCCGTCGTTGTAGTACTGGGTCTGCGGGGTCACCGCACCGAAGGAGCCGAACAGGGCGACGTGCCCGTTGACGCTGACCGGGCCCGCCCAGCCGCCGACCGGGATCTGACTGCCGTCGGGCCGCACCGAGATCCGCTCCACGGTTCCGGTCACCCGGTCGCGCAGGAAGGCGTCCGCGAAACCGTTCGTGTCCCCGGACACCAGGTTCGAGGCGGCCGAGGTGAAGGCGACGTACCGTCCGTTGGCGGAGACGAAACCGCCGTAGCTGTCGTCATCGCCGGGGGTCTCCTGGGCGTTGCGGCTGATCAGCTCCGTCGTCCCCGACTGCAGGTCGCGCAGGTACACCTGCAGGATCCCCGCGGGATTGGCCTCGCCGTCGACCAGGTCCGCCACGGTCGAACTGAACAGCGCGTACCGCCCATTCGGTGTGATCATGGTCGGGGCCGAGAAGCCGTCACCGGCAAGCCCCTCGCTCGTGGCGCTCACGAGCGACACCGCTGAGGTGGTGGCCGTGGCCACCGGGACGTCGATGACGGACTGGGCCCCCACCACCAGGCCGAGAGCGGCCACGGTGCACAGAGCTCGAACGGGGTTCATGCGTCCTCCACATGCGGGGTCTCACCAAGGGCGCGGCCGCCAACGACCTCCCCCCGCACGGGCGATGACGCACTCCTAAGTCCACAGAGTCGCATAATCAGCACCCACAGTGACCCACAATCCACAATTTCCTGCCGTACCCGATGAGTACGAAGCACCGGATGAGCACCACCTGACCGGTGTGCACCTTTGATTCCGGTCGTCCGGCGCCCATCCGGTCGGAAATGCACCCAAAGGACCGATCCGGCGCCCAAATCGTCGGGCAACAGGACGACAGACACCGCGCTGACCGGGGACGAGGTGGATCAGAGCCGCGGCCGCCCCGGTCGCACCCGAGGAATCCCCTGCGCGCCATTTCCGGGAAAACGGCCGGATTCGCGCGATCGAAATCGATGCGGTCACCCGCTCCCCCATGGGCGCCGGGAGAGGCCGGGCAGTTCTTCGACATCACGGCCCACCGGGCACAGGGCCGCCGCGGGGACACCCGCCGTGACCCTCCCGATCAGATCGCGTGGCCCTTCGGACCGACCGACGGACAGTTCCACGATCCCCAGCCGACAGTGCCCATCGGCGAGAAAATTCCACATTATCCGACAACTTGCCAGAGATCGTGTCCGTCGCTAGGGTCGGGGCACCTGGTCGGGCCGGGGTCGAGGGTCCTCCTCCGGCCTGACCGGGCATCGCCTCCGCGGGCTCAATGCTCGGCGAGCGGACTCCGCGACCAGTTCACCGAGCCCCGCTGCCGGGGAAGGAAGGTCTCGCCGTCCGCGCCGAACCAGCTGAACCCCATCCGGTCCCCCGGCGACATCCCCCGCACGGGCGCCTCGGCCGCTTCCCGAGGCTGCCGCACGGCGATGTCCGCGGCCGCCTCGCTCAACGCCTGCGCGTAGGCGAGCGGGCTGAGCGACTCCTCGACCAGGAGCAACCGGGCGCCCGGCACCCAGGCCCACGCCGCCCCGCCCAGCACGGTCTGCATGATCTCGATCCTGGAAGCACACGCTGCCGTCGTCATGCCCCTGGTGTAGTCCTGTCACAATACGCATCGCTACACATACGCAGTGAAGTCAGCACAACGGGGGATCCCGGACCGCCCGACAGGGCGAGCAGCACTCGACCGCTCGTCCGCCGGCGCCCGCCCTGGACCCGCTCCGCCGGTGCCGGTCCTGCCGTGCGCTGCCCTCCGGCTGGGCGAACGGCGTGGGCGGCAACGCCCCAGATGTGATCCGCGACGCATTGACAGGCGATTGCCACAGAGCTTGGGTGGCCGCACACTGCACGCGCTGCACCACTCGAAAAATCCCGATACCCCGATCGGCGCCGGTTCATCGCGGCTTGCCCAGCCGCGACCCGCGGGGACACCCGGGACAGCACGACGCCCTGCCCGTACGGAGTCCGGTGACCTCCCCCACGAGGGACGTGGCCACCAGGACGCCGTCCGCGCGGGACCTCTCCTCTTCGACGCCGGAAGGAACACACCATGAACGTGCCCCGGTGGAGGCGGTCGTCCTCCCGCACCGTTCGGGCCGTGGCCACGATCGCCTGTCTCTGCGCTTCGCTGGTGATCGCCCAGACACCTGCCCATGCCCTGGACACCAACGACGTGACCACCCCCGTCACCGGTAATGCCACCTGGTTCAGCGGGCTCGGCGGCCCGTACGGCGGGTGCGGCATGACCCAGGACGCCCTGGAGACGCAGGACTTCGTCGCCCTCAACGTCTACAACACCCCCGGCAACTACGACTTCTACAACCGGCCGCTGACCGGAGCCGACCTGACCCGGATGGGCATGTGGGACAACGGCCACAACTGCGGCCGCTGGGTGCAGGTGACCATCGGGGACTACTGCACCGGCACGAACGACGGCGCCATGAACCAGCCGTTCTGCCGCAACGGCTCCTGGGTGGCGGACAAGTACAACGGCGCCACGCTGAACCTGATCGTCGCGGACAGCTGCGGTGACTCCAACGCCTGGTGCCGGGACGACCCCTACCACCTGGACTTCAACCATGACTCGCTCAACCGGTTCCAACTGAACGGTGTCGCGGTCAAGGACATGGACCCGGAGCACTGGAACAACCGGCACATGAGCTGGAAGTTCATCCCCGCCCCCAACTACACCGGCGACATCCAGATCGGCTTCCTCCAGGGTGCGCAGACCTGGTGGGGCGCCGCGTCGGTCTCGCACCTGGCGAACGGGATGCACGGGATCGACTACTACAACAACGGCACCTGGTCGGCAGCAGTCATGGACGGTGACATGGGCCAGGCCTACATCCTCAAGCCCACCGAGGACGGCGGCACGGACTTCGCCATCCGCGTGCACGACATGACGGACGCGCTGATCAACAACGGCCGCATCTACCAGTTCTCGCTTCCCGCTTCCTGCTCGCCGCAGTGCGGCACCGCGTACACCAAGATCAGCTACACCACCTCGGACACCGGGCAGATCTCGACGCCCACCCCGACGACCTCCACGAGCGGCACCGGCACGGGCACGGCGGCCTGCACGGCCAGCATCAAGACCGCGAACGCCTGGCCCGGCGGGTTCCAGGCCGACGTCACCGTGACCGCGGGCTCCAGCACGCTGCACAGCTGGAACGTCAGCTGGACCCTGGACAGCGGTCAGTCGATCGCCCAGGGCGGTGGCGCCACCTGGGGCGGCATCTTCACCATCAGCGGATCCTCGGTGAGCGTGAAGAACGCCCCCTACAACGGAGCCCTGGCGCCCGGGAAGACGGCCAGCCTGGGCTTCGTGAGCGCAGGCGCGCCCAGCACGCCGACCCTCACCTGCACCGGTTCCTGACCCATCCGCCGGCGTCCCGGGGCCGGACCCCTGCCCACGGTCCCGGCACTCGGTTCTCGGGTTTCCCGGGATGCCGATCACACTCCCGGGGGGACGTCCACGACGTCCCCCCGGTCCGGCGCGCGCTGCGCGTCCACGGCGCACCCCGTCCACGGCGCACCCGCATCGGACCAGCCTCCTCGAGGCCGGAAGGAAGTCCCATGTCCTCCTGCAGTCCCGCCCCCGGGCCCGTGTCCCGGTCCGCACCGCCGCCCAGGCGCCCCCGCCACCGCGCGATCGCGCTGTTCGGCTCGCTCGCCCTGGCCGGAGCGGCGCTCACCGTCCCCGTCGTCACCGCGGCCCCCGCGCACGCGGCTCTGGCGAACACCCCGCACTACAGCCTCCCGCTCGCCCTGCAGGAGTCCCTGTACTTCTACGACGCCCAGAAGTCAGGCCCTGCCCGGACCCTCGGCGACCAGCCCCTCGAATGGCGGGGCGACTCCGAACCGAGCGATTCCGCGGTGGCCCTCACCCCGATCTCCAAGTGGGTCGGCACCGACATGTCCGCCGCGTTCATCAGCGCGCACAAGAGCGTCCTCGACCCGGACGGCAACGGAACCGTCGACCTGTCCGGCGGCTTCCACGACGCGGGTGACCACGTGAAGTTCGGGCTCCCGCAGACGTACGCGGCCTCGACCCTCGGCTGGGGGATGTACGAGTTCGCCGATGCCTTCAAGGCCACCGGTTCCTGGGACCACGGCCTCGACGAGATGCGCTGGTTCAGCGAC
>Ga0265334_10001407_pt1 | contig 11579 bp, 9 predicted proteins | sample 42023metaG_FD_192442 | JGI IMG/M metagenome (GOLD analysis project Ga0265334, IMG submission 192442) | Rhizosphere microbial communities from Carex aquatilis grown in University of Washington, Seatle, WA, United States - 4-20-23 metaG | ecosystem: Host-associated > Plants > Roots > Rhizosphere >...
GGATTTATTGGCTCGGTGGCAGCCGACCATTTGGCTGCGGATCGAGTGAGTTGGGCGGTCGTCCCGGACCTGGGAGCACCGGCGATTATGAAAATGGGCAGCTTGAAGGTGTGAATGTCCGGCGGCGCCGACCTGAAGCCATTTGCGAGTTTGGCTAATTCCAACCCAGGACCGGACGGTGCTGGCGCGGCGCGTCAGTCTGGCCTGAATAGCCTGATTTGCTCTCTCCATTTGGGCGAGCGGTGCTGATGCCAGGAGAGGCGGGATCAACCGAGCCACGCCGAGAGATCCGCGCCGATGAGATCAGCGGTGCGCAGGATCTCGTCGCGGTAATAGTCGATGACCATCCGGCGATCTGCGGGTGGCATCGCAAAGCTGCGCTTCGGCCGGTTGTACAATTTCCGCAATGCATCGACTACCGGGGTTGGAAGCCATGAGCTGAGCGACACATTGCCAAGGATGCGCGGGCGCAGTCTTGCCAGGGTCGGGAAGCGTGGGAGCAACGTCTCGTTGTGCCGGTGGGACATATCGATCGGGTAGTTGGGATCCACGCCCAAAAACGCCAGGATGTCCCGCACGACTTCTCGGGCGTGGTCACGGTAGGATTCGTACAAGTAAATGCGCACTTGGTTCCGCGGAAAGATATCCAGGAACCGTCCCAGTTGGGTTGCATACAACCCACTGTCCAGCGGTATTGGATACCGGTTCATTCCCTTGCTGCGGTCGCGGTGCAAAGCCATCGCCTGGAGAACCCAGTCACGAAACGTCAGGTGTGGCTCGCGCCGGAGATTCAGCAGGTACAACGAATACAGCCGTTCAGTCGGGTCGCGGAGCACGAAGATGAGACGCACGTCCGGCAGTTTTGACCGGATAGCTGCGGCTGCACTCAGCGACCAGAGGTAGCTAACGCTTGCCTCGCCAATGGCGGTCTGATCACGGACCTCCCGGAACAATTGAACGTAGTCATCCCATTCCGTGATCAGGAAATGCGTCGGCCGCAGCTGGCTTCCCGCCAGGTAGGCGCGCAGAGCAGCGCGCTGGTGTTCCACCTTGGAGCGAAGGTCGGGCTGGGAGAGGATGTCGTCGGCCGCGAAGAAGGTCGGCTCCTTGATCGGGCTCAGGTAGACCTGCGGATGTTGGCGCAGGTAATGGTATAAGGCGGTCGTTCCGGACTTGGGTGCACCGGCGAGAATGAAATTCGGGAGCTTGAGAACGCGTGTGGGGAGCATTGCCGACAATGACGATATGCGGGACTGTGGATGAAGCAATCTCAGGGCGCCGGGAAGGCCGAGGATCGGTCGCTCTGCATCTTCATGATCCTTGTCTTGGATTGTCACACCAGGATTCCGCTCCGACCCCTCCAATTCCAGGAAGCCGTCCACCACAAGATGGGTTGTTTCCGTGCTTGAATTGATGAGGGCTGAGCCAGACCATAGGCCTGTTAATCCTGTTGCCGTGGGCGGCACTGTCTGGTCTGCCGACCCCGGCGCACTTTGTAGATGGAAAAAGTCTCGGTCATCATCCCCACTCGGAACCGGAAAGAGAGTCTTGGCCGAACCCTCGCTGCGCTTTCAAAACAAAAGGCAGCCATCCATGAGGTCATCATCATCGATGCGAGTGACCAGCCGGCCGATCCGTCCGAACTCAAGAACGAGTTCGCATTCAATGCGTGTTCTTTGTTCCAGGCCAAAGCCTCGGTGTGCGCCCAGCGCAATGAAGGCATTCGCCGGGCGACGGGGGATTATGTCCTTGTGCTCGACGACGACATGTCGGTGGGGGAAGACTATATTGCGCGCTGCCTCGCCTTTTTCGAGAGTCATCCCGCGGCCCTTGTCGTAAGCGGTTTGGTCGTTGATCAGGGGCGATCGGGAGGCTGGGAGTACAAGTGGCCGCCAATATCCTTCCTCCGACTCGTCTGGAACTTTGTGTTTCAGCTAAGCGTTTGGACCGATCCGGATGAAATCGAGAAGAACGTGTTCAATGCCCCTTTTCTCAGGCTGGTGCAGCGTTATTATCGGCGTCGAGGCAACGGCGTTTCCAAGGCCGGCTGGCCCGTCCTGACCGATTTCTCGCGGCCGTTTTTCCGCACCAGGGCTTATTACTTGAGCGCGGCGATGGGCAAAAGGGACTGGCTGCTGGCCAATCCATATACGGAAAAGCTCGATCAGCATGGGATTGGTGAGAACTACGGCATTTCCATTAAGCTGCGGCCCGAACAGGGGGTGTTCATCCTGGCGGACATTTGCGCTTATCACTACAAAAGCCCCGCCAACCGGCTGGCCGCCACCGAGGCCTATTACCGGAGAGTCCTGGCGCTTGACTACTTTTCCACCCTCCACGGCTCGGCTTCACGAGGTTGGCTGGTGTGGTCCTTGTTCGGCAACTTGCTGGAGGCGGGCATGCACCTGCAATGGGACCGAGTGGCCAAGAATTGCCGGTTGATCGGGGTGCTGGTGCTGAACCGTAATCCCCTGTTGCCGTGAGGCGCCGGAATGGGCCTGAGCCCCGGACTCCAGACAAGAACACTGCCTGGAAATGGACCTGGCTCGGATGGGTTCATCGTGTCGGGTGGTGTCCGTCAAGGGAGCTGTTGGCCAAATCATTCGGAACGCTGAACATCCGATCATCGGCGTCGTCTGACGAAGACTAGCTGTGTGTCGTTCTGCCCGTCCGGATCAACCGTTCGAACAAGGCCAGGTGGGCGGCTACCGAGTCCGCCCACCGGACCCCGGTCCGTTTGAAACGGGCCCGGCCTCCCTCAGCGATCCGGCGCGAAAGATCCGGCGTCTCGTGCAGCGCTCGCATCACGCGCACCAGCGGCTCGGGATCGTTTGGGGGGACGAGGAAGCCGTCCTCTCCATCGACGATGAAATCCGCGATCCCTTCCCCCGCCGTGCCGACGACCGGCACCCCCTGTGACATGGCCTCGAAATACACGGTCCCCAATGACTCGCGGATGCTCGGGAGCACGAATACATGGGACTCAGCGATCCGGGTGACGGTTTCACGGTGGGTGACCTGGCCGGTGAATTGGACGGCCTGGGCGGCGCCGAGCCGGGCCGCCAGTTCTGCCAGGCGGGGGCGTTCAGGTCCGTCGCCGATCACAACGAGGCGTGCCTCTGGAACTTCCCGACGGAACGCGACGAAGGCTTCGATGAGCACATGCACCTTCTTCCGCTCGACGAGACGGGCGGCCGTCGAAACGGTGAACGCTGCGCCCCGGCGCGGACGGAGATCGTCGTAGACGTCGATCGCGAGCGGAATGACGCAGGCTTGGTGCGGCCCTGCCGCCTCAAATCCGAGCCGCATCAGGAGCGGTGAGAGGTAGATGACGGTGTCCGCCCGCCGCAGCGTATCTACGATAGCGCGCCTATATGCGGCCTAGACTGGGGCAATGTCGAAGAGTTCGTCATCCAGCATGGAAACCACGAGCTTCGCTTTACCAGTCCGTCCGGCCATGCAACCGGGGAGACCGGCGGAATGGGCGTGGACGATATGTCCGCCGCCGACCGCGAAGGACGTGACGAAAGGTTGTAGCGCTTTCCAGTAAAGGTGACGTTGCAGCGCGACGGAGGCCGACATTCGCACAGCGGATCCGAGGGAGAGATACCGCGGGTGGGCGATCTCCACGCCGTGATCGATTTCGACCGCAGGGACAGCGCGGCGGAGACGCCACGCCGGACGTGGGATGCCAGGGGGCACCCACGCCAGAGGCACCACGGCGCGGACCTCGTGCCCTGCCGCTCTCAGCAGACGGAACTGCTCGTTGGAGGAGAGTCCGCGCATGGGAAGGGCAGGCGACGGGAACTGCGGAGAAACCACGAGAATCTTCATCGGGGGTGCAGGATTCACAGGCGCGATTCGAGGAGCGGCAGTCGGGCGGACCACGTGTGCTCCCTTAGCACCCGCGCCCGTGCGCGTCGTCCGATCTCACGACACTCGGAAGGGTGGCGGGCGAGGTCTTTCGCAAGGCGGCCTGCCTCCCATGGAGTCCGGAAGCTGATCACCTCCTTCCCGAGATCAAAGGCATCCGCGAGATCCGCGTGATGCTGGGCGAGGTAGCAGCATCCCATCCCCGGGAATTCCAGATCCCGGAGCTTCAAGTACCTGCGGCAGTTCGATCCCGCGCCACCCTCGTTGAGTCCTAGGACGACGGCGGACTTTCGCAGTTCCGCGAGCATGGTGTCGTAGTCGAGGTATCCGCCGGCTCGCGCGCCGATGAGCGTTCGAAAGGCGGCCCGGACGACCCGCTTGGCGACGGCCGATGGTGAACGGGCGCGCCAAGGCCTGGACTCCAGCGCCTCTCTCCATCCCCATCCGTGCACCTTCAGGTCCGCACCCGCGAGCCGGATGAGCGCGGCGGCCAGGATCCGGCTGCGACCGGCGGTTCCAATAAAAAGCAGGGCGTGGTCGGGCGCGGCGCACGACGCGTCCGGCAGCGCGTCCGGGTTGAGGGCATAGGGCGCGCGGAGGCAAGGCACCCCGAGCGCACGGTAGCGCGGCTCGGCCCCCGACTCGACAAACCAGTTCAAGGAGGTCCGCGCCGCGAGCGCGGCGACCCAGTCGAAGGCATAAAGGCTGTCGCAGAAAAAGTTGACCCAGGGAATGCCGGCCGCGCGCACCCGGTCCACGAGATCCAGCTCGACGTCGTGGGAGAAGCAGCAGGAAAGCACGGCTTGCGGCGGGCCTCCCTCGGCCGTGAGAATCTGCGAGAGCAGCATCTCGCTGACTTGGGCGCGCGCGCCGGCCGAGCGGGTTGCGTCGAAAGCCTGCGGCGGGCGCGCCCATCCGAAGTCAACGTCTCTCGGGAGAACAACCGTTACGCCGGCCTGCTTCAGCCCGTCGTAGAAATGTCGTCGCCACACCTCGGCATACCTCCATCCGGTCACGTGGCAGTCGGGAACAAGGGCGAAGACGCGGCGGAGTTTCATCGACGGTCACGACCCGGCAAGGATTGCAGCCAGCGACCGGATCTGCCGGCAGAGACGTGAATACCGGGTGGCCGAAGGATGTTGATCGCGAGACCCGCTACCAAACCAGATGAATCCATTGAGTGGCTCCGAACTTGTGCCTTGGCAATGCCGAAAGTCGCACTAAAGATCCGCTCCAGCGGGAGGTCAAATGACGCCAAGGAAGAGAATCTTTTTGTTGGGCGGGACAGGGTTTATCGGAACGGCGTTGACCCGGCAATTATCTGCCGACCGGCAGGTGAATGACCTCATGATGCTCATTCACCGAAGGGCGCAGCTACGGGATCTTGAGCAGGTCAACACGAACACCGGCAGCCTTGGCTCATTTGACCTGTCCCTGTTGGATCAGTTCAGGCCGGATACCATTGTGCATCTCGCCCGGAAGAGCGGCCGAGGGAGAATTGGAAGATTTCTGGCGGCATGGGGCGGGGCCCGGGCAAACAACCGGATAATTGACCACCTTGGCCGGATGCCATCAAAACCGCATACGATCTATGTGAGCGGCACGTTGGTTTACGGCGATTGCGGTGACGTCCCGGTCGATGAAGAGAGACCGATTCACCCCATTGCCTTTGCCCGGGAATATATCAAGGCGGAAGAACCGTGGATGGCCGCGCTGCGTGAAGGAGTGATTCCCGTCACGATTTTGCGGCCGCCCTGGATAATCGGGAGGGGTTCATGGTTCGCCGGTGTCTACCTGAACAGCATCAGAGATCACCGGGTGGTGCCTCTGTTTGGCGATGGGAGAAATCTGATGTCGTTGATTGACGTTGAAGACTGCGCGGGACTGATCGCCCATGCGGTAAGGAATTCCGAGCCCGGTCGATACTACAATCTTTTCGTCCCGGGCGCCTGTATTACCCAGCTCGAATTTGCCGAAAGGCTGGCAAGATACACGGGGGCTGAGATCAAGAAACTCAGCGTCTCGGCGATTGAGAGCCGGTATGGTCGGGCCCTGCGCGAGGCGTTCACCTTTTCCAATGTCGGTGCGACAAAACATCCGGAGTTCCTCTCGGGATACGACTGCAAATACCCTTCAATCGATGCAATGATCAGGAACAATCTGCCCGATGGATTGAGCGGGCGAACCTGAGACTGATTCGCAGCCCTCATCGAGGGCATACGCCAAGGCGCCATGCGGAAGCACGACGAAAGGCTCGATTGGCTTCCCGGCGTTTGCTTCCCGGAGTTTTCTGCTTAGGTGTGGCTATGGATTCCCAATCGAAGGGCGGGCAGAAAGGTAACAGTTCTGTTACTATTCCAATTTTGCCCGCGCTTCCGGCTGACGATGTTCATGCACCTAAGGCAAGTGAACGGGTTTGCCCGCACGATTACTCGCTTGATTTCACGTCTATCCGACAACGAGCGACTAGCTGTGCCAAGAATCTCCCGCCCTGATTTCCGTCGGCTTTTCCCGATAATCCAGTGCGTGTTTTCCCACAGTGGATTCAGTCGCCTGTCGGCCTCGCGGAGGCCGCAGTGTCCGTCAGGCATTCGCGCTTAGCCCAGCTCCTGCGGGGTGGTTTCATGGCAATTGCCGTGGCAACCGCCATGGATGCAAAGGGGATTTCTCCCGATGCCAAGCCGGAGACGGCGCTTAATGGAGGCGCCAGCTACGTCGGCGAGGCGGTGTGTATCGCGTGCCACACCACTCAGGACAACCAGTTCGCCCACACCCTGCATGCGAACGTCTTCCGGCTGAATCCGAAGGGCGAGAAGGTAAAGCTGACCTGCGAGGCCTGCCACGGCCCGGGCTCGAACCATCTCAAGGATCCGGCAAACCCCGCGAACCACGCCTCCCTGATCGGCTTCACGAAGGAGTGGGGCACGCCTGTTTCCCAACAGGTCAGGATGTGTCTGGTCTGCCATCGGGGGGGCCAACGCACGTTCTGGGCGGGCTCGCCCCATGCGATCAACGATCTCAGCTGCAGCGATTGCCACAACCCGATGGCGCGGTTCTCGGCGTCAGGACTGGTCCGGAAAGCGAGCATCAACGAGACCTGCCTCAGCTGCCATCGCCAGCAGCGTGCCGAGTTTTCCCGGCGGTCCCACATGCCGGTCCTCGAGGGCAAGCTGAGCTGCGTGGACTGCCATAATCCCCACGGCTCGACGACGCGGTCCCTGCTCAAGGCCGACTCGATCAACGAGACCTGCTACGAGTGTCACGCCGACAAGCGCGGCCCGTTCCTGTGGGAGCACGCGCCGGTGCGCGACAACTGCCTGAACTGCCACGAGCCGCACGGCTCGAACCACGAGAAGCTGTTGCAGGTGGCGCGCCCGTTCCTCTGCCAGCAGTGCCACGGGAACGCCGCTGGCCACCAGTCGAATCTCTACAACGCCGGCCAGCTGCTGGGCGGCGGCGCCACCGTGAGTTCCCGGGTCCTGGCAAATTCGTGCCAGAACTGCCACTCGCAGGTCCACGGCAGCAACGATCCCGCTGGGAACCGGTTCCAGCGCTGAGGCCGACCGTGATGCCCTGACTCGAGGCCGCCATGCAGACTGATCACCGGACCCTCCCGCCTGCGGCCGCCGCGCTGATCGGCTGCCTCCTGGCGCTGTCCCCCTCCCAGTCCCTGCTCGCCGATTCCGCCACGGGCACCGGGACGTCCCTGGGCGACTCGCTCAGCGCGTCCGCGCTGGCCAGCCGGCCGCTCGACCCCGACTGGCTGCAGGCCAAGCACACGCCGACGGGACAGATGTTTCAGTTTCCGCCCGCGCTGCCCAGCTGGGACCAGCTCGGGCAGGCGGCTTCCGGCTGGCAGATCTCGGGCCAGATCGAGTTCGGGGTCATCGGCGGCGGCGCCGGCAACCGGAACGCACAGTATCAGATGTACCAGGACCTCGCCAACGGGCCCATCCTGAACAGCTTTGACATCCAGCTGCGGGATCCCGCCGGGGCCGGGTTTGCAGAGGCGACCGGCGGCGGCGTGGGCCGACACGACCAGTACTACGGGCTGGAGTTCGGTCGTTACCATGCCTGGAAGATGAAGCTGTTCTTCAACGAGACGCCGCACCTGTACACCGACCAGTACAAGACCCTGTGGAGCGGAATCGGGACCGGCAACCTGACGCTCCTGCCCGGAATGACCCCGGGCGGGACCGGATCGATCGCCGCGGACAATGCCGCTGTCGCCGCCCGGGCGCTGAGCGGCCCGGACATCCTCCTGGGCGTCGTCCGCAAGAAGGCGGGCATCCGCTTCGACGTGGATCTCTCCAGCACGTGGAAGGGCTACGTCGGCTACACCCGCGAGGACCGCAAGGGCGCGCAGCCGTACGGCGCCGTGTGGGGAGACGTCAACACCGGCGGCACCGCCCCGATCGACGTCCCCGAGCCGATCGACGACACCACGCACCAGATTCTCGCCGGCATCACGCACACGGACGAACTCAACACGTTCAACCTGCGGCTGTCGGCCTCGTTCTATCGCAACCACATCGACACGCTCACGTTTCAGGAGCCGTACACGATCCCGTCCCGGCCCGGCGAGACCACCGTGCCGGCGACGGGCGCCTTCACCCAGGGGCGCATGGACCTCGCCCCGAACAACCGGGCGTACGACGCGCGCGCGGAATACACGCGCTCGCTGCCCAAGCTTCTTCGGGGTTCCTTCACGGCGGTCGTGTCGGCCGGCAAATGGCGCCAGAACGACGCGCTCATCCCCTATACGACGATTCCGAACATCGGGCTCGCGAACGTCCAAGTCCTGCCGGGCGGTGACTGGAGCACCACCAGCTCCCTCAGCCGCCCGACGGCCGATGCCGGCATGGACACCCGCCTCGCCGACCTGACGCTCTCACTCAATCCGACCATCGACTTCAATCTCAAGTTCAAGGCTCGGGCCTACGAGGTCAAAAACGACACCGATCCATTCCTCCTGGTGAATCCCAACGCGGTCTACCTCGACGCCGATCCCGCGACCCCCGGCAACCAGACCCGGGGCCTGACGATGAACGGCCTCACCGGGGTCTGGGGCCGGCTCGTGAACGACGGCACGGGCCAGAGCGTCCTCCTCGGCACCAGCGCCAGCCCCGCGGGCAACATTCCGATCAAGAGCGTGTATTACGGCAGCCGGCAGTACCGCTTCGGCACCACCGCAGATTACCGCTTGAGCAGAACCGCGTCCCTGAACGCGGACGTCGAACGGGAGATCACGGCGCGGGACAACCGGGTGCGCGATCGGACTTGGGAGGACAGGGCCAAGATCGGATTCGTGGACCGGGGCCTGGGCGGTGCGACCCTGCGGTTCTCCTACGAATTCGACCGCCGCCGCGGCAGCCAATACAACCTTTCGACCTATGACGCGGCGTTCAGCTCCGCCCTGTTCCCGATGCCGACGGCACCCGGTGCCAACGTGACGACGTGGGCGGTGCGCAACGACAGCGGCTTCGAGACGTTGGATCTGGCGGATCGCGACCAACACATTGCAAACCTCCGGGTTGACTGGATGGTGCTCCCGAACCTTGACGCCGGCGTGGCTGCGCAGGCGAGGGAGTCAAAGTTTCCCGATTCGATGTTGGGACGCACTCACCAGGGACAGCGTTCGGTCAATCTCGATCTCAACTACCAGCCGTCGCCGCACCGGACTTTCTACGGGTTCTATTCGTATCAGTTCGACACGTTCCGGCAGGATTCGATCAGCCAGACCTTCGCGCCCGTCACGATCGGCGAGGTGACTGCCTTGGGGACGATCACGCCGGACAACGCCATCGTGATCGCCTCGGCGCCCGGCGGGCCGGTGTTCCCGCTGGCCAATGAATGGACGGTCCATAGCCGGGATTTCGGTCAAGTGGCCGGCTTCGGGCTGAAGCAGGATATCGGCAAGACCAGCTTGAACATCAACTACACCTACTCGGAAGGCCGCACCCGCATCAGCTACGACTATACCGTGGGAGGCGCCATCAATGCGGCCAACGCCGTCTTCGCGGGGAACGGGATGCCCGACCTGACCTTCGCGGTGCACTACCTCGACGCGAGCCTGCGGTATCCACTCTCAAAGCGCCTCGCGCTGCGAATTCTCTATCGCTTCCAGCGGGAGACCATTCGCGACTGGCATTACCAGAACCTGGCCAGCACCCCGGTCGTCGGAAGCGCCAGCGCCCTGCCGACCGCCGTCCTGCTGGATGGCGGCCCCCAAGATTACCGGGTCCAGTGGTTCGGCGTCATGATTCAGATCCAGCTTTAGGGTCACCGTGTAGCGCCTGAAAGATCACCACCAATGTCTCCCGTCCGTGGTTCCCGTATCATGAAATCGAAATTCACTGCCTTGCTTCTCCTCGTGGCCGCCGCGTTTGTCGGATCGTTGGTGTTGCGAGCCGCCGATTCCACAGCAGCCCCGCGCGTCGTCAAGATCCGCGCCGGTGTCGACAACATCGTGAAGTTTGACGTCACGAGCATCTCGGCCGCACCCGGCGAATTGATCAAGGTTGTGCTGACCAATGCCGGTACCTTGCCCAAAAGCGTCATGGGCCACAACTGGATCTTGCTCACTGCGGGCAACGACCCGGTGGCATTCGCCGCCGCCGGCGCAGCTGAGGCCGACAACGGATACATTGCCGCCAGTCTCAAGGACAAGATCGTGGCTTTCATCGCGCTGCTCGGACCCGGTGAAACCGGGGAAGTCACTTTCAAGGCCCCGATGGAGCCTGGGGAATATCCTTTCCTTTGCTCCTTTCCAGGCCACTGCGTCATCGGAATGAAAGGCGTGTTCGTGGTGAAGAAATAGCGCACTCTCGCGGCGAGCCCGCCCTTGATTGGGGCCGGTGTATTAAGTGCCTTGTGGCTAGAAAGATGGACCAGTAACAGGTCTGTTACCAAAGTCCGCCTGCCTTTGCACCGGAATGCATCACCGTGTACAACCCTGGCCTTGCGCGACGACATCCTGAAGTTCCGCCTGAGGCCATGATTTGGTCCCCCTGAAACGCGGGAGCATCATGAACCCTCAAAGAAGCATCTGGTCTGACTTGCCCCTGACAACGGGCATCGCAGCCCTTGTCTGTTATGCCGGCGTCTTCAATGACGTGATCGGGATCGAGGAGTTGGCCTCAAGGCTCGGGGTGTCCGGGAAAGAGGAGTTCTATTCGGCGCTTAACAAGCTGCACTTGCAGGGAAGCCTAATTCTCAAGGACGGATTTGCCGGACTACCGGACTTGGAAGACAAAATAGCCATCAAGGCGTCCAAAATAGCAATGGCGCATCGTCTCATCGCTTCCCGTTTGGACTGTCTCAAGAAAATGGGAAGGAGTCCTCTGATAAAATTCGTCGGAATCTCGGGATCGCTGGCGGCCGGCAATCCGATCCGGGACCGGAACGATCACTTGGACCTTGACGTATTCTTGATAACCCGGAACCAATGCCTCTGGCTCTATAACATACTGCGTGGCATACGAAGCCGTTTCCCTCGGAGGAAACAGGAGCCGGAATTATGCATAAATTATGTCGTGGACGAATCGCACCTGATGATCAGTAACAGAAATGTTTTTACAGCCACTGAGATGCGCAATCTCATCCCTGTCGCCGGAATGGACGCCTACAAGAAACTCCTTCAGGTGAATCGCTGGGTGGATTTCTATTATCCCGGGCTGTCCGGTGCTTCCGTGACGGTTCCCGTG
>Ga0265334_10001408_pt1 | contig 11579 bp, 8 predicted proteins | sample 42023metaG_FD_192442 | JGI IMG/M metagenome (GOLD analysis project Ga0265334, IMG submission 192442) | Rhizosphere microbial communities from Carex aquatilis grown in University of Washington, Seatle, WA, United States - 4-20-23 metaG | ecosystem: Host-associated > Plants > Roots > Rhizosphere >...
ATGGTGCCGAGCGCGTTCGTGACTTTGGCAGTGCTGCCTCTGACGCCGAACGGGAAGCTGGACCGGCGCTCGCTGCCGCCACCGGACCTGCAGGCGTATGCGCGGCGAGAATACGAGGGGCCCACCGGAGAAGTGGAGGAAGTACTGGCTGGCATCTGGTGCAAGCTGCTGGCGCTCGAGTCCGTCGGAAGGCGAGACAACTTCTTCGAGCTCGGCGGCCACTCTTTGTATGCTGTGAAGCTGATTGAACGCATCGAGCAGCGGTTCGGGAAGCGCTTGCCGATCATTGCGATCTTCCAACACCCCACCTTGCAAGAATTAGCGGCTGTCGTGGAGACTGACCGCGGACCTGCCGGCACTGTCGACGTGGAAAGCGGAGTCATTTGATCATGGAAGATCAAATCCCGTGTTACGTGCCGGAATCGGTCTCAAAACTCCTCCTGAACAAGGTCCGCGCCAAAGGCGTCAAGCTGTGGCACGAAGGAGGCGAGCTTCGCTTCACAGCACCGCGGGGAATCCTGTCGCCCGAAGAATTGCGACAACTAAAAGCGTTCAAGGAGCAAATTCTATCGCTGCTGACGCAGCAGAGCGGCCTCGCGCCACTCACTTACACACAAAAGGCCGATTGGCACTTTGTCGAAGTCGGTGAATTGCGCCGAATGCGTCAGGTCGCCTCTGTCATTCGGATCTCCGGGCCCGTACGCGCCGACGCATTGGCAGCGGCGCTCGCACGAGTCGTCCACAGACATACGGCATTACGAGCTCGCGTCAAACGCTCTGAAGAGATGCTGATGCAGGAGATAGACGAGGTTGGAGCGCTGCACTTGGAGCTCCACAACTTCTCTGCCTCCGACACATCAACTCTAGAAGCTGATGTTGCCCGACTCATCCATACGACCATTCTGCCGACCGTCGATGAAATCGAAACGGCACCCTGTGCGGCGCGATTGGCGAGATGCACGCCTGAGGAGCACGTGCTGATCGTTGCTATGGACCATATGTTTTCGGATGCGTATTCGATGAATGTCCTGTTGCAGGAACTATTCACTGCCTATCGGCACTCCGTTGCCGGTGAGACGGTGAGTCTCCCTGAGATTTCTACGCAATTCGGCGACTTTGCCTGGCAACAGCACGGCCTCCGGGAGGACTGGGAGCAGAAACATCTGCCCTATTGGAACGAGCGGCTGACAGGCGTCAGCCGGTTAAAGTTCCCGCGCCTTTCCGGGGAGCTGCAGTCATCAGATGCAGGGTGGACCGACGTACCCGTCCGGATCTACAGGGCAACCAAGCTGGCGCTTCTTGAATGGAGTCGCCAGATGCAAACGACCTTGGTAATGAGTGTATTCACCGCCTTCGTCGCTTCTGTCATGCATTGGTGTAAGTGCTCGGATGCTGTAGTTCAATTTCAAACTGACGGCCGCGCAGACCGAAGACTGACCAACACAATCGGATATTTTGCATCGGTGCTGCATCTGAGGATCAAGCTCTCGGACACCGACACCTTTGTCGATCTGCTGAGAATAGCAACGCAGGAGTACTGCAGGGCGTACCTGCATGCAGACGCATCCTACCTTTCCGCGCAGAATCCACGACCCGAGCTTACCCGCAGCACGATGTTCAATTGGGTACCGGAAGGTAACGAGGCGGGCAGCCCTAACTTGGACGTCGACACGCTAGGGCTGCACAGCCAGGTCTATGCATTCAAGAATCCGGCGCTCGAGCACTTCGGATTCGACCGGGATCCGGTCTTGCAGCTCTTCGACGGACGTGATGAGGTCTCGGGTGCGGTCTTTTTCCCCTTGCGTTTTTGTTCTGTGCCGGACATGGAGCGTTTCGCACGGCACTTTATGATGGTGCTCGAACGAATGATTGCACGGCCGAATCACCAAGTGAACGCCATACAAGTCTTATAACGGGTTGCTCCAGGATCGAATCAATGGGCGCGACGCTCGAGCAAGGAAGGCCCTTATGGGCACTCTTCGTCGTCTGTGCTGGCGTGCTCATGGTCAGCCTCGATACGACGGTCGTCACGGTCGCTCTGCCTTCCATCGTCGCGGACTTTCCACTCGAGCATCCCTCACTGAGCTGGCTCTTCAATGCATACCTGTTGACTTTCGGCGGACTGCTCGTGGTCGCAGGTCGTTCAGGAGACCTTTACGGAAGTCGGCGGGTATTCATAGGGGGGATGTGCGTCTTTACCGCAAGCTCTCTGCTTTGCGGTGTCGCGCGCAGCTTTCTACTTCTGGTGTTATGTCGAGCAGTGCAGGGCATAGGCGCCGCGCTGGTCTCGGCGGTATCACTTTCCTTGATTACGGGCCTATTCGTCGACCCAAGCAAGCGAACCTGGGCCCTCGGGATCTACGGGTTAGTCAGTGCCCTGGGAGGCGCCATCGGCGACGTGCTGGGTGGCCTCCTCACGGGTGCCCTGAATTGGCATTGGATCTTTCTCGTCAATGTACTGCCGGGGGTGGGGATCGTCGCCTCAGGGCTGAGCCTGTTACCACACGAGAAGGCAAAGCGCCGCCTCGGACATTTGGACCTCATCGGGACTTCGCTCCTCGTATCCTCGTCCTCGCTCCTGGTACTGACGATCGTGAATGCCAAAGATTTCGGGTGGGGATCCTGGCAGACCGCCGCAGAAGCAGGCGGTGTCGCACTCCTTGCCTGCGCGTTCTGCAGCAAAGACCGTCGTGCACGAGCTCCATTGATTCCGAGCACTCTCTTCAGGCTCCGCAGCTTCAGGGTAGGCAACTTGGTGGGCGCTCTGTTTACAGCGGGTACGTTTGGCTGGTTCGTAGGCTCAGCGCTTTACTTGCAGGGAGTCCTAGGCTACAGCGCACTCGAGGTTGGCCTGGCATACTTGCCGGCGGAGGTGTTTACGGCCATTTTCGCGGGTGGTCTGTCGGCTAGGGTCATCGCACGATTCGGTATCGAGAAACCCCTTTGTGTGGGTCTCATTTCAGTCGCCGTTGGCTTTGCACTTTTCGGCCGGGGCCCGGCCCCCGGCTACGGGTGGGATGTATTTCCCGGCATGGTCCTGATGGGCCTCGGTGCGGGTCTTGCCTACACGCCATTGTTGATGCTCTCCCTCCAGGATGTGCCCGTGCAAGATTCCGGCGTCGGATCAGGAGTTCTCAACATGTCGTTCATGTTGGGAGGCGCAATCGGTGTTGCTCTGGTTGCGAACGCGATTAGTGCCGAGGCGATTGCCCCTTCGAACGGCGATATAGCCGCAACATCGCCGTCGCACGGCTATCATCTCGGATTTGCTATCAGCTCGGCATCGATCCTGTGCGCATTTCTCTTCGCGGCCTCCGCACTGGGACGTCTTCCTCGACAGTATTCAGGCGAGAGCTCATCGATCGCGCCCGCCGAACTAAAGTAAGGTCCGCGGCCTCCCTGTTTCCATTTCAACTCAGACGAGGCCCCCCTCGCACCTCCGAAATGCCGGGGCGCGAACGGTAATCCTCGACCCAATCCGTGTATCATCAACACCGGATTACATGGACTATTCACGACTTCTCCCTGACAGGCGCCCTTAGGACTGCAAACCATGAAGGTGATCGTCATAGGGTGCGGACTTCTCGGCGTATCAACCGCGTACATGCTCCACCGACGCGGATTACAGGTGACAGTTCTGGAAAGAGCCTCCGCGGCCGCACGAGAAACCAGCTTTGCGAACGGTGGCCTGCTGGTGCCCAGCATGGCAGAACCCTGGAATGCGCCCGGAATTCTTGGGCAACTGTCCCGCTCTCTGCTTGGCAAACACGATGCACTTCTGGTGAATCCCGCGGCGATCCCCGGTTTAGTCGGCTGGGGACTGAAATTTCTGTGCCAGTCGACAGAGGCGCTGTGGCAAGCCAATACACTGAAAAATGTCCGGATGGCATTGTATTCCCGCCGCGTATTGGCTGACCTGCGAGCGGACCTCAACTTGCCATTCGATTATCGGGAGTCGGGGTCGCTGAAGGTATTCCGCGACGATCGTGCGTTGGAGCACGCCTGGACCCAAGCAAGTTGGTTGCAGCGCCATGGCGATGTTCCAGCCTCATTACTGACTGCCCGGGAGTCCATTTCATTGGAGCCCGCGCTGTCGGGTGTCAGTTCGCATGTGGTTGGCGGCATCTATTATCCTCTGGACGCGGTTAGCGATGCGCGCGGCTTTTGCGAGGCCCTCGTGGAACACCTGAGCTCCACCGACGTGAAGTTCGGTTTTTCAACCACTGTAACGGGTTGGAAGCAATCGGGCGGGCGGATTACCGGCGTTGAAACGGACAAAGGGCCACTGCTCGCCGATGCATTCGTCCTTGCCGCTGCGAACTCCAGTCGCGGACTGACAAACATGCTGGGCTTCGACTTACCGATCCGCCCCGCAAAAGGCTATTCCCTGACACTCTCGAGTGACAACCCGCCCGCTAGCCCCCAACTGCCGATTGTCGACGACGCCACCCACGCGGTGGTGGTTCCACTGAAGCGTGGCCTGAGAGTGGCCGGCGTTGCCGAGTTCACAGGGATGGATCTATCCATCCCCGAAGCGCGGACCCGGTACTTGCAGGGACTGCTGCGGTCGGTATTCCCCGAATTCGCGCGCCCCGAAGTCCTGAATCACGCCGAGGCGTGGACCGGCTTGCGACCCATGTCCGCCGACGGAGTTCCGATTGTGGGGCCGACCCCCATCGAGAATCTGTATCTCAACACCGGCCACGGACACCTGGGATGGACCCTCGCGGCCGGCTCCGCTCAGGCGCTGGCAGACTCGATCACAGGCACGCGGCCAGGTCTCGAGCTTTCCGAATACACCCTGGCGCGCTTCTAGCCTGGATTGATCAACTCGAGGGCCAATTGCCGTGGCGAGTAAATCCGTCGGCGCTCCACTCCTCGCTGCCGACGCCATGGTGGACGAAGAACAGCCCGTCTGGATCATATTTCGTCTTGATGGAGCGCAGCTTCGAATAGTTCTTGCCCCAGAACTCCTGCTGCCACGAGGGATTGAAGAAGCTGCACTCGTTCACATAGGAGCCCGAGTGAGGTGCTATCTTGCGCAACTCCGCCGCAGCCAGGTCGATCCCGCGTGCCTTGTCGCGTGCGTTGGTCATATCCAGCGGCTCCCGCTTGAAGCCGGGATAGGCTGGCATCTCATCGCCATCGGCAATGATGGCCAGCGCGAAGGCGTCGAGTAACTTCGGATTCGTGGCGGTTTGACTCACCTCCGCGAGCACTTCGGGCCGCGCGCCAGCCATCCCCTTGTTGATGTGGAGCCGCACCATCTCGTGTCGACTCGCGGCGAATAGCGCCGCGGTAAGCTCCTTTCGGCGGCTGTCGTCGAGGAGCGCTGCGGGGAGCCACAGAGAATCGTAGCCGTAGAGGAAAGCCCCGCACTCGCCTTCATTGCCCCGATTGTACACGTGGTGCTTCGGAGCATCATCGCGCGGATCATGCTTGAACCCACGATTCGAAGGATCCCAGTGGCTTCGCGCGTCACGAGCTTCTGTCCGCATACCGTCTGTCACGGTGAAATCCTGCGGCCGCGCCTTCACCCAGTCGAAGAACGGTCGCCAGGTCTCAGCCACCTGCGCACTGTCGAGTCCCTCGCACGCCATATCGAACTCGAGAGTGTTGTCCGGCTGAAAGTGGACGTTCTCGCCCCAATGCGGATTAAAGAGCTTGTCGCGATAGAAGCCGATGAAGCGCTCGATCAGTTGCCTGAACGCCGCATCGGAGTGCGCCGCGATCTTGCCGCCGGCACCGCCGAAATATTTTGGAAGCTCGTGCGTGCGTAGAGTCAACCGCGTTACGACGCCAAATGTTCCACCACCTCCACCCTTCAAAGCCCAGAAGAGGTCGGGTTCGGTGCAGGAGTTGACGACTCGCACGTGGCCTTCGGCAGTGACGATTTCCGCTTCGAGCAATCCAGCGGCGGCACTGCCGAAGCGCTTCGAATACGAGCCGAACCCTCCGCCTAAGGTGAGGCCGGCGACGCCGACTGTCATGCAGCCGCCACCCTGAACGTAACGGCCGCCCTTCACGCTCACCGCATCATAGAGGTCTATCCACATCGCACCCGCCTCGGCACTGACCGCGGGAACCGGCGCTATGCGCCCCGCGCACCCTTGGCCCACGAATGCATCGTGCGTCGTGACCTTGTTCATCGCACGCGTCCAGATGAGCAGCGAGTCGGGGGCACTCGATGTGCCGTAGTAACTGTGGCCGCCGCCCTTGACGACGAGCCGCAGGTTATTCTCCCGGGCGAAGTTGATGCCCGCGACCACATCGTAGGTGTTTCGCGCCTTGATCGCGTAGGCGCTCGGTGCCGGGGCCCAAGCATTCAGCAATCCCGAAATTTGCGTACCGGCAGCCTGGTCGCCGAGCCAATACGGGTTCTTGGCGTATTGGGTCGCTTCGCGACACGCCGCGCCTTCCGATTCCATTGCGCACGACTCGAACATCGGCCGCACATCGATCAGGTTGCCTCCTACCTCCTCTTTCAATTTTGCCCAACTTGCGGCACCCGGCCACGCCGGATCGGAAGGCCGTAGCCGCCGTCTCGATCTGCTCGCCACCGCTTTCGCAGCTCTTGCGCCAAACAGAGCCGCGCAATACAACAGCGGCAGGCCCGCAACCGCCCGCAAGAGGTTCCTTCTTTTCATCGACCGCCTCATCCAGCAAGCCGCTCGCGAATCGCAAGCAATTTCCGCCAACCTTACCGGCAATAGTCTACGAAAGCCACCGTCTGCAGATGACCACTTTAACGACATTGCGGGGGCGATCAGGCTCGGCCCGTCAGGATCCACAGCGGACATTGTGTGTCAGGTCGAGTTTGAGCCAACACACCTCGGGCCGACATATCGAGTGCCACGGCCCTACGTCTTGGGCATCTCAGCAATCGACGCAATCGCGATACCCTCATTCGACCCATACGTCCCCGCCACACCATTCAACCGCGGCATACCGATCTTCCCGCCCTTGTGGTGTAGCGCGACCACCTCCCACTCGCGGGAGTTGAAGACCGGACTGCCGGAACTACCAGGCTCAGTCGGCGCCTCGTAGTGGACGCGACACACACCGGGAATCTGCGGTCGCCCGTTTGGCGGCCCCTCGTGATCGAGCAGCGCGTTATCCTGAAAGGAAAAGGACAGATCCCGTCCGCCGGGATACCCAATCACATAAACCTGCGCCTGGGGTTCCAACACAGGCAACAAACTCGTTACCGGCAGCGGTTCGACACCTGCAACCGGACGGTTCAAACGCAGGACGCTCGCATCGCACTGCTCGGGCACTGAGCTCCACAGGAGCTTCTCGACGGAGTAGGTCGGAGCGCCATCGAGCGCTTCAAAGACAATCTCCGCCTGCTCCGGCCGAATCCCTGGACTGACCCCATTGGCATTCACAACATGATAGTTCGTCAGGATCACCAGGCCTTCATTCGCTATTCCGAGATCACTCGCCTTCACCAGAAACCCCGAGCCGAGACGATTGCCCAGCCGGGGACGTATCGATACCACGGCCAGTGCCCGGGACAGCCCCGTCTTCCACCATTTAAACGTCTGGGCCCCATGAGGACCCAACACCGCCTCGAGTTGAACGGGATCCGGCCTCACCTCACTCAGTCGCTGCACGTCAGCGGGTGCCACACGCAGCTCGCCGCCAGAAAGCTCGAGGAGCCTGGCCCGCAGAATGTTGGCCAACCCGCGTCCGCGCTCGTGCTCTTCTATATTCCAGATCTGCGTAAACTGACGCAGAGTACTGGACAAAAGAAACGCCTTCGCATCCGGCACGGCCGCGTAAGCGCGGATGTTGCGCTCCACCGCATCCCAGTCGTCCAGTCCGAGGTAGGCCTCTGCCAGCGTCGGCAGATACCACTTGTCCCGGTCATTCACCGGCTGCTGTTCAAGCGTTTTCACCACCTGGCGTGCATACGTCGCTGCATCCAGGTCTGACCCAACCTTCAGATTCCAGCGGCGGGAATTGGCAAGAAGTGCAACAACGTTGACACCATGCCAGGTGTTGTTGAGGGGGTCGTCTTCATAGGGCTTCCGGTAAGCTGCGACGGCCTGCTTCAGGGCCTCGCGGGCCCCCGCCGTCGATTTGTCACGAGCATCGAAAAACATCTGCTTGTAGGAGCGGCCCAGAAGGCCCGTCGCTTCAATGAACTCCGGGTGATTCTTCGGCAGCCGTCGCGTCAGTGCCTGCAGCACATCTATGGCAGCGGTCGCCTTGCCGGTCTCGATCAACGCCTGTGCGTATAGGCGGCGGTTCTTTGGATCTTTTGGATCAATGCGGCTGACGGCTTCGGCAATGCGCGTCATGCTGTCGTATTCCTTCGCATCACGCAGCTGCTCCACCAGACCCCGCGCGTTGTCGAGGGCCGCGCTGGCGCTGAGCCCTCCAAGCTGATCTAACGTCCGGTTTGCCTCTGCGCGCAACTCGGTAGAGGACACAGTGTCAGGCATTATGGAGCTCAGAAGTCGTACTTCGCGTTCTCACCCAAATCAGGCACTTTGGCGATGAACCCGGTATCACCAAAATCGACCGACCCTGCGCCCTCAAAGCCCGGCAGCCCCGCCTCGGTGCGCAATGCATTGAGACGGTTCATCCACCCTTTGAGAAACACCCCCTGACTGGGGTCGCGTGCTACGAGAGCGCGATAGTATTTCTCGCGCACGTCGCAATAGGTGGCAGTCATCGCCCCTTGATCGCACGCCTGGACCGCCTTTTGTGTTGCTGGTCCGAAGCTACCGTCCACGCCGCATCCGCTGGCCGACTGCAGAAACTGAACGGCACGTCTGGGCCCCATGTTGACAGCGGTATCGAACTGCACGAGATCGAGCGCGCCTTCGAGCAGATCACAACGAGGCGGCAGCCAGTACTGCGTCTGATAGATTGCCTGCATCTCCGCATCTTCCAGTAGCTGGACGTCGCGGGGGAGCCCGCCCTGTTGCTTGCGCCAGGCGTCATAGACTGTCTGCGTGATGCCCCGGTTCGTTCTTCCGCCCCGGTCATTGGGATTGTTCACAAATCCACCTTCCCATCGCAGAACGAAAGGAAGTGATCGTTCAAAGCCTCCAGCAGACATGACTCCCCCTTACACTCCCAGCCAAGTCTTGGCACGTGCTGCCGCCATTGGCCCGGGGACGTCTGTGAAAGGGATCTTTCCGGCAATCTGGTCGTAAGCTCGCGCCACGTACTCCCGCGAGAGCCCCTTGGGGAGGAGCCTGATCGCGTCACTTTGCGAGTGCCGCTCCCGAATATTCTCGATGGCATAAACAACACTGCGTGATGCGTTCAGGAGAGTCCCCTCTCCGGAACTCACCCGCACGGTGATGGGCTGTGGAGTAAGACTTCCCGGATCACTCTGTATGGACTTCTGCAACTGATCGAGTAACTCGGAATTGATCTTCTGAAAAGAGTCAGCAGTCAGGTTGCCCGGCGTAAAGCTGTTCAGCAGCGTGGCCAATGCATCCACGGGGTTCAGGCCGTACTGCAGCACATCGTAGGTGGCGCTCACCAAGCCTAGCTGCAGGCCCGCTCCGATGGTCGCGTAAGTGGCATTGAAACCGGCCTTGAGGACCGCTACACGAAACATGATACGAACCCCGACTCCGTATCGGATCGCCAGCTTATTCCCGCTGCCGTCGTCTGTGATCGGATCTTCCTGGTCGGTGAGTGCGACCATCTCCAGCATGTATGCCTGGTCGTTGGCGGAAATCTGTGCGGTGAAAATGCCGGATAGCTTGGCAGCCAGATCGAAATTGACCTCGCCACCGTGAACCGATAGAAAGCCCAGTGGCTTTGGACCGAGAGCTTCGAGACCGGGCGTCCCCGGAGGCAGTGGAACTAATGTCATGTCGAGCCCCCTCCTAGGGGATTACTTTGAGCCAGTCCGCTGCGCGCCTGCGGGCGTCATCACTGGGCGCATCCCCCGGCTGAACGTCGCCGACCATTTCACTCCAGACGGTTTTGACAGCCGCCGCGCTGAAACTTGTGCCCTGATTTAAGGCTTGCGTCAGACTCAGCCCTCTGCCGATCTGCCTCACTGCATACAATACGGATTGCGCAACATCGACCCGATTCGAAGCGACAGGCCGGCTGAAGAGCACTGCGATCGGAAGGGCTGTAGCAGACAATGTGGCCCTGTTGGCGAGCAGCTGCTTGGACACCTCGGTCTGGAGACTCTTCTGCAGACTCGCGAAAGTCTGAGCGTCCAGGCTCCCGGCTTTGCCAAACTGATCGAGCAGCATCGATAGGGCGGGCGCCGCATCCAGACCATACACCAGCATCTGGTAGGAGGCATCCAGATAACCGAGCTGAGCGGCCGCTCCGATCACTGACCACTGCAAGTTGACATCGGACTTGACGTTGCTCACCCGAAACAGGATCCGAAGCCCGGTGCCGTAGCGGGTACCCACGATCAGCCGCGTACCATCGTCCGGAACCGTGACATCCGCGGTGAGCATGGCATCCAGAACGAACGCGTGGTCAGAATAGTCCAGACTGCCGCTGAATATGCCGCCGACAGAGATATTTACGGCCAGATCCAGACTGATCTCTGCCGGAGAAAAATGATAGGTGCTCAGTTGCAACCCCGCGGGCTTCGCGACAGGCTGCGCCTTCCCTTCACCAAGCTGTTGCACCAGGCAGGCCAGATCGCCGGCGGCAGTCAGGAAGGGGTCAACGGGAACAAATGCATCTTCCATGAGGACCCCCAGATCTTGTCGCAACTTGTTATAAGGACTGGTTGACACCGTTCTAGCAGCATTTGAGGACCCCTGCAATCGCGTGCGATCTGCTTGCTTTCCGGTACCTTGCGGCTCTGCCGCCCGACGACGAGTTCACCGCTGCGTTGCACAAAACAAAATCTCCCACAACATTCAGCGGCGTTCCCCCGTTGCGCTGCAGAAATCGATTCGAGCGATATTATCTCCGAAGCCGACGGTAGACGGCGCGTCAGGCGTGGGCTACCTTTTTGGATAAAGCACAGCTCACCCTCGCGAAGTTGCGGACCACCATGGCCGCAAACTGACCCGACAACACACCGACCCTTACTTTGGAAGCTCTCACATGCCAGCCACCAAAGACCAACATCTGGATCCCGCCCGGGCGCCCAAGCGCATTCTCTCTCTCGACGGCGGCGGCATTCGAGGATTTCTGACGCTCCAGTACCTGGAGGCGCTCGAAGCACTGCTGCGGCGCCGGATCGGCCGAGCAGACCTGGTCCTTTCCGACTATTTCGACCTGATTGGCGGCACGTCCACCGGAGCGATCCTGGCGGCGACACTCGCCTGCGGAATGTCCGTATCCCAGGTGCTGGAACTTTACAACACGCTGGGAGAGGAGGTGTTCAAAGAAAGCTTCATCCGCGTACCGCTGCTCGCCCCGAAATTCCCCTCCGACCCCCTGCAGAACCTCTTGAACGAAACACTGGGGAGCGAAACGACACTGGGCGACGACAAAGTCCGCACAGGCCTGATGGTCATGACCAAGCGCCTGGACACGGGAAGTCCATGGCCCTTGACCAATCACCCGAAGGCCGCGTATGCCACTCAGGACAGAGCCCTGAAACTCACGGATGTCGTGCGCGC
>Ga0265334_10001409_pt1 | contig 11564 bp, 10 predicted proteins | sample 42023metaG_FD_192442 | JGI IMG/M metagenome (GOLD analysis project Ga0265334, IMG submission 192442) | Rhizosphere microbial communities from Carex aquatilis grown in University of Washington, Seatle, WA, United States - 4-20-23 metaG | ecosystem: Host-associated > Plants > Roots > Rhizosphere...
CCGAGGAGGATGTCATCGAGGACGGGGGCGTGCGGCAGCAGGCTGGCAGGCGCCAGGTCGCTTCGGCGGACCGTCGTCCAGAGCGGTGCGAGCAGGCGGCTCCATCCCAGGTAGCCTGCTTCATCCCGGTCGAGCGTGATCCACTCGGCCTGGCTGCCGTTGAGCCCTTCGGCGAGAGCCCTGGTAATCAGGCGGGACTTGCCGATCCCGCTGGGACCCAGAATCAGCGCCAGGCCTCCCCGGCCGCGCTGGACCCGGTCAAGGAAGCCGCCGAGGTCGGCGGCTTCCGGATGACGGCCGGCGAATGAGGTGGGGTCATCGGCCGGCAGCGGGCGCGGCCCGGCGGAAGAAAGCCTTCCGTCTTCCGTTAGCGTGACCAGCCGCTCGGCCCACGCCAGCCAGGCTGATTCGGCCCTGGCGCGATCCTTCCACTGGGCCGTGGCCGAACGCGCGGCGGCCGCGCCTCCCCAGTCCAGCGTGGCGACGATGAAGGCCAGCCAGGCACGCGGATCGTCCCCGCTTGGCGGCCCTGGCCGAGCAGCCGAGTCCCCGCCCGGCATGGCCACGGCCCCCCGCGCGGCCGCCGTGAATTCCGTGCGGCTAGCGTCACTCAGCTGCAGAGCATCGGCAAGCAGATTGACCGTGCCCATATGCGGTCGCTCGGTTTTACCTAGCTCAAGATTCGCAATGGCGCGCGGCGAGACTCCGGACCGGTCCGCAAGGTCCTCTCGTGATAGGCGGGCGGCCTTCCGGTGTCGTAGGAGCAAATCGCCGAAGTCACTCACTGTTGTTCCACTTCCGGCTTTTCCCTCGGGTCACTCCAGGACCGTGTAGCAACGGCTGATGGTCCACGTGTTCCCGGCCGTCGGCCGCTCCCGCGCGCGGAAACTGTGAATCATTTGGCGGGCGCTTCTGCATGCTCTTCATGTTAATTCCCGGCCGCATTCTCACGGTCGTTCCTAACCCACTCGGGCATCCCGGCCGGCATTCCACTGATCGAATCTGGCGGGTGGGAAGGCCGGCCGGCCGTGGCGGCTGCAGCCCGGCTCCCACCTGCGTTCCCGCCTGACCCCCAGCGCTGGGACCGGAGCCGGCCCGCCGCAGACGTGCGACCTGGCCCGGGCAGCCGCCGGCAAGATGTTTCGGATATGAGATATTTACTTCCGAGGTAAGTATCTTGACTCGGAAACACCTGCGAGCTTAGTCTCCGGTTTAAGGGGGCAGCCGGCCTCCACTAGTGATAGGGGGAGACACATGAGTGCCACACTTGCAGTCCGGCACCACGTCAACGACTACGCCACCTGGCGGAAGGTCTACGACGAGCTCGAGCCGTTGCGTGCGCGGCATGGCTGCGTCGCGCAGCGAGTGATGCAGCTACCCGGCGACGACAACGAGATTTTCCTCACGCACGAATTCCCGACCGCCGAGCAGGCGGGCAGCTTCGCCCACGACCCGGCCCTGCGCGAGGGCATGGGGCGGGCCGGGGTCGAGGGGATGCCGCGGATCGAGATCTTCACGGATGTCTGATCCGGGCCACACGCGAAGGCGGGGGAGGAGCGGCCGAGGGCTGCCCTCTCCCGCCTCGCTTGGCGTGGTCAGGGTCGACGACGACTTCGCGGACGAGTACCCGGAGGCGGACCGTACCTGTACTGAGGCCTATGCGTCCGTGTGCCGCACGGGCGAGGCGCTGCTCGGCGAGCTCGACCGCCGTGTCCGGCTGACCCTCGGCATCTCGCAGCCCGCCGCGACGGCCCTGGCGGTGATCGACGGGGCGAGCGCGCCGCTGACCCCCTCGCAGGTCGCCGACCGCGTCCTCATCCCCTCCGCGACCGTGACCGCCACCCTCGACCTGCTCGAGGGCCGCGGCTGGATCCGCCGCGCCCCTAACCCGGACGACCGGCGCAGCACCCTGGTCGAGATCACCGCCGACGGCCGCGCCGTCGCCGACCAGATGCTGCCCGGCATCCGCACGGTGGAGAAGAGCGTCCTGTCCGCCCTCACCCCAGACGAACGGGTCCAGTTGCTCGACCTGCTGGCCAAGGTCCTGGACCGGGCCGCCGCCGTCGCGACCGAAGACCCCGAGCCCCTCACCGGCCTGCGCGTCCGCCCCGCCCGCCTCGAACCCGGCGGCGCAGGAAGCTAACGCTCCTCGCATTCCCAGGGAGCACCGTGGCTGTTGAGTAGCTCGAGGAACGGCTCAGCTGGCAGCGCCTCCGGGCCGAGGACGCCCGCGCCGGACCACTGGCCCGAGTCGAGCAGTTCCAGGGCGACCACCGGGTTGACGGCGGTCTGCCAGACCACCGCCTGCGAGCCGTACTCGGCCATCGACCAGCCGTTGTCCACAACGTGGTGCAGGTAGACCTCGCGCGGCGACCCGTCCTTGCCCGTTCCGCGCACCCAGGTGCCGGCGCAGGTGAGCCCGGACATCGCGTCGCCAAGCTCGGCGGGGTCGGGCAGGCACGCGGCGACCACGTCCCGCGGCGAGACGGCCGCCCCGCCGACCCGAACGGGAGCGGTCGAGTCCAGGCCGAGCTTGTGGAGCGTCTGCAGCACGCCGATGAATTCCTCGCCAAGCCCGTACTTGAAGGTCACCCGGCCGGCGTCGATCCAGCGGGGGATCAGCAGGACCTCTTCGTGTTCCACGTTCACGCACTCGACCGGCCCGATCCCGGCCGGGAAGGTGAAGATCTCCGGCTCGCTGAACGGCTCGGTCGTGTACCACTGCCTGCCCCGCTCCCACACGACCGGCGGGTTCAGGCACTCCTCGATCGTCGTCCAGATGGAGAACGTCGGGGCGAAGTCGTACCCCTCGACCACCAGGTTCGCGCCGTCGCGGACGCCTATCTCGTCGATGGACGCGAACAGCCGGTCGGCCGCGTAGCGGGCGAACACGTCCGACAGCCCCGGCTCGACCCCGATGCCGCACAGCGCGAGCAGCCCGCGGCGCTCCCACTCGCCGGCGAGCGCGAACTGCTCGTCACCCAGCTTGACCCCCGGCTGCCGGTACGGGTCTGACGCGTGCGGGCGGGACAGCGACATCGCCATGTCGAGGTAGGTGACCCCGGCGGTCAGGGCCGCGCGGAAGATGGGCATCACGAACCGCGGGTCCACCGCGTTCAGCACGGCATCGCACCGCTCGGCTTTGAGCAGCTCCACGATCGCCTGCTCGTCCGACGCGTCAAGCTTTACCGCGGCGAATCGGTCACCGCCACCGGCGATCGCCCGCCGCGCCCGCTGCTCGTCGTAATCGGCCACGACGACGCGCTCGAACAGGTTCCGCCGCGCGACCGTTCGCGCGACCGCCGTCCCAACTCCGCCCGCACCGACGACTAGCACTCGCATGATGCGCCTCCCTTAGATCCACCGGGCTTATGTCCGCCGGGTTATCCCCGTAACCTCCCATGTCCGGGAAAGCGCGCTGCAGTACATGGCCACCAGGACCAGGACCAGGGCACGTTGCAGCGCGCCACTGCGGGTGTCCGCCAGGAGCGCCGCGGCCAGGCCGAGCTGCGCCGAGTAGCTCACCACGGAAACCGACGCGAAGACGAGATTCAGCCGCCTGGCCCGGAAGCCGCGGTCGAAGTTCCCGGCTGCCTTCGCCCTCGGTACCAGCCGCCTGGTGGCCAGCAGGCCGACGACCGCCATGGCGAGGCTTGACAACGCGAGGACGACCGGGCCCCCGGTCAAGGCCACGATCGAGACCATGAAGATGTCGACCAGGGCAACGAACGCGCTCCCGGCCAGCACGGTTCGCAACTCCCGGGTGGTGGGGTTCCCGTCATCCGCGTTGACGACCGCGATGGCGACGACAAGCAACCCCAAGATGGCCGCGGACGCGCCCGCGCTTGCGATGAAGAAGTCCTGCAAGGAGGACATGGTGATCAAACTCCTTCTCGGCGTCGTGGCGACGGCCGGCCTGGTCGCCGCGTGCAGCGGGAAGGCCCCCGCGGCCGACAGCACCCACGTGGCCCAGCCGTCGCAGGCCAGCGGTACGGCCCAGGCCAGCAGTACGGCAAACGGCAGCAGTACGGCAAATGCCAGTAAGGCGAAGGCCGCCGGAGTGCCGCCGGCCGGCGCCCGGTCCTCCAACTGCCTCATGCCTCCGGCCACGTGTTACCGCCCGTCGGTCTTCCTCTCCGCCTACGGCGTCTCGCCGCTGCATGAGCGCGGCATCGATGGCCGCGGACAGACCGTGGTGCTGCCGGAAGAAGCCGAGCAGCCGGGCGGGGGTACCGTCGACATCCGCCAGGACATGGCGCAGTTCGACCGCATGTTCCACCTGCCCGCCGCGAAGCTGCAGGTGGTGAACAGCCTCGCCGGCTCCGCCTCACCCTGGCTGGCGGGTGGTGAGGAGGCGGAGGACGCCGAGGTGGTGCACGCGGTCGCGCCGGGCGCCGCTATCACTATCGTCCTGGTCAAGCCGTCGGTGGAGAACAGCGCCGCGGACATCGCGGCGGCGCTCACCGCGTTCTTGCGGCTCGGCGCGACCCAGGGCGACGTGCTCGCGCTCAGCGCCAGCATCGGCGAGCACTACCTGACTCCCGCCGAGGCGGCCGGCCTCGACGCGGCGCTGCGGGCCGACCGGGACCATGACGTCACCGTGGTGGCCGCCTCGGGGGACAAAGGCGCGGCCAGCGACCTGCACTTCGGGTCGGCTAGCCCGGTCAAGGAGGTCAGCCTGCCGGCCTCCGACCCCTGGGTGCTGGCCGTCGGCGGCACCAGCCTGACCGCCAACTCGGCCACCGGCGCCTACACCAGCGAGACGGCGTTCAACACCGGCCTGGCCGTCGTCGCCGGCCCCGGCTCCTTCGGCAACCCCTTCGTGCACCCGGCCACCGGCACCAGCGCCGCGGCACCCTTCTGGGCCGGGCTGGTCGCGCTGGCCGACCAGCTCGCTGGCCGGCCCCTCGGCTTCGTCAACCCCGCCATCTACAGCATCGCCCGCGGCCCGGACTACCACGCCGCGTTCCATGACATCACCGCGGGCAACGACACGTTCGTGTTTCCGCCCGCCACGGTCACCGGCTACTCGGCGGGCCCCGGCTGGGACCCGGTAACCGGCTGGGGAACACCCGACGCCGCGGTGCTCGTGCCGCTGCTCGCCCGCTCCTGACCTCGGCGGTGCTCCCACAGCGGTACACCCGAAGCTGGCAGTATTGACCCGTGCGCCTACCACGGACGACGCCAAGGTTCTCATGACAAGGACGGGAACGCCCCCGGTGCTGGTCACCGGAGCGACCGGCCGGGTCGGCCGGGTCGTCGTCGACCAGCTCATCGAAGCGGGCGTCCGGGTCCGAGCCCTCACCCGCCGCCCCGAAGCAGCGGCGACGTTCCCGGAGAACGTCGAAGTCGTCGCCGGCGACCTGACCGTCCCCGAGTCGCTCGACGCCGCGCTGCGCGGCGTCGGCGCTGTCTTCCTCGTCTGGACCGTTCCCCCGGCCACCGCCCCGGCGGTCATCAAGCGTCTCGCCGCCCACGCGCGGCGCGTTGTGTTCCTCTCCTCGCCGCACCAGACGCCGCACCCCTTCTTCCAGCAGCCCAACCCGATGGCGCAACTGCACGCCGGCATCGAGCGCCTGATCGCGGACAGTGGCCTCGAGTCGACGATCATCCGTCCGGGCATGTTCGCGTCCAACACGGTGGCCTGGTGGGCGCCAGCGATCAGCGGGGGCGACGTCGTCCGCTGGCCCTACGCCGCCGCCGAGACGGCACCCGTCGACGACCGCGACGTCGCGGCCGTCGCGGCGCGGACCCTCTACCAGGACGGCCACGCCGGCGCCGGCTACGTCCTCACCGGCCCCGATTCGCTGAGCCAGGCAGAGCAGGTGCAGGTCATCGCCGATGTCCTGGGCCGCGGCATCAGGTTCGAGGAGCTGTCGCCGGATGACTTCCGCCGCGCGACAGAACGTAGCTGGCCCCGCCCGGTCGTGGACATGCTCCTCACGGCGTGGGCCGCGACGATGGACAGGCCCGCGTTCATCAGCTCCGCGGTGCCGGACATCCTCGGATCGGCGCGGACCTTCCGCCAGTGGGTCACCGATCACGCCGCCGCGTTCACGGAAGCCCGGGCGCCCGACGGACTCTGAATCCATTTTTGCGGGCAGGGGGTAACACGCCCCCGTTGCGCTCAGGACTCTCGGGACTCTCAGACCGGCAGCGTCCGGGCCCGCAGGGCTTTCGCGGCGACGTCGCGTCCCTCGATCACGGCCCGGGACAAGGTGGCGTCCTCACCGTGCTCGGCCAAGAACGCGTCGGCCCGCTCAAGCAGCGCGGGCGAGGCGGCGGAATAGGGGAACAGCACCAGGCCGAAGACCATCCGGCCCAGGCCGTCGCGAGAAGCCCAGACCGCGGGAAGCTGGTCGAAGAAGGCGTCCGCGTACGGGGCGAGCAGCGCGGCGTGCTCCACCTGGTTGAACGCCATCCCGACCTCGACGGTCTCCTCGATGCCGAGTCCGGTAGGCGCGGTGAGCAGCCGCCACGCCTCGGCCTTGTGATCGGCGTCGGGTATCGCGGCCCGGCAGGCCGCCGCGTGCTTGCGTCCGGTGTTGGTGTTGTCGCGCTCGAGCTCGGCCTCGATCCGCGCCTCCCCGGCGCGCCCCATCGCGGCCAGCCGGGCGAGCAGGGTCCAGCGCAGCTCGGTGTCCACGTTCAGCCCGGCGAGCTGCTGGCTGTCGTCGAGCAGCCCGGCCAGCAGGTCGAGCTGGTCGTCCGAGGTCGCGGACCAGCCGAGCAGCTGCGCCCAGGCGAGCTGGTGGTCGCTGCCCGCCTCAGCGGAACGAAGGAGTTCGATGCCCGCGGCGGCGAGCTGCCGTTTGCCCTCCGCCGCCCACGCCGGGTCGGCCGAGCTCGACATGCGCTGCGCGGTAACCCGGTGCAGCTGCTGCAGCACCGAGATCGACGGCTCATGGCCCATGCCCGCGATCACGATCTTCACGAAGGCCGGCACCGACAACTCCGCCTGAGCCGCCATGTCCATCACCGCGCTCCAGCAGATGGTCCGCGCCAGCCCGTCGCGGAACGCCCCGATGGAAGTGGTCAGCGTGGCCAGCGAGCGCTCGTCGAACCTGACGATCGCGTAGCCGAGGTCGCCATCGTTGATTAGCAGCAGGTCTGGCTGCGGCAGGCCGGCGAGTTCCGGCACCGGCGTCCGCGCGCCGGCCACCTCGACCTCGACCCGGTGCGTGCGCACCAGCTCGCCGCCGCCCGCACCGTCATCGCCGGCCCGGTTGTACAGCCCGATCGCGATGTGGTGCGGCCGCAGCACCGGGTGCTCGGCCGGCGCCTCCTGCAGCACGGCGAACTCGGTGAAGCAGCCACGGTGGTCGACTGCGAACTCGCTGCGCAGCGTGTTCGGTCCCGCGGTCTGCAGCCAGGCCTTCGACCAGTCGCCGAGAGCCTTGCCTGAGCTTGCCTCGAGCGCCCGCAGCAGGTCGGCCAGGGTAGCGTTGCCCCAGGCGTGCTCGGCCAGGTAGGCGCGGATCCCGGCGAAGAAGTTGTCCCGGCCCACGTAGGCCGCGAGCTGCTTGAGCACCGCGGCGCCCTTGGCGTAGCTGATCCCGTCGAAGTTGGACTCCGCGATGCCGAGCGTCGGGGCGTCGGTGGCGATCGGGTGGGTCGTGGGCTGCTGATCCTGGCCGTATCCCCAGGCCTTGCGGCCGCCGCAGAACGTGGTCCACGCGTCGGTGAACCTGGTCGCCTCGGCGCTCGCCTGGGTGGCGCACATCTCGGCGAACGACTCGTTCAGCCACAGGTCGTTCCACCACGTCATCGTGACTAGGTCACCGAACCACATGTGCGCCATCTCGTGCAGGATGATGTCCGCCCGCACCTCGCGCACCGTGTCGGTGACCTTGGACCGGAACAGCATCTGCTCGGTGATCGTGACGCAGCCGGGGTTCTCCATCGCGCCCGGGCTGTCGGTCACGAACACCTGGTCATACTTGGCGAACGGGTAGCCCGTCCCGAACAGGCCGGTGAAGTAGTCCAGGCCCGCCTTCGTGATCGCGAAGATCTCGTCGGCATCGAGGTACTCGGCGAGTGACCGGCGGCAGTACACGCCCAGCGGGACCACCTGGCCGGACGGCGTGGTGTGCGCGTCCGTGACCAGGTGGTACTCGCCGGTGCAGATGGCGGTCAGGTAGGTGGAGATCCGTGGCGTCGCCGGGAAATGCCAGACGGCGCTGCCGTCCCCGGCGAGCGTCGGCCGCGACGCCGGCTGGTTCGACACCACGGTCCAGGGCTCGGGCACCCGGACGTGAAAGGTGAACTCGGCCTTCAGGTCGGGCTGCTCGAAGCAGGCGAAGACCTTGCGGGCGCCGGCGGCCTCGAACTGGGTGGACATGTAGACCCGGTCGTCGGCGCTGTCCTGCGTCCGCATCAGCCCGGAATTGTCGCCGGCGAAGCCGCAGTCGGCGACGACCCGCAGCTCGTTGCGGGCCGCTAGCCCGGTCAGCGCGATCCGCCCCTGCGCGTACACGGCGGCGGGGTCAAGGGACGCGCCGTTCAGCGTGATCTCGCGGACCTGCTCGGCGATCAGGTCCGCGTAGGTGGCCGCGCCGGGCTGGGCGCAGTCGAAGGCGATCACTGAGGTCGAGCGGAAGTTCTCCGGCCCGCCCGTCAGGTCCAGCTCGACATCGTACGAATCGACTCGAAGCAGCGCGGCTCGCTGTGCCGTCTCGTCCCTGGTGATTTCCGCAACCTGCATGCAGCCCGCCTTTTGATAACTAAGTCGCGTAGTACCTTATTAGCGCGGGCCCCAGCCGCACAATGAGTTCCACGCGACCTCAGCCGTGTCGTCATGCGCAGCGGAAATACGCGTGGCGGCCTGGCCGTGCTCGTAGGCTGTGGCAGTGGCTATTCGCCGGCTACTCATTGTGCTGCCCAGCCTGCTGGCCCTGCTGGCGACGGCCTGCACGACTGCCCCGGCCGCGACCCCGGCCGCGGCCCCGGCCAGGACGGCCCAGCGCGTTCCGCATTCAGCCAGCCCGTCTAGCCGGCCGGCTTCGGCGGGCGCCGTCGCGGGCAGCGTCACGCTGGCGTTCGGGGGGGATGTCCACTTCACCGGGCGGACCGCGCGCCTGCTGAACGACCCGGCCACCGCGTTCGGGCCGATCGCCCCGCTGCTGAAGTCGGCCGACTTCACGGCGGTGAACCTCGAGACGGCCGTCACCAGCGGCGGCACGCCGCAGCCGAAGACCTACCACTTCCGCACCGTCCCGGCCGCGTTCACCGCGCTGCGCGACGGCGGCGTTGACCTGGTCACGATGGCGAACAACCATGTCCTTGACTACGGGCAGGCCGGCCTGGCGGACACGCTGGCGGCGGCCAGGGCAGCCAAGTTCCCGTACGTGGGGATCGGCGTCAATGCCGACGCCGCGTGGGCGCCGTACGTCACCACGATCAAGGGGACCAAGATCGCCGTCATCGGCGTCTCGCAGGTCGCCGAGCTCGCGTCATCCTGGGTGGCGACGTCAAGCCGGCCCGGCGAGGCGAACGCGATCGACCTGAGCCGCACCCTCGCGGCCGTGCGGGCCGCCGCGCGGCTGGCACCTACCGTCATCGTGTTCATGCACTGGGGCACCGAAGGCGAGTCCTGCCCGGACCCCAACCAGCTGTCGCTCGCGCGGCAGCTGGCCGCGGCCGGCGCCAGCATCATCGTCGGCGCGCACGCGCACATGCTGCAGGGCTCCGGCTGGCTCGGCCACACCTTCGTCGCCTACGGCATGGGGAACTTCCTGTGGTGGGAAAACTCCTACAGCACCGCCACCGGCGTCCTGGAACTGACCCTTCACCCGCACGCGCCGCTGACCGCCCGGTTCATCCCCGCGGTCGTCTCCGCCACCGGCCAGCCGATCGTGCTAACCGGCGCCGCGGCCCGCCAGGCCGTCGCCCACTACAACAGCCTCCGCACCTGCACCGAACTGGCATCCCAGCCAACCTGAGCTTCAGGGATGCTGGGGCGTATCGATTGGCTCGTCACCGTATAGGTCGCGCCAGAGACGGCGCAAGAAAGCTTCTGGGCTGCCGTCCTCGTATCGAACGTGTTTCGAGAGTTCATCGTCTGGGAGTTGGGCCGGATCATTGACGGCCTTGCGGAGTTCGGATTTAAAGGTATGCATCTCGTCGGTTTCGCGTTTTACAAGCTTTTGCAGTGCTTCGAGCTCGTCTACTTCGGGATGCAGGTACGTTGTCGCGATTCGAATGAGCGTCGCGAACGGGCCGTCGGGGTGCCGGTTCCAGTAGAAATCTCTCATCGCTGCTCCCTATGGGTAACGACGCAAAGCTAGCCGGAAGGGTCATCGTCTCGTGGCTGGGGGTACATGTTCACGATCTCGTACCCGTCCCGTGCCTGGTTGTGGCTCACGAGGAAAAGGAGAGTCCCGCCCTCGAACGTAGGTACTGGCCGTGCCGCAGGCTGCGGAACATCTGGCTCTCGCGCCTCTGCCATCGCTGTACGCCACGCGCGCCGATTGCTAATCGCGGCGTCCATGCTTCCGTCCACTGGCTCTAGCTGCCATCCGGTGCAGTACTCATGACCGTCCTTACCGAGCAGGTCGGCGATCGGGATCAAGACGGGATCTGGCCACACACCCGGGTCGTACGGCGCGGCGATGACAGCGCGGACCCGGGGGTGCTCGGCTCCCCGGGTGAACGCGGTAGCGAAGGCATCGGGATCGGTAATGCGAGTTGCGAGCTCGGCGCATTTGTGCCGCTTGTCATCTGGTTTCAGGCCGTCGATGCCACGGGGTCGCTTCGTCATGTCGAGTTGGGCGGGATCTTCGAGGTAGGCAGCTCGACGCATGTTGGCTTGTTCCGTGACCCAGCCTTCGTGGCGGATATGCCCGTGCCCGCTGCCCTGGTCGATCGCCACTATGATCCGTCGCGATTCCGGCGACGCGCATGCTGCCATCTCCAGCCAGGGGCGCCTGGCGCGGTGCTGGTCGACGTAGCCATCAGCTTCCTTCTGGCTGGTCTCGCGTAGTCCGGCACGTTCCGTCTTGAACTGGGCCAGTTCGGTGTCCGAAGTGTCCCACTTCCGATGCCGGTCCCAGCCCGACTCAGCGCTCTGTCGCGTATCGGCGTAAACTTCGCCCCGGCTGCGCGGTTCAGCAGGTTTATGAGGGTTGGCAACCTTGGCCGGCTTATCCGCGGGCGCTGCCTCAGTCGGATTGTCCTGATCGGGAGCAGCCTTGCCGGCGGCGTCCACATCATCGAGAGCCGACCGGGCACGGCGGACCGTATGGTCTTCGCTGGGCGCGTCGGTTAGGCATGTCCGATCGATCCGCACGCATCACCCACCTAGCGGCGCCAGCCGATGTCGAACGCTCTCCTTGGGTAACGGCCGGATCCAGGCCCCGGTTCGCTCAGGCCGCTCAGCTCACCCAGGTCGAAGTCGCAGGCGGCTCGGCGTTGGCCACGCCACCGTCTCCCGGATGGAAAACCGCGGCGACATGCTCCTCACGAGTTGATGCTGCGCCCCATCCCCACAGACATGAGGCGGCAGGCCATCCAGCATGTCCGACTCCAGGTGGCACGACCGTCCCTTGGATGGGCTGCCCTTTGCA
>Ga0265334_10001410_pt1 | contig 11556 bp, 6 predicted proteins | sample 42023metaG_FD_192442 | JGI IMG/M metagenome (GOLD analysis project Ga0265334, IMG submission 192442) | Rhizosphere microbial communities from Carex aquatilis grown in University of Washington, Seatle, WA, United States - 4-20-23 metaG | ecosystem: Host-associated > Plants > Roots > Rhizosphere >...
CCACCCAGCCTCGACCCGGGTCGAGGCGGAGCGCGCGAGAAAGAGCGAGATACTGCACGACGACCCAGTGATTGCCCACCCGGGCGTTTGCCGCCTTCAAATAGTGAGCCCGCGCTTCACTCAGACCGCTGCGACGGGAGCCTTGCACATCGTCCGATAGTTCGGCTCGCTGCTTCGCGACGGCGCCGAGCGTGCCCTCGTATTCGCTAACCTCGTCGGGGTCCGGCGACGGTTTCTTCGCCTGCACGATTTCCCCCCAGCGTTTGATACATGCGTTCACCGTTTCGAATTCCCGCCCCCGAAGAGCCTTGTCATCCTTGTCGCGCTCGACGCGTTGAAGGGCTGCATCGATGTGGGCGCGTATCTGACGGATCTGGAAGGCGCGGCATTGCGCGTTGAAGTCGTCGGGGAACGCGGCGTACACGGCGACGGCAGCCCAGTCGTGCGCGTCATGATCCCGGGCGAGCTCGGCGCGGAGCGACGCCAGCACGAGGACCGGATCGTCCCCCTTGAACAGATCTCGATAGAGCACCCGCGCGAGCGTGGCGGAACCCGGGTACGTGAGCGGCATCTGTGACGCGACGACCCACGGGATTCCATGTCGATGCAGCTCGTACGCCAGGCTCGAGCCCGGGGTTTCGATGGTGTCCTGGTTGGCGCTATCGCAGCTTGCAAGCGTCACCATCGTCGGGGGCCGCAGCGTCCCGCTCAGACCTCGGACCGCTCGTGCGAGCTGGAACGCGTCCACCTTCTCGACCGCGCTTGGCTTGCCCGGCCGGGCCAGCGCGAGGCCATACCTCTTCGCGCGATCGTCGAGCGATACGCCGTGGCAGATGAAGTGGACATGAGTGTACTCGCTTTTCTCCGTCGCGGCCGCGATGTCGTTCAGTGAAGCGTTCTCGAGCAGCGTGACCACATCGCGAATGTGCAGGTCCTTGCCGGCGTGACGTCCAGCATCGACCGACGGTTGCACGGCCTGACAGATCGCGACGAGATGCGCCTCTGTCGGCGGTGGAGCGAAGCCGTCGGGGCTCGCCGCACATACGAGAATCCGTGGATGCCGGTTCCAGCGGAGCGGAAGGCGCGAACTATCGCGATGCTCCCGCGTCACGACTACGCACGGCCGACACTGGAGCGACAGGTTGCCGCCGGAACCCGGCCACCCAGCTGGTCGATACGCAAGCTCGAACGGGATCAGCGAGAGCTCGCCGCCACCGAGCACCAGCCGGAGGTGGGCCAGCTCGGACTCCGCGGCCTCGGCGAGCCGCGTCTGAAAGCCCCTCATCTGGTCGAGCACGCCCGCCAGCCGCTGGCTGAGGCGTTCGACGGCCGCGAGCCGCAGCGGATTCTGAACGGGCAGGCGCTTGTCGCCCACCGTGTACCGTAGCGCCTCGAGATCGTCCGTGATCTCGTAGTGGTCGAACGGAAGCCGGAGCGTGTCGGCCTCGACGCCATCGCAGAGCGCGATGTAGTTCGTCAGGCGCGACAGGAGCTGCCCATGCAGGGGGCCGGGTCGCACGATCTCGACTCGAAACGACTCGCGAATCATGGCAGCCCGACGGGTTGAAACGAGGCGCCCTCGACGAGCACGGGGAGCCCCTGCGGCGCTTCGCAGAGGCCGGCGCTGATCCTGCGGTTCTCTTCACGAATCACCGCGACTGTCGGCTGCCGGAAGACCACGTCGTCAGCGAGTCCGTCGAGTGCCTCCATGCTTCTTGCCCTGAACGCGTTCCAGATCGGTTCGAACGCTTCCGGACTCGCAAGAGAGCGCGGCGTCAGCCGCATGAGTCGCGCCCAGGTGCCGGTGTTGAGATACGTGCCCCGGCCGAGTCGCTTCTGTCTTCGCAGATGAGTGTGCCCCGCGACCACGACGTCAGCGTCCGGCTGCAGCTCCTCGAGCTTGTCGAATACCTCGCAAGGGCCGTCGAGCTCCCACGTTTTTTCGGTGCCGGCCCAGTCGACCAGCGCCGTCCGGAGCGCGTTCATGGGATCGTTGCGGATGCGCGCAACCCAGCGATTCCAGTTGTTGACGACGAGGTCTCCGAATCCGAGCGTGCCGCCTTCGGCAAGGTCCGCGGGATCGACGTTCCCCTTCAGCACGCGCTCCCACGCAGCCTCCACCGAGAGATTCGGCCCGCCGCCGAGGAAACCGGCGAACCCTGGACCAGGGGCCCAGTCTACACCCATGTCCACGGCACCCGGCGCGCCCGGCGTCTGAGCTCCGCCGAGGACGCGGGCGACGCGACCCGCGCCGGTCGTCTCGGCTGCACGGAAGGCGCTGGCGAAGCCCGGAACGGCAGCGACACGATCGGGCACCAGCGCGAGCATCACCGTGAACGCCGTCTCCATCTCGGGCTTCAACAGGTCGACGAAGGGCCAATCTTTCTTGATCCCGTTCATCACGTCCTTCACGAGCTTGGTGCCCGCGTTGGGGGTCGTCCCGAGCAGCGGCGAATCCTTGCCGAGGACCGCTGCGCGCGTGAGTCGAGTCATCGATTCGGGCGAGACGGCATTCCATTTGTCGAATTCGTTTCCGTGAACGCAGAGCGTCGTCGCGAAACCGGCTTCGTCGGAACCAACCGCGCAGCGAACGCCGGCTCCGCTCGTCGCGAAGGTCACGCGGGCGCGGCGCGTCTCGTCGCTTCCGGCGAGTCGTCGAAGGAGACATTCCTGAACCGTCGGGTAGACCAGCTCGAGATCGTGGTTGCCGAGCACGATCTCGAGGTGGTGGGCCTGCGTCGAGACGAAGGCACTCAGCGCCACGAAGATCTCGGCAAAGTCGTCGTGGCGCATGATCCGATCGAGGATCGCCTCCGCCGCGGAGGGATCCGCGACGTAGTCAGGGAGATTCTCGGCCAGCGTGTCGACGGTGTCGCCGTTGAGCACGAGACCGAGCGAGCCCCCGCGAGGCGCCTGTCGGTTCGTGAGCTCGCGAACGAGCGCCGCGAGCCGTGCACCCTGGGCGAAGATGCGCCACCCCGTCGTCCCGCCGAGGTGAAGATCGGAAACCACATACAGCTCTTCGAAGACGGGTAGCGTGGGTCGTATGGCGCTCATCGTGTGTTCTTCCTGCGAGTCGCCGGCCCGACGCCTGGCGACCCGCCCAGCAGATCGCAATCACACACGCAGCAGCGACCGCCGTCCACGACTTCCTACCGCGCCACTCTCTCTTTTTCTCCGATGTGACCCGACCATGGTCACTTCTCCGAGCTCAAGCGTTCACTGAGGTGGGGGGAGGGCGCGGGTGTCAGCAATGCCAGACATGGTTGCATCGGCCATTGCGCCTGTGATGTCTACCGGAGGCGAGACAGCCTCGTCCTCCCCTCCGGCCCGTGCCCGCCGCGTCGCCAGGCTCTCGACGATCTTTGCAAGGTCGACGAGCAGGACGACAGGGCGACGCGGAAAGAGCAGAAGCGAGACCAAGAACGCAGCGCCGGTGGTCCACGTGGCGAAGGGAACCCACTCGTCGACGTTCGCGACGTCTCGAAAATTCTCGACGAGTCGGTTACACGGAGCTCATGCGACTGCTCGTGAGATCTGAGCGGCAACATGACGGCGGCACCCTCGACGTCTCCGGGGAGCCGTGGGCCATCCGGGACTTCGAGGACTCCGAGCTTCCCGGAGCTCAAGGTATACCCGAGTACACGTGCGTTTCTTACGCCTGGGGTTCTGGCCGAATTCCCCATCCGTTCGACCGTGACGAAGTCATATCCGACCGCGCGCTGCGAGTGCTCGGCGCGGTCGTGAGAATCTGCTCGCCCGACGCCGTCTGGATCGATGCCTTGAGCGTAGCGACCGAACCGCGGGCGAAAGCCGAAACGTTGCGCCGACTCGGCGGGATCTACGCGCGCGCCGAGAGAGTCGTCGTGGCTCTTTCCGACCATTGTCTTCCTCTCGTCCAGAAATATCAGCGTGGGGAGTCCGTCGACGCCGATGCCTTGAGTCGGCTGGAAGACGAGCCCTGGATCAAACGCTTCTGGACGTATCAGGAACTCGCCAAGAGCCGGCTCATGAGTTTCTTGGTCGAACGTGGCAGCGACACGGTGATCGACGGGCCCGAGTTCTTGAACTACGTGGGCCAGGGGATGTGGAACCAGCAAAAGGTGAGCGTCGCGACTTCACTGTTCCCGGCGGTGGAAAACCTCGTGGACGTTCTCGCGTCGTGGATGCATACGGGGAGCGAGCCGTTCGCCTATCAGGTCATGGCTGGCCTGGCAGAACGGCTCGGCGAGTTCCCTGCCGATCGCTTCGATGCCGTGCTCGGCGTCATTGCGCCAGACGCACTCACCGACGCGTCACCAGATCTGGCGTCGGCGTCGGAGCGCTTCATGCTCGCGTGCGAAGCCAAAGGGGACCTCTCGTTCATCTATTCGACGGGCCCCCGCAGCGAGCAAGCGGGACGCTCCTGGCGGCCGGCGCCGGGGGATGTTTCGCCGATTCTTGCCTGGCACACGTTCGGCGGCGGGCAACGCGGCATCGTCGAAACCACCCACGTTCGCCTGGACGAGCTGGTGTGCATGTCTTCGGGGCTGCTCAGCAGCGAGGCACGGGCCGTCGTCGAGGAGCACCTGAGCCTCGCTTTGCCCAGGAGCGAGGAGGTGCTCTCGCGGCGCGTTCTGCAGCAGCTCAGAACCATGGGGTTTTCCGGTAGCGGCTGTCCCATCGAACTGGAGCATGGGTTCTTCCTTCCGCAGCAGAGCCACGAGAACGCAGAGGCGTGTCTCGTGCTGGTCGCAACGGAAGTGCTTTGGGTGCACGGCGCACCGGCGCTGCTGGTCGAACCCGTCACCACGGGACGCTACCGATGCCGTGGGGTCGGCCTCTTCTTCGGAGCAATCCCGAAGCACGGCAGACAGTCGTTCGAAATAGAATGAGGTCCGCGCCGCGCTGCCCGAGCGCGGAAGACGACTCTGCGCGCTTCTGGGCCGTTACCTCTGCTGCCGCAATGGCGGCTGCGGCAACCAAGTGTGCACCTCGCGAACAGACGCGCCGCGTCGGCTGCCATGGACCGATCGGTGCGACGCGTGAATTGCTGATTGGCCCGTGACAGTAAATCGATCGAATGCCATTCTTCGCGTCGGAACGAACGGTGCGGCAGCGCTTCTCCTGCGGAGAGAGCATTGTCCATGAATGATTCGGAACGCACGGGGCGCGCACACGTCGGTTCGACGCTGGCCGTCTTCTCTCTGGCTGCGGCGCTCAACGCGTGCTCGGCAAACACCGGCAACGCGTCGCCCCCTCCGGGCGCTGGTTCGGTGCCGAACAGTGCGGCGAACCCCGGGAGCGGTAACGCCGGGAGCGGCAACCCCGGAATAGTCCCTTCGTCCAGCGGCGGCTCCTTCTCACAGGTGCCCTCGAGCGGAGCGGGGACGTTCATCAGCGTGGGCAGCGGCGGGATGACGGCCGCGGACGCCGGCGTCGTGCTCACGACCAGCGACGGTCACGTGGGGCCGCCGATGGTCGTCAAGTGTGCCGACCCGAGCAAGTTCATGAACGCGTCGCCCGCCGGCCTGAAGCTGCTCTACCCGTACGACGGCACGGTGTTTCCTCGCGGCCTCGGCGCTCCGCTCCTGATGTGGGACCAGAACGTCAAGGCCGATCAGATCTACATCGAGGCGAAGTCGAAGAACTGGTCGTATCAGGATTGCCCGCAGACGCCCGACCAGGTTCGCTATCAGCTCGCCGACGACGTCTGGAAGGGGGCTGCGTCGTACAGCGAGGGGCCCGCAGACCCACTCGTCTTCAACATCACGATCTCCTCCGGGGGCAAGCTCCTCGGGCCCATCACGGTGACGCTGAAGGTTGCGCTCGCGTCGTTGAAGGGCGCCGTCTACTACAACACCTACGGCTCGAAGCTCGCCAACAACAACGGCGCGGTGCTCAAGCTCGTTCCTGGCAACACGCAGCCGACCTTGTTCCTGACGGACACGGCCGTCGACAGCTCTGGGCCGTGCCGCTCGTGCCACTCACTCTCTGCGAACGGCACGACCATGACCGTGAACCACCACAACTACGCGCCCTACCGCGCGTCGTACCAGAGCGAGTCCTACAGCGTGACGGGCCCCATGCCGACGCTCGTCTTCAACAACCTGCCGGAAGCAGGCTTCGCCGGGATCTATCCGGACGGGTCGCGTCTGATGACGAACGGGCCGCCCAACATGTCCCTGAGCGGCTTCTTCCCGACGGCCCCCGGCGACGTCACCGCGCTCGTTTCCTCGACGTCCAGGATGCTCGACACGAAGACGGGAAACATCATCACGGCGAGCGGCTGGAACGTGCAGCACGCGCAGATGCCCACCTTCTCCCCCGACGGCAAGCACATCGTTTACAACGACTACGACAAGGGCCCGCAGTCGATGATCACGTACGTGAACAAGATGTACACGGTCGGCGGGCACACGCTGTGGGAGCAGGACTTCGACCCCGGCACGAACACGTTCTCCAACCCGCGGCAGATCTACAGCGACCCGACGCTCTTCCCGGCGTGGCCCTTCTTCACGCCGGACTCGGCGAAGGTCGTGTTCGCGACCGACACGCGCGCGGACTTCTCGAGCCAGGTGCCGGACCCGACCCCTGGCACGACGGCGATGACGCCCGTCGGCAGCGGTCACCTGATGATCGTCGATCTGGCCTCCGGCATGGTCACGCCGCTCGACGCCGCGAACGGCTACACCGGCGGGAAGAGCTACCTGCCGGCCGGCGAGATGCGCGACAACAACCTGGAGTTCTTCCCCACCGTCAGCCCGATCTCGGGCGGCGGGTTCGCGTGGGTGCTCTTCACGAGCCGGCGCACGTACGGCAACCTCTGGACCCCGACCGCGGACGACCCGACGTCGAAGAAGATCTGGGTGACGGCCGTAAATCTCGGGTTGCCTGCCGGCATGGACCCGAGCAACCCTGCGTTCCTCCTGCCGGGCCAGGAGATCGACAGCGGCAACATCCGCGCCTTCGCGGCGCTCGAGCCGTGCAAGGAGGATGGGCAGCCATGCATGTCCGGTGCGGACTGCTGCAAGGGCTTCTGCTCGAAGATAGACCCGAAGACGGGCATCGGCGTCTGCGGCAAGACCATCGACCACAAGTGCTCCAAGGTCGACGAGCGGTGCACGACGGACGCGGATTGCTGCACGGGCCCCGATAACGGTGCGCTCGGCAGGCCGCTGCGCTGCATCCAGACCGCGGGCTCGGGGTTCTGCGAGCAGGGGACCGTGCAGTAGCGGAGGGGGTTCGAATCCTCCGGGCGTGCCCCTGCAACCGGGCCGTGCCCCACGGCGACGGGGCACGTCCCCGGACCCCACGCGGCCGTACGGGCAAGTCCCTACTGCATCGAGGTGCTACTGGTCGCCTTGCCGGCCTCCGCTGTCGACGCTCCTGCCACCTTCGTGAAGGTGAAGACGTGCGTGTGACCGGAATTGAGGGTCGTCGTGACCATCACGGTGTCACCCATCTGCACCTGTTGCAGATCGCCCATCGACACGGTCACGCCATGGGTGTGTCCATCGTTGTTGCTCGTGTCGCCGGACACGCCGCCCGCCGGCGGCGTCACGAAATTCGCGAGATCGATTGCAAACGTGTGGTCGTGCGCGCTCACCTCGCTCGACGTGTACACCGCCTGGCCTCCGTTGACCTGCGGACTGGCGGCCGGGGCGCCGTTGCCGTCGGATGAGCTCGAGCTGCAGCGGAGCAAGAAGGTGCCGATGGGCAGGACCAACAAAGCCTGCGCGAATTCTCTGCGGCCGAATTGACGAGTCATGTGTAACTCCTTTTGTTGGTAACCGAATCGGCGACGCGGTTACGGGGACGGAGATCGACATGAATCGTGGTGCAAGAACGAAGCCACGCAGGCGAAAGGCGCGGACGTTTGCCCGCGCCTTTCGTTCGGAGCCCACGGCCTACTGGACGTTGGTGTTGACGCCGTACTCGTACTGGTCGGGACTGCTGCAGAGCCCGCAATCGCTTCCGACGAAGGTCTTCTTCGCCTTTGCGTCTCCGCGGAGCTGCCAGTTCCAGTAGTCGACGGCCATCTGCCAGACGCGATCCGGTTGCTCCATCAGCACGAGGTGCCCCGTGGTGTTGCCGCCCGTCTGCAGGATCTGGTGAAAGTAGATCCACTCCCCGGGTTGCGTCGCTCCATCCGCCAGCGCCGAGAGACTGGCGACGGTGCTCATGCCGACGTCGTGGTCTGCGGACACGGTGAGGAACGGCTTGTCGTTCGTGGCACCGAGGTTCCAGAAGATGACCGACTTCACCCGATCATCCTTGGCCGCATTGATGGTCGCGGCTGCCCCTTGCGAATGTCCCATCGCGCCGATCTTGTCGAGATCGAGCTTGTGATAGAGGACGCTCGTCTTGTCCTCGTTCAGCGATTCGGCGTAGTCGATGGCGCGTTCCTGGACCTTGTCGGTCGGCGGTGTGTTCGTCCAGGTCGAGTTGGAGGCGACGATGACGTAGCCGTACGACGCGATGGTGCCGAGGAGCACGGCATACCCGTGCGTGAGACCGCAGGTGCCGTTCGCCCAGGTGATGACCGGGTACGTCTCGCCGTCCTTCATGCATGCCGGTCGGAAGATCGTGTAGAGCGAATAGTCGAGACCGCGCGTGTTCTTCAGGTCGTCCGTGGTTGCCGCCGGCTCCGCGAAGGAGTCGATGCCGGCCGGCAGACAGAGCGGCTCGTCCATATTCACCGCGTTCACGAACTCGGTGCCGGCGCCCTGATTCCAGTCGATCTTCGAGGCGTAAGGTCCCCCGTCGATGGTCTTCGGTCCGTACTGGGTGCCGTCGGTGAGCGGGATGGGGATGAACTCGATCGACTTGCACGGCACCTGCAGCTTCTCCGCGGTGTCCTCGTCGTGCGTCTTGCAGAGCGGCTGGACCTTGGCCATGCAGGACTCGAACGCAGTGTCCGTTCCCGTACTGCCGTCGGCAGCGTTCGCCGCCTTCTTGCTATCGGACGAGCACGCGGTCGCGGCCAGGGCGATGGCGCCGACGATCCAGAATGCAGACGAGCCGAGGGCGAGCCGTCGAGCGCGTCTTGAAGAGTGTTCTTTCGGGCTTTTGTTCGAAGCAAATTGTGAAGTCATGGGGTCGTCCTTCGAGCGGAGCACTCCGCCCCTTCGCGCGTGAGGATTCGCGGCGCGATGCCGCAAGGTTGCTTTGCCGGCGCGCGTGTAGCCTACACACACGATTTGCCGTGACCAGGTGTTCGGCGATTGCAGCGAGCGACGTCGTGGATATCCCCGCGCGCCAAAGTCAATGCTTAGCGTCCTGGGATAGCCCGGTGGCGCGTCGTGACCACACGAGTTCCCAGAAGGGCAGGATCTTGTAGCGCCACCGCAACGTGAAGCGCCTGAAGCGACCCGCCACGCCGTGACCCGCCTCTACGCTCGCGCGCGTGCAATCCCACGAGTCATGAACCCAGCGAACTTCGGTGGGCCCTTCATGTAGTACTGGTCGACCTGGTCGAACTCGAACCCCGCCTCGCCGATGAGACGTCGGATGTCGCGGTTCATGTTGCAGCCACCACACATGAAGTTCTGAACCCCGTTCAGCCGATGCTGCCATCGCTGGATCTTCGGGTCCGTGGAGAGCCCGTGTTCGGCGAGGAAGAGCTTTCCCCCCGGCTTCAGGACGCGGCGCATCTGCTCGAGTGCGGCCACGGGATCGGGGATCGTGCACATGGTGAAGGTCGACACGACGCAGTCGAAGCTGTGGTCGGGCGCGGAGATGTCCTCGCCTCCGACCGGAAGGTACTCGACCGGGAAGCGGGCTTCGCCGATCCGCTTTCTGGCAAGGTTCGCGCTCTCCCTGGATGGATCGACCGCCACGACTCTCTGAACGCCTTCCGGGTAGAAGGGGAGGTTGTGCCCCGCACCGAAGCCGACCTCCAGCACCGTCCCGCTCACCCCGATCAGGCATTTCTTGCGTTCTTCGGTCATGTCCTTCGTCCCCATCATGAAGTTCAGAAACCGCGGCAGCACCCATCTGTCGTAGAAGCCCATCGGAGCCCTCGCTTTTCTTCGGCCAGCTCGACCGTTGCGAGGGAAATAGCGTTTGCACCCTCCTCACAGCATGAGGAGTTCGCCTCATTTTTGCTCGGATCCGACGCGCTGAAGCGACCTCATTCCTCCGGCAAGAGGCCATGCTCCACGGCGAAGAGACTCGCCGCCACACGGTTTTTCGCGTTGATCTTGCTGTAGATGTGCTCGATATGGTTGCCCGCGGTCTTCGGCGACACCACGAGTTTCTCCGCGATTTGCTTGGTGGAGAGGCCCCGGGCAAGGAGCCGTAGGACTTCCACCTCGCGCGCCGTCAGTCCTGCTGGCCCATCGCGGCGTTGTCGCGATTGATGGCCCGCTGCGCTGAGCACTGCCTCGACGACCTCGTGGTCCAATCGCCCGGACCGAGCCTCTGCGCGCATCAATCGAGCCGCATCGTCCGCGGAGTGGGCGGGGCGGTGCGGCCGCGGCTCGCGCATGGCCTGGTAGACGTCGGCTGCAGCGAGAATGCGTCCGGGCCGAGGGATCGATGCGCCCGCAATGCCACGCGGATAGCCGGAGCCGTCGAGGCGCTCTCGGCAGTGCGCGACGATGGAGGCGAGCGGTGCGAGCTCCGCGGACTGATTCAGCATGCGATCGGTGAAGTACGGCTGCATCCGTACGCGCTCCCACTCTCCAGCGCCGAGCGGTCCCGGCTTGTCCCAGATCGAGTTGGACACACCGAGCCGCCCGAAAGCGTGAACCAGGGCCGCGCGCCTCAGCGTCCGGATTTCGGACGCCGGAAGACCGAGCACATTGCTCGCTGCCGCAGCGAGCTGGGCGACCGCAGCAGAATGGCCGAGCGTGTAGGGAGACTTCAGATCGATGAAGTTGGCGATTGCGAGCAGCGCTGCATCGAACTGCTCGTCGGAGAGGACCACAGCGAGCGCCGGTTCCTGGCTGACCACCGTCTCCCAGGCGCCCACCGAGTCCAGACTCTCCACGACGCGGTCGACATGTTCACCGAGGAGCCTGCAGAGCGACGGATCGAATTGCTTGCCGCCGCCCCTTTGCGTCAGTGCGACGACACCCCGTGGGCCGTTGATCCGGTGCGCGACCTCGACGTACTCGGCCAGGCTCGCGATTCGAGCCGCGATCGGAATTTCCGCCCCGGAGAGCGTCCCGGGCCAGCCTCGCCCGTCCCACTGCTCGTAGGCAGAACCGACGGCGTCCGCGACTGTCCTCGACAGGCCGAGTTGCTCCGCGAATGTCTTCGCGAGCCTGGCGTGAGCAGCGATCATGCCGTCGACCTCGCGGTGGCCCGACATCACGAACTCGAGCCCGACACGGAAGCGGTGCAGCGGTGGATGACCGGCGCCTATCGAGCGGAGACCGGCCATCGCCGCTCGGAGCCCGCCCGCCTGGAACGCTGGATCGTACTTGTGGGACTTCATCTCGATGTCGTCCCCGAACCATTTCGCCTGCTCGTGCGCGTCCGAGTGGCAACCCACACCGATCAGGAGCGCGGTGTAGTACACGACGGCGCGGCTCTCTTCGTCGAGCCCGACGCGCTCGGCCAGTCTCA
>Ga0265334_10001412_pt1 | contig 11550 bp, 7 predicted proteins | sample 42023metaG_FD_192442 | JGI IMG/M metagenome (GOLD analysis project Ga0265334, IMG submission 192442) | Rhizosphere microbial communities from Carex aquatilis grown in University of Washington, Seatle, WA, United States - 4-20-23 metaG | ecosystem: Host-associated > Plants > Roots > Rhizosphere >...
CATAAGTTCCTTGGCCACGGGGAGGCTGCGGACCTGAGGCTCGCTCTCGGCCACGCCCGCGCGCAGGTCCTGGATCAGGGTGTCCAGGCTCGCGCCCGCCCGCTCCATCGCCAGACCCTGGTTCCGCACGACCTCGGCGAGCATCTCGCGGAGTTTGCCGATGCCGTCCCCGCGCCGGGCAGAGACGGTGAGCAGCCGCACGGACTCCAGGCCGTCCGCGTCCAGCAGCCGCCGCAGGTCACGACGGCAGGCCTCGATCTCGGCCTCCCCCAGCCGGTCCACCTGGTTCAGGACGACCAGCATCACCGTGTCGTGGCCGGCGAGCGGCTTGAGGTACCCGGCGTGCAGGGCCTCGTCCGCGTACTTCTGCGGGTCGAGCACCCAGACGACCAGATCGGCCAGGTCGACGAGTCGGTCGACCTCGTCGCGGTGCGCCGCCACCGCCGAGTCGTGGTCCGGGAGATCGAGGAGCACGAGACCGTGCAGGCTCGCCTGCCGGTCGGCGTCCAGCACGGACTCCCGAGCGGTGCGGTGCCGGCCGGGCACCTGCAGCCAGTCGAGCAAGGCGTCCGCGTCGTCAGGGCCCCAGACGCAGGCCAGTGGGGTGCTCGTGGTCGGACGACGCGGGCCCGCCTCGGCGATCTCCATGCCGGCCAGCGCGTTGAACAGGCTGGACTTGCCGCTGCCCGTGGCCCCGGCCAGGGCGACCACGGTCTTGCTCGCGCCCAGGGAGTAGCGGCGTCCGGTGCGTTCGAGCACCCCCCGCGCTCGCACGGTGGCGACCGGATCGAGCCGGTCGCCCCCCGCCTCGAGGGCAGCCTCCAGCGCGGCAACCCGTCCGGAGATATCGGGGGCGCGGCGACGACGTCCTCTCACGTCAGCGAGCCTCCCCCACCGCGGCCGCTGCGGCCCGCAACGACGCGCCGCGATGCTGACTCACCCGCGCGGCGTCGATCACATCCGTGATCCGGTCCCGCTCGACGGTCAGCACGTGCAGGACCCGCTCGCGCAGTCCCGCTCGCGAACGCTGGACCAGGGCGGCCGCCTCGGCCCCGAAGACCGCATCGAGCACCCGGGCCGCCACGCGGGCGGTCTCCACCACCGGGCCGTCCACCACGGACTCGTCATGTAGCAGGGCGGCCAGGGAGAGCACCGCGGCCAGTCCCTCCGGACTCAGCGCGAGGGCACGCGCAGCGCCACGGCGCGGCTGCCCGAGCGCCTGGACGGCCACCACCAGGCTCGACTGCCACTCCAGCACCAGCTCCGAGGCCCGCGTGCGCAGTTCGAGGGGGGGCACGAAGCGCTCCACGCCCTCGGCGAGCAGAGCGGCGCCGGCCTGCTGTTCCGCCCAACGACCGAGGCAACCGTCGACCGCGTTGGCGGCACCGGCCCGGATCGCGGCCGTGACGGCGGTGTGCACCGCCTCCTCGATCGGCTTGTGCGGCGGCGTGCGGTCACGGAACAGTCCCTCCACCCGAGCGAACAGGGCGCCCGTCCGGGAGTCGAGCACCCGCAGGAACTCCCCAGAACCCACGAACTCCTGCCAACGCGCGGTCGGTTCCCCCCGCAGGAGGGCACCGTCGTCGAAGAGCTCGTCGGTCCGGGCACGCTGTTCCGCGTAGGCGGCGGCGATCGAGGCGCGCAGACCCTGGTCGGCGACCGACTGGACATCAGCGGCGGCGGCGAGCACGTCAACACGCTCGGGAAGGCTGTCCAGCGCCCCGCACAGGGTCTTGTTCACCACGACGGCGCGGGCCCGCGCGTCCCGGGCCAGCCGGGTCAGCCAACCGAGCAGCGGCGCCACCGTCTCGGGCGGCAGGAAGCCGTCCACGGTGGGTGTCTCGGCGATGGTGAACAGGGGTGCGGCAGCCAGGCCGCGATCCCGCAACATGGTCGCGAAGTGGAGCCGCACCTCCTGGAGCGAGTCCACCGGCACCCGATCGAGCACGATCGCGGCCGTCACACCACGTTCCACGGCCTGCCGGAGCATCTTCCAGGGCAGGGCGTCCGCATAGCGCGCGGCGGTGGTCACGAAGATCCACAGGTCCGCGGCGGCCAGGAGCTGGACGGCGAGTTCGCGGTTGGCCGAGGAGACCGAGTCGATGTCCGGGGCGTCCACGATCGCCAGCCCCGGCGCGATGTTCTGATCGGGGACCAGGCGCAGGGCGGTCAGCCGCGGGTCGTCGACGTCGCGGGACTCCTCCGGCTCGAGACCTTCGGCGGTGAGTCGGGCCAGCCCGGGCAGGATGCGCTGGGTCAGGAAGGCGCCGGAGTCGTACGGGTGGTGCACCAGGACCGGGGAACGCGTCGTGGGACGCAGCACCCCGGAACGGCTCACGAGCCGGCGGACCAGGGAGTTGACGAGCGTCGACTTACCGGCACCGGTCGATCCACCGACGACAGCCAGCACCGGCGCGTCCATGCGGCGCAGGCGGGGCAGGAGGTAGTCGTCGAGCTGGGCCAGGAGTTGGGCGCGGTCGAGGCGTGCCTGGACCACGTCCGGGGCGTCCAGTTCGAGCGCCAGGCCGACGACCTCCGCCCGCAGCCACTCCACGGCACCGAGCAGGTCGCGGCCGGCGCCCTCAGGCTCGAAGTCCTGCCGCCACATCGAAGCCGAAGCCGGCGCCGAATCACCGAACTGGCCCGCACCGCCGTGCCGACGATCGGGGACGGCGCCTCCTGGCGCGCCGTCAGGCATCGACACCAGGCGCACCTCCTCGCCGTGCCGGGGCGGAACGAGCCGCACCCCGTCCGCGGCGTCCCCGAGCACGGACGGCGTGTCCGGCCGTAGGTCTCCACCGGCCCTGTCCACGCGTCTGCTGGTCACCCCTCAAGGTTGCCGTGATCACGAGCGCACACCAAAACGGCACGCGGTACATTCATCAGATCACCTCTCGTGGGCGGACGCGATCCGGTTCCACGGCGTACCCTGTGTGGTGATCCGCGTCCTCCCGGCACCCACCGTACCCCGGTGGAGGCCGGTCGATGCGGTCCGGGCGCCCGTAGCTCAGCGGATAGAGCAGCGGACTTCTAATCCGTCGGTCGCAGGTTCGATCCCTGCCGGGCGCGCCTCATTGCGCCTGGTCAGGAGGCCCCTGACCTGCGGCTTTCCCCTCGCGTGGTGTCCGGTGTGCGAGTCGTGGAGCCACGGACCCCCCGGAGTTGCTCACGGATTGCTCACGAACTGTCGAGATCGGGGTGCTCCCCGCAGGTCGCGAAGAGCACCCCGATCCGGTCAACTCGGTCAGCGATCGAGTTCCGCACCGCCCGCAGCGGGGCCAGCAGCGTCCGGAACGGCACCTGCGGCGTCCACCGATCCCCCGTTCCGGTGCCGGGTGAGCAACCCCGTCGCGCGCTCGACGAGTTCGGCGGTGGCCTTGCGCATGACGTGCGCGTAAACCTTGCGTGTGATCTCGGGTGATGCGTGGCCGAGGATCATCTGGACGATCTCGATCGGCACGCCGCCGGCGAGCAGCAGCGAACAGGCGCCGTGGCGCATGTCGTGCAGCCGGATCGCCGGCAGCCCGCACTCCTCGGCGTGGGCCTTGAACGCGAGGGTGACCGTCGTCGGCCGCAGGGGTACGCCGTCCGGCAGGCAGAACACCAGGCCGTGATCGCGGTAGTCCGGGCCGAACATCGCGCGTTCCTCGGCCTGGGCGGTGCGGTGCGTGGCCAGCGCCTCGACGGCCGGCCCGGCCAGAGGCACCCACCGGCGCCCGGCACGGGACTTGGGCGCCTTGAGGATCCGCCCGACGTGGACCTGCCCACATGTGATGCAGACCAGGTCCTCGGGCCGGTAGGCCTGTGCGCGGGTCAGCTCCACACAGGTCTGGCGGACCATCAGGCCCGTCTCGTCGAGGTCGCTCCAGCGCAGCCCGCACAGTTCTGCGCGGCGCAGGCCGGCGTAGGCGGCCATCTCGTACAGCGCCGCGAGGCGGTCGCCGGCGACGTGCTCGAGGAAGTTGGCGGTCTGTTCGGGTTCCCAGATCCGAGCCTCGTCGTCCTTCTCATCCGGCCTGCTGGTGTGGTCAGGGATGGCGTCCATATGTCCGGCGGCGTGATTGGTGACCAGGTGCCCGCGGCGGACGGCGACGGTCAGCGCCGCGCGCAGGGTGCGCCGGTAGCCGTCCAGCGTGCTGGCCGTCCGCAGGTCGACGTACCGGCCGATGTTCCCGGCAGGCCGGCTATCGGTGCGGGGACGGGCGAGGTCGGACAGGACCCGCTCGACGTCGGCGCGCCGCAGGTCCCGCAGCCGCTTGTGGCCCAGGTACGGGATCCAGACCTGCTCAGCGTGGGACCGGTACCCGGCCAGGGTCTTCGCCGCTCGTCCACGGCTGGCGAGTTCGTCGAGCCACTGGCGCAGCCAGACGCCCACCGTGATGCCCCGGTCGTCGGCCCAAGTGCCGGAGTTCAGGGTCGACAGCTGCCGAGCGAGCTCTGCCTCGGCCTCCTCTCGGGTGCGATACCCGGAGCGCACGATCTGCTTGCGCTTCCTGGTGACTGGGTCGATGCCGGCGTCGATGGTGAACGCCCAGGAACCGTGGGCCTTGCGGCAGCTCTTGACGCGCTTGCCGTTGGCGTCGCGGCACTGGCACCGCTTGTAGACCGAGCCCCTCACAGGTCACCTCCGGTGGGGGTCTCGTCCAGCCAGGTGTGCAGCCGGTGCCGGGGGATGATCCATCGGCCGCCCATCCGCCGGGAGGGGATCTTCCCGGCGCGCAGGAGCGCGTAGGTGGCCCCGCGGGACAGTCCGAGGATCTCGGCGGTCTGGGCGACGGTGTACGTCGCGCAGGAGTCGGCGGCGCCGACGTGGGGGGCGTGCATGAGGTCTACCTGTCCGATCTGCCGACGACCGCCGGCGGTGCGAGGGACTGAGTCGATGGACGACGAAGCGAGAGGCGCGGCTCCGGGTCTGCCTGCCGGGAAGAGCGCCATGCATGGCGTCTTCTGGCCTTCAGTTCGGTGACGTTGGGTGACTGCGGCCCCGGTCCGTGGCCGGCGTCTTTCGGTGGTGGGTGCGCGAGTTCGAGAGTGCGTGTACGCGGGAGGGCGGAATAACCCCGCCGAACCCCGCTGAACCCCGCAATCCGAGGTCTGATCTGCGGTTTCGTGAGTGCAACGGGCGGCTTCGAACCCCGCAGAACTGCTGGGTTCAGCGGGGTTCGAGAAGTGGATGTTGCTGGGTTCGGCGGGGTTCGGCGGGGTTCGCTGCTGGGTTCGGGAAGCGCTGTTTCCGCTGGTGGTAAGGCGTTTGCGGGGTTCAGCGGGGTTCGGAGCGGGTTTTGCGAAACATGGGGTTGCGAGGTGGGTCATGACTGGTACTCCTCGACCCGGTACAGACCCGAGGAGGTGTGACTCTCTGTAGCGCGACGCAGGACCAGGGGCGGGTAGCCGTGGTACCGGTCGACCTGGCCGGCCAGGATCCGGCCGAGCTTCTGAGCGGTGCGCGGGCGCCGTCCTTGCCGGTCGGTGATGAAGTCGCCTTCCCAGGGGTCGACCTCCCGGCCGCTCATCGGGTCCCGGGTGATCTCCGCGTTGGTCAGGACGTCGTTGACCTTCACGGGTGCGCTGCCCAGGCGCTGGCGCCAAGTCGCAAGGAACACGGCCCACTTGTGGTCTTCCTCGTCCATGCCGCGCAGGGCCCGCAGGTTGCCCAGGAACCCGGCGACGCCGTGGTGGGCGAGGAACCCGCCGACCCCGCGGGCCCAGGGCGTGAACTGGCGCATGGCCGGGACCTGCTCATCGCGGGGCGTGCCCGCGCTGACCCAGTCGGCAACCAACACGAGCAGGCACCACAGGACGTGGGCGCGGTGGGCGGGGTCCTTGAGCCAGGCCTCCAGGTCCCCGATCGCGAACCCGGTGCGTTCCTCGGGGTGGGGCGCCTTGGGTGCCAGGCGCACGTACACGCACCGCGAGGCAATGTCGCCGCCGACCATGAGGTTGTTCCCCGTGGCCAGCCACAACCGATCGTTCGGCCAGGCGCCCATCGCGGAGGCGCCCAGGATCCGCGAGGACCACACCGGGTTGGTCAGCAGGTTCGCCAGGATCGGGGAGTCGATGACCTCGCCCTCAGCGATGTTGTCGAAGATCACCGTTCCGGACTCCACGGTGAACGTGGAAGTGATGAGCTTCTCGAGTTCCTTGTCGTTGTCCGCCGGCCAGGGCACCACCTGCTGGCCGACCAGCAGCCCGATCAACGCGGTCAACAGCGACTTGCCCGACCCGGGCATCGTCGCGGCCACGACCCCCATCGGGACCAGACACCGCAGCGGCCGGCGCAAGAACGGCGTGACCATCAGCCCCAGGTAGTTCGCCAGGGACGCCGGGTCCTCCCACTCGAAGTCCCGCAACAGACTCCCCAGCAAGAACTCCCGCGCCGCCGCGACCTGGCCGGCGTCCGGGCGTGCGGGCACCCCGGCCAGCTCCACGGTCGGGGCCAGGTACAGGCCCGACGCCGGGTCATAGCCCGGGGTCTGCAGGAGGGAGAAGTCCCGGCGCAGCACCGGGGTCCCGATGATCCCCGCCAGAACAGGCAGGCCGGGCCATTCCGTGCCGGCCAGCACATGGGACAGGACCGCCGTGCTCGGGGTGGCCTCGTCCTCGAAGGACTCGGTCCCGCCGGCCCCGTCAGGGCGGGAGCGGACCCGGTAGGTGTAGGTGTGCTCGGCCAGCAGCGAGCCCAGCAGGGCACGGGTCAAGGGCACCGGGCGGACCGACAGCGGCACGTCCTCGTCCAGGTCCACCGGCCCGGTCCCCGAGACGTGCTCGATGTGCACCAGCTGCCCGGCGGTCACGTACACCTCGGGCACCGCCCCCTGCCCGAGGGCGGCCTTGAGCTTGCGGATCGCATCCGGGTTCCCCGCAATCCGGATCCGCGGCAACCCCGAACGATCCTCCGCCGGCTCACCGGCGGGCCCCCTGTTGTCGGCGGTCAGGCCGCTGCCGCCGGTGAGGCCGTTGCCGACGCCGCCGTCGTCTCCGGCCGGTGCCGGCCGCCCCCTCGCTGCTGGGGACGACGAAGCGACGGTCAGGACCCGGCGCCGCTGCGCGGCCCCGGCACTGCGTCGGACGGTCTCGGCGTCCGGGACGCCGGCAGGGCTGGTCATCGGGTGGTCTCCAGGGTGCGGGGGTGGGCCTGGCCTGCGGCCAGCCCAGAGGCCACGGCGGTGCGGGCCTCGCGTTCGCCCAGGCCCGTCGCGCGGGCCGCGGCGACCAGCTCCTCGGCCAGGGCGCCGGGGTCCAGGGCGCAGGCGACCACCAGGCGGCCGAGCTTGTACGCGGCGCGGTTGACAGTCGCGTTGCGCCCGGTGCCGCCGGCCCCGCCGGGAGTGGCGGCCGCGATGTGGGCCAGTTCCCCGCGGATCGCGGCCTGGGCGAACCCCGCCGGCCGGCCCACCCGGGCCCCGCCTGCAGGTGATGCGCCGACCTCGACTGCCCCCGACTTCCTGGCGCAGGGCGGGGTCGGCTCGCCGGTGGCGGGGTGCAGGCGGGCGGCCAGCCAGGCCGGCAGGGCCCGGGGCGGGGTGGGGTTGGTGACGCGGTAGGCGCCGGTGGGAGTTGAGCAGGCCGGGCCCACGACGTACCCGCCGACCGCGCGAACATCCACGCACCAGCCCACCCCGGTGATCCGCCCCGCGGTCGCCCCGACACTGGAGCGCACGAGGGTGTCCTCCGGGACCGCGTAGTACAGGTGCCGGCCGCCGGAGGGCGTGGCCACCGTGAACGTGTCCGCCCACCCGGGGTCGGCGTCGTCCAGGTGCGCGGCCCAGGCCAGCACCCCCGCGCCGTCCTGGACCCGCCCTGGCGGCTCGCGGTCGACGTCGGGCAGGACGCGGTCGGGTCGGTGGCCCTTCGGGGTGTCCAGGTCGATGACCGCCAGGTGGACCGGGCCGGTGGAGATGCCGTAGTTGGCCCGCGGCCGACAGGCCCACCAGGCGCGGATCACGTCGGGCTCACAGGTCGCGTCGTGGAACCCGTGGCCCCAGCGCCCGCACTCGCCCCGGCACGGATGCCCGGCCGGGTGGACCGCGCGGATCGCGGGCGTCTTGCCCCCGGGGATCAGGGGGAACACCGGCCACCCGCGCGCGGCCGCGGCCAGGGCGGCGTCCAGCAGCCGCCCGCCGGAGGCGACGGCCGGCTCCTGGCCGCCCGTGGGAGGGCGGGCGCCGGGGTGGGTGGGGTTCACAGCTGGCCTGCCGGGGTGGTGCCGGTGGCCAGCCAGTAGGCGCGGGTGATGCGACACGGCCAGTGCTCGGCGTGGGCGCACAGGTCCCACCCATGAGCCACGTCCGGTGGCACGCAGGGGTCCAGCAGGTCGGCGACCGCGCGGAGCACGGCGGCCGGATCGGCGCTGGGACGACGACAGATCGCAGACACGAGCGGTGTCCTTCCGGGGGTGTCCAGGGGCGGCAGGCGCCGGCCCTGGTGGTGACTGTGGGTGAGTGATTTCGGGGAGTTCGTCCGGATCGGCTCATCGGCTCATCGGCTATTGGGGCCGCCTCTACGCGCAGGAGCGCGCGAGGGCATGAGCCGATGAGCCGATTTGCGGACCGAGTAGCCGATTACGGACAGTGACTGGTGGGGGTCAGGGGACGGGGCGCCACTTCTGGCGGCCGGCGCGCTCGGCGCGGCCTTCGGCCTCCAGCTCCGTCAGCACGCGCGTGACGGTGGACAGGGCCAGGCCGGTGCGGTGGGCGAGCCATCCCCGGGTCACGGGCCGGTCGATGCCGGCCAGGGCCTGGGCGATGACGTCGCGCGCCAGACGGACCTGCCCAGCCAGCGGCTCGCCGGCCTCCGGCTCCCCCGGCCCATCACCGGACAACTGGTGCCGGCGGCGGTCCCGGGCGCGAGCGGCTTCCCCGGCGCGTGACCCGGACGGGCCGATCGACCACCCGCCCAGCGGAGCCCCACCCGGGCGACCCGCCGGCTCTGTGGTGTCGCCAGGGCCCTCAGCGCCGTCGGCGTGGCCGACCTGCCTCTCGGCCCGGCTGCCAGTGGCGGGGCCGGCGCCCGGGGTCCCTGGCGTGGGGTTGCCGGTGTGGCGGGCCAGGTACGCCGGGCCCGCGGCGGCCAGGTCCGCCCCCTCCAGAGGCCGGGGCGTGATCGAGCGGACGGCGTCCTCGACCTGGGTGCGGGTGGCGTGGCGGATCCGGGCGACCTTGGCCAGGACGGTGCCCTTCTCGACGATCGCGCAGAACCCGGGCTCGGGGGGCAGGCCGGTCAGGTCCACGTCGGTGTTCGTGGAATCCAGGGTCAGCCGCTTGGCCTGGGATCCGCCCGGGCGTAGGGCGATGACGGTGCCGTTCCCGGCGAGCAGGTCCCGGGCCATCCGACCCCCGATGATCTCGGTGGCCATGACGTCCTGGGCGCCCTGGACGATCCGGATCCCCAGCGCTCGGCCTTCGCGAAGCATCTCCAGCACCCACGCGTGCATCCGCTGGGGCAGGACCTTGGAGACCGAGGAGGCCTCATCGATCCACAACTCGATCACGGGCTCGTCCTCGTGACCGACCCGGAAGGTGTCCAGCCCGGCGTCCCCACGCCGTTCCGCCCTGGCACAGAACACGTTGTAGAGGGTCTGGATGACGACGGGCCACTGGGCGGGCTTGGGGGCATACCAGTCCACCGCACCGCGGACCTGCGGCGCGGAGGTGCCGCGCTTGCCGTCGATGAACCACACCGAGGACACACCCCGGGAGGGGCCGGCCAGGATCCACGCGCACAGCAGGGTGGACTTGCCGGCATCGGAGGTCCCGGAGAACATCCCGTGCCGCACCCCGGTCTCCGAGTGGTACCGCACCGCGATCTCCCCGCCGTCCGGGGTCGCCGCGATCGGGACCAGGCCGTCGGGGGTCATCTCGGGGCCGGGCCAGGGCACCGAGGCGTTCTCCAGATGCCGCGACGGGGTGAGCGTCACCCGCAGGCGCGTGGCGTCGTCCCGATCCGGAGCCAGGGCCGCGGTCCCGACGGGGAGGCGGAGCTGGGCCTCGACCGCGCGGCGGGCGGCCTCTGCGGCGGCGTCCTGACCGTGGACGTTCTCCGCCAGCTGCACCGTGAAGGCGAACGCCCCCTCGGCCGGTTCGGTCATCGTGTCGGGCAGGACGATCGACCCCTGGAGCGCGACCGGGCCGCGCAGGGCCACCGCTTCGGTCCACCTGTCGACGACCAGCTGCGCCCCCGGCGACAACACCGACGGTTCCGGCTCGACCGGTCGGATGCGCCGGGAGGTGGCCCAGGTCCACGACGGGCCCGCCAGGCCGGCCGCCAGCAGCCACGGGCTACCGGACCCGGGCAGGACCGGGATCGCGGACCACAGCGACCACACCCCCGCCGTCGCGAGCCAGACCGCGGCGACCAGGCGCTCCCGGGTCGAGAGCCACCAGCGGCCCCGGGGCTGGATACCGGTGCGGGCGGCCCACCACATCCCACCCGCACCCGCGCCCAGGCCCAGGCCGGCCCACACGGGTGCGCTGGCCGCGGCGCCGAGCACGCCCAGGCCGGCGGCCACGGGTGCGAGCTGCCAGCGCCGGGCCCAGGCCCACGCGCCCACCATGTCCGGCACGTAGGCGGCCCGACCCCGCAACCCACCGCCGGGGCCGGGCATCCCGCCCCGGCCAGGCCGGCTGTAGGAGCCAGGGCCGGCGGGGCCCTCAGACCACCACCCCGGGGCACCGCCCCAGCCCCCGGGGCCGGCTCCGGCCGGGCCCCAGCCACCCGGGCCGACGGGTGACCACGGGACCATGCCCCCACTGGGCCCGGGGCCCAGGGCGCGCTGGCCGCGGCCCGCCGACCACCGGCCGGGTTGCCCCCACCCTTGGCCCCAACCACCCTGGCCGCCCCAGCCGCCGGGGCCACCGGCCCAACCACCGCCGCGGGGCTGTCGGGGCTGACGCGGTGCCGGCACCCACCCCGACCCCGCCCCGGGGCCGTAGGCGCGCCGGCGCGAACCCGCGCCGCTGATCCAGCCCGTGCGTTCCCGGGGCGCGGACCACCCGGCGCCACCACCCCACCCGCCGCGGGGCGCCCGCCGGCCCGACCCGCCACCGGACCAGCCGCCCCCGCGCCCTGACCGCCCGCGACCGCCCCCGCGGGGGGACCGGCGCCGGCCGTAGGGGTCCTGCCACGATCCTCGCCGCGATCGACGTGGACTCATCGCCTGTGCGCTCCTTGCTCGCCTGCTCCTGCCCAGGGCACTCGTGCGCTCCGGGGTGCTTCCTGCTGGCACCCGGTCCGGGCGCCGGCGTTACGGCCGGCTGTGGGGTGGGTGCTCGTGCTCCGGGACGGTCACGAACCGCCGCCCACCACCCCGGTCCACCCAATGACGGGCGTTCTGGGGTGTGGGGCCCGGAGCCCTCTCGAAGGGCTGGGTCAGGTGGTGCGGAATGCGGCCAGGTCCCCGGACGCGTCCAGGGCCTCGGCGCTCTCGGCCAGGCCGAGGGTGTTCTCCGTCTCCCGGGTCAACATGGCCAGCGCCTCGCTGATCGGGACCAGCACCCCGTTCGCCGGGATGGCCTCAACCACCGCGGCCACCGCACTCGACAGGCCCGCGGT
>Ga0265334_10001417_pt1 | contig 11535 bp, 8 predicted proteins | sample 42023metaG_FD_192442 | JGI IMG/M metagenome (GOLD analysis project Ga0265334, IMG submission 192442) | Rhizosphere microbial communities from Carex aquatilis grown in University of Washington, Seatle, WA, United States - 4-20-23 metaG | ecosystem: Host-associated > Plants > Roots > Rhizosphere >...
GCGTCCTTGGCCGCGGTGAGCGCGGCCCGCACCTGAGCACCGGCTCCCGCCAGCGCCCGCAGGCTGCCCGACGGGTCCGCCGCGGCGAGGCCGTCGGCGTTGTCCAGGAGCTGCTCGTCCAGGGTCATGCCGGATCAGCTCCTGACGCGGGCCTCGTCGACGAGCAGGACAGGAATCCCCCCGTCGATCCGGTAGGCGCGGTCGCAGGAGGCACAGGCGAGTTCGTCACCTCCGTCGGGCGCGGTGCCGTCGACGAGTTCGCCGCGGCACGCGGGACAACGCAGGATCTGTCTCAGCCAGGGGTCGAGAGCGCTCACTGTTCCATCCTGACGTATTCGATGCGCTCCTGGGCGATGATCCGCGCCCGGGAGCGGGCCAATCGCCGCCGCGCGTCCGGCCGATGCTGCTACCGGGCGTCGCGAACGGCGAACCTGTCGGGTGCCGGACCCACGACCGCGCGGGCCGGGGGCCGGCGACGCGCGGGACGCGGTGTTCCACGGACTGCTGCAGTGCACGGTGCGGTGGTACGGAGAGACCGGGACGGCGCGCTCGGCGCCGGGATCAGGAGGGGTCGCGGACCAGGGCCAGGACCTCGTCCCGCAGCGCCTCCAGGGTCTTCGCGTCGGCTGCCTCGGCGTTGAGCCGGAGCAGGGGCTCGGTGTTGCTCGGACGTAGGTTGAACCACCAGAGGCCGCCGTCGGTTCCCGGTTCGTGGACCACGGTCAGACCGTCCAGGCGGTCGAGGCTCACGCCGGGCCGATCGGCGAAGGCCGCCTCGACGAGCGCGGTGGCCTCGGCCACGCTGGGCACCCGGGAGTTGATCTCACCGCTGGCCAGGTACCGCCGGAACCGGGCCACCAGTTCGGTGAGCGGGCCCGGCTGCTCACCGAGGGCGGCCAGAACGTGCAGGGCCGCCAACATGCCCGTGTCGGCGAACCAGAAGTCGCGGAAGTAGTAGTGCGCCGAGTGCTCGCCGCCGAACACGGCGTCGTGGCGGGCCATCTCGGGCTTGATGAACGAGTGCCCCACCCGGGTGCGCACCGCGGTCGCCCCGCACTCCGCGATCACCTCGGGGACCACGCGGGACGTGATGCAGTTGTGGATCACGGTGGCCGTGCGGCCGAGGGCACGTTCCTTGGCGATCTCCCGCTCGGCCACGAGCGCGGTGATCTCACTGGGCGTGACCACCTCACCCTGCTCGTCGACGACGAAGCACCGGTCGGCGTCCCCGTCGAAGGCCAGGCCCAGGTCGGCGCCGTGCTCACGCACCGCCCGCTGCAGGTCCACCAGGTTGGCCGGATCGAGCGGGTTCGCCTCGTGGTTGGGGAACGTGCCGTCGAGCTCGAAGTAGAGCGGGATGATCTCCAACGGCAGCTCGGGCATGCCCGCGGCCGTCCCCAGCACGGCGGGGGTGGTCAGGCCGGCCATGCCGTTGCCGGCGTCCACGACGACCCGCAGTGGGCGGATCTTCGCCAGGTCGACCAGCCCGCGCAGATGCCGAACGTACCCGGGGAGGATGTCCTCGTCGCTCACCGTGCCCGGTGTGAGGGCAGTCGAGGCCGCGGCGGGCCAGTCCGGGGCGTCCACCAGCGCCTGGGCGATGTCCCGCACCTCGGCCAGGCCCCCGTCCAGACCGACCGGCCGGGCGCCGGAGCGGCAGAGCTTCATGCCGTTCCAGGCCGCCGGGTTGTGGCTGGCGGTGAACATGGCGCCGGGGGCGTCCAGCGCGCCGCTGGCGTAGTACAGCGCGTCCGTGCTGCAGAGCCCGAGCTGGACGACGTCGACGCCGACCGAGGCGGCTCCCTGTCCGAATGCCGCCGCCAGTGCCGGGGAGGAGTCGCGCATGTCGTGCCCGATGACGAGTCGATCCCCCCGTCCGACGCCGGTCACCTGGGCGAAGGCCACTCCGAAGGCACGGGCGACCCGCTCGTCGAGCTGGGATCCCACCAGGCCACGGATGTCGTTCGCCTTGACGATGTCAGCAAGAACCACCACACCCCGAGGCTATCCGAGAGCCCCCGGGCCGCCACCACCGGCTCAACCACCAGAGAGTGGCCGCTCGATTGCGTCGCGTATGCGGCGGAGCGTCGCTGCCCACCCCGGCAGAAGGTGCTTCGGCTCCCACGGCCCGTGCCGCGGCCGCAAGCGGCTCGACCCCGAAGCGCCGTGGCTCAGTCCTTGCGGCTGCGGTCCAGTACCGCCGCGACGGACAACTCGTAGCCCGCGTGTTCCCAGGTGCGGTGCTCGCAGTGGTGGCAGGAGGTGAATTCGACCGGTGTACCGTCAGTGAGGCATAGTGACAGCCGGGTGATGTGCAGGCTGCCGCAGCCCCGGCAGGATCCCGGGGCGCGGTGTTCTCGCTGCGTCAGCGAACCCAGAGGCGGAGCGACCACGGGCCCTCGGCCCCGACCTCGGCGACGGGTCGGCGGAGCGGCGGTGTCCAGCGCAGGGCGTGGCGTCGAAGCGGAGTAGTGCCTACTCGTCACGGAGACCTCCGGCGTTGACCGGGTACGCACGAACGTGCCCGGTCCGTTATGACGATCACGGTTGCGACCGTCACAGGACGTCGTTCGGCCAGAACCCGCACCACCACCCGGACAAGGGTCGACCGGATCGGATGACACCGGTGCCGGGTCGAATGACGCCGATGCCGGGACGGATGACACTGATGACGGGGACACGCTGGTGAGCCCGGGTTCTGCCACGCCCCTCATCGGCAGGCGACGCCGGGACGTTGAATCGGAGGCGCGTCCCGACATTGAGGCCCTCCCCCGAAGGATCGCGACATCGGGCACAGCCTCGGAGAATCACCCGGACCCGGCTCAACCGTCCTGACCTGCCACGACCTGGCCGGGGTCGCCGGCTGAGGGCAGAACCGTCGCTTCAAGGGCAGTGCCGTCCCTCTGGAGAGCAGCACCGTCGCTCCTGAGGGCAAGGGCTCAGCCCCGGGGCCCAGGATGTCGTCCCCGCAGCGCGAGAGCCCTCACGGGCGCTTCAGGTGCCTGACAGGGCCCTCCTGATGCCCGGGGCAGCCCGCCTGACGCCCGGCAGGGTCCGCGGGCGCCCGAACCTGTCCTTCCCGAAGACCGAAGTCCTTCCCGAGACCCGGCCCTTCATCGAGCACGCCGGTTCGTCGAGGACGGCCCTTCGTCGAGGACGGCCGGTCGAGAGACCTGCCCCTTCGAGGCTGCGCGGCGAGGCGGATCAGCGGTCGGGGTCGCGAAGGACCCGAAGGTGTCCCCGCCGTCCCAGCTCGACGGCTGCCGATTCGTCCCGTGCCCGCGCCGCCGGACGTTCTCGTGCGGCCTCACGCACGGCATCCGCGAGCGCCAGCAGGTCGTCGTGCGAGGGGCCCGGCGCATCAGGATCGGGTGCCAGGCGCACGACCTCCCACCCGCGCGGCGCGGTGAGTCGCTCGGCATGCTCAGCACACAGGTCGTAGCAGTGCGGCTCGGCATAGGTGGCCAGCGGCCCGAGGACGGCCGTGGAGTCGGCGTACACATAGGTCAGGGTCGCAGCAGCGACCTGGCCGCACGCGGTGCGCGAACACCGCCGGACACCTCCCACGGGGCGTGACCCTACCTCTCCTGGTCGGAAGCCGAGAACCGGACGCGCCGGGGCATCCCCACGCACAGGTGTCCGCCGGAGGCCACCCATCGGTCGTACGCTCGACCACATGTCCACCCCCACGCCGCCTCGCCGTCGGCTCCGCACGCGCCGGGACCGGCACGGGCACGGTCTGCGCGGTCCGCTGCTGCCCCGGGAGGTACCTGCCTGGCGCAGTCGTGGACAACGCTTCGACGACCGGGTCCTGGACACCGTCGAGCAGTTGTCCCGGCGGTGGGGTCGGGAGCTGGACGCGGTCGAGTTCGCGGTGGAGGACGTTCCACCCAGCGACCCCGCGCCCTGGGAACACGGCGAGGTGCCCCTGGGCCGCTTCTTCCCCGCGGACGGCGCGCTGCCACCTCGGGTCGTCGTCTACCGCCGCCCCGTCGAGGCACGCACCACGGACCTCTCGGAGATCGCCGCACTCGTCAACGACGTGGTCGTCGAGCAGATCGCCCATCTGCTCGGGCTGGCCCCGGAACAGATCGACCCCCACTACCGCGGCGACGGGTGAGCCGAGGACGACCGACCGGTGCCTGCCCCTGGATCTCAACGCACGAGCAGTCGGGGGTCCGCGACGGCCCGGGAGGCCACTGCCGCCCGGTGCGCGGGGACGGTCACCGGCACCTCGCCGATCAGGCCGCCGTTTCCGCCCGCTGCCGTGAGCACCTCCTCGGCGACGAGAGAACCCGGACCGAGCGGCTGCACGAGCGTCGCGAGCCCTCGTGCGGGCAGCGCCAGCGTCAGGGTGGAGGCGGCCGGCACGCTCACGATCCGGTCGAGCAGCGGCATGCCGTCGACGGCGACCACGCGCACCCGAGCGGTCGCGGTCCGCCCCGTGCCGTCCGAACCGGACGCCGTCCCGCCGGATCCGCGAGCCGAACCCCCCGCACGTCCCGGGGACGTGACGGAGACCGCGCTCAACTGGAGCGAGGCGGCGACCGCGGTCGGGGAAACCCGCGTCGAGGAGTCCGGCAGCACGGCCATCCCCTCACGGGCCAGCGGGACCACCCCGGGTGACCAGGCGAACTCCTGCTGCCCCCCGAGGGCCGCCCCTGCCGACCTGCCCGCCTCGGCCGTGGTCCTGCCGCACCGGCTCAGCCCGGCCGCGACCACGGGCTCGTCAGCCCGCACCACCGCGGTGTAGGCGCCGGCGGACACGCCCGACAGGGACAGATCACCGACGCCGCCCCCGGGCACCGTGAGGACCCCCTGCCGAAGGGCGACCTCCCCCGCAGGCCCGAGCAATCGCACGCTGACGACAGCCGGAGACCCACCCGGCACGGCCACCCGCACGAGGCTGCCCGGACCGTCCACCCGTAGCCCCGGCACGAACTGGGTGCGAGAAGCCGCCGCGGAGGCGACCACGTCGTCTGCCCCATGCGGTGCGACCCCGCTCTGGTCGCTGTCGTGCAGTGTGGCTGCCACTCGCCCCACGCGGGCACGGACGTGCACCACGAGACGGTCGACCCCGGGGGCCAACGCGTCCAGGAACAGGGCGATCTCACGACCGGCGGGCACCACGACTCCCTGGGCCCGCGCGGCCGCCGGGCCGCCCTGGGCGGCCAGCACGTCCACGTCGACGACGGCCGCCGCCTGCCCGGGATCCGCGAGCAGCAACCGTGCCCGATGCCCCGGCACGGTGGAGCCCCCGACGAGCCAGGTGTCCGCGATCGCCGTCGCGCAGGCCCGCGCGACGATCCCCCGCAACGGGCCGGACGACGCGGCGGTGAGCTGCAACCCCCCGACGAGGGGGAGCGCGGCCGACGACGACGCGGCATCGACGCCGTAGTGGATCCGCCAGGCCCCGGCCCCACGCCCGGTGTCGAGCACGGTGGCGGGTCGGACCGTGGCGTTCTCCTGCCCCGGCGCGTCCGGGGAACGGGTACCCGAGGGCCCGGGGGCCGAGCCGCCCAGGCGTGCCGAGAGCGTGCGGGAGCTCGGTGCCCTCCCGGACAGCGGCCCGAGACTCAAGGTTCCGGTCCCGGACCGATCGACGCCCGTGGCGCCTGCCGCCCTGTCTCCCGTGGTGTTCGTCGACGCGTCCACCGCGGCCACACGCACGGTCACCGGAGCTCCCGGGGACTGCGCCGAGGCGCCGGACGGCACGAGCAGGGTCTCCGGCCCCGGGCAGACCAGGTCGGGTACCAGGTGCTCGGTGGGCAACGCGTCCGCCGTTGCGACGGATCCCCGGCGCGGCGCATCGACGGCCAGGGCCGAGGCTGCGGTCACGATCGCCCCCACGACCAACGTCGTGGCGGTGGTCACCAACCGATGGCGCACAGTCCCCTCCGGGTCTTGGGTCGACGTGCGGGATCGCGCCGAGGCACGGCGTCACCGGGCCGCCGGTTCGATGAGCGCAGGCTCTCCCGCCCCGGCTTGGCCCAGGCCCGGCGAGCTGTCCCCGCAGGACATGGCTCAGCGAGGCCGGGGAGACGGGCCGAGTCGATCACCGCCGGTCCCCTCGTCGGGGACGGCGCAGGGCCGGCCTGCGGCTGTTCCGGCCGGCCTCCTCCGATGCCGAACCGGGCGCCAGGCCCAGGGAGTCGAGCGCGGCCCCCACCGCACCGGTGTCCGCCGTCGGGCTCGTGCTCTCCGGTGCCGGCGGGCCCCCCGGCGACGCTGAGCCCTCCGACGACCCTGGGCCCCTGGCCAGGGCCGTGGCACCGTCCGAGCGGGCGTCCTCGTCCCTGTCCGGACGAGGATCCGGTCCGGTGGACCCCGTCCCGGGCGGCTCCCCTTCCCCCGGAACCCGCCCGAGGGCGATCGGCAGAGGGGTGGGGGTACCCAGACGCTCGGCGGGCCCCCGAGGCACTGGCCGCGAGCTACGAGCCGGTGCCGACAATCGACGCCGGATCTGTGGCACCGGTACCGCGACGAGCAACGCCAGTGCCGCGACGACACCACGTCCCAGGGTCACCATGTCCTGCCAGCGGGAGCGGTGCACCACCCGCAGGTGGCCGCCTCGCGTAGGCAGGGCGAATGCCTGATCCCATCCCGCGTGGCGGACCGGGTGCAGCGCCACCCCGTCGAGTTCGGCCTGCCAACCCGGGTCCGCCCGCTCCGAGAGCACCAGGATCCGGCCGGGGTCTCCGGGCGCGAGCCAGGTGTCCAGATCCGCCCCTGAGGACGGGAGCCCGGCCAGCACGGTGCCGTCGGCGGCCAGCACCCGTGCCCGAGCCGGACGAGTGGGCCCGGATCCGTCCACGCCGGACGTCGCGGCGTCCCCGAGCTCGACCCGCCAGAGGATCGCGCCGTGCACGGCGGCCACCCGCGCCAGCCCCGGCGAGGCGTCGAGGGCCTGGGCGAGCTGGTCGTCGATCGGTGGCTCCATGAGGACCGAACCGATGTCGAGGTCCACGAGTCCCGGCCGCGCGTCCTGGTCGGAGTCGGAGATCAGGCGTGCCAGCACGGGCACGATCAGCCGGGCGTCGGGGACGAGGCCCGCGCGGGACGCCCCGGTCGCTCCGGACGTCGTGCCCCCCGGTGACGTCGTGCCCCCCGATACCGACGTGCCAGCCTCCCGGGCGGACAGGGCGGCGGAGCCGTCGCCGAAGCCCGCAGCACCGGAGCGGGCAAGTGCCCAGGCCAGCCCCGCCGACTCTTCGCGCAGCACGAGGGTGCGCATGGCGGCAGGACCCTCGGCCTCCAACGCGGCCACCTCCGGCAGCACCGGCCGCGCGCTGCGGTGCACCACGGTCAACGCAGTGCTTCCTCGGACCCCCGCGAGTCCGCCGGACCACACCGCGCCGACGAGCACCGGCCCGATCGCCAGCACCAGCGCGAGCGCGCCCAGCAGCACGCCCCGGGCCGGAAGCCGGCGGGACCGCCGTACCCCTGCGTCCACGCCGAGCGCACCGGCGGCGAGCAGCCCCAGCAGAGCCACGGACAGGGCAGGTCCCGACCAGCCGGTGATCGGCCTCGCGGTACCGGCGCCGAGGCGCGCCCGCTCGGCAAGTCCGGCGGTGGCCAGACCCGCGCCGAAGACCACCCACAAGGCCAGCGCCGCCCGCCACCGTCGCCCGGTCAGGGCCAGCACACCGGCCACCCCGACCGGGAGCACCGCCACCAGGCACAGGGTGGTGAGCACCGTGCCACCGTGCGCAGCACCGAACGGCAGGTGGTCGAGCACCCACCGTCCGGACACCGAGTGGACGCCGAGCACTTTCCCCGGATCGCCCGGGCTCAGGAGCAGGTGCCGCCCGAGGGCCACCGGCGCCGACGTCCGGCCCGAGCCCACGGACGATCCCGACGAGGCCCCGGAGCCCGTGGCGTCGGCGAACAACAGCCACGGCCGCTCCGTGACGGCACGCCACCACGGCGCCAGGAGGGCCAGCGGCACGACGACGGTCCAGGAGAGCAGCCAGCGGTCACGGCGTCCGGCGAGCACCGCCAGGATCACGACCAGGGCCAGCGGCACGGCCAGCGAGGGCGCACCCGCCAGGATCGCGGTCAGCAGCAGCCCTGCGAGAGAGGAGGTGGTCACCGCGCCGAACCGGTCCGGGCGACCCAGGGGCGCGAGGCCGACCACCCGGGCGAGACTCACCGCGAACAGAGGCAACAGCAGGTGCGCGGTGACCGCCCCGATCCGCCCCGTGGCGACCGCCTGCAGCAGGGGAGGCGCGGCGGCCCAGGCCAGGGCGGCCCACAGCCGGACGAGGCGGGAGGGCACCACCCGACCGGCCGCCCACCAGGCGGTGAGCCCGGAGAGTGGCAATGCGCCGAGCTCGAGGACGAGAGCGGCTCGGGACGGGTCGCCCCCCAGCGGGGCCGCGATCAGGGCGATCAACGCCACGAGCGGGTCCGCCGGGGCCGCCGCGCCGAGGCCCACCGGACGCCAGGACGACAGCGCGCGCGACCACAGGGTCGAGGCGTGCCCCGGAAGGGGAGCCAGCGCCGGGCCGACGAGTGCGCCGGTTCCCCGGACCACCGACCACAGCGCGGCCACGTTCGCCGCGACGAGCAGGCCGGCCACTGCGACCCCGGCCCAACGTCCGAGCCGGCGGGAACGCCGCGACCAGGCCGCCTCGTTCCTGCGGGCCAGGGACCGGGCCACCCGCATCCCCACCGGACGGTGGATCGTCAGCGGGGTGCCTCCCGGCGCGCCCGGACCCGATCGGCTCTGCGCGTTGACCTGCAGCCGCGTGACGAAGACGTCTCGGCGGGCCCGCCAGGCCTGCCGCGACCCGGTCTCCAGGGTGCGCAGCGTGCCGGGAGGAACGCGGCGGGAGCGTCCGGCGCGACGACGGGCACGCACCCACACCGGTACCCGCGCAACGGCAGCCACGACCGCGGTGCACTCGTCCACGGCCCGCTCGGGCTGCTTGAGCACGAGCCGCGCCGCCGCGCGGAAGGGCACGGCCAGCAACGTCGCCACCACGGCGAGGGGCAGCAGCAGGGGATGGACGGCAGCGAGGCGCAGATGCACGGCGTCCCGCCGGTCCGCCCAACGCCAGAACCGTGCCGAACGGCCCCGGACGCCCCGCGAGGAGGCCCGGGCGTGCGCGACGACGGCCTCGGGCACCACGATCACCCGGTGGCCTGCGAGCCGGGCCCTGCGGCACAGATCCAGATCGTCCCGGGCCTGGGCCAGCCCGGGATCAGGCCCGCCCAGTTCCTGCCACAACTCGCGACGGATGAGCATGCCCGCCGTGGAGACGGCCAGGACGTCGCAGCGCTCGTCGTGCTGGCCCTGGTCGACCTCGCGGGGTTCCACGCCGGTGACCCGGGCGCCGAACCTGGTCGTGGTGAACCCCACGTCCAGGAGCAGGTTGGGGTTCTCCCAACGCACCTGCTTGCATCCGGCCACCCCGACCGACGGCGCGGCCTGGACGGCTGCGAGCAGCCACGCGAGCGCGTCCGCGGCAGGCGCGGAGTCGTCGTGCAGGAGCCACAACCACTCGGCCCCGCGCGCCGTGACCACGTCCTCGCCAGGATCCTGCGCGTCGGGCAGCACTGCTGGCTCGTCGGGCACGGCCAGGGGCTCGTCCGGCAGCACCGCTGGCTCGTCCGGCAGCACCACCGGCTCGTCCGGCAGTGTGACGACCTCGTCCGGCACCGCCACGGCACCGGGTTCCGTGGCGGCGTCGGTGTCGGGACGTGGCGCTGCCCGCGCCACCGTGGTCCCGGCGTCCTGGCGAACCAGGGCGGCGGTGACCGCGTCCCCGAAAGAGGCCGACGACGCGACGCGGAGCACCGGGAACGCACCGGCCCCGGCAAGCTCCGGCCGGGGTGATGCACCCGCGTCGACGAGGATCAGCTGATCCGCGGCCCGGGACTGCGCGCGCACAGCCTCGAGGGTGCGTCTGAGGTAGGCACCGCCGTCACGGCACACCAGCACCGCGCATACCCGGGGCAGCACACCGAGCCCGGACGACGCCGGCAGCGACCGGGAACCGAGCCCGGCCGGCGGCTGGAAGACGCCCTCCGGTTCCTCCCCCCGGAGGGTGCCGTCCGAGCCACTGGCGCCGCGGGTCGTCCGAGGGACCCTCGGGTCCGCGGCCACGTCACCTCGGGCAGGGGTACGTGTCCGCAGAACCGACAGCCGTGATTCCTCGGACCGGGTGAGGTCCTCGGCCTGGTGGACGCTGATTCCGGGATGCTCGCCGCGGGCGGCGGAGCGCCGGGACGTCACGCTAGACGGCCCGCTTCTTCACCCGGCGCCGCTCCCGTTCGGACAGCCCGCCCCAGATGCCGAACCTCTCGTCGTTCGCCAGCGCATAGTCCAGACACTCCGACCGGACATCACACGCTGTGCACACCCGCTTGGCCTCCCGGGTGGACCCACCCTTCTCCGGGAAGAACGCCTCGGGATCCGTCTGCGCGCAGAGCGCGCGCTCCTGCCACGCCAGTTCTGCCGGTAGCTCTCCGGCCCACACATCCGGAGACCTCCCCCACATCACTACCTCGTTCACGTGCCGCCTCCTCGACCCTTGCCCCTGCAGGGCTCCCCCACCGCGGTGCTCTTGGTTCTGCTTCTTTCACCACTTCCCGGACTGACCGGGCATCTGGATCTCTCTGGGACTACTCATAGTGTCAGAGAGACCACGGTGCGTATTGGTAGGCATGACAGTACTGGAATTACACGCGTGTCGTACACCCCCGTCAAGCGGATCTCTGGTATCCGCACCTCGGTCAAACGGAGGAGCGCCCAGCCCGACCTCAAGAGGGCCCCCACGGACTGTCAGGATCGCCTCATGCGACTGACCGCACTGGCCGGCGGCGTCGGCGCAGCACGGTTCCTGCGGGGGTTGCGACACCACCTGCAGGCCACCGGCCGGGCCGCCGAGGTGACCGTCATCGGGAACACGGGCGACGATCTCCGCCTCCACGGGCTCCAGGTGTGCCCCGATCTGGACACCGTGATGTATACCCTCGGTGACGGAATTCACGAGGAGCAAGGGTGGGGACGGCGCCAGGAGACCTTCACCCTCGCCGAGGAGTTCGCGGCCTACGGCATGGGGCCGGACTGGTTCACGCTGGGCGACCGGGACCTGGCGACGCACGTCGTCCGCAGCCGGCTCCTCGCGGAGGGCCTCCCGCTCAGTGAGGTCACGGAACGGCTGTGTCAGAGGTGGCGTCCGGGGGTACGGCTGCTGCCGATGACCGATGCCCAGGTGGAGACCCGGGTGGAGCTGGACTCCCCCGAGGGCGGCACCCGCACCGTCCACTTCCAGGAGTGGTGGGTGCGCCTGCACGCCCGGGTACCGGCCCGCCGGTTCGTCCTGGAGGGCGTCGAGCACGCCGCACCGGCCCCCGGCGTCCTCGACGCCATTGCCGGGGCCGACGTGATCCTGCTCCCGCCCAGCAACCCGGTGGTCTCGATCGGCACCATCCTGTCCGTTCCCGGAGTGCGCGGGGCCCTGCGCACGACCGCTGCCCCCGTGGTGGGGATCTCGCCCATCGTCGGAGGCGCACCGGTCCGCGGCA
>Ga0265334_10001419_pt1 | contig 11524 bp, 12 predicted proteins | sample 42023metaG_FD_192442 | JGI IMG/M metagenome (GOLD analysis project Ga0265334, IMG submission 192442) | Rhizosphere microbial communities from Carex aquatilis grown in University of Washington, Seatle, WA, United States - 4-20-23 metaG | ecosystem: Host-associated > Plants > Roots > Rhizosphere...
GTGAGTCGGAGCGTGGCAATAGTTGACATGAATAGTCTCTGGGCCGGTTTTTATACCTTTGGCTTCCGCTCCGGAACTACTGATGACGAGGTCATAGTCGCTAAAATCCAAATGAGTAAACCACCAAATACGCAATGCCGGCAAAAATTTCCGCAAACGACTAAACGGCCAGTGTTGCAGCCAGCCGGTAACTATTTTACCGTCAAGGCGGGCCCGCCATTCTTCCGTGCAGTAAGAGGTGTAAATTGGGGCTTCGGGAAACATCTTATGAAGCTCAAGAACTACCCGTTCAGCACCGCCGCCGACAAACCAGTCGTGAACAATCGCGATTTTTAATTTGTCGGTCTTCGGCATGGCCAAGCTTAGACGGCTCCGCTACGCTTCACGACGGCTCGGACGGTTTTTATTAAAATTACCAAATCAAGCCAAATACTCCAGTTTTGGACGTAGTAAAGGTCGAGCTTGCGGCGCTCCTCGAAGCTGATATCACGTCGGCCGGAAACCTGCGCCAAGCCGGTCAGACCTGATTTGACGCTTAAAATGGCATGACGTTTTTCATAAATGCCGAGCTCGGCAGGAATCAGTGCCCGTGGACCTACCAGGCTGATGTCGCCTCGGACGACATTAACCAGTTGTGGCAGTTCATCCAGACTAGTGCGCCTCAGAAAGCGGCCCAAACGGCTGACGCGCGGGTCTTTGGACAGGCGGTCACCCCCCTGACGGTACTGTTTGATCAGCTCGGGCCGGCCCATTTTAGTGAAGCCTTTCTCCGGGCTCATGTCGGTATAGGCCCGTTTCATACTGCGGAACTTAAAGATTCTGACTTTAGTGTTAAAACGGCTAAGCCGGATTTCGCGGTAAAAGATTGGCCCACTGGGATCCGATAATTTTTCGGCGATAGCAATCAACAGCATGAATGGCAAAGCCACTATAAACATAAGGCCGCCGACGATAACATCCGTAACCCGCTTGACGATGCGACCCCAGCCGATTAAAGCCGTCTGGTGAACGGCAATGACCGGAACAGAACCTCGGAACAGCTCAACGGCAATATTGCCGACGAACAGCTCACTGTTGCCGGGCACGAAGCGATAAGCGATGTGCTTGGTCTGAGCAAACTCCAAGACCTCATTATTTTCCTCATTATCGGCGTAAAGTTCGGTCTGTACAATGCCGTGGATGTCGTTAGAGTTTATTTTGGCTATGGCCTGGCTAAAGGATTTAAAAAAAGGAATATGCGGATAGCGTTTGGCAATTTCGCCGTGACCGCCAACGACGCCAACGATGCGGTAGCCGGAAACGCGCCGGTCGGCTAGAATATCAACCAACTGCCGCCCAACGTGGGTGTTGCCGACTAGTAGCAGATTGGTGATGCCGATGTCGTAGCGGAACAAGGCGCTTCGGACATAGCGAGCCGTATTGCGGAAAATTAGCAGTAGCACGAAAGCTATCGCGAAACCATAGACCGGCACCAGCTTAGAAGGGAAAACCACCCGGTCTGAGATGTAGGCGTAGCTGCTGACAAATAACAGGCCGACGAAAGAGCCGATTAATAACCGGCCGGCCTCGACGAAGCGTTTTTCATGGATTGAGTTGGTATAAAGACCCATCAAGCCGAAAATCAGCAGCCAAAAAGGAGTCAGAAGCAAAAATATGCCTAAGTAGGTCGTAGCGGCGATTGGGTGCGCCACCGGCGTGTTGCTCAGCGGCCCGCGCAGGGCGTAAGCGCCGGCGAAAGCGACCATTAACGCTAAAAAATCGCCCACCATCAAAAGTAAACCGTAGATGAGCGAAGCGTTACTTTTCATCTATACTAAGTGTAGCATTTATGGACAGAGACCAAGGTGGAAGCAGGGCAGCCAAACGCCTATCGATAATCGTTGGGCTGATCATGGTCCTGCTGCCTTTTGACGAGCTTTTAAGCGTCTGGGCGGCCAGCCGTTTTAACCATCTTGACCTTTTCCATGTCTGGAAGGAAATTTTAATAACCGTCCTGGCCTTTCCAACCGTTTGGCTGGCTTGGCGGCACGGCTTGCTGAAAAAAACCTTCCTGAAATCTTGGTTGTTCCTGCTGATAGTCGCCTACGTCCTGTTGCACCTGGTTTTGGGTTTTTGGGCGCTTCATGACGGTCAGGTCGACCGGACAGCTCTGATTTACGCGTTGGTAATAAACCTCCGCTTTTTCGGCTTTTTCCTAGTCTGCCTGCTATTGTCAGCCATGAGCCCGCTACTACGCCGTTATTGGCACTACATCCTGCTGATTCCAGCTGGTGTGGTAGTGCTCTTTGGCTTGGTACAGAAATTCATTCTGCCAACCGATTTCTTGAAGCATTTCGGTTATAGCCCGAAGACGATTCCGACTTACCAAACAGTGGATTCCAATATCGATTACCGTCGTGTCCAATCGAGCCTGCGCGGCGCAAATCCGCTTGGCGCCTACCTGGCATTCACCATACCCGGTTTTGTTTTGGGCTTGGCGCGGCGGCGCGTAGCCCAGGTATTAGTTTTGACTGGTTCCTTAATCGTCCTGTTCTATACCTACTCGCGCAGTGCTTGGGTAGGCCTGGCTATCAGCCTGGTTATCTTGGGCTGGCTAATGCTTAAGAAAATTAACGGCACATGGGCGCTGACGGTGGTCGCGGTCTTGGCGGCCGGTTCAGTAGGCGTTTACAGCTTAAGGTCAAATCACACCGTCCAAGACGTGCTGTTGCACACTAGCGTTAGTTCGACTTCGCCACAAAGCTCAAACGCTCAGAGAAGCTCAGCTATCAAGAACGGCCTGCGCGACGTAGTGCACCAGCCGCTGGGCCGCGGACCCGGGACAGCCGGACCGGCCAGCTTCCGCAATAATCACCCGGCGCGCATTGCCGAGGACTATTATCTGCAAATTGGCCAGGAGGTCGGCGTGCTCGGGCTAGCTATTTTTCTGACCATCAACGCCGTTGTGGCCAGGCGGCTTTTAGCCCAGCGCGAAGAATTGCTTGCTAAGATATTGCTGGCTAGCCTGGCGGGCATCTGTTTTATAAACCTGGTCTCACATGCCTGGACGGACGACACGCTGAGTCTGCTCTGGTGGGGACTAGCCGGCGTCTCGCTTGGTCCTGTTATACTGGCGGATAGGCGTAAACAAAATGGACGACTTCAAAAAAGCACATAAAAAGCTCTGGCAGTTCGTCGAGTATTTGTTCACCGGCGGCATCTATTTTTGGGTCGGCTACATCCTACTGGACGCGTTTTATTATGGCTTGCACTGGAACCTTTGGTGGTCAACGATTGTTAGCAGTATCGTTGGCTGGGTAGTCAACTACCTGATGCAACGTTACTGGGTTTTTAAAAATAGCGAGCTGGAGACCCACCAGACCAAAGTCAGTGGCCGCTATGCGTTCATTACCATCGTCGATTTTTTATTGAACTATGTGATTTTATTCGGGCTGAGAAAAATTGGCATTACGCCGGCAATTGGCCAGTTCTTTAGCGCCGCTTTCTTCACCGGCTGGAATTACGTCTGGTACCGTTTTTGGGTGTTCCCGGAAAAAGCTGACGTCATGCGCATCAAGCTAAGCATCCATCATTTACTAACGCACCGGGCGCACGGTCACGGCGCCTTTCGGGTAGGCTAAACTATGGCCGAGACCGTCCGACCAACGAAAAAACAGCGCGAGCTACTGACATTTATTGAGGATTTCATTACTGAACAGGGCTATAGCCCGAGCTACCGCGAAATTATGCGCGGATTGGATTATCATTCGGTGGCGACCGTCAGCCTGCACATCAACAACCTTATCAAGCGTGGGCATCTGCAAAAACGTGACCATTCTGCCCGCTCACTGGAACCAGCCAAAAATACAACCGACGAGCCGGTACGCGTCAAACAGCTCAAAGCCAGCGAAGAGAAATGGCTGGTAGGTAAAGTCGAGATTTACTTCAAAGAGGCGGAGGAGGCAACGGTTTTGGCTGAAAGAGAACTTGATCGGCTTTACGTGCTAGTCGGCGCATTGAAAGTACTGGGGCTGGACGGCGCCGCCCAGTCATACATTCCGCGCTTAACAGCACTCAAGAATAAAAAACAGGACTCAAGCTACAACGCCTAGTCGGCTGCGGGTAAGTTGCCGCGCTGCTCGTCGCTGGCGGCGTGAGCTTTATCTCTAAGCGGTGCTTCGCGCAGGAACAGGGCGACCACGAAGGCGGCCAAAGCGAACGGTATGCCGAGCAGGAACATGTCGTGAAATGCGTGAATGAAGGCAGTAAAAATATTGTGCTGGGCTGACAATGGCAAGCGGCTGATTTGAGCAGGCCCGTTACTGACGATACTGCTGGTTGAGATATGGTTAGCCGCGGCCGCCGGTAGCGACTGGCCGATATAATGTGTCAACCTGGAAATCAGAATCGTGCCGAAGACCGCGCCGCCTAAGCTGCTGCCGATAGTCCGGAAAAAAGTGATGGCACTGGTCGCTGTGCCAAGATGTTTCCGATCGACCGAATTCTGGACAGCCAGCACCGCGACCTGCATAAACGAGCCGAGGCCAAGACCGATAATCAGCATCCAGGCGGACAGAGCCAATAGGCTAGTGTCCAGGCTGACGTGGCTGAACAGCCACATCCCGATGGCAATCATAAGCGTGCCGAAAATCGGGAAGGGTTTGTAGCGACCGGTTTTGGTAATTATCCGGCCAGAAGTTATCGAGGCAAACATCATACCAACGATTAGCGGCAGGGTGGCTAAGCCCGATTTGGTCGGCGAATAGCCACGCACGATTTGCTGATACTGCGGGATATAAAGGATGCTCGCGAACATTGCTACACCGGTCAGGATTGATAACAAAACCGAAACGCTGAAAATGTCACTCTTAAAGAGCCCCATCGGAATTAGAGGCTCGGCTGTGCGCCGCTCCCAGAGTACGAAGGCCACTGCCGCGAGAATTGAAGTTGTCAGTAGCGCTAAGATGGTCGAACTTCCCCAGGCATAGGTTATCCCCGCCCACACCGAGACTATAAGCAAGCTGACCACTGAAGCGCTCATCAAAGCCATACCGACAAAATCCAGCTTATGTTCACGCCGGATAGCCGGCAAATGCAACCGGGCTGCCACTGTCGAGAAAGCGATGATGCCGATTGGCAGGTTGACGTAGAAAATCCAGCGCCAACCAGCAATGCCGAACAGTGAATGAGTGTCAGCAAAGAAGCCGCCGAGCAGTGGCCCGGCGACACTGGCTAAGCCCCAGACGGCGCCGAAATAGCCTTGGTAGCGGCCTCTTTGACGTGGCGGTATAACGTCGCCAATGATAGCCAGGACTAGTGCAATCAGGCCGCCGGCGCCGACACCTTGCAAGGCCCGGAAAGCAACCAGCTGGTCCATGTTGCGTGACAGACCACAGAGCGCCGAGCCGGCCAGAAAAATTACGATGGCTGTTTGGAAGATTCTCTTACGGCCAAGCACGTCGCCAATCTTGCCATAAATCGGCGTGACGATGGCGCTAGTCAAAAGGTATGAAGTAGCCACCCAGGAATATTTATTCAAGCCATGCAAATCGGTGGCGATTTTGGGTAGGGCAGTGGCCACAATCGTTTGGTCGAGGGCCGCTAGTAGCATGACCATCATCAAAGCGGTCAACACCACCATGATTTCACGATGGCTACGCTCAGCTTGCATGTCGCTCGGCACCGGGGCCGCAAATCTACCAGCTAGTTTTTTAATCACCTTTTCGTCCAGAGTCTCTCACTTTTTATCAAACCCGTCAGCTAGCCGAAGGGTTGGCCGATTATAAACAGGCCAAGTTATCTTGGGCATATTATAGCCGAAAAGGGACTGCTCAGAAAGTTTAGTAGCCGCTAGTGGTACCGTTGGTGCCGGTTTTACGGATCCAGATGTAGTAGATAAGTCCGTAGACGATGATGGCCAGAACAAGATAAATCACGACCCATTGCCAAACCGGGCGCTTGCCGTAACCTTTCTTGGCTGGCTGTTGCGGCGTAGTTTGGGCTGGCGGGCTACCGGCCGGAGCTTCGTCAGTTTTTGGCTCGGTGGCGGGCGGCGTTTGCGTTGCTTGTGGGGGCATAGTCAAATCTCGTTTAGTTACTTACCCATTGTATCATCGCTTATGCTTATCAGGCGAAGCGGAAGATTAAAAGGATGCCAGCGATTAAAGAATACCAGGCGAAAGGCTTCAGGGTCTTGGTTTGGAAGTAACGGGTCAGGAAGCGTACTGAAAAATAGGCGGCCACGCCAGCCGCGACCGAACCGGCTAAAACTTGTCCACGGATGCCATTGCCAAGCGGGCCAAACAAATCAGGCAATTTTAAAATGCCAGCCCCCAAAATGACCGGTGTAGCCAAAAGGAAGGCAAAGTTGGCGGCGTCCTCGTGGCTAAGGCCGCGGACCAGGCCGGCAACCATCGTAACGCCGGAACGGCTGATGCCGGCCAGTAGAGCCAGCACTTGAGCTGTGCCGATTATGCCAGCCTCTTTAAAGCTGAAATTGGTCAACTGTCGCCTTGCCCTGCGACCCTCAACGGCTTTGCGGTAGCGTTCACCGGCAAACAAAATCAGACCGTTTATCACTAGGAAAATAGCTGCCGCCAGCGGTTTGGCGAAGAGTACACGGAAAAAATGCTCGAATAAAACCCCTGTGATGCCAGCAGGAACCGTAGCTACAATCAGAAGCCACGCTAATCGTTCGTTAGGGCCTTCAGCCTTTTTGGTTCTCAGGCTTTTAAAGAAACCCTTAAAAATTCTTAGCCAGGTCGCTCGGTAGAAAATCAGCAACGCCAGGGCGGTGGCCACGTGCAAACCGACTAAAAACGCTAGAAAAAAAGATTCCGGCGAAGATTGAGCTTTGACCAAATTGTCCCAACCGAACAGTTTTGGCAGTACGACCGAGTGGCCTAGGCTGGAAATTGGGAATAGCTCAGTTATGCCCTGGATGAGGCCCAAAATCAGCGCCTGGAAATACGTAATCACTACAATCCAGTATACCAAGTTCGATAGACCTAAAAAGAGCCAACAATTGCTATAATAAGGTGTTATGTCATCCAACCGATCGGCGCTCCCAGCCGAGACAAGCGTCTATATAGCCGCCGCTGGCCACGGTACGCGACTGCGCGGTGCTATGACCGACGCGAATATCGAGCAGTCGTACCCGAAACATCTTTTGCCAACAGGTAACGGCGAAGAAACGTTGCTTGGTCGAATCGTACGGCAATCACTCGAAGCACCTGTCCTGGGCGCGCCAGTGATTTATGCTAACGAAGAAAACCGCTGGGCTATAGCCGGCCATCCCGACGTAGATCGTCGGGCTCACGTGGTAGTGTCGCCGTATGAACACTCCTTTAGTCCTTTTATAGATAATTTGCGGCAGACCCGTCAACGTATCCTCGGTAGCGCCGGCGATTTTTATGCTGATTTTGCCTGGACCGACGTGCTTGACCGCCACGAATCCGGCGACTATCCGGTTACTTTCGTGGCCGCTCGTTCGGTCGCTGTGGAGAAGGGCGCTGTTTTTGACATTGACGATAGTGGCGAAATAATCGCCTTTCGGCGTAGTCCGCGCACCGAGGAGTCGGACTTCATTAACATTGGTGTTTACGTTTTTGATCCGGAAAAGAGCGTACTGCGTATCGTATCCGAGATTGAAGCCGCTCGCGGCTTACCGTCCAAGGAGGAAGCTCTGGTTGAAGAGCTAATCGCGAAGAGGCTTTTAGGAGCCTACGTTATTGAAGGTGCCTTCAACATCAATACTGTCGAAACTTACGACGCATTACTCCGGCACACAATGGGCACATCTAGTCTCGAAGCCGAGGCGGCTAGTCCGCACCAACGAGTCGTCGATAGGCTTGGAAGTGTGGCTCTACTGCCAGCTTTGGCAGCTGGTCTTTAAACCAGTAAGAATAAACTCCAGGCTGTTTAGCAATTAGTCTGTCCAGGTCTGACCAGTTCACCCAGCGCCAGTCCTCGACTTCTGACGGATTTGATCTTGGATCTTCTAACGCCCGGACCGCGTAAACCGGGCAAACCTCATTTTCAATGATGCCATTGTATGGCGGTGTTTTATAACGGTAATCAGGCAGAACGACTTTTAGGTCTTTAAATTTGCGAATACCAAGCTCATAACCGAGGCGCCGCTTGATGGCAGCTTCCGTCGATTCGCCGGGCGAAAGATGGCCACACAGACTGTTGGTCCAAACGTTTGGCCAGACTTTTTTAACGTGTGCCCGCTGGGTTAACAAAAACCGGCCTTTTTCATTGAAGACGTAGCACGAAAAGGCCAGATGTAGTGGCGTGTGGGAGGTGTGGATATCTAGCTTAGGTGCGGTACCGATTGGGGTGCCGGCCTTGTCGACTAAAACAACTAATTCGGGCACTCACTCACTATACCATCGTCCTTCGCTTCTAGTTCACGGCAGTGGCGGCCGGGCCGGTCAGGTATAATTAGCTTTAGACTCATGGCGACGGTGAAACATCCCAAAACTGCGACTCTTGGAACAATCCGGCAGCAGATCGTCGGCTTGGACAAGAAAGTGCCGACACTTTCCGGCACACTGAGGACATACATAAATTTTGACAATGCCGCCAGTACGCCGCCGTTTGTTGAGGTATTAAAAACGGTCAACGATTTCGCGCCGTGGTATTCCTCGGTCCACCGGGGAAGCGGTTTTAAAAGCCAAATTGCCTCCGAGGCTTATGAAGAAGCCCGCCAGGTAGTACTGGATTTTTTTGGCGCCAACCCGGACGATTACGTCGCGATCTTCGGCAAAAATACCACCGAAGCCATAAACAAATTATCCTACCGGCTGGAACTAGACAAAGACGACGTGGTACTGGTCGGACTGACTGAACATCACAGCAACGATTTACCTTGGCGGCGGGTGGCCCATGTCGAACATATCGATATTGATGAAACCGGTCGACTTAGCGTGACTGATGCCGAAGGACTGTTCAAGAAATTTGGCGGGCGCGTTAAACTGCTGGCTGTCAGCGGCGCTTCAAACGTTACCGGTGCTGTTCCGGATATTCATAAGTTGGCCAAATTGGCCCACGCGCACGGTGTCCAAATACTAGTGGATTGTGCCCAACTGGCGCCGCACCGCCCTATAAATATGAAGCGCCTGAGCGACCCAGAGCACCTGGACTACATAGCAGTTAGCGCTCACAAAATGTACGCGCCGTTTGGTAGCGGTGTTTTGATTGGCCGCCGTGATACTTTCGAGCGTGGTGACCCGGAAATCTGTGGTGGTGGCACTATCAGCGTTGTGACCGAGGATGAGGTCGAGTGGGCCGAGGCGCCCGACCGCGATGAAGCTGGCTCGCCCAACGTCATTGGCGCGGTGGCTTTTGCCAAAGCTTTGAAACACCTTAGTGTAGTCGGCATGACGCGAATTGCCAGCCACGAGACCGAACTTACGACCCACGCCCTTAAACGACTTAAGGAAATTCCCGGTCTGACGATTTACGGCCAAGAAGATCCGCGGCGCGTAGCCGAGCGGCTAGGGGTTATAACTTTCAACTTGGCTAATATCCACCATAGCCTGGTCGCTGCCATCCTGAGCGCCGAGTGGGGTATCGGCGTGCGCTCCGGCTGTTTTTGCGCCCACCCATATGTAACTAAGCTTCTTGGTCTGGACGCGGCCCAGACTAAACAGTTCAGGACAAATGTTCATGGTGGCGACCGAAGCCGCATCCCAGGCATGGTCCGTATCAGTTTCGGAGTTTATAACACCAAGGATGAGATAGACGTTCTGGTTGACGCGCTCGACCAAATCACTGCCAGGGCCTACGAGGGAGACTACGTTCAAAACAAAACCACGGGCGAATTTCAGGCCCGAGGCTGGCAGCCAAACCTGTCCGACTACTTCGCATTTTAAACTTGCCAAACCTGGGGGCGAGGACTTTAATAGCATTCATTAAAGGAGTATCAAAAAAATGAGAGAGCTGCTTGCCGTCATTCTTCTAGCGGTTAGTGTTAAGTTCTTGTTTTTGTCAGGCTCAGCGAGCCACATCAAAATCGGTCTAATCTGGTTGGTCGTGGACGCGCTACTCTGGTGGCCGAACCTCAAAAAACTTGTCGCCTAAATAAACTGGATACCAAAAATGACCGATAGAGAGCTGCCGGTCATTTTTTGTTAGCTGATGTAATATAGCAGAATGAGTAACGCAGTAATTCCCGACGGCACAGTGCATAAATTACCACCAGATTTACGCAGTGAGTTAGCTTCAGACAAGAAGGCACTCGCGGCGTGGAACGACATCACACCACTGGCTCGCAACGAGTGGATTTGCTGGACAATCACCGTCAAAAAAGAAGAAACAAGAAGTCAGCACGTCAAGAGGGTAGTTAGCGAATTGAAGGAAGGCATGCGCCGACCCTGCTGCTGGATTGGCTGCATTCACCGTACGGACAAGCCGATAAGCCCGTCAGTCAAATGGGTGCTCGATAGAAGATCTAAGTCTGGTTAAATAAAATACGGCCACGCGCAAGGCCCGATCATCCTTTATTGATTTTCCTGAGTGGACGTAGTTCGGAACTTTGAACCTTCTGCAGACTACCAACATTAAAACTAAAACTTAATCGTGAATTTTTCTCTCGATTGTTCCCTTAACGAAGTCAGGGTCCTCATGGTTGACAAACAGCGGCCCTTTATCATCCATTTTAGATATGATCTGCATGTCTTCTTTTGAAAGTTTAAAATCAAAAACGTCAAAGTTTTCGATTATCCGCTCTTTGTGTACGGATTTTGGTATGGCTACTACGCCACGTTGAAGGTTCCAGCATAGGACAATCTGACCAACAGTTTTATTGTATTTTTTCGCAATTTTCATAAGCTTCTCATCGGTAAATAAGTTGTTTTTGCCTTCGGCGAAAGGCGCCCAACCTTCGGGCTGCACCTTGTATTGCTTCATGACTTCGATGGCTTCTGTTTGTTGGTGGAACGGGTGGATTTCTATTTGATTAACCGCAGGGGTGACCTTGTTGTTAAGAATAAGGTCTATCATCCTAGCGCTAGTAAAGTTAGAAACACCGATGGCTTTAACTTCACCAGCCTCATAAATTTCTTCCAAAGCCCTCCAGGCACCATATACATCGTTGTATGGCTGATGGATAAGGTATAGGTCGAGATAATCTAGGTGCAATTTTTCAAGTGATGCCCTATAGGCCCTTTTAGCCGCCTTATAGTTAACGTCCTGCACCCATAATTTACTAGTGACAAAAATCTCGTCGCGGGGGACACCACTTTTTTTGATCGCCCGGCCAACAGCTTCTTCGTTTCCGTAAACGGCCGCCGTATCTAAGAGCCTATAACCTGCGTTTAAAGCTTCTATAACACTTTGTTCGCACTCATCTAAATCTCTAATTTGATATACGCCAAAACCTAAAACGGGCATCTCAATGCCGCTATTAAGTTTAATTGTTGGATAGCTTCCAGTCACTTTCATACGAGTGCCTATATTATATCTCCGTAATTATCGGGCTATGAAAAAACCTTCAGGCAAACTGACGGGTTCATGGCTCGCAGTAGCGGACACGTTGCGA
>Ga0265334_10001420_pt1 | contig 11521 bp, 12 predicted proteins | sample 42023metaG_FD_192442 | JGI IMG/M metagenome (GOLD analysis project Ga0265334, IMG submission 192442) | Rhizosphere microbial communities from Carex aquatilis grown in University of Washington, Seatle, WA, United States - 4-20-23 metaG | ecosystem: Host-associated > Plants > Roots > Rhizosphere...
CGAAGTGGTACGCGCAGTTGACCGTCGGCTCCTCGCCGACCGGGTAGTCGACGATCGAGATCGGCTCGGGGCGCTCCAGGAGGGCGCAGAGCGCCCCGGCCGGGGGGATGACGTCTTCCTCGACGAACCAGAGCGCTTCCGCCCCGGTCGCGAGGCCGAGCTCGGCCGCCTTCTCGTGGCAGTCGGGGATCGGGAGGTCGTGCGTCAGCGACCAGCCACAGAACTCGTGGCCGACAGCTACCGCTTCAGCGATCGCAGTCATCACGGCCTCGACGGTCCGGCTGTGCACCAGACCGCGCGAGGGCGTGACGACCGCAAAGGTGGACACTGGTCGGTCTAGCTCTTGACGAGCAGGACCTTGGCGTCCTGGAGGATCTTCGTCCCGTACAGGATCTCGAACGTGACCCGGACGCCGCCGTAGGTGGCGTCGTAGGCCATGACCGTCCGCATGACGATCCCGGATTCGGGATCGCGCACGGTCGCCGAGACGGCGCCCATGCCCTGGGGGACATCCGGCAGGCCGCGCATCGCGAGGATCAGGCCATCCCGGCGGAACGCGATGTTGTCCGTCTCGACCGGGGTGCCCGCGATCGTCGGAACGAGCTGGCTCTCGAAGACGTCGAAGCCGTACAGACGCCCGAGGTTGCCCTCGGACACGGCCTGGGTCTGGGTGAACGCGAAGTAGCTCGTCAGCCCGGTGTCCGCCTGAAGGGCGAGCTTGTCCTTGGTCGAGACGACCAGGACGCGGCCGTCCGACGGGCAGAGGTTGTCGGTCATCGTCTTCGCGGCGGTCCGCAGGGCGCTGGCCGAGAGGTCGGTGCCGGCGGCGCCGGTCGTGTTCGTCTCCGCGACCGCGGTGGTCCAGAGGTCGGTCTCGAGCTGCTCGGCGAGGGCGATGGCCGACGCCTCGCTGTAGACCTGGATCAGGTCCTGGTTGCTCTGGGCCCGGACGACGTCCTCGACGATGAAGGACACGGCCTTCTGCTTGTTGAGGACGACCTGCACCTCGGTCTCGCCCGAGGGCTGGGCCAGGGTGTAGGCGGTGCCGGCGGCCTTGTCGGACGCGGCCAGGGTGCCCGGGTAGGGCACATGGAGGGTGTCGCCCCGGCTGAACGCGGCCACGTCGGTGTCGCGGTAGACCCGCGGCGCGATGACGATGTACCGGCGAAGGATCGGGATGACGGTCTGGGCCCAGATCTCCGGGATGAAGTACTGGGCCTGGGTGACGTCGACGGTTGCGACCATGAAGGTCTCCCTGCGAGTAAGGGGATGTCACCGGCCTCCTTCACTCGCACTCGGGAGGTTCGCCGGTTCGGGGCCTCGCCCCGCTCAGATCACTTGGCGAATCCGTGGCTGCCCCGGCTCGCGGGACGCTGCTTCGATATCCGCTCGATGCTTCGCGTAGAACTCGACGTCCCGGAGTTCGGCTCGGGTATAGACCCGGCCTGCCGCCGACGCGCCTGGGGCACCGCCCGACGTGGCATCCCATGAGGGGCTGGAGGCAGTCCCGAAGAGCGTCGGGTGGGCGGTTTTGAACGCCGTCACCGTCTTCTCGAGATCCGCCACGGTTCCCTCGTCATCCACGGCCAGGGCCCCGAACTCGGTCGCCATCGCAGCGATCCCGACGTCAACGCACCCGGCCGCCTGGAGCGCCCGGCGGACTTCGGCCCGTCGAGCGACCTGCTGGGCCTTACCGATGACCTCCTCGCGTCCGGCCTTCTTGGCGTCGGCGAGTGCCTTTTCGGTATCCGACAGTGACGCGGCCTTGAGATCGGCCAGCTCCCTCTCGAGCTTCTTGCGCTCAGCGCGCTCCGCTTCGAGTGCTCGCTTGCCGCCCTCTCCGAGCGCATCGCCGTCCGTCGCGGGCGGTGTCGATGCTGCTGCCGGAGGAGTCGCGTGTGCCGGCGGGGCCGGCGGGCTCTGGGGAGGCGTCGCGCCTCCCGCGGCGGGCGTCGCGCCCGCGGACTGGTCGTTGTCAAGCACGGTAGCTGTTACTCCTCCAGCTTTCAAGATGCCATTTGGTAGGCCATGCCGGGCCAATAGCGGTAGACGAGCTCGGGGATCCGCTCGAACGTCATTCCTTCGCGATAGAGGCGGCGCCAGAACTCCCGATCTGCCGGGATGCCCGAGCGGTAGGCGTCCGGGTCGAGCCGCGTCCGGCCGAGCGTTGCCCGGCGAATCAGGGCCGATCCGATCGGGAACCAGCGGAACCAGGGCGGGCCCTCGTTCACGTCGACCCAGCTGCCGTCGCGCTGGAGCACGGACGACCCGCCGTGGATCACGTCGGCGTTCGAGCCGGCTGCCCGTTCGACCAGCGCATCCAGTCCGCCGGGCACGAGCTCGTCGTCATCGTTGACGACGATGACCCAGTCGCCCGTCGCCGCGTCGAGGCCGGCGTTCACGGCCCGGATCCCGACCGCGTGCCAGCGCTGGAGCTCGTCGCGCGGATAGTCGGGGCGGTCGATCTCGAGGTAGCGGGCCCGGAACTCGGCCGCGATGAGACGCGCGGCTGGATCGTGCCCGTCGGCGACGACGATCAGATCAGTCTCGGCCTTCGAGCAGGCCAAGGACGGCAGGCAGCGATTGCGGAGCAAGTCCGCGCGCTGCCAGGTGGGGACGACGACGCTGATGAGCATCTAGCCGCTCGAATCCGGAACGGACGGCGGCTCGTTGACGACATCCGGCTCGCCCGAGGCCATCCCGGTCATGTACGTCCCCTCGTCGCCGGCCGCGTTCGGCGGGGCGGCCGCGTCGGTTCCGGCCGAGGACGCCTGGGCCTGCGGTGCGGCGGCATCAGGCACCGTCGACAGCCACTCGCTGACCTTCTGCGGGCTGTAGCCCGCCTGGAGCCAGATCTCGGAACGCGGGACGCCCAGCGACGCCAGTTGGACGAGCGCTGCGACGTGCTCGGACTCGGTCCGGTACTCCGGGTCCTCCCACTGGGTCTCGCCGTCGTCGATGTCGGCGTACTCGGTCTGGCCCGAGGCCAGGAACGCGAGGCCCATGACCTCTTCCCAGGCCTCGCCGAAGTCCCGCATCCGGCGCTTCGCCTTCGCCACGAGGCCGGTCTCGGTCGCGCGGAGCGATTCGCCCGACGGGAAGACGCCATTGTTACCCAGGAGGTAGTGCGCCGGCGTCCGGGTCTGGGTCGCGATGTGCTGAATGACCTCGGCGATCGAGTTGAGCATCCCCTGGACGTCGGTCTGCTCGAAGTCGCCGAACTTTGCGTCGGCGACGGCCGTCGACCAGATCCGCTCGACGCTCGACTTGAACGGCTCGATCGCCTTGCCCGTCTCGGGGTCCGTCGGGATCTCGATCCCGGTCGCCCAGCGCTGGCGGAAGGCGGCGTACTCGGAGGCAACGAGCATGTCGACGAAGATCTTGTTCAGGGCGTCCTGGAGGGGCAGGAGCGACTCGATCTCGCTCGTTCCCTGGTTGTCGATGTCGGGGTCGTTGACCAGCGGCACGACCGGCACGACGCCGAGCGAGTGGGGAAGCGGCCAGGCCTCACCAGCCGGGAGCCTGAGGCGCGGGATCCAGTCGCCGATGACGATCCCGCCGCCGATCGAGCGACTGTCAGCGTCGGTCGCCTGCTGGTACTTCTCGATCCGGTCGGGGTAGTAGAGCGTGGCCAGGACGCGGTCCGTCGGGTCGGTCCAGCGCTTCATCGCGACGGCCCGCTCGAGCGGATCATCGGCGTAGGCCACGACGACCTCTTCGGGCTTCTGGACGCGGATGATCGCGCTCGACTTCGGGCCCGGGGCGACGATGATCGAGCAGTCGCCGCAGAGCAGCGCGTCGCGGTGCGCCTTCTGGCTCTGGGCGTCCATCTTGTTGTCCTGCCAGAGGTCCCAGGCCGCCCGGTCGCCCGCTGCCATCGCCTCGTGGTCGAGCGGATCGGCGTCCGGGATCGGCCAGTTGAAACCGGTGACCGTGAGCCGCTCTTCGGTCGCCTGGATGACCATCTTCATGAAGTTGTCCGACCAGCGCGAGTAGGTTGGGCCGAAGGCGTCGCGGAACTTCTGGCTGGCATAGGCGAGCGGCTGCTGGCCGGCGTAGTACTGGCGCAGACGGCCGATGATCTGGGCCCGGGCGTCGAGCTGCCCACTGAGGCGCTCGAGCCACCAGGGCGAGGTGAACGGGACGAGCGGGGTGTTCCGAGTGGGCGTCGAGCGGCCGCTGTTGCCCGACGCCGGGATCACGCCGGTGATCGGCGGCTGGACGTTCTTCGGCGGGCGATTGCGGGTGCTGTCCTTGACGTCTCGGGCGTTCAGGACCATGAGTGCATCCTTCGGTCAACGGCTGGGGCTACCGGGGCAGTCATCGCGGCTTCGTAGGCAAGGACGTCGGCGACCGCGGCGTCGATCCGCCGGTTGTCGTCGCCCCGGATCAGGACGAACTTCGTCCGGCCGTCGTCGTCGTCGTCCTCGAGCCGGATCTTGCGCAGGTGGGTCGACTTCACGTTGTCGTCGGTGAACGGGTCGCCGTCGTGCGTGTGGCTGCCCTCACGGATCCCGGTGAGCCAGCGGTCGACGGCCGGCGCGAAGCGGCGTGCCTGGTTCGTGTCGAGGGCCATCACCCGCTCGACGTCGCCCTTCTTGAACTTCTTGGCCCAGTCGTCGAGCTCGGTCCACCACTTCGGCGGGTCGGCGAGCATCAGGCGAACGTCGAAGCGGGCGAACGCGGCGTCGATCGCAGCCGCGACGTCGAGGCGGTCGACCCGCCAGTCCGCTGGCGCGTCAGCCGGCCGCTCCCACTTGCGGATGAGGAACGAGTAGCCGTCCAGGGTGCAGCCGCGGAGCACGGTCGCGTCCCGGCTGATCGAGCCGTCGAAGCCGAGGCCGATCGCGGTCTTCGCGGGCACGTCGCGGGGCTTCGCCAGGAGGTCCCAAACCCGCGGGTCGACCGCCCGACCGGCGCCCGTGGTCCGGATGTTGAACCAGAACTGGAGCGCCTCGTCCCAGGGCGTCTCCGGGTCGCGAATCTCCTTCACGAACCGCTCGACCGGGGCCCAGACGGCGTCGCCATAGACCTCGCGGAGCGCCGCGACGAGCTGCTCGTCGGTCCAGTTGAGGTCGGGCTCCGTGGCCGGCCGGCGGGCGTAGTAGAGGACGTCGCCGAGGTCGACGTCGTCGACGGCGGATGATTCGGCGACCGACTTGTCGCCCAGGACCGGGGCGTTCGTCGTCTCCATCGTCCGTCCGCCCATCTTCGCGGCGTTCCGGCGGACGACCCGGGCGAGCTTGCGGCCGCCATTGCGCTGGGTCCACAGGTGCGTCTCATCGAGTAGCCCCGACGTCAGCCGCTGGCCCTCTCGTGAGCCGGCCGAGGCGGTGACCGGCTCGAGGGTGCCCGGACGGTCGCGGAGGTACAGCCGGGTCCGGCCGTCGTCGATCCGCAGGTTCTTCGCGACGCGGTGGTCGTTGGCGGTCAGCATCGGGTAGAGCGCGCCGTAGGTGTTGTCGGTCTGGTCCTCCGACACCGCCGCGATCTGGACCCAGGGCGACGGCCGGTTGCCGGTGCCCCACGCTACCCCGATCGGCTCGCCATTGGCGTCCCAGCCGCCGAAACAGACCGGCCCGGCGAACTCGGCGAGCGACAGGAAGCCCGCGAACGGGCTCTTGCCCCAGCCCTTCGCCATCTCGAGCACGAATCGGCGGTAACGGAAGTCGCCGGTCTCTGGATCGAGCCGATACCACTCCAAAATGAGCCGCGCCTGCTCGTCAGTGAAGATCAGCGGCGCCTTTTCGTCGGTCGGCGAGCTGAAACCCGCCTTCCGGGCCCATTTGAGGACCTCCCAGCCGAGCGTCGGGAAGTCGCCGTCGTATTGCGGGCCTCGCCATGCGCGAATCGGCGCCTGGAGCCGTGATTTGGGGCTGCGGACGGACTCGATCGCCATCGTCATGACCCGACGACCCGCAAATGGCCGTACAGGTCGTCGATCTCGTCGGATTCGGCCTGCGGCGTCGGTTCGTCGGCCTTCGGCGGGGCCCAGCGGCGGTCCTGCTGGCCCTTCGGGGTGATCCCGTAGGTGTCCATCTGGAGCCGGAGCTCGGCCGCGCGGTGAAACTCGCCCCGCTCGACCTGGTCGTAGAGCCGGACGAGCTGGCGAAGGCCCGGGATGTCGTCCGGCGTCCAGTGCGAGGCGAACCAGGCGCGGAACCAGGTCTGCCAGGCGACCTTCGAGGCCTTCAGCATCGGTGCCGGCATGGGCGGGATTGGGCCATGCTGCCAGCCGGCGCCTGGAGTAGGCTGCCACTCACCGCGAATCGGCACATGGCGCGTCCGGGAGTTGACCTTCGGCACTGGACCGCGGCCTGGCATCAGACGGCCACCGACTGGGCGTTTGAAAACGCGGTGACTTGCACACAATGCGTGGGCGGTTGCACGGCCGTGGGGGCGTCGACGCCCAGAGGGGTTACCCCTACCCCGGTCACGACCGCACCGCCAGGGCTCGCTCAGCCCACCACGCCACGTCGTTGTCGCTCTTCTCGATGTTGCAACCGAGGTGAGCAGCAGCCAGGTTGGCGTCGTCGTGCGTACCACCGCGGGCAATGGCCACGACGTGGTCGATCGACACCGACAGCGGGTGGGGCGCGAGCAATGCGCGGTCGATGGAGGACCCACACAGGTAGCAGCGCCATCCATCCCGCTCGAGGATCCGGGCCCTCTTCGCCTTGCTGAACGTCGGACGATTCCGTTGGCTCGAGTCAGCGCCCTTGTGCCAGGCCTTATAGCAGCGACGGGAACAGAACGCCTGCGCCGGTTGCATAGTCGTGAACTCGGTCGCGCACCGTCGACAAGACAAGGTTCGCTGGCGCGCCCGGACGTGGTCGACCCTCACCCGTGCGCGTTCCACGGCGCGATTTAGACGTTGGTATTCCCTGTGGACGCGCGCACTGCCGCGGACCGCTGCACGGATGCACATTTCACAGATCGGCGGCCTGTCTTCGAGTCGCTGGGCAAGCGGGACTTGGAACCAGTCGCGGCAGCCGATGCATTGCAGACGGTGCTCACGGAAACGGCCGATCTGTCGACACGTCGCTGAGCAGTACTTCGCCTTGTGATCTCGGGATCGGAAGGCCATCGCGCACGCCGGGCATCTATGCTCGGGCGCCGAAGCCTTTTGAGCAGCGACCGTGCAATCACTCGAGCAATAGATCGCGTTCGGCGATGCCGTCCCAAAACCGATCCCGCAGTAAACACAGGTCGCCACGAACTTCGGCTCGGCGTTCGGGTTACGCATCAGCGATCACCCTTCGTCCCGTTGCACGAGCGACAGAGGACTTGGAGATTCCGCTCGTCGAGCAGTGGTCCGCCGCGGGCAAGCGGGACGATGTGATCGACCTGGAGATCGAACGAGACGTGGCCTGGCCGTCGGTAGCCGGGGCACCACGGACCGTGCTCGATGAACCACTTGTCGCGGATCCGTTTTCGGAGCGAGATGTAGCGCGGATCGTTGTCGGCTCGACGCCGCGGGGCATCGAAGTCGATCGCATGCTCGCGGCAGCGCGGGCCGCTCGACGTCGGCTGACGGCAGACAAGGCAGGGCCGAGCGACCATGTCATGACCCGCGTGCCAGGTAGATACCGATCCGTGATCCCTGCCAGGACGAGACGATCCCGGGCAGGCCCATGACCATCGTGTGCGTCCAGTCGCTGCGATGGATCTCGAACGGGTTGCCTGCGATCGCGCCCTGCGGGTACGGCACGATCGGGATGCTGAGCAGCAGCCACGGTGCGACCTTGCGAAGCTCGTGCCAGAGCCAGACCGCGTCGATCACGTTGAAGTGCTCGAGCACGTCGCCCAGGACGATGAGGTCGAAGCGACCAATCGTCCCGAGGTCGAGCCTTCCAACGTCGCGGTGGATGACGCGCTGGTAGCGATCGCGCAGCTTGAACTCGCTGATGTACGGCTGCCAGGCCTCGATCGCTGTCCAGTGCGCATGAACCGTCTCGGCGGCCAGGTCCAGGTACGCCCCGCGCCCTGCCCCGACATCGAGCACCGTCTTCGGCGCGACGAGCTGGATCAGGCTGAGCGCGACGCTCTTGCCCTCGGCGTCGCTGACCCCGGCGTCGGCGTAGTCGATCATTGCGGCACCAGGATCCGCGGCCGCCCAGCCGTCCGCTTCTGCTCGATGGCTGGGCGCAGCGTGTTCGTGATGGCGCCGGTGACGAAGAGCAGCTCGGAGTCCGTCGCGTCCTCGGGCACCACGACGGCAGCTTCGCGGCCGTTCTCCAGGCCGACGACCATCCGGAAGTTCGGCGCGGCCTGCGGCTTCGCGGCATTGGCGATCGCCAGGGCGAGCTTGTCGGACTTCACGCCGCCGCCCCATGACGATCCGTAATGACGGGCTTCGTACGCTGGTGCCAGTAAGGCGTACCAGCCGACGGTAGGAGGGCACGATGGCCGACAAATAGGGCGCGCGCGATCCACATAGCCGGGGTGGGCGTGAGTCCGTCCCGGCTATTCGTCTTCACAGGCCGAGCCACTTCTTGGCGAGGCGCTCGATCTCGGCGATCAGCTCCTTCACGAAATGCGCGATGTTCGACGGTGGGACCGGCTCCGGCGGTACGGGCGTCGGCGTCGGCACCGGTGGTACAGGCACGGGGGTCGGACTGGGCGGTAGCGGCAGCGGCTTGCCCGTCAGCTCCGCGAAGTCGGCGGCCAGAATGTCGAGGTTGACGCCGTCGAGGAACGCTGCCGAGCCGAGATGCTCCGGCCACACGACAACCCAGCACTCCTCGACCTCATGCGCCCAGAAGGCGTCAGTGAAGCTGGTCTCCTGGGCCCAGGTGATGAACTTCTGGTCGCCGGCCAACGCGCCGGTCCCACCGACGCCGTAGCCGCCGACGATGACCGAGTGACCACCGTCGACCTGCGATCCGGCGTGGTAGTCCCACGGTCGGCCAGCGTCGAAGTCGTCCATGTTCGCGTCGAGGACCGTCAGGCCGGTCCAGACCTGGCCGAAGATCGCGATCGCGGCGGCGACCTCGTCGGGCTTCGTGTGGTCAACCTTGGCGAAGGCCACCGCCTTGACGCCGTCGGGACCGCCCGCCTTTACGAGCGTCTCGAGCGCCGTCTGGATGTCCATGCCGTTGTCTTCGGCAGGGAAGCCCGGATTCTGGGTCCGGTAGAACGCGATGACCTGGTCGATGCCTGGGTAGACCTCGCGGCCGCCGAGTTCGGCCGTCATCTCGCGCCGCTCGTTCGCCCAGGTGACCGCGACACAGTCGCCGTACTGGTCATTGCCGAGCATCGCCCAGGCCGACAGGCGGGCGAGATAGTCGGCCGCCGGTGGGTGGGCCGGGACGACGCCAGTCAGCAGCGGCGCGAGGGCCAGCGCCGGCCGGTTCGACGGCGGGCGGCGGCCGAACTTGAAGTCGCGAGCGCCCGTCATTCGGGATCAGCCTTCGCCGCGCGCCGACCCGACACGGTCTGGACGTGGTAAGCGAGGCCAAGCACGATATTGACCAGGAGTAGGACCGCCACGACCTGCGGATCGCTCGAGGACGGAATCACGTTGAACGCCACGAGAATCCCGACGATCGCGTTCAGGATCGCGACAGCGCTGCCGTAGGTCACCCCGAAGTAGCTGGTTCCGTTGTCATTCATCTGGAGCCTCCTATGACCTGACCACCGTGACGCCGGCGGCGACACGGATGCGCTGACCGGCGAACACGCCGGCGGTGACGTAGGCGACGGTCGCCTGGCCGGAGGCGCAGCCCTTGCGGACCTCGGGCGCGCGGCATGGCGCGGAGCTCGCCTTGACGCCCCAGCCGCGCCGGGCCCAGCCGGAGATGCACGAGCCCCTGAGGGTCGCGATCTGAACGACGGCGCGAGCGGAGATGTGGACGTGGTAGGTCGCCGTCGGCGACGGCGCGACGATCTGGTCGACCGTCTTCCAAGCCTCCTCGACCTTCGCGACCAGCACCGCCCAGGACATGAACACGTCGCCGGCGAGGCCGTAGTCGGTGCCCCAGCTCTGGCGCAGCCGGGCGCCGCGGCTGTCCCAGCCGATCACGTCGATCTCGTGGTAGCCAGCGAGGATCCGCGGCGGCGGCAGGATGCCGTTGACCGGCCGGAACCACTCTTCGTACCAGGGCAGGACGACCGTGACGATGCCGAAGTTGACGAGCGCGTTCTTGATCGCGGCCTCGGTCACCGGGACCGAGTAGTAGGCGGCGATCCGGTGGTGTGCCGCGTCATCGGTGCCGACGACGGGATAGCCGACCTTGAGCAGCTGATTGAGCCCCGTCCGAGTGACCGCGCCCGAGGCGTTGCCGCCGATCCGGCGGAAGAACAGGCCCTCGTCGAAGTTGAACGGGCCCTGATCCTTCAGGTCCTCGTACGCCTTGAGCGTCGACTGGCTGAAGGCGACGCATTCAGGCGTCGAGCCCTGGTCGATGACCGGTGGCAGCTTGCCCGGCACGATGAAGCTCGTCGTGGCGCCGGCGTCGATCGGCGCGCCTGGCAGGCTGGCGTAGAGCAGGTCGATCGGCCAGTCGTTCGGATCGGCCAAGCTCGGGATCGCGCCGAGACCGTAGATGGGCGTCGTCGGGTCGGTCATTGGGCGTTGCTCACAGTCGTGTTCGTGAGGGTGTTCGTCGCGCCCTGGAAGTCGACCGCGTTGCCGCTGGGCCAGCCGTCCAGGCTGTTCGCCGTGCCAGTCACGCCGGTCGTCCCCGCGACGAACGTGATCCCGACCTCGTTGTACGGGTAGGTGTTCAGCACGTCGCCGCGACGCGTCGGGCTGTCGGCGAAGTTGCGGCTCACGACGACGCTCGAGCTCGAGCGTCCGTAGCTGTCGCCGGTGACGAAGATTGCCCGGTTCGTGCCGTGGATCACGTTGTCGGTGATCGTCGAGCGGAGCGCAGCGTGCGTGTCGATTCCGTGCCAGTTGGGCACGCCGTTGACCGTGTCGAAGGTGATCGTGCAGTCGTGGCTCTGGGTGCCACCGTCGTTCGTGATCGCGTAGCCGTAGGCGTTCGTCGCGCCCGTCACGCTCATCCCGATCCGGCTGACGGTGTCGTGAGTGATCGTCGCGAAACCGGTGTTCTCGACCATGATCCCGGCGTAGACGAAGTCGCTGACCGTCGTGTTCGTGACGACCAGGTGGTCGGCGGCGTAGGCCCAGATCCCGGAGCTGAACGCCTGGGCATCGCCCTTGCCGTTGATCGTCGTGCCGCTGATCGTCACGTTGACCGCGTCGACGGCGAGCACAACCTGGGCAGCGGTCGATGAGAGCGTCCCGCCGAGCAGGGTCATCGAGTGGGGGATCGTGAAGCCGCTCGAGGTCGCGTAGGCGCAGCCGGTGATGTTCAGCGTCCCGCCTGACGGCGTCGCAGCGATCGCGCTCGCCAGGTTGGTCGGGCAGCTGACCGGCGTCGCCGTAGGGCTCGGCGTGGGCGCGGGCGTCGGCGTGGGAGCTGCCGTGGAGGTCGGCGTCGCCGACGGAGCCGCGCTGGGGATGGGCGTTGGGGCGTCCACGATGACGGTGCAGGTGTACGCCCCGGCGGCG
>Ga0265334_10001427_pt1 | contig 11493 bp, 23 predicted proteins | sample 42023metaG_FD_192442 | JGI IMG/M metagenome (GOLD analysis project Ga0265334, IMG submission 192442) | Rhizosphere microbial communities from Carex aquatilis grown in University of Washington, Seatle, WA, United States - 4-20-23 metaG | ecosystem: Host-associated > Plants > Roots > Rhizosphere...
TGTCTCGCGATCATTCGCCGCGAATTGCTTGAGCCTCGGCCAGTAGAGACGGAGGCCGCCCAATGACAACGACTTCCCTCGTTCCTCCTACCATTCACAATCTTCCGCTTGACCTGCTCGACGCCTCGCCAAAGAATCCGCGGCGAACGATGGACGACAAGGGTCTCGAAGAACTTGCCGCCTCCATCAAGCAGTCTGGCATCTCTCAGCCTCTCCTGGTCCGTCCTGACACATGGACCGAGGGGCTGATCGAGGGGCGCTTCGAGATCGTCTGCGGCCACCGCCGTTCGGAGGCTGCGACGATCGCGGGGCTTGAAGAGGTTCCCTGCATCGTCCGCACCATGACCGACCAGGAAGCGGCCGAGATCGCTCTGGTCGATAACCTGCAGCGCGTTGACGTTCCGGCCCTGGAAGAAGCCGAGGCCTTCAGTGAATTGTTTGCGCGGCTGGGCTCGATTCCGGCCGTGGCCGCGAAGGTGGGCAAAGAGCAAGCCTACGTAGCGAAGTCGCTCAAGCTGCTCACGCTCACAACCTGGTCGCGTGATGCACTCAGGGAGGGGCTGATCACGATCGATCATGCGCGCCTCCTGGCGCGGCTGGCTGAGGCTGAGCAGAACGACGCGTTGAAGTGGTGCCTCGACACGCAGGCTGGCAAGAAGACGCCGGTATGGGAGGTCCTCAAGAATCGATTGAAGCGCAAGAATCCCATCGCAGAGAAAGCCAAGGCTGAGGCCGCGCTCGATCGCGATGGATCAGACGACGAGGACCTTGACGATGAAGATTTCGAGGAAGATTTCGATGACGACATCGCCGAGAACGGTCGACGTTCCGTCTGGAATCACGCATGGGAGTGCGAATCCGTTCAGCGCCTGAAGGAGCACATCGAGTCTAACTCGGGCGAGCCGCTCGATCGCGCGCCCTGGCCGATGGAAGAAGACTGGCTTCTTCCCGATGCCGGGAGCTGCCTCGATTGCCCGAAGAACACCAAGGCCAATACGCCGCTGTTCGGAGATCTCGACATGGGTGTTGCGGTCTGCACTGATGGCGCGTGCTTCAAGGCGAAGACCGAGGGCTTTGTGTTGCACGGGATCGAGACCGCGAAGAAGGCGGCTGATGACTCGAAGGCGCCGATCCTGCGCGTTAGCTGGAAGGCGACGTCGACGGTGCCGCGAATGGAGCGCAGCGATCCGGGCGCGAATATCAAACCGGACGTGCCGAAGCTTGGCCAGATCTTCAAAGCCGGGCAGTGGCTTGAGGCGAAGAAGAAATGCGAGCATGCGCGCGCGGCCGTCACCGTCGACTGGAGTGACGCGAACAACCGTGGATACGGAGGCGGATCGGAGAAACTGCGCAAGCCGGGCGAAATCGTCCGCGTTTGTGTCGACCCCGGGTGCAAGACGCACGCTAAGGCCTATGTCAAAGCGGCCAGGAGCGGAGGAGCTCATCGGGAGCAATCGGAGACCGAGGAGCAGCGCAAGGCCCGCGAGGAGCGGATGCAGATCGCCGCCCGCGCGGAGACTGAGATTCGGGTGAGGCTGGCGTCGGAAGCGATCTCTAAGATTGGGAAGTTTCCGGACGGGCTCTTGCGCATGATTTTGCTCGAGCAGCTGCCGAACGGGGATGAACGGAAGGCGCTCGAGGCGGTCTGCCCTGGCGTTGAGAAGACGCTCAAGACGGCAAAACTTGACAGCCTTGAGTTTGGCAGGGCTGTGGCCGCGGCTAGTCTCACCGGCCGCTACCTGGCGGTCTGGCGGCACTGGGAGGCGAAGCAATTCCGCAAGGAATTCATCCAGGAGCTGGGACGACTCGGCTACGACGCGTCGAAGGCCTGGGAAAAGCCGAAGGTTCCGATCAAGAAACCGACTAAGCCCTCCTCTAAGAAGGCCGCCAAGCCTGCTGCGAAAAAAGCAGCGAAGAAAGCGGGGCGCAAATGAAGCGTTACGCCGAAACGTTGCAATCTGCGGAATCGGATCAGATTCGATCGTTGTATGATGCGCGGCGCGCGCAGGCTGATCAGGATGTCGAGTTGGTAAAGGAATTGCTTCCAGAGGGCACGGTAATTCGTGTCCAGCTAGGGAACGCTCTCGTCGACTTGAAAATCAATAGGCACGGCTGCCCTTGGATCGATCCTTTTGAAATTGGCGGCGTCAACATCGAGACCGGTAAGCAAAGAAGCTTTCACGCAACCGATGTTTTCTCGGTCATCGACAAACCTGTGCCGACCGGTGGCCTGAAGTGACAGCCGACGTGCAGCGCGGCGTGTGCCGGTACTGCGGCTGCAGGGAGGGTTCGCCCTGCAGCCTGTGCCGCGCCAAGTGTGACGACTGCGCCTGGCTCACGAAGGATCAGACCGTGTGTGCAGGCGAGCCCTGTGTGCGCGCAGATGCCGAACGGAAAGCGCGGAACAAAAAGCCGAAGCCAAAGTCGCGGTTTGCGGGCATGGGGTTTGGAGCAATTTGCGAAGTGAAACGTCGCGAAGAGCGGCGCGCGCGTCGATCGCGCGGAAAGGGAAAGGCAGCGTGATGAAGAGATCTGCGATGAGTTTAGGAGAGGTTCATTTCAAGCGGGCGTATTCAGGGTCCACCGCTTCGATCATGGAGTGCGGCGTAAAAGGCTGCGCGAACTACACCATGGAAATGCGCGAGGGAAAGCCGATGTGCGAGCGCTGCATGGAAGAGATCGACGCGCTTGACCGGATGTACCAGGCTGAGCACTTCGAGAAGGAGTTCAAGTCTCGCGTCGAGGACTGGCGGCGCCGGCATGTGCAGTTGAAGCCGAAGGGCTGGACGAAGGTCGACCGGGCGCTGATGGCGTTTGTTGCCTGCGCGCTGCTCTATCTCGGCTGGATCTACGCGCCGTCGATCCTCGAATGGTTTGGGATTGGGGTGCGGTAATGGGCAAGCCGAAGAAGGTATTGTTCGAGCTCATCTCTCCTGAGCAGGTTTTTCTGAGCGGGCAGCCTTACGAGCTGCTCGCGGAGATCCGCGCCGAGCATCACTTCGATGTCGCTGAGGCGAAGATCGCGCTGGCCTGGCGCAAGGGCACCAAGCCGAATGCCGACGGCAAGATCGTTCTCGGTCGCTGCGTCAAGGCCAGCGACCTGCAACGCGAACTGATCGACTACGACTTCGTGATCGTGCTCAACAAGGAGTTCTGGAAAGATCCGGAGTTCTCGCGCGAGAAGAAGCTTGCTCTGCTCGATCACGAGCTCTGCCATGCAGCCAGGGCCGTCGACTCGGACGGCGCGCCGATGATCGATTCGAAGAACCGTCCAGTGTGGCGCGTGCGCGGTCATGACGTTGAGGAGTTCGAAGAGGTCGTTGCGCGGCATGGCGTGTGGAAGCGCGACCTCGAACGGTTTGCCGAGGCAATCGCCAAGCGCAAGAAGAGCCCGTTGTTCTCTGAGGCGAGTAAGCCGGAGGGGGGGGCAGCGATTTGGCTAATAACCCGTCGTTCCTTAACGCCGCTGATCGCCTGGCTTCGTCTGTGCGCAGCGGAGGTATTGACAGTATCACGATCTCAACGCCTGGCATGGAGCCGGTTGTGATCGACAAGGAGGCGGCTGAGAACATTCACCGCCGCGCGACAAAGAAGAAGTGAATTGAGTTCTGCGCCGAGGGCTGAGGGGCCGGGCGCGGAAAGGTGCGGCGGGACTGGCGCTCGGGGATCGCGGAGGTCTGCATTTATTGCAGCATGTCACGCGCAAGCGTGGGGATGAAGCCAAAGACCCGGTGCTCTATTCCGAGGGAGCGGGAGCGACGCTGGTTAGCGATGATCTCGGATCCGCCGCACCTGCTGGAGTGAGTAGAGGAAGGGGTTTGCGATGGCGGTATTTTTTGACAATGGCAGCGGCGATATTTATGCGGGTGCGACGAGAGAAGCGGTGATTGCCGCGATGCTGGAGGACTCTTACGACGTGGATCTGGAGTTGGTCGAGGAAGTCTCAGGCGAAACGAAACTGAGGGCTTCGGATGAGAACGGCGAAGCCACGGATGAACTGATCACGCTCGATGAGGAATACGACGAAGCATTGGGCTCTTATTGCATAGCTTCGGAAAACTGTTGAGGACGGGCCATGGGTAGCGCGAAGGATGCGGATTGGTCGAGGACTGGAACGATCGTCACCTATGCGGAGTGGCTGCGCAAGCTCTCGGGCGCGTTCGCAGTGATCGTGATCCGGCGCGACGATGCTGCCCTGGCCGCCGATCCGGAGATTGCGCCGGCGGATGTGAAGGACCTGGTCTGCGATCGCGCAGAGCGGCTGGCGGATGATCTCGAGGCGTCACGGAAAGAGAAACGGAAGGCGGCGCGGGTTGAACTAGGGCCGTGTCCGGAGTGAAAAGAAGAGGTTTTTAGGTTGTTAGGTTTTTAGGTTGTCAGGTGAGGCGAAGTGATGCGAACGGTGCTGATGATTCTGGCGGGGTTTCTGGGCGCGGTGCTGGTCTGCTGGCTTGTCTGCGGCGCGCGCACGATGATGGATTTCCTGATCGTCGGCTGCGCGTTCATGCTGGGCGCGCTGGTCAACGAGCTGGTGCGCGGGGAGGGCTGACATGACTCAAATGATGGAAGCTATCAGATTCTTTCTTGCATTCTTCGTGGTGACGGCGACGATCATGCTCTGTCTGGCATCGCTGTTCGGGTTCGGTTGTGTTCTTTTCCGCCTGTTGAAAACGATTGGTCGCTGGGCGGGAATGAATGGTGAGCGCTGAGATGCCGGAGCATTACACGAAAAGCACGCTGAGCGCCTCGGTGTGGTGCAACACCTGCGGCAAGAATACGCAGCACCGCATCGATGGCGGAAGGCGCGGGCCTTGCCTGGTGTGCCTGGCCGCGCTGAATGAGGGCACGCACAGCGCGACGCCTGCGACGGAGCCGGGGAAGGATTTCCAGCGCGAGCTGTTTGATATTTTGGTGGGCGATTTCTTGAAAGGAGAGCGATGAGGCTGGTTTGGTGGGAGCGGGGGAAGGATTGGGTCTGGGCGCGGTGGACGGCGCCGCAGAGAGTGAAGCTGCTGGCGGCGGCGTTTGCAAATCAGAGCGAGCGGCTGAGGGAAGTGAACGCTGAGCTTGAACGGCGCGAGACTTTGATTGTGAAGCTGCGAGCTGAAGGGAGCCCGAGGGAATCGAGTCTAGCGCCCGAGGAGATTGAGCGGCTGGCGGTGCTGGGCGCAGAGTGCGGCGAGCTCATTCAGTTCGCCTGCAAGGTGCTGCTTCATGGCTGGGATGGAGCTTCGCCGTTCAACGGCAAGCCCAACCAGGTGCAGATGGAGCGCGAGGCCGGTGACGTGCTGGCGGCGATCGACGCGATGGTCCAGGCGGGTGAGCTGCGGTGGCGGGAAGTTGCTGCGTGGCGCGGCAAGAAAGCGGCAGTCGGCGAGAAGTGGATGCATCACCAATGACTACGACGGTTGCGGCACAGAGGCTTGAGAGGTTGGCGTGTGCGATGTGGGCGAAAGAGAAGTGCACGACTAAATACGGCATCGATATTGATGCCTGGGAGAGCATGATCCCATTCGTTAAAAACGTGTGGATAGGTCTGGCTAAGAAGCACCTCCGAGCGTTTAAGAGGAAGTGCGATGAAAGCTGATTGCGCGCCATGCAGGCGGGATGGGCATCTTTGTCCGGCGGCGCTGATGTCGTCGAAGTTTGATGGCGAAGGCCTGGCCGGCGACGGTGAAGAGATGGAGCCGATGTGCCTCGATTGTGCCGATGGGGATCCGTGCGCGTTCCGTCGCTGTGCGGGCCAGGGGCGTGCGGAGTCGAGCGTGACGCCGCGCGTGGATGACTTTGGCGCACTGGAGTTTCCTACCGAGCAAGGCGCGGTTGTGCATCGCACGCCGGAGGAGCTGGGCGTTGCGGCGGTGGTGAGGGATGTGCCGCGCGTGGCGAGTTGGATGAAGCCGCCGGCCGATACCGGGCCGGGCAGCGCGGGGCGAAGCATTGTTCGCAAAAAGGTTGAAGTGGTGATCGTATCTGAGCAGCGTCCGCTGCCGGTTATGAAATTGAAAGAGGAGAAGGCGATGCCAGTTGGAAAGTTTGGACACAAGACGCCGGAGGAGATCCGCGCGAAGGTGCTTGCCGAGCCGCTGAATCTTTCGGCGACTGAGGTTGGAAAGAAGTATGGCCTGAGCTGCTCGAGTGTGTGGCTGATGCGCAAGCAGGCTGGTTTGAAGGGCACGGCAAGGGCAGGCGTTCACAAGTCGGCTGCAGTGAAGCGGGCGAAGGCCGTGGAGCCGCGCAAGACAGGCCAGATGATTCCGGTCGAGATCGATCCGCAGCGGCCCGGGACAGCTTCGTCGCTGATGGGCGCGCTGGCCAAGATCGACCAGGCGAACGAGAAGATCACGGTCTCGATGGAAGTGACGCAGGCTGAGATCGTGCGGTTTGTCGCGGGCTTGACGAATGATCAACGGACGGCATTTATGAACGCGGGCGTTCGCGCGGCGCTGTTCGGATGAGCGGCGCGGTGTGGTACGGGCCTGCGATCCCGCTTCCGGATGCCTCTTGCTGGATCACGGTCAAGTTCAGGGACGATCTGAGCCCGGCGGAGGAGAAGGAAGTTGGGGTGCCGGTGCCGGTGTATGCGGTGGTTCGCAGTGGATGGCTGCGTCAGACGGGGTTGAAATATATTACGCGGTGGCAGGTCCTGGTCGACGAAGAGCAGTAGCGGGTGGGGAATCCAATTTTCAGGGAAAACTAGACGCCGCGAGCGGGTTGAAGCGGCGCAGGGGAGAATCTCGTGAGTACGGAACTTTCAAGACCAGCCTATGCGACACGCCTAGGGAATCTGCCGGCAAAGAGCGTGCTTGTATTGCTCGCCGACCAGGTGAACGCAGAAGGATTTGGGTGGCCGTCGGTGGACTTCATTGTGAAGGGCACGGAGATCAACAAACGCACCGTGCTGCGCGTGATTCAGGTCTTCATGGCGATGGATCTGCTGGCGAAGGTGGATCGTGGCGCGCATCGCACGCCTGGGTTGCAGCTGAACCTGACGCTGCTCGGCAATGATCTGCGCGAACAGTTTTCGCACGCCTATGCCGAGGCGCAGGGAACGCTGAAAAAGGCCTGTGGAAAGTGTCTGTCAGACACTGGCGCAAGTGTCTGTGAGACACAGCAAAGTGTCTGTGAGACACAGCAAAGTGTCTGTGAGACACCTGAAAGTGTCTGTGAGACACTTCCCCCACACCCCCTTATAGGTGGACCCGTTAAGGACCCGCTAAAGACCCAACCCCCCAGCCCCCCGCAGGCGGGGGGCGGTGTGCTCGAAATGCCAAAACCTGAACTCGACGAAGCGACAGACCAAGTCGCCGAGGCGATGGGAATTCGAAAGCCGCGGTTCTGGAAACGTATCCGGGTGGTGATCGAGGCGGAATGCCGGCAGACGGGAGCTCCGCCAGGCGAGGTGGCTGCGGACATGATCGCGGCGTGGAAGGAGCAGGACCGGCTGGGGCACCTGCTGTTTCGCCGGTTCAGCGCGATGGAGATGCTGGAGCTGGGGATGTGGAAACAGAAAAACCAGTGGCATTGGGACAAGCAGGCGCTGCGAGAAAAAGCGCAGGGGAGTTTCTAGTGGGCGATGCGAAGAAGGGCGCAGGCGGCAGGCCTAAGGGGAGTGTCGGAGCTTACGCGGCGCAGTACGGGATGACTTACCGGCAGGTTGCGCGGATTGGGCTGGACGAGCTCGATGCAATGACGGAGCTGGGCCGCGAGATCACGGCGATTATGGCTCGGTTGGAAGGGAGGATGCGACGCGATCCGTGGGCGAAGAAGGTGAAGGCCGCGGTGCATCGCATCGGCCTTGAGAACCGGGCCAGGCGCAGGGAGCGGCGCGAGCAAGCGCAGCGCGAGAAGATTGCGAGGCTCGCGAGGAAGCCGGTGGAGATGCGGATTCGTGGTGAGCTCGTGAGGATGGCGCCGAAGGCTCAGATGGGCGCGGAGCTGCTGGGGCTCGGCGAAGAGAAGGTGCTGCCCTGCTCGGAAGAAACAACCGGCTCGGTTTACCGGATGATGCAGTTGGCGAGGAAAGCGGGATGAGTCAAGGCGGAAGAATTGCAAGACCGGCAGCGGAGAGGGAATTCAATCAGTTACTAGGCAAGCGAGTTGAGACGCTGCGCAAGCGTGCTGGAATTTCGGCGGCTGAGTTTGCGCGCGTGCTTGAGATTGGGCGTAACCGACTTTATTGGTATGAAGTTGGCCGCACGCCGCTGCCGATCGCGATGCTGCCAAGGATTGCGCGGGAGTTGGATGTTCCGGTAGCCGCGCTTATTCCAAAAAACGCCACCAGTTGTGGCTACTCCTTGCAAATACAAAAAATTCTGCTAGTGTGATCTGCGGAACGGAACATTTGTTCCCGGGGACTCCAAGAGAGACCGGCGCTACGATACAGCGCAGTCGTAAAGGTAAGTCGTACTCCGTCTCAACGCATACAGTTCACAACCCTGCACCGCGCGCAAGCCGGTGGCTGAACTGTGTGTGGGCTTTGGCCGGCGCTCATCAACGATGGGTAAGCCAACCGCAGCGCAACGCCGCGTGAAGAGCGGCGAGATCAATTTGTTTCCTGCTGAAACCTCGTTAGGCTGGCGCGTGATTCGCCAGGTGAGCTGCTCTGAAGCATCGGAGAAGCTTGCCACCGGTGAATGGCGCGAGGTCTACGACGAGCACGAAAAGTTCCTAGGCTGCCAGGTGCTGGCCAACTTCAAAAAGGACGAGGATCTTCCGAGCGGCGCCACGTCGACATCGATCACGGTTTGGGAATGCATGTTGAATGCGGGCCTGGGCGGAAAGTCGCACACGGCGGGGTTGCCGGAAGAAAGAAAGGTCTCGCGTAAAACAAGGTTTGGCAAAGCGCTTCCACCGGAAGACGCGGTTGAACGGGCGCGGGCCAAGGTGGCCGAGTTTGGGCGTCATCGGCTGGTCGCGAGTCCGCGGATCGGCGAGGTTCCAATGCAAGGCAACTGGGAAGCATTTCCGGAGCTGGCCACCGCGGCGCAGTGACCGGGCTGTCTGAGTGTGTCCGAAACCCGCTTAAAGCGAGGGTCGAATGTACGAATGGGTGAGTCCTGCATTGGTAGGCCTTGGAATTGCGTTTCAGCTTTGGCGTGAAGCAAAAAAAAGTGGAGCGCGCGAAGGCAAGCTCGAGGCGCATGAGGCGCGATTGAATTCGCACAGCACGCAGCTCGGAAAGTTGCGCGATGAGCAGGAGGACCTGGTGAGCCGGGTGAGCACAATCGAGGGGCGCTGCGATGCAATGGGCCCGGCATTGCACACAGGACACGAGCGGGCCTGAGGGGAAGCAAGTCAAAAACCTTGAAGGGAGCATGAAATGAAGAGCTGGAAAACAACGATCTGTGGTTTGATCATTGCCGGCGCTGTAGCGGCGCAGGCGTACCAGGGCAATAACTGGAAGCAGATGGTGGCGGCAGTCGGAATCGCCATCTTCGGCGCTCTGGTCAAGGACTTCAACGTATCGGGCACCGGCGGCGCAAGCGGCGTTAACTAAGCTGATGTTCGATCTTCCTGATCCGATTACCGACCTCGTCGGCTTGTTCTTAAAGCGAGCGATGGAGTCGAAGATTGGCCGCCGCGCGGAGCTGGTGCTGGAGTTGTCGATCGCAGGGACTCTGGCCTACTTCATCGCGGATGGATCGCAACTGATGCTTGCCAAGGATCCGTTGTGGGCGCATGGCTGCGGGCTGGTCGGTGCTGGAATCTCAATGCTGGCTACGTTCTACGCTTCCCCGAACTCAAAGGGGCTCACCTTGTCCCTTCAAAAACAAATGGTCGAAGAAGAAAAATCCACTCCAATGGAGGAGATCAAGAAATGAGAATCTTTCGGATACTGAGCCTCATCGCTCTCGTCATCGCGCTGGCATGCGTGTCCTGCTGGGCGCAGGCTGCACCGGCCGCAACTACGGATCCTGCCAACATGTATTTTGCAGGCGTGTCCTACAGCCAGGGCGCGACGGCGTCGACTGCCGGTACTGCGCTTTACGCGCGCAAGGTTGCCGACAACAGCGGTTACACGACCTACGCCTTCACGATGGTGGACGCCATTCCGGCATCCATCAAGCCGTTCACGGTCTCAACCAACATCGGGGCCGGCATTGCGCAGAAGGCATTCATGATTGCCGGGGTTCCAGTCTACGTACCGACTGCGGCGGGAATCTCGTTCAACGGCAACAACGTCGGGTGGGTCTGGAACACCGGCGTAGGCGTGCCGTTCGAGATCAAGAGAGCGGGCAAGCCGACGAGCTGGTTCGTGATGCCGACGGTGAGGATCAACAAGGCCTCGATCGGCGGCAGCGGGTATCAGCCTATCGTTGGCGTGTTGTTCGGCTGGGGCCAGTAAGCGAGAGATCGATATAACCCAAAGAGGCGCTGAGTAGCGAAATGCGAAAGGCGCCGTTTGGTTTTGGAGGCAGTGATCATGTGGAGTTATTCGCAGGCAACGGGGACCTTCAAGAGTCCAGGTGGAACGTCGGTTGGCATCGGTTACTCGGGGCATGCGCAGGGGTTGAACAATCCGGCGCTGCAGCAGGTGCACATGGTTGGGCCGATTCCGCAGGGCGACTGGGAGATTGGGCAGTTCTTTGACGATGTCGGCGGCAAAGGGCCGGTGGTTGCGCATCTGACGCCGCTGCCTGGTACGGAGACGTTTGGGCGCGATGGCTTCATGATCCACGGCGACAACAGCCAGGTGAACCACTCGGCATCGGAAGGCTGCATCATCCTGCCGCATGTGGTGCGCGAGATGGTGATGTCGAGTCGTGATCGGCTGTTGACTGTGACAGCCTGAGCTGATGGCCGCATGGATGCTGAACAGGATGACGCTGCGCGCGAAGTAGCGGCGATGCAGTTTGCGGGTGGCAAGTCGATTGCCGATGTGGCTGAAGCCTGGGAGCGGACCGCGGACTGGGTAGAAGAGTCTGTGCGGCGGGCGTTGCTGGCGGTGATTCCGAGACGGGATGGCGGGTTGAAGGCTTCGCGAACGGAGATGCGTGCGGAGCGGAGGGCGGAGCAGGCGGCCGTTGAAGACAGGCAGGTCGAGCTGAAGTGGTGATGAGATGAGCGCGAAGATGACGCCGAAGCAGGCGATCTTTTACGGGGAGTACATCAAGGATTTCAATGGTACCCGTGCTGCGCTTGCGATTGGCGTGCCTGAGAAGAGCGCGGCGGTTTATGCCGCCCGAATGTTAAGAAATGATAAGGTCGCTGCGGCGATTGAGGCGTGGAAGCAGCGCCAGCAGCAGCGGCTGGAGATCAACGCTGAGCGCGTGATTGACGAGCTGGTAAAGCTGGCAACCTACGATCCGGGCAACCTCTACGACAAGGATGGAAACCGGCTGCCGGTGCACAAGCTTGACGACGTGACGCGAGCGGCGGTTGCCTCCGTCGAGGATCTGACCACCGAGGAAATAACTGAGGTAGGCGAGACGGTCACGCGCAAAACGGTGGCGCGCAGTCAGAAGCTGAAGATGGCCGACAAGGGACAGA
>Ga0265334_10001428_pt1 | contig 11493 bp, 10 predicted proteins | sample 42023metaG_FD_192442 | JGI IMG/M metagenome (GOLD analysis project Ga0265334, IMG submission 192442) | Rhizosphere microbial communities from Carex aquatilis grown in University of Washington, Seatle, WA, United States - 4-20-23 metaG | ecosystem: Host-associated > Plants > Roots > Rhizosphere...
GGGGGACAACAGTTCTTCATCCGAACGTCGACTCGGCGCAGTAGGTCACGTACAAGAAGCCGTCTTCGTCCTTGTGGTGTTTGTACATCTCAGAGAAATCGGCGGTTCCCTTGACTGCAACGCCATTGACGAAGACAAAAAGTGCCTGCTTGCCAGTGAGCGGACCCAGCCGTTTGCGGATCACGACCAAAAATTCAGTCATGGTGAGAGCCCCTGGGAGAAGATACTTCTTCCTTTTCGTGATGGCCGTCAGATCCGACTTGTCTTCGTCAGACTTCTCCACAACGACTGGCACTCTGTCCGGGTGCTTGGCTCGGATCGTGTCCGCCAGCTGCGTTCGCTTATCCAGGGAATTGTTGCTCTTGAACGTCTGAGTCTTGACAGCGCCGGCGCTGCCGGTCGCCACGTTCCAGAACACCATCCAACTCATGGTTTTACCCAAGAGGCGATTTGGCCGGCCTACAGTAGCTCTTTTTCCCTTTCTCACTCCGTCGGGTTTGCTGTATCGGCGTGGAGCGCGGCATCTGTCATGCCTTCTCTCAGTTCCGTGTGTATTTTTCAAACCAATCTGATCACCGATCGAGAGCCGTTGTTCCGACCGCCCCAGAGCTCCCGCGGAGGACGAGGGGCAAGGCGACGCTCGCGCTGCCACGTCCTTCACTCGCTACTCTCCGTTTCGTCCGAGAAGTACGGTGTGGCCGGCAACCCAACCGCGGCCCGTGCAGGAACAAACAGATCACGAGTGACGGCTTGGTGGCCCTTCACAAGGGGAAGGAAACCTGGCGACCAGGTCCTCCGCCACGCGCGACCGCATCTGCTGTGGCCATCCCCCAACAAGTGACGACACGCATCCTCGAGGGCGAGATCGCAACCGCAGTGGGCGCACGACATCCTGACGCCGCCAGTCGGAGGGAGTCCACAGAGGGCGCGCATCTGCAGACAGGCTCCGAGAGGCGTGTCCGCGCTCGTGCCGAGATGCAACCAGTGGACGCCGGCTCGACGACTGGCCGGCCCGTCGTCAAGCCAGGTGGGACTGGCGGCGGGAGAGCGGAATTCCCAGCGCAGCGCGCACGGGGTGATCAAGCCGCGGTCCCCGTAGACAAGACACATGCTCACATAACAGCGGTCCTCCTCTTCCACTTCCCGTGAACACGCACGGCCGGTCCACGCGACGAGGCTGCAGCCGAGGACGGGCGCGCTCCCGAGAGGCCGACACTCGCGTTGCGGCAACCTTTCGTCGTCGTCGTCGTCGCGGTAGCGCCGGGTCCACAAGACACCTCCAGTAGCATCGCGAGCCCTTGCGAAGCTGTCTGTCACGATGCGGTGCCGCCCGGGGAAATGTTGATATCCCTGCTGCGAACGCAGCTCGTCTTGCGTGGAGGCAAAGACCAGCTCCTCGCCCTCCTCTCCGCCGGCGGATCCAGCCGCTGGGTCTTGCACCTCTGGCACCAAGGGGCCAGTTTCGCCGCGTTCTGGCGTCGGCTCGCGCGTCGCGACAGGAGCTGCGCCGCCCGGTGGGGGTACGCCAGCCGTCGGAAGCGAGTTCCGCTGTGGCGTCGGCGTGTCACGCTCGACTGTCGCGTCAGCGGCCGCGGCACAATAAGAATAATAATGGCACGCACCCATGTCGTTGGTGCTCTCTGACCTGTGTCGTCCGCATGTCGTCCGGAACCGATCACGATTGAAAAGACGACGCGCGAGAGAACACTGCGGGCGAACGGTCAAAATGGTCACCACCCACCCGCTGATTCAGAACAGGTGGTGGTCTGGACGACAGACATCACTGGCCGCGCAGGTATTCCACGAGATGGCGGCTCGCCAACTGTGCGGCCTGGCACGCCTTCTCCATACACGGCAGCACGACCTTCACGGCCGTGAACTCGCCGCACAGGAACGTTCCGCGGGTTTGGGTGGTGCCGTGGTTCATGAGGGAGAAGCTGGCCGGTGTCGGCACGTAGATCCCCATCGTCTGCGTCGGTCCTTGCTGGCCCGTGGTCGCGGTCTCTGGCCACTCCAAGTTGTCGTCGACGCGGTAGTCCAGCACCAGGTCCCAGGGAATCCCCGCCTCTTCGGCCATCTCGCGCGCGAACTCGTCCCTCGTGCAGTCGCGGACGGTTTTCTTCACGAGCTTGCCGACGGCCGTGTCGTTCGAGTACGTCGCCGAAACGGTGCATCCCACCGACGGGTCGAGCTGGGCCTGCGGCCAGGTGCGGCTATCCTGCACCGCGACCACAAGTCTCCACGGCGAGTCGAGCACGGCGCCCATGCGCATCGCTCCCGGGTAACACGCCGGGCGCCCGCTCAGGTAGAACTGCATGCCGTTGGACCACTCCTCCTCCGACGACGGCGGCAACACTTCGTCGGGGAACAGGGCGTGGGCGGACGAGAGGGAGACGGCGAACAGGTACGCGTCCGCGCGTATCTTCCTGCGCCCCCTGCGCACCTCGAAGGAAGGGGGACCGGAGGTCTGATGACGGTCGACGGACCGGGTCCGCGCCACGGGGGCGCAGCCGAGCTCGAAGCGGACGCCTCTGGAACGCAACCACGCCACCCACGGTTCGATGAACGTGTCCGAAGTCGGCCCGGCGAGCACCATGTTCCGCGTCGCGCCCTTTGGCGTCGGCCAGCCGGGCCCGACGACGTCAAAGAGCACCTGGTACATGGCGATGGCCACTGTCTCTGGTCGAGCGGCGACGAGAATCTCGGCGAATGCCTTGATCGTGTCTCGCCCGCCGGCGCTCAGCCGCGTCAGCAGCGCATCCTCGAACGAGACCGTCTCGAGGTGGCGGCGGTAGCACGGCAGCGCGACGTACTTGGCGAACTCGCACAAAAGCAGTTGTGCATCACCGCACGAGAAGCGAAACAGCTGGAGCGCCGTCACCAGCGCGCCCAGACGCTCGCACGGCGACAGCGAGGTCTCCTCGAACGCCTCTCCGCAGCTGAACTTGCCGTGCCGCGCCTCGTACTGCTTGTTGGGCACGAGGTTGTCGAACGCCGTCCGTCCCGCCGCACAAGGGATGCGCCGCATGTACGCAAAGAGCTGCTCGTAGACGAGCAGCACGCGCAGGCTGTGCTCGACGGGTCGGCCGCGCCCGGACAGGTAGCCGTATGCCTTCCCGCCGGCGATCGGTCGGGAATCGTAGACGGTGATCTTGTACCTGGTGCCGTTCTTCTCCGCGGAGTCGCACAGATCGGTGGCCGCCGTCAGGCCGCCGATACCGGCGCCGATGATCGCGATTCTCTTCCGCCGGCCCATGTTCGCTGTATGTTTTGTTTTTGTGTTGGATTTTTTTTGTGTTTCCTTCAATTTTGTGGTGCGGTGCTGATATCCAGCGCGCGCCCTCGTCCTTTTTTTATCGGCACTCCCCGAGTCAGATCTTTGCGGAGCACGCGAAATAAAATGTATCTACCGGGAAACCCTTGCTTGTGTTTGATCCGCGCATACGGCCTTCGGCTCTCGTGTTCTCGGGTCCGGTTTGCCAACAGGACACAGCACGGCTCCCCAGATGAGTCACCCCGTCCACGCGGACCGGCTGCGGACAAGGGCGTCTAGCGCGCTTGCGCCGAGAACGCGCGTCGTCGGCCAAATCGTCGGTGCGACGCGATCGTTTTGCCCGAACTCTCGCATCCGATGCCTGCGATTCGAACTCCTCGACGCTCGGTAGTCGACAACGAGCCACATGACGGGGTCCGGTCACCACCGCGCAGTGACGAGGAAAGGTGCGGCCCGCGCTAGGTGAGCCAAGCGGAGACGCAGCGCCATGTCCGGCAAGTAGAAGTCGACCGCACCGCGGCCAAAGAGCATGTCGAGCGCCTCGTGCCGTGTTGCGCCACAGAGGCAAAGATGCCGTCGTCCGGACGGACCTCCTCAATGCGGTCGAGGACCTACTCGGCGCAACTCCGCGTCCAAGATGTAGCCGGCCCTAGAAAGCCTCGAGCGTGGCCTTCCAGGCATGCGCGCCTCTCTTGATGAGTTCCTGTATCATGACGCCATCTCGACGTCAGCGCGGCCGCATGCTCCGACGGGTCCGCGGGGCGCTCGGGAGCCTCGGTCCATCTCCCCGGTCAGGGACTCATGGCACAGACGACGAGGGAAAAAAAACCCAACGGTGTCCGGGCTCCCGCGCCGCAAGCGGACCGAGACGCGGCCTGGCCCAGGCCCCCCCCCCCCCTTTGGAACTAGTAGCATCATCGTGTCGTCTCACCTGTCACCAAGCTGCAGTTCTTCAGCCCGTTTCGCCTCGACGTCACGCGCCAGCGGAGGGACGTGCGGAGGGAGCTGGATGAGGGCCGCCGCAGCCTCGAGGTCGGCGCGGAAAGGGATTTGCGTAGGCAGATGGAGTGGTCGTTGGACGACGCCCCGGCGGCAGAGGGTCCGCTCCACCTGACTCGGCTCGCCCAGCAGGTCCTCGGTTCTCTGCGGAGGCACTACGCGAGCGAGCTGCTCGACCCGGAGAACGCCGTCTGGGTCGCTTCGCGGAACCCACGAGAGGACTGCCTCGAGCTCTTGGCGAGGCCGCCGCGCGGGAAACGCCCCAGCCTCGCCGCGTGGCACGCGCAGTGCCTCCGCGAGCTCGGCCGGCAGGACGACGAGCTGCGGCGGGCTCGACGGCGCGGTCGACGCAGGCACCGCGAGGAAGACGACGACGATGACGACGGCAGGGGTCGGGCAGACGCCTCTTACCTCAGGCAACGAAGCCTCCTGACGCGCAAGTGGGGCACCGTCATACGCGCGCACGACCGGTTCCAGCGCCATTTCCGCCTGCAGCTGGCCTGCGCGCGGGAGCAGCACGAGGCTCAGACCGCCCGGCTGTCCAGACAGTACGAGCAGCTCAGGCAGCGTGCCGCCCAGCGGAGGCGCCGGCAGAACGAAACGGCGGAAACCGCCAGGCTCGTGGTCCGCCTCGTCCTCCCGGCCGTCACCATCGCCGCAGACCCGCCCCTTGCGCGCAACGGCGGCGGCGGCCGGGGAAAGACGCGGCGGTTCTGCGCTGCCCAGGAGAAGTGTGTCGTGCTGAGCGACCTCCGCTACTACTGGAGTCGGCCGATCTCGGAGCTGGTGCAGTACCTCGTCAGCGATGCCTTCCATCTGGCGGACGACTGGAAGGACGGCAAGTGGCGGCTGGTCATCGAGGCCGGTCCGCACATGCACGAAACGCTGAGTCTCCGCTGCTATGATCTGACCAGGGTCGCCAGCGTCAAGCTCATGCGGTTCAATTACCCGGCGCCCAAGATCGGAACCGACGACACTGTCGGCCCGGGTTGACAACCACCCCAGGCCAAGGGGTCAACTCGCGGCAGACGAGAGGATTCGTTATCGTGTAATCCCCATGTACGTGATACAAAAAAAAGCGCCCTTTTTCATGGGTCGTCGATCGGCGATGGTGCTTGAAACAGGCGAGCAACCGCTTCCGGAAGATCACAGAGAATGGAAAGGTCGAAGTTGTCACAGAGACAGGCAACTTGGGCGTCGGCAGCGTCCTGTATCGCTACATGCCCCGTCCATCCGGTCGGTGCCAAGGAGTGCCTCGCGCGAGCCGCGCTCTCCTTCAATACCGCTCCGAGCGGGTCCGGTGAGTGCTGTGCGCGAGCTGCGTTGATCAGCTCCGCCAAGCGGCGAGTGAGGAACAGCGGATCCTCCTCTCGCGCCGCTCGACGGCGGCCATCGTCCGGCCCGTCGGCTGCCGGCGGCAACAAGGCGAAAATTATGTCGTCGAGCAGTTGCCTGCGAAGAACGCATTCGTCCGGGATGCAGCGCAGCAGGTCGACCGCCAACCGCAGGACCCGCCCATCGCCCACCGCGTCCTCCTTCTCCTCCTCTGCGGCGGACTCGAGACGCGCCATCCCGTACACCCAACGCGCGTCCACCTTCGCCTCCTCGCGGGCGAACTTGAGACACGCCCACCCGCGCACCCTAGGCGCTTCCTTCGTCTCCGACGTCATCCTCCCAGGCAAAAGGTTTGAAGCAGATCTGCAGACTGCTGTCACTTTTCCTGCGCGCCGGCAGGGCGACGTCCGATAAAATCATGATTGGACAAACGAGACCGAAAAACACCCCCACACACACGAAGTGGGGCAAAGATCGAGCGGTGATGGACCAGTCAGCCCGGGACGCGAAAGGGACGCCGAGGCCCGTCGAGAGACGGGTCAAGCCGTTTACTATACTGCGTGCAGATGCTACGACAGAGGAGGGGCTGCGAGAGATCAGAGCGCCCTTCACTCTGGAGGAGCTCCAGAAGATCGTCGGCGGCCTGATTGAGATCGTGGAGCTGCCCGATGGTACACGCGTGACGCTCCACTTGTCACTCTGTCTCGTGCTGCTCGCAGGCATGGTGATGGTCGTGAACGAGGAGGGCTCTCTGCTTGACCTTCCCGTCAACGAAGCAGCGTCTAAACTGTGCGGGCGCCGGCTTGTTGGCGACGTCCTGTACTGTCACGAGCGCATTGTCGATTGACTCAGCCCCTTTCGAGTGCCTCGTATGCCCGCCATGGCGCAACAAAACGTCGTTGGAGAGCCAGGACGTGGTGTGAGGTTTTTTTGTTTTAATTTTGTTTCTTGATGCTTCTGTAAAATGCTATGCGGATCGAGCACCGCCGCGAGTTTGCATTCCCGGAAGCCCTCGATTAGTTCCCGAACCCCGAACGTAGCACCGCGGTGACCCCCCGCTCCCAGACAAAACGCCCCGGAGAGCAACGAAAGGCCCGCGTGTGGAGTCGCGATGACCACTGAGCGGTTGACTAGATGCGCGACAAACTGCGCCCTGGAGTCGTCATCAAATCAGCTCCGAGGCGACCAGGTCAATCCGCAGCGCCTGTCGCGGCGGCCAGGCGGCCGGTTGTGGACCTCTACGAGTATCACGTCCTCAGTGCGCTCGGGGACAGCGGCAAATGTTGGGCACTTGAAGGCCTGTGGCCGTACTAGTACTGTGGCGGCGACGTCCGGCACGCACCGCACCGAGGCGGACAGGGAGTTGCACCGACGGCCGGCTCTGCACGATCATCGTGGAGACCGAAGGCACCACGCGGGAGTCAGCAGCGGCCGCGCCGCGGTGGCGACGGATTGTCACTATCCGGATCCCTGCACGACCGCAGCACCAGGCCTGGCAGACCTCCGTGTGCATCGCCACCCGTATCGGCTGCTCTATGGACCAGGCGCGTTTGCCCTAGCCCAGTCGCCGCTGCCGGCTACCGCGGCCAAAAAGTTCCAAGTTTAGCCCGGTCGATCCGGGGGATAGGAGCGGACCTCGCGGGCACCACCACTCCTCGCGCGAAGAGTATCCGGATCGTGTCTCTCGCACGGCCTCACACAGCAGCTCGGCGATTGCGTCGGGTGACGGGCCGGCAGCAATGTTCCCTGCTCCGCGGCCCATCGACCTGCTCCGGCCGAAGCGCCCTCGTATGATGGACCACGGCGTCGCCTCATCCGGCCGCACCGTGCGCGAGAGACACTGTTGAAGGTCTTCATGCCTCGGAGCACGATGCTCATCCGGATGGCGGCGGCAGGCGGCGACGTCACGTTGTGCAGCCCCAACCTGTAACCGAGGAAGAGATCGCCGCCCTTCCCTGCGACCAACTTCCAAAAGGCGCTCACCCACTTTGGGCAACCCGTCTCAGGCATTCCCGAAGTCTGCCCGCGGCTGGCGTCTGCGCAGTGGACGTCCGCCACTGCCGCTCGCGCGAGTCTCTGGACATATCGCGTCCGCCGACCTGTCGTCGAAGAAGGACAGAACCACGCGACTGGCGTCGCGGCGCCACCCTCCCCGTGCGTGTGCCCGCGCTTTCCTTCCGTTCCCATCGGCGGTGGCGCGACGCTTGCCAACCGCACGAGGGGGAGAATCGCGAGTCTCGTCCGCCAGACATCGTGATGTTCATTGTACACGGATCGTGATCCGCCCGGTCTCACTTCTCACCCCCACTTTTCGAAAAGTCTGCCGACGAACATGCGAGGCTCGTTCCAGATTATCGGTGTCCTTGTATTGGCCTTGTGCCTGATCGACGTGCGCGCCTCTGCAGCGCCGACAGCGGCCGCGATGGTGCGAGTCACGGACCCAGCCCACGTCGCCCTCGGCGCGACGCATCAGATCGTCTTTGCGGACGGCCACTCGGAACTCCTCAACCTGGTGACGTCGCGCGCCCTCGAGGTGGAGCAGCACGGCCTCGCTCGCTCGGCCGAGATGGCGACGCTGGGTCGCCACACTGACTTCTACGGACACAGCGATTACACTGACGCAGACCTGTCGTACTATGAGGATGACTCGCTCAAGCCCGAGGTGCCGTGCTACAACATCGTCCCCACCGGCACGACGGGCCCGGACGCGGCGCCCGACCGCCACGGTATGGGCATCACCTTCTACTACGGCAACACGAGCACCAACTGCCGGGACCAGTGGGTGCAGATCGACGCTGCGCGCGGGACGCTGACGTCTCTGGCGACGCTGGGCTTTGACGTCTTTGCCCAGAGCCCCAAGGGTGTCATCTGGGTGTCGCACCCCCACTTTGACCACAACGAGGCGCTCGCGGATCTCGCGTGGGAGGCGGCGCAGCAAAACCCGGCCACGTGTCCGGCGATCAACGTGCTGTGCGACAATGCCTTCACGCAGCTCGCGGTCGAGACGGTGATCAACGGCACCGCGATCGACGCCATGGGCCGGCGGGGAGGCATTGCGTGCTTCCGCCCCAGGGCCAACTTTGTGGCGCCGTTCGTGCCCCCGCCCACGGCGCCGGCCCTGCTCTACACCCTGGGCAGCGGCGCGACGGAAATCCACCTGTACGGCGTCCAGGTGCCGCACACGCCGCTCGCGGCCGGCGCCACGACTGCGCTGCGCATCGTGACCCCGATCGGGTCGTTCGTCGAGATGAGCGACACGCGGCTCGAGCCCGCGTTCAACCCGACGGCGAACCAGCTGCAGCTCCTGTGCTCGGCGTTCAGCGACTCGGCCGAGGTCGCCTCGTTCCACCCGTACTTCTGGAACTCGAGCGTCCCCGAGGACATTTCGGCGATCCTGGTCAACTTCCCGCACACGAACCTGACGCTTCTCGCGGAGCTGGTGAAGCAGTGCCAGCTGAGCGACCTCGTCCTTGTCCACGTCTTCCCGAACATCGGCAGCAACAAGTGGAACGTGCTCGCTCCCAGGGGCCCCTTTGCCGTCGGCGTCGCCGATTGGCAGAGTGCCTTGACCGGCCTCGGGTTCGACGGCGACCTCCACATACCCGAGGACCTCGACGAGATCGCCATGGTGGACGCGGACATCGCCGGCCTGTGGCTGCACGACGTGCACACGGGCACCGACGTCGAGCAGCTGCTGCCCGGTGGTTCGCTGGACCTGACGGGTCTTCGAGAGGCCCACCTGTCTGTGCGTGCCGACATCCGCATCGGCAACCTGTCGCCGGTCTCGTACGTGGAGTTCTTTGTCGACGGACTTGCCACGCACGGCGGGGTCGATTACGCGGCTCCGTTTTGCATCCGCTCCTCCGACAGCGACACGTGCAAGCGATTCAGCGACTGGCCAGACGAGGGCGTGACGCAAACGATGACGTTCAAGGCCCGCGCTTGGTACGTCGACCGCCGGGGCAAGCACTGGTCTGGCCCAGCCAAGTACGCGCGGGTCGCCGTCACCGGATCGTGACGAGCGAGCGCCTCTGCAGCCCGTGTGGTCTCTTGTCCGGCGTCGACCCCATTCGTCGCCAGCTTACCCTCTTTGGTTCTTAGTGTTTTGTTTAGTTCACCTCACCTACTTTTAGAGTTCACTCGCAACACTTGGTATTCCAACGCCGCACTTATTTCCCATCAGTTCATCGGTTACCCCGTGACGCGTCCACGTGCGCAAGGAAGAGACGACATGGACATGCATACTAGTACTGTCGCTGACAACGGCTGCCTATGGATTCTGACTCCCCTCGCTATGTGTGGTCCGTTCTCGTTTGCCCCGTCCGGTGGCAACCCTCAATGCAATCGAGAATGTCATCGATGTCGGAGCAGGTGGTACGGGCTCAATTCCGGGGACAGCGCTTGCGCGCTTACGCAAGGAGCGGTCACACGGCGAATGAAGATTCGAAGCAGCCACTGCTTGCTCCACCAGACCCGGCACTCCACTGGGGCCCCCCCTCTCCGAAAGCACCGCCCAGAGGGCAACGGCAAACGACATTCCACCGTCGGGGGAACGGCGCTGCAGGCCCTCTTCTACATGGCGCTGAGGGTTTGTTTGTTATCTCCCGTTGGACCCCTTGGGCAACCGCGAAAGGCGAACTCAACGGGATGCGTTCGCTCGGCGAGGCACTCTGGGTATCACCCTTGGCTGCGTCGTAGACGTGCCAACACGCAACTTTCTCGTCCCTTGTTCAGCCAGATCGCCACGCGATTCGACACCTCGGCCATGTCTCGCCTGTCGTCTCGGAGCCAGCTCGATAGATCGTCCGCAGACACACCACCAACCAGGCCCGCGGCAGCGACAACTGATGGTGCTCTCGGTAGATTCAGCAGAGCACGGAAGACGACGCGGGTCTCATGTTGCGTGTATGCGCAGTCGAGGCGACGGTCCTCGAACGCTTGATTGATTACGTCTCGCAGACCGAGCGTCCCTTGCTCCATTTTGTCTTAGTCTTCTTCGTTTTGATGGAATGTTTTTTTTTCCTCTGTCCCCCGGTCGACCCTTCATTCGGACCCTGACGCGACGACGTCGTGTGGGTTGCGTTCACCACTATCAGCTTTCTGTGCGTTTATAACACTACATGTACCGTAAAAGCCTAATACACTAAACCTCCCCAGTTAAGAAAACGAAAAGTCAAAGCCTTGCCGGACACAAAGCAACGATTCGCCGGCGGTCTCTGGCTTAATCAGAGCCTTCACCTGGCTTCCTTCTCTGGTTCATCTCATTTTTCAGAACAGCCAGGTTGAGCGTCTCAGAGCAGAGGAGTGCACTCGGCGAGCCCGGCAGGGCGGACGACCGCTGTCGAGCAGAGCCACGCGACCGGAATCGCCTGCTTACGCCCGGACCGCTCGACCTCCAGCGTCGCCGGACACTTGGTGCTGGCGGACGCGAGCCAGGCCCTCCACATGACGTTGGGAGTCCTGTCTTCCCCGAGAGGCGAGGCGAGGAGGCGCATCTCGTCCATGTGCCGGGCCGGCGTGAACCACCAACCGCCGTTCCGGGCTGCGAGTTCGGAGCCGAGGCGCGCCGCCGCCGACTCGGCGTCGCACCCGGGCCCGACGACCAGGTGCTGGTAGGGCAGCCCGGACCGCGCGACGACCGACAGGGCCTGCATGTCGACGCCAGAGGCAGCATCCCCGGCCGCGTGGTCCACGCCACCCGTGACAGAGTCACCGCCGGCGTCGACGGCCAGAACCAGGTCCCAGCGAGACAGCAGGTCGTGCGCGGCCCGCGCGTGCTTGTCCTCGCGTTCGGACGCCGAATCGCCCTTGTCCAGAGCGACAAGGACCACCGCTCCTTCCTCGGGGGCCGAGCGGGCGGTCAGCGCAGCGATGCTGCGCGACAC
>Ga0265334_10001429_pt1 | contig 11490 bp, 7 predicted proteins | sample 42023metaG_FD_192442 | JGI IMG/M metagenome (GOLD analysis project Ga0265334, IMG submission 192442) | Rhizosphere microbial communities from Carex aquatilis grown in University of Washington, Seatle, WA, United States - 4-20-23 metaG | ecosystem: Host-associated > Plants > Roots > Rhizosphere >...
CCGGTCCACCCCGCGGTGGACCGGGCCCGGGCGGTCTCGGGTGAAGGGTGTGGTTCGTCCCGTGCGCGCGGTCCTGTGCGGTCCGGGCGGGGTGCTCGTCAGGCCACCCGGGCGACATGTGCTCCGCCCGCCCGTCGGCGTCCAGCGGAGTCGTGTATAAAGCCGCGTGGTGTTCGCGGGATCAGTGCCCCGAAACCGGGCCCCTGGGGCCTCGATCACCGCAGACGCACGACTCTTCGAAAGGGGTAATCAGGTGCGGAGAACTCTCGTCGTGGGCCTCCTCCTGGCCGCCACGACGCTCACGGGGTGTGGTGGAGGTTCCAAGTCCGCCACGACCACGCCACCGGCTGACAACGGCGGTGCGACGTCCGGGGGCGCCGTGCACGCCGTGAACCCGAAGCCCGCGCTGGAGTGGGTCCAGATCGGTTATGCGGGCAACAAGTGGCTCAGGAAGGTCAAGAGCGCGAAGTTGGACGGCGACACCCTCACGGTCGCCACCGGGCTCACCGCCGCGGAGACGGATGCGGCCAAGTCCGTCTGCACCGCCTTCCACGCGTACGAGATCTACGCGGGCAAGGGCAAGGACGTGAAGGTCACCTCGACCTCGGGCGACGCTCTCGCCTCCTGCTGATCCGTCGCGCCGGCGCACGAGGCGGGGTCCCGGTCACCGGGGCCCCGCCGTTCCATGTCCGGCCGCTCGCCGTTCCGGATCGGTGACTCGGCTGTGCCAGGGACCCCGCGGCTCCGGGGCGATCTCCGGGTCCTCTGTTCGGAGGAGCCAGGACGACACCTGCTTACGGTAAGTAGTTATTTCTATACTTGAAGTGAAGAATGGGGAGTACTGCCCGGGCGCTCCGTTCGACCGCTCCTCGTGGCAGACAGGACCCCACCGCAAGGAGCAGTGTGACGTGAGTGGTTCCTCCCGGTCTTTCCGGTCTTCCCGTGCTCTGCAGGCGGACGGCCTCCGCGTCGGACGTCCGGCGGCCGCGCCCCGCTGGACCATGGAGCTGCGTCGTGCGGTGATCGATCCGGCGCCGGCCCGTGGGCGTGGGTGCTCGGCCCCGCTCAGGGCCCTGGCCCTGACCACGGCGCTCACCGCGGTCTGCGCGGTCTGGAGCCCGCTGAGCGTCGAGACCGCCGGTGCCGTGGCGGGGACCGTCGCCACGTCCCGCCCCCAGGTGTCCCGGGTGGCCGGGACCGCGGTGCCTGGCCGTCCGGCGGAACCGTCGACCGCGACGGTGCCGTTCCCCGTCGTGCCGACCCTGACCGGGGCAGTTCCGGAGCAGCGGGTGGTGATCGGGCACTCGGTGCGGGGCCGCGCTCTGGTCGCGTACCACCGCACCGGAACCGGGCCGGTGCGACGGACGGCGCTCGTGATCGGGCAGTGGCACGGGGACGAGGACACCGGTCCGCGCGTCGTGGCGATGATGCGGGCCCTGTCCGTACCGGCCGGTCTGGATCTGTGGCTCGTGCCCACGGCCAACCCGGACGGTGACGTCCGCAACCGCCGGGGCAACGCCCACAGTGTCGACCTCAACCGGAATTTCCCCTACCGCTGGCGGGCGGGCCACCGGGGCACGGCCGAGTACCCCGGTCCGTGGGCCGGCAGCGAGCCGGAGACCCGGGCCCTGATGGCGCTGGTCCGGAGGATCAGACCCGACCTGACCGTCTCCTTCCACTCCCCGCTCTACGGTGTGGACGCTTACGGGGAGAAGCACGCCGATCTGGTCCTGGCTCTCGCCCGGGCCACCGGCTACCCGGTGCGCTCGTTCTCCTGCTCGGGGTCCTGCCACGGCACGTTCACGCAGTTCCTGAACCACGCCGTCGCCGGGGCGGCGATCACCTTCGAGTTCGCCCGGACCACCTCCGCCGCGCGCCGGGCCCGGGTGGCGGCCGGCGTCCTGCGGGTGCTGGCCACCTGCTGACGTTGTCCCTTCCCGCAGGTGTCCGGGCCCGAACGGTGAGCCCGGAACAGACAGGACATCATTGATCCCATGACAGGGCTACGTGGTCGGCTGCTGGTGGCGACACCGCTGATCGCCGAGCCCACCTTCCGCCGGACGGTCGTCCTGCTGCTGGAGGACAACGAGGAGGGCTCACTGGGCCTGGTGATCAACAGGCCGCTCCAGGTGGAGGTCTCCTCGGTGCTGCCGCTGTGGCAGCCCTACGCCAGCATGCCCGGGCGGCTCTTCCAGGGCGGGCCGGTGCAGACCGACTCGGCCCTGGGACTGGTGGCGGTGGCGGGCAACGACCTGGAGGAGCCGTTGGGCATCCGTCGGATCAGTGGGTCCTTCGGCCTCGTGGATCTCGACACGCCGCCGGAACTGGTCGGCGGCGCGGTCACCGGGTTGCGGGTCTTCGCGGGCTACGCGGGCTGGTCCACGGGCCAGTTGGAAGGCGAGATCAAGAGCGGTTCCTGGTACGTGGTGGACTGCGAGTCGCGCGACCCGTTCACCGACCAGCCGGTGGGTCTGTGGCGGCACGTGCTGCGACGCCAGCGGGGCGACCTCGCGCTCATGTCGACCTACCCGGACGACCCCTCGATGAACTGAGGCCGGGCTCCCGGTCGGGACCTCGTCCACCGCGGAACTCCGTCCACCGGCGGTCGGCAGGCGCGGACCGGTGGTCGACGGCGAGGCGCGGCGACGTCCGTGGGGCGTGCCGGGCCTGCCCCGGTGGCAGGCTCTAGAGTGGTCCGGTGAGCACGATGCCACCCGATCCCGCCCCGCTCTCGTCCCCCCTCTCCTCCCCGCAGACCTCGGGCACCGCCGTCCTGGAGCGCGAGTTCCTCGAGCAGACCGCGGAGCCGGGGGACCACGAACGGTTCGCGCACTACGTGCGCAAGGAGAAGATTCTCGAGTCGGCCCTCAGCGGTGAGCCGGTGATCGCGCTCTGCGGCAAGGTGTGGGTGCCCGGTCGCGATCCGAGCAGGTTCCCCGTGTGCCCGCTCTGCAAGGAGATCTACCAGGGCCTCCGGCCGAGCGCCGACGAGGGCGCAGGCCAGGGATCCGGGTCGGGCAGCTGAGCCCGGCACCGGTGCGGGCCGCGGCGAGCCGCAGCCCCGCCACAGGCCGGGAACCGGGTCGATGCGGATCCGGTACGACGACCCGATCGGCACGGCACGTTCGAGATCATGGTCCGGGCAGGTTCGCTGTCCGGGGTTCCTGCCTGCGCCCGGACGGTCGCGGCCGGCCCCGGTCCGCCTGTGCCCGGCCCGGGAGGGGATGCGACGGATGAGCGGGGCTCCGGTGCCACGGGTCCATGCGAGCGCCGCGGCCGCCTCGCACCTGTCCCCGGCCTTCCCCGAGCGGGCGGCCTGGGGGACGGCGTCCAAGCTCCGCGCCTGGCAGCAGGAGGCGCTGCGCGCCTACCAGGAACGTTCCCCCCAGGATTTCCTCGCCGCGGCCACCCCGGGAGCCGGCAAGACCACCTTCGCGCTGCGCATCGCCACCGAACTGCTCCGGGCCGGGATCGTGCAGCGCATCACCGTGGTGTGCCCCACGGAACACCTGAAACGGCAGTGGGCGGACGCCGCCCAGCGGGTGGGGGTGCGCCTGGACCCCACCTTCCGCAACAGCCAGGGCTCGCACGGCCGGCAGTTCCACGGGGTGGCCGTCACCTACGCGCAGGTGGCCACCAAACCGGCCCTGCACCGCGCCCGCACCGAGGCCCGGCGCACCCTCGTGATCCTCGACGAGGTGCACCACGGCGGTGACGCGCTGTCCTGGGGGGACGCCGTCAAGGAGGCGTTCGAGCCCGCCGTCCGCAGGCTCTCCCTCACCGGCACGCCGTTCCGCTCGGACACCAGCCCCATCCCCTTCGTCGAGTACGAGGCCGGCCGGGACGGGATCCGGCGCTCGCGGGCCGACTACAGCTACGGGTACGGGGACGCCCTTCGGGACGGCGTCGTCCGGCCGGTGATCTTCCTGTCCTACTCCGGGCAGATGCGCTGGCGCACGGCGGCGGGCGACGAGATCGCGGCCCGGCTCGGCGAGCCGATGACCAAGGACGCGATCAGTCAGGCCTGGCGCACCGCGCTGGACCCCGGCGGTCAGTGGGTGCCCGCGGTGCTCGCCGCGGCCGACCGCAGGCTCACCGAGGTGCGGCGTGGCGTGCCCGACGCCGGCGGGCTGGTCATCGCGACCGACCACGAGACCGCACGCGCCTACGCGAAGACCCTGCACGAGACGACCGGTGAGGCCCCGGTGGTCGTGCTCTCGGACGACGCGAGCGCGTCGGACCGGATCGAGGAGTTCACCGCGGGCGAGCAACGCTGGATGGTCGCGGTGCGGATGGTCTCCGAGGGCGTCGACGTGCCGCGACTCGCGGTCGGCGTCTACGCGACCTCCGTCTCCACGCCCCTGTTCTTCGCCCAGGCGGTGGGTCGCTTCGTGCGGGCCCGGCGACGGGGCGAGACCGCCTCGATCTTCCTGCCGAGCGTGCCGGTGCTGCTGCAGCTCGCCGCCGAACTGGAGGTCGAGCGCGACCACGCCCTCGACCGCCCCAGCAAGGACGACGAGGAGTGGAACCCGGAGGACGCCCTCGTCGAACAGGCGAACCGCGCGGAGAAGGCCTCCGACGACCTGACCCGCCAGGGGTTCCAGGCCCTGGACGCCCAGGCCACCTTCGACCGGGTGCTGTTCGACAAGCAGGAGTTCGGCACCGAAGCCGCGGTGGGCAGCGAGGAGGAGCAGGACTTCCTCGGCATCCCGGGGTTGCTCGAGCCGGACCAGGTCGCGGTGCTGCTGCGCCAGCGGCAGGCGGACCAGATCGCGAACCGCCGCCGCTCCCGCTCGGGGGGCTCGCCCGCCTCGGGGGCCCGCTCCGGTGCCGCCACGGGCCGGGGCGGCTCACGCGGGGACGACGGCTCCCCGGGGCACCGGGGTGGCGGGGCCGGGGGGGACGTTGTCCCCGGGGCGGGAGGTCACCGCGAGGTGGCCGCCCTGCGCAAGGAACTCCACGCCCTCGTCGGCGCGTGGGCCCGGCGGACGGGTCAGCCCCACGCCACGGTGCACGCCCAGCTGCGGCGGACCTGTGGGGGCAGCGAGGTCCCTCTCGCCAGTGCCGGAGAACTCGGACAGCGCATTGCCACCCTGCGCCAGTGGTTCGTCGGCCAGAGCCGTCCACCGGCCTGAGCTGTTCGCCCCGGCCGACCCTCACCTCCTGCGCCCAGGGGGCCCGACGACCCTCGCCGGGGCTCCCTGATCCGCTCCGGGAGCGTCCCGGTGCTCACCACGCGCCGGAGGCGAGCCGCCGGATCCGGTCCACGCGGTCCTGCAGCCAACTCTCGGGCAACCGGGGCCGGTCGATCGCGAGCTGGCGCAGCACCATGCGCAGGTACCGGCCGCGCTCGTCCTCGCCGGAGGGCCCGAAGGCCTGCTCGGCGAACTCCAGGCAGCCGTCGTAGTACCGGCACAGGGCAGCCGGGTCCTCCTCGAGCGCGCTCGCGAGCCACAGGTTCACCAGCGAGTTGGCCGCCGAACGCGTGCCGTCCTCCACGCTGTGGTGGAAGGTGACCACCGCCTCCGGGAACCGGTCCGCGAACGGGTCGGCGAGATGCGCGAGGACGTCCACCCGCCGGTCGCAGACGAAATGGCTGTGTCCGCGGATGTCCTCAGGGCTGTGCACCGCCCAGCTCAGCGAGCCGGACGCGCAGGGCCCGGCCGGCTCGGCCGGGCCGGCGACGGCCTCGTGGTAGCTCCAGCGCAGGTCCAGGTCCGGGCTGGGATCGGGACCCTGCCCCTGGTCGCCGGCGGCCCGGTCGGTGAAGGTGACCCGCACGTCGCGCTGGCCGTCGGACCAGGTGCGCTCCACCCGCAACAGGCCGAGCAGGCCGGCCCAGCTCTCCGCGGGCAGCCGGGCCCGCCAGAGCAGAGCGAGTCTGCGCCAGCGGAACGGCAGGTCCTCCTCACGGGCGAAGAGTTCGCACCCCCGGACCTGCCCGTCGAGCGCGACCAGCAGGATCAGCAGGTTGCAGGCGTAGGTCGCGGGCCGGGCCGTGGCGTCGAGTCCGCGGGGCAGGTACCCGGCGAACCGGTCCGCCGCGCGGGGTTGCAGCGCCTGGTGGAACAGGTCCAGCAGCGGCTCGCGCAGCAGGGCGCGCTGCTCGGGGGACCACGCGGCCATCAGGTCGCGCAGCGAGCGCACCGCGGTGGCCCGCATGGTCAGGGGGGCGAACGAGAGGAGCGCGTGCAGGAACGCGTCGTCGATCTCCTCGGCCCGTTGCCGGTGACGGCGGAAGGCGACCTCGCGGGCCAGGTCCGCCAGCTCCCGCGCGACCAGGCGGGCGAGCAGGTACTCCCCGAACGTCGCGTGCAGGAACTCGAAGGTGTGCAGGGCCTGCCCGTCGCGGTGCGCCCCGCTGCGGTGCACGAAGAAGAACCGGCCCAGGGCCCGCTCGCCGGCGGTCAGGTCGGCCCGCAGCCCGGCGCGCGACCGGGCGCGGTCGGGCCCGCCGAGCAGGGCGGTGAGATCGCGGTCGAGTTCCTGCTCGCTCACCCACTGCCGGCGCCGGTTGAACATGGCGAACGCCACCACCGACAGGCGCAGCAGCTCCCGTTCCACCTGGTGCGTGAAGTCCTCGTCCGGCAGCTGCCGGTGCTCCTTGCCGACCTCGCGGGCGGCGAAGCGCCACAACAGCCGCTCGTACAGCTCCGCGTGCGTCAGACCCCGGCCGAGCTGCTGCAGGGCGTTGCCGTCGGAGTCGTAGAGCGCCAGCATCATGAGCAGCAGCGGCTGGGAGGCCAGGTCCGCGCTGGCCAGCACCGCATCGGCCGGCAGCGGGTGCAACCCGCGCTCGGCGAACACCGCCTCGTTCACCCCGTTCCAGCACACCAGCCACTGCTCCACATGCTCGCGGCGGAAGGGCTCCAGCCGGATCGCCACCGTGCCGGGGGTGCACCGGGCCCGGTCGGCCACCGCGGTGCGGCTCGTGACCAGCACCGCGACCGGGCGGCCGAGCGCCTGCTCCCGTTGCTGGAACGTGGCCACCCGCTCGAGGTAGTCGGTCTGGTGGACGCCGGTCGCCTGGAGCAACTCGTCGAAACCGTCCAGGAGCACGACCGGCAGCGCACCCCCACCCGTACGGGCCAGCTCCGGCCAGCTGAGCTGCTCGCCGGTGGCGGCCCGGATGGCGTGCTCGATGTGGGTCTGCAGGTCGGCGTCCGCGGGCACGTCCCGCAGGACCACGCGGATCACGAGGAACTCCCGGGCGGGCAGCCGTGCGGCCAGCACCCGGGTGAGCACCGACTTGCCCGAGCCGGGTTGTCCGAGCACGAGCAGGGGCGAACGGGTGGACCGGGCGCTGGTCAGGTAGCCGGCCAGGAAGTGCTCGAGGTCGCTGCGGACGGCGTGGGCGCGCCACCAGCGCTCGGAGATCAGGTCCTCGGACGAGCTCACCTCGGCGGCCCGGTAGTCGGGACTCACGTAGGCCTCGCCGAGCTGCGGCAGGCACACACCGGGTGGGACGTCGCCCGAGGTCAGCACGGGTCGGACGAGTTCCTGACGGTACGCGTGGGCCAGCGCCTCCCGCCGCGCGTCCGGGGTGCCCTCACCGGCGAGTTCCTCGACGAGCCGTTCGAGTCGTTCCAGCCCGAGCGACACCTCCCGCACCGCCTCGCGGGTGCTCCGGTGGTCGAGCCGGTGCGCCCAGAACGCCACTTCGGGCACCTGGGTCGCCAGCCGGGCGAACGCCTCCTGGTAGCGCCGCACCGCTCGGTCCGGGGCCTCCTCGACCAGCAGTCGGGTGGCGTCCGTCCGCGCCGTCTCGTCCAGGTCGTCCCAGGGCGCGAGCCCCGACAGCAGGGTGACCAGGTCGCCGGACAGCCCGCGGTAGAAGCCGCGCACGGCGTGCACGCCCTCCTCGAAGGGGCACTCCGGGGTGGGCATGGGAATCCGCGCCTTCAGGAGGGCGCGGGCGGTGGCGGCCAGCCGGTCGGCGGTGCGCGTACCGGTGGCGAGGCCGAGCTGGTCCGCGGGGGACAGCCGGGCGTCGTCCAGCCGGAACGGCAGGGGCAGCTCCGGCAGCGTCTCGAAGTAGGCGGAGACCACGAGCACCGCGTGCGCGGCGGCCAGTCGCTCGGTGCGGTCGAAGCGGGACAGGCCGCGCAGGCGGGCCAAGCCGTCGCCGACCAGCTGGTTGCTGAGGGCGGCGAGCTCGTTCTTGGGATCGAACAGGGTCAGCGCGAGCGGCGCACCGGCGGCGCCCGCGGCCAGGAGCACCCCGCCCAGCAACCGGTCGAGTGTCGCCACGGTGCGGCTGCGCCCACCGAGCAGGGTCACGGCGTCGGCATAACTGAGTCCGCGGAACACCGATGGCTCTCCGATCACCGGGGGCAGGTGGTCCCGGTGCGATGGCTGCACCGATCGGCCGGGATCGGCTCAGATCGTCGCACAGCGGGCCGGACCACCTGCCCCCGACGGGGTTCTCGCCCTGGGGCCGCCCTACTCGCGCACCACCTGCAGGGTGTCCAGGGTCGGGTCGGCGGCGTAGGCGATCCGGCCCCCCTCGTCCCGGGTCCGGACGAGGGATTCCAGCGCGGGCGCCGTGACCAGTTCGCCCGGCGCGAGCACCGGTACCCCCGGCGGGTAGGGCGCGACGAGCTCGGCGCTGATCCGGCCCACCGCCCGATCCGCCGGGACCGACTCGTGGGCGGCGAAAAAGGCCTCCCGCGGCGGGATCACGGTGCGCGCCTCGACGGTCCAGGCAGCGGCCGTGGCCGGTCGGCGGGCCGAGCCGCGGTGCCGTTCGACCGAGGCGGCGATCGCCTCGGTGAGGCGGTGCAGACTCGCGTCGTCGTCGGCCGGGGTGACCATGGCGATGATGGTGTCCCGGTCGGCGAGTTCGACCGGCAGCCCGGCCGCGATGAGGTCGTCCTCGACGTCGTGCCCGTGGGCACCGGTACCGGCGAACAGCACGACCAGCTTGGTCGGTTCCACGAGGGTCCCGTCCGGGAAATGGCCGGCCAGCACGTCGAGCCCGGGGACGGCGAGCAGCCGGCGTCGGGCGGCGTCGACGCGCTCGACCAGCGGCCCCCAGAGCCGGTCGCCGTCCCGGGCGAGCAGGGCACGAGCGGCATCGGCGCTGGCGAGGATCGCGCCGGACGGGCTGGTGGTGTGCGTGGCGTCGAAGGCGCGGTCGAGCCGGGCGGGGTCGATACCGATGCCTCCGCGCGCACGGGCAGCCGCGGGGGTGCGGGCCAGGACGAAGGCGGCCTGGCTGTGTGCCGGGAGCGCTTTGTGCGCACTGGTCACCATGGCGTCCGCGCCCGCGTCGAGGGGGTGCGCCGGCAGGTCCGGGTGGAAGCCGAGATGCGCTCCCCAGGCCGCGTCCACGACGAGCGGGATGCCGGCGGCGTGGGCGGCCTTGGCCTGGCCGGCGATGTCACCGACCCCGCCGACGTACGACGGGTCCCCGAGGAAGACGGCGCAGGCGTCAGGATGATCGGCCAGGGCGGCCTCGAGCGCGGGAACGGGCACCGAGGTGGGCATGCCACTCCGCTGGTCGATCCGCGGCCGGACCCACACCGGATGCAGTCCGGCCAGGACGAGTCCGAGCAGCAGGGACCGGTGCAGCGTGCGGGACACGACGACGGTGGCACCTGGTTCCCCGACCGCCAGGGCGAGGGCTTGGTTGCCGTGCGTGGAGCCGGCGACCGAGAAGCGGCACCAGTCGACACCCCACAACCGGGCGGCGCGCCGTTCGGCCTCGGCGAGGTAGCCGTACCGCTGCCGCACGGTGTCGAGTCCCCCGGACATGGCCAGGTCACCGTGGATGACGTCGCCGACGAGGTCGGTCCGTTGCTTGTGTCCCGGGATCACGAAGGCGTGGGAACGCCCGGAATCGATGTCCTCCTGCGCCCGGATCCAGGCGTCCAGGAGCGGTGCGTCGGCCCTCAGGCCGAGTGGATCGTGGTCGTGATGCATGCCTGATACGTCTCCCCGTGCGTGGATGTATCCCCGTTGGAGCCCTGTTCCTCCGGACGTGTGTCCGGCGTCCCGGAACTCGTTGCTGCAGGATAGGGCCGGGTCATCCCACGATTCGATGCTCGTGACCGGTCCGTGACCGCGGGGACGGGGCGCCCGGGCGTGTCGCGCGGGGAGTCAGGAACGCAGGTGTCTCCGGGAGGGGGAAGCCGGCACGAAGGTGCCTCGGGGAAGCCAGCACGGAGGCGTTCCGGGAAGAGCGACCCGGGTGCGTCGGGGGCGAGTTCACCCCTCCCGGCCCGGTGTCCGCCTCTGGGTCGGGCCGCTCTGGGGTCTCCAGGGCGGCCCGAGGCGGTGCTCGGCCGGTGGCGCTGGGGCCTGCGTGCCGGCCGTGGGGCTCAGCTGGCGGTGCAGGTGACGGTCGGGACGGTGTTGGTGCCGTTCCAGCTGGCCAGGAATCCGAAGCTGGTGTTCGCCCCGGCGCCCAGGGCACCGTTCCAGGACATGTTGGTCGCCGTGACCGCCGAGCCGCTGCTGGTCACGGTCGCGCTCCAGGACTGGCTGATCGTCTGACCGTTCGCGTACGTCCAGGTCGCCTTCCAGCCACTGATCGCGCTGGTGCCCGCGGTCACCGTGACATTGCCCTGGAACCCACCGGTCCACTGACCCGTCACCGCGTACGCCGCCGTACAGGTCTTGCCCGCGCCGCCGCTGGTCGTGGTCGTCGTGGTGACCGGCTTCGTCGTCGTGGTGGTCGTGGTCGTGGTCGTGGTGACCGGACGTGTCGTCGTGGTGGTCGTGGTCGTGGAGACCGGCTTCGTCGTGGTGGTGGTCGTGGTGGTGACCGGGCGCGTCGTGGTGGTGGTCGTGGTGGTGGTGACCGGCTTCGTCGTCGTGGTGGTCGTGGTGACCAGTCCGGTGCCGGACACCCGGTACATGGCGATCGCGTGGCTGGGCACGGTGGCGCTGATCGTGCCGGTGCTCGTGGTCGCGGTGTGGGCCCAGAGGTCCCGCACCGAGTACGAGGAGGCGGATGCCAGGCCCAGGGCCGAGGTGGTGACGCTGATCGCCGCCGAGGAGGTGCCGCGGTTGAGCAGGACCACGGCGACCGATCCGTCGGACATGGGCTTGATCCAGACCTCCTGGTCCCCGTCGTCCCGGAGCCGGTAACCCGCGACGCCGCCCCAGTCCTGGTTCACGGCGATCACATCGGCATTGGTGAGCGTGGCGAGCGTGGTCGCCGACATCGTCCGCAGGTCGTTGCCGGCCAGGAGCGGCGCGTTGAGCAGGGCCCACAGGCCGAAGTGCGCCCGGGACTCGGCGTCGGTGAGCCCGCTGTTACCGACCTCCAGCATGTCGGGGTCGTTCCAGCCGCCGGGTCCGGCGTAGGTCTGCAGCGCGGCCTGGCTGTCCAGGATGTTCATCACCGAGCCCCAGTTGGCCTGGATGTCGCTCGTCGTCCGCCAGGAGTTGCCGACCGAGGCTCCCCAGGTCCAGACGCTCTCGTTGCCCCACTGGCACATCGCGAACAGGATCGGGCGCCCGGTGGCGGCCAACGCGTAGCGC
>Ga0265334_10001430_pt1 | contig 11488 bp, 11 predicted proteins | sample 42023metaG_FD_192442 | JGI IMG/M metagenome (GOLD analysis project Ga0265334, IMG submission 192442) | Rhizosphere microbial communities from Carex aquatilis grown in University of Washington, Seatle, WA, United States - 4-20-23 metaG | ecosystem: Host-associated > Plants > Roots > Rhizosphere...
CCCAGGAGACCGGCCTCGGGTAGTGGTCGCGACAGAGCTCGGGCAGGTCGCGGCCGGTGACGATGCCGAGCTTGGCCGAGAGGTACTGGATCAGCATCGCCATCGCGTTGGCGGCGAGGACGACCCAGAGCAGCAGGTAGCCGAAGCGGGCGCCGCCCTGGAAGTTGGTGGCGAAGTTACCCGGGTCGACGTACGCGATCGCGGCGACGAACGCCGGCCCGAGCATCGCCAGCGTCGCACGCAGCTTGCCCTTCAGGAGCAGCGTCTCGAGCGGGCTGATGCCTAGCGGTACGTCGATCGCAACGGCTTCGGCGGGAGGCGGGCTCACCGCTTCTCCATCGTCACGCGCATCGCGCGCGCGAGCAGCGCGCCGAGCACGTGCACGTCGTCGCCGACGCGCACGTACAGGGGGCCGTCGAACGGCTGCCGCTCGATCGCCTCGAGCCGTGCGCCGGGGGCGATGCCGCGCTCGCTGAGGAACCGGAGCATCGCCGGGTCGGCGTCAGAGACGCGGACGAACGTCCCGTGCTCGCCCGGCTCGAGCAAGTACAGGCTGCGGCTCTCGTCGTCCGCGATCGTCAGCTCCAGGCTCGGGATCGGGTCGCCGTGCGGGTCGAGCGTCGGGTTGCCGAGCTTGGCGGCGATCAGCGCTTCGAGCTGCTCGGAGAGCACGTGCTCGAGCCGCTCGGCCTCGGTGTGCACCTCATCCCAGCTCATGCCCAGGCTCTCGACGAGGAACAGCTCGAGCAGGCGGTGATGGCGGATCACCTCGAGCGCGACCGCGCGGCCGCGGTCGGTCAGGCGCACGCCGCGATACGGCTCGTGCACCACCAGCCCGAGCGCGGTCAGCTTGTGCAGCATCCCCGAGACCGACGCGGGCCGAACGTTCAGCCGTTCCGCCAGAGCGGTCGTGGACGCCGCCCCGTCGCGTGTCTCGAGTGCATAGATCGCCTTGGCGTAGTCCTGGACGGCAACGGAGAGTTCGTCCCTATGAACAGCGTTTTGAGGCACGCCTAAACCTTAGCTGAGGTGCGGCTGAGGAGCAAGGCCCCGTACCATGTCGACGTGAGCGTCGGTGTCGAGCTGAGGCCGCGGCTCGGTTCGCCGGAACGCCGGCAGGCGCGGGCCCGGGACGTGCGTCGGGCGCGGACGCTCGCCTGGGGCGGGATCGGCTGGCACGCGATCGAGTTCGGGATCGCGATCGGCGCCGGCATCGCCGCCGCCTCGATCGCCCTGGTCGGCTTCGGCATCGACAGTCTCGTCGAGGCGGCGGCAGGTGCGATCGTGCTCTGGCGCTTCTCACGTCCGCAGCTGCACTCCCCGAACGCGGAGCGGCGGGCGCAGCAGCTGATCGCCGCAAGCTTCCTCCTGCTCGCCGTCTATGTCGGCGTGCAGGCGATTCGCACCCTCGCCTCCGGCCAGCACCCGCAGACGAGCTGGATCGGCATCGGTCTTGCCGCCTTCACCGCGCCGGCGATGCCGTTGCTCGCACGCGCCAAGCGGCGTGTCGGCAGGCGGCTCGGCTCGGCGGCAGCCGTCAAGGAGGGCGCCCAGAACATGCTCTGCGCCTACCTCTCGGTGGCGCTCCTCGTGGGCTTGCTCGGCAACGCGCTCGCCGGCTGGTGGTGGGCCGACCCGGCCGCCGCGCTCGCCATCACCGCCGTGGCCCTGAGAGAAGCCCGCGATAGCTGGCGCGGCGAGGGCTGTTGCGACGCCTGCTGACGAGCTCTAGAAGAGATGCGGCCCGAGCCCGCCGATCAGGTAGCCGATCCCGGCGGACAGCCCGCCGACCACGAGCACCTGGAGGCCGCTGCGGACGACGGCTAGTCTCGTGACGCGGCCCTTCAGCACGCCGAGCCCGAACAGTGCGAAGCCGGTGGCGACGAGCGAGAGCACCAGCGCGACGTGCATGCTGAAGAAGAAGTAGGGCCAGAGCGGGATCAGAGCGGCGACGGCGTACGAGGCGCCGACGACGTACCCGTCCCCGCGCGCCGTCCCGGTGTCGTGGAACGGCAGGCCGAGCTCCTTCTCGATCTTCGTCTTCACGAGCGACTCGACCGAGCGGCCGATCGCCTCGCTGGCGGTGCGCGCGTCTGCTTCCGACAGGCCCTCCTCCTGGAACAGGACCTGCAGCTCGAGCTGCTCGAGCTCCGGGTGGTCGAGCACCTCGGCCCGCTGGTCGGAGATCTCGCTCGCGATCAGCTGGTTCTCGGCGTGGCTCGAGAGGTAGGCGCCCGTGCCCATGGCGAGCGCGCCCGCAGCGGCCTCGGCGACTCCGCCGACGATGACCGCCGTCGTGCCGACCGAGGCGCCGGCCAGCCCCGTGACCACGCCGAGCGGCACGAGCAGCCCGTCCTGGAAGCCCAGCACCAGCTCCCGGATCCGCGTGAACTTCGAGAGCCGCTGCCGCTCGGCGATCGTGTGCGTGCGCAGCGCGACCTCGTCCCGCGGGTGGGCAGCCGCATCCCGGCCGGGCGGAAGTCCGGTGGCGGTGCGTCCGCGCACTCCCCAAGCGTTCCAGCGGCAGGCCCTTGTCTCCATCGGGGCTCGGCCGTAGGCCGGAGGCGACAACTACGGTGCGTCCTCGGCAATCTCCCCGATGCCGGGCCACCACCCCCGGGAGGACGATCAGGTCGAGATGAGTCGAGCCACCGCGCCGGTGGTCGAGGACGAGCGGAAGACCCCAGATTCCCGCCCGCCGCTGCCGGTTACCGCAGGAGCGCCTGCATGAAGGAGATGCTGCTCGTCGGCCGCGGCGGCGAAGGGGTCGTGCTTGCGTCGCAGATCCTCGCCGAGACGTTCGCGCGCGCGGGATTCTGGGTTCAGAGCTTTCCCGAGTTCAAGGCCGAGCGACGAGGAGCGCCGCTCTCGGCCTTCCTGAGATGGGACGAGACGTCGCGCATTCACCGCCGCTACAAGGTGCAGGAGTGCGACGTTCTCGTCGTCGTCTCGCCCTCGCCGCCGTCGCCCGAGCTCCTCGGCACGGTCAAGCCCGGCGGCCTGGTCGTCCTGAACCGCGAGGTGCGCTTTCCGCACACGGGACCGTTCGACATCGCGCACGTGCCGGCCTCGCGTATCGCACTCGAGAACGGCATCCTCTCTTCCGAAGGTCGCCCGATGGGCAACGTGGCCGTGCTCGGCGCCTGCGTGAAGCTGCTCGTCCCCGACGGGCTCGCGTTCCTGGAGGAGGCCGTCGCGGCGCGTATGAGCGTCCATGCCGAAGCGAACGTCCACGCCGCCAGAGAGGGCTTCGCGCGTTGCGCGAGACAGCACACGGTCGCCGGCGACACGCCGGTCGAGTTGTCGCACGCCTCGGCGCGACGACGGACCCGGCAGCTCTTCGCCGTGAGCACGAGAGATTCCGTCGGCAACCACACCGGCACCTGGTCGCTCGATCGACCGCTCGTGACGGACGAGTGCACCGCGTGCGCCGTGTGCGCGCTCTTCTGTCCCGAGGGTGCGATCGCGAAGATCGACGGCGCCATCGTCGTCGACTACCTGCACTGCAAGGGCTGCGGCATCTGCGAGGTCGTGTGTCCGGTCCGGAATGCGCTCGCGATGGAGGCGGTGATCGCGTGAGCCGGCCGTTGCCGCACGGGCGGGTGGTGCTGACGTCCAACGACGCAGCGGCGTACGCCGTCATGCTCGCGCGCGTTCGTGCCATCGGCTGCTACCCGATCACGCCGCAAACGCTCATCGTCGAGCGGCTCGCCGAGCTCGTCGCGGGACGGGACGACGTCGAGTACGCGAACCTCGAGAGCGAGCATTCGATGTTCGGCTATGTGATCGCGGCAGCGCGGGCCGGCGTCCGGACGTTCACGGCGACGTCATCGCAGGGCTTGCTCTACGCGCACGAGCAGCTCCATCGTGCGTCGCGCGAGCGTGTGCCGCTCGTGGTCGTCGACGTCAACCGGGCTCTGTTCGCGCCGTGGAGCATCGAGCCCGATCTCTCGGACAGCATGAGCCAGCGCGACACCGGCTGGATCCAGCTGTACTGCTCGTCGGCACAGGAAGTCCTGGACAGCATCCTCTGCGCCTACCGGATCGCCGAGACGGCGATGCTGCCCGTGCTCGTGTGCGCCGAGGGCTTTCTGCTCTCGCACACGTCGGAGGTCCTCGAGATTCCCGACCAGAAGACCGTGGACGCGTTCATCCCGGAGTACCGTCCGCCGGCGGACTGGGTGCTCGACCCGAACCGGCCGACCACGTTCTCCGCGATGCCCGAGCCGAACGACTACTACGCGTTTCAGCGCAACGTCGCGGAGGCGATGGACGGCGCGCACGGAATCGTCGACGCGGTCACCGATGAGTTCACGTCGCACTTCGGACGCGAGAAGATCGCCGCACTCGAGCTCACCGGCAATCCCGGGGCCGACACGGCGCTGGTCGCGATCGGAACGATCGCCGACTCGGCGCAGGAGCTCGTCGACGGCGACGACGACCTGCTCGTCGTGCGCGTCCACACCTACCGGCCGTTCCCGGCCGCCGAGCTGTCGGCCGCGCTGGCGCGCGCGTCCTATGTCTCGATCGTCGACCGCGCTGCCGCCTTCGGCTCGCTTGGCCCGCTCGGCGCCGACGTGCGGTCTCTCGGCCTCGGGCACGCGAAGGCTGCCGTGAACTTCGTCTGCGGGCTGGGCGGCGCAGACGTCACGCCGGCGACGCTCCGCTGGGCCCTGAAGCAGACCCGGTCGAGCCACGCCGGGGAAGCCGGCGGCCTCGCACCCGTGTACGTCCCGGTGGGGACGTAGCGATGCCCGCCTGGCTCGAGGAGATCGTCGCGGAGGAGAAGCTCCTCCTTCCCGGCCACAGCGCCTGCGCGGGCTGCGGGCCCGCGATCAGCATCCGCCACGTGCTCGACGGCCTCACCGCCGCGAAACCGGAGTCGAAGATCGTCCTCGTGATCCCGTCCTCGTGCTGGACGATCATCGCCGGCGTGTTCCCCGTGAACGCGTTCGGCGTCTCCGTGCAGCTGACGCCGTTCGCCTCCGCGGCAGCGGAGGCGTCGGGGATCAAGGCGGCACTGCGGCTGCTCGGTCGCGAAGACACGACCGTCGTCGTCTGGGGCGGAGACGGCTCGACCGCCGACATCGGGTTCTCCGGCGTGTCGGCGGCCGCGGAGAGGAACGAGGACATCGTCTACGTCCTCAACGACAACGAGGCGTACATGAACACCGGCAACCAGAAGTCCGGCGCGACCCCGGAGGGCGCGTGGACGACGACGACGCCGGCCGGCTCGCCGAGGGCCGGGAAGAAGAAGGACATCGCGCGGATCATGGCGGCGCACGGGATTCCGTACGTCGCGTCGCTCGCGCTCGGATCGGTGCCGATGCTGCGCGACTTCAGGGCGAAGGTCACGAAGGCCGCCGAGGCGCGCGGCTTCCGCTTCCTGCACATCTTGAGCGGCTGCCCTCCCGGCTGGAGGTATCCGACGTCCCAGTCCACGGAGGTGGCCCGGCTCGCGGTCGAGTCCCGGTACTTCCCGCTCTTCGAGTGCGACGACGGCAAATGGAGGATCACGTTCCAGCCGAAGGAGACGCTCCCGGTCCGCGCGTTCCTCGAGACCCAGGGACGCTTCAGCCACCTTTCGCCGGCCGAGATCGACTCGATCCAGGCTCACGTCGACGAGCGCTGGAACCTGCTCGCCGGCCTGGCCGACGAGTCTTGAAAGACCCCGTAGACTCGCCGGTACCCGCGACAGGAGTAACCCATGTCTACGACGGCAGGCATCGACGCTGCGGAGCTCGATCAGCTGCGCGCCGCGTTCTCGGGCGCGCTGCTCGAGCCGGGAGAGGGCACATACGAGGAGTCGCGCCGCGTCCACAACGGGCTCGTCGACCGGCGCCCGGCGCTGATCGCGCGCTGCCAGAACACCGTGGACATCGTCGACGCGCTGCGGTTCGCGCGGCAGGCGGGGCTCGAGGTCTGCGTCCGCGGCGGCGGGCACAACGTGGCGGGGCGTGCGGTGGTGGACGGCGCGCTGATGATCGACCTCGCACCGATGAAAGGCATCCACGTGGATGCGGGCGCGGAGAGAGTTCGAGCGCAGGGCGGGGTGCTGTGGCGCGAGCTGAACCGCGAGACAGCGGCCCATGGGCTGGCGGTGACCGGCGGCGCGATCTCGACCACCGGGATCGCCGGTCTCACGCTCGGCGGCGGGCTCGGCTGGTTGATGGCGAAGTACGGGCTCGCCGCGGACAACGTGACCGCGGTCGAGCTCGTCACGGCCGACGGCCGCATCCTCGACGTCACGGAGGCCTCCGACCCCGATCTCTTCTGGGCGCTCCGCGGCGGAGGCGGCAACTTCGGCATCGCCGCCTCGATCGAGTACAAGCTCCATCCCCTGCAGATGGTCACCGGCGGGTTGATCGCGCATCCGATCGACGCCGCCGGGGAGCTGCTGCGCTTCTACCGCGACGCCGCACCGTCGGCGTCCGACGACCTCACGGTGTTCGGCGCGCTCGTCCACGCACCCGACGGCTCCGGGATGAAGCTCGCGGCGATGGTCGTCTGCCACACCGGTGCGCCGGACGAGGCGGAGCGCGAGATCGCGCAGTACAAGGAGTGGGGCTCGCCGCTCGTGGTCGAGGTGGGCCCGATGCCGTACCCGGTGATGAACACGCTGCTGGACGCGGGCTACCCGACCGGGTCGCTCAACTACTGGATGTCGAGCTTCACGACCGGGATGCCCGACGGGCTCGTCGACGTCGCAGTCGAGCGCTTCGCGTCGGTGCCGTCGCCGATGAGCGCGATCCTGTTCGAGCAGTTCCACGGCGCCGTCTGCCGCGTCGGCGTCACCGACACCGCGGTGCCGCACCGCGACGAAGGATGGAACCTGCTGCTCCCCTCGGTCTGGATGGACCCTGCCGAGACCGACGCCAACGTCGCGTGGACGCGAGAGACCCATGCCGCCTTCGCGCCTCACTTGAGCAAACGGCGCTGGCTGAACTACCTCGGCGACGACCAGGGCGCGGACGCTGTCCGCGACGCGTACGGCCCGAACTACGACCGGCTCGTCGAGCTGAAGCGGCGGTACGACCCCGACAACGTCTTCCGCCACAACCACAACATCCAGCCCTAGGAGGCCGGTTCGCGACCTCGCCGGTAGCGGTGGGCTCGTTGCGCCCCGCGAGCGTTAAGCAATGATGGACAGGTGGACCAGGCCGCACCCACCGGCAGCCGGACGACGCCCGAGCAGTTGACGGCCGCTGCGGCGGCGAGCTTCGACGCCTGCGCCGACGAGCGGCTGCGCACGCTCGTCCAGGCTCTCGTGCGGCATCTACACGGCTTCGCGGCCGAGGTCGGCCTCACGCAGGAGGAATGGGCGCACGCGATCCGCATCCTCACCGAGACCGGGCACATCACGGACGAGCACCGTCAGGAGTTCATCCTCTGGTCGGACTCGCTCGGCCTCTCGATGCTCGTCGACGCGCTCGCGCACCCCGCTCCGGCCGGGGCGACCGAGTCGACCGTGCTCGGCCCCTTCTACGTCCCGGGCGCCCCCCTGCGCGAGTACGGCGCCAACCTCGCCGCGGAGCCCGCGGGCGACCCGGCTTGGGTTCACGGCCGCGTCCTCGACCTCGCGGGCAAGCCGATTCCGGACGCCGAGCTCGATGTCTGGCAGAACGGCGACGACCGGCTGTACGCCGTCCAGCGCGCGGAGGCGGCGGAGGATCACCTCCGCGGCCGCTTCCGGACGGGGCCGGACGGGAGGTACGCGTTCCTCGCGGTCCGGCCCGTCCCGTACACGATCCCGGACGACGGCCCCGTCGGGCGAATGCTCGATGCCACCGGCCGGCACCCGTGGCGGCCCGCCCACATCCACATGATCGTGCGGGCACCCGGCTACCGGACGGTCGCCACGCACATCTTCGACGGGGACAGCGAGTACCTGGACTCGGACGCTGTGTTCGCGGTCAAGCGGTCGCTCGTCCGCCGGTTCGTCCGGCGGCCGGCCGACGATCCCGAACGTCCCGCCGGCGTCGAAGGCGAGTGGTACGCGGTCGAGAGCGACTTCGTGCTTGCGGAAGACGACACCGACCTGCGTAAAGTCTCCTGAACAAGCCTCTGCCAATTTGCTTAACGTCTCGACCTTCCGGAGGTAGACCCGATGGCGCAGCTTGCAGGTGAAGGACAGAAGCACGGCGGATCGTCGAGCCGCCCGATGAACGGCGCGGAATACCTCGAGAGCCTCCGCGACGGCCGCGAGGTCTGGATCTACGGCGAGAAGGTCCCGGACGTCACGACGCATCCCGCGTTCCGAAACGGTGCGCGCAGCGTCGCGCGCCTCTATGACGCGTTGCACGACCCGGCGTACAAGGACGTGCTGACGATGGAGACCGACACCGGCAGCGGCGGCTACACGCATCCGTTCTTCCGCGCGCCGATGTCGGCCGAGGACCTGGTGCGCGGGCGCGACGCGATCGCGGAGTGGCAGCGCAAGACCTACGGCTGGATGGGGAGGAGCCCCGACTACAAGGCCGCGTTCCTCGCCACGTACGGGCCGAACGCCGACTACTACACACCGTTCGAGGAGAACGCGAGACGCTGGTACAAGGAATCGCAGGAGCGCGTGTACTTCATGAACCACACGCTCGTGAATCCTCCGGTCGACCGGAACAGGGACATCCACGAGGTGGACGACGTCTTCATCCACGCGGTCAAGGAGACCGACGAGGGCGTGATCGTGCGCGGCGCGAAGATGGTCGCGACCGGCTCCGCGATCTCGAACTACAACTTCGTCTCCTACCACGGGGCGCTGCCGATCAAGAAAGCGGAGTACGCACTCTCGTTCTTCGCGCCGATGAACCTGCCCGGTACGAAGCTGATCTGCCGGCCTTCGTACGAGTTCATGGCGGCGACGATCGGAAGCCCGTTCGACTATCCGCTCTCGAGCCGCTTCGACGAGAACGACGCGGTGCTCGTGTTCGAGGACGCACTGATCCCGTGGGAGAACTTCCTGATCTACGGGAACCTCGAGATCGCCAGCACGTACCACCTGACGGGCTTCATCTGGCGTGCGCTGCTCCAGGGCTGCACGCGCCTCGCCGTGAAGCTCGACTTCCTGGCGGGGCTCTTCATCAAGGCCGTCGAGGCGACGGGCACGATCGAGTTCCGCGGAATCCAGGCCTCGATCGGCGAGATCCTCGCCTGGCGGAACATGTTCTGGTCGCTCACGGACGCGATGTGCCACAAGCCCGTTCCGTCGGCGAACGGGTCGGTGCTCCCGAACATCGAGGCCGCCTCGGCGTATCGGATCCTCTCCAATCAGGCGTACCCGGTGATCAAGGGGATCATCGAGAACCAGACCGGCGGCGCCCTGATCGCCCATCCCTCGAGCTCGCTCGACTGGAAGAGCCCGGAGCTACGGCCGCTGCTCGACCAGTTCTACCGCGGCTCGGCCGGCTATCCGGCGGTGGACAAGATCAAGCTCGTCAAGCTGCTCTGGGATGCGATCGGGAGCGAGTTCGGCGGCCGCCACGAGCTGTACGAGCGCTCGTACTCGGGCAGTCACGAGCTGACGAAGCTCGAATGCTTCTGGATGGCGCAGGGCGACGGCACCGTCGACCGGATGAAGGGGTTCGCCGAGCAGTGCATGGCGGAGTACGACCTCGACGGGTGGACGGTCCCGGATCTGATCAACGCCGACGACGTGCGGATCATCGGCAAGGGGCGGCGTCCGTGAGCTGTCGCTACTGCTTGAGCCTGAGGTAGGCGGGCGCCGACCCGACGAGAGACGGCATGTCCCAGCTCACGGCGTCGTCGAGCGACTCAGAGTGCTGGTCGCGGAGGGACCCGAAGCCGCTGCGAAAGTAGACGAGAGGCCGGCGGCCCCGGAGCGCCCCGCATTCCCGCACGAGGCCGGTGAAGATCGAGTGGTCCCCGCCCGGAAAGCGCTCGTGCACGTCGCAGACGAAGTGGGCGATTGCATCCTCGAGCACGGGAAGCTCGCTGCCTTCGCGCAGGCGGATGCCCTCGAACTTGTTCGGCGCCGGTCGTGCGAAGCGAAGGGCCAGCTCCTGCTGGTCCTCCCCGAGGACGTTCACGACGAACCGGCGGCTCGACTCGATCGCCTCGTGCGTCGGCAGGCGATTGTTGATGCATACGAGCAGGAGAACGGGGTCGAGCGAGAGCGAGGCGACCGCGCTCGCCGTCATCCCGGCCGGGCGGCCGTCGTGCAGCGTCGTGACGACGGTCACACCGGTCGCGAAATGCCCGATCGCCTCGCGGAAGAGCGACTCGTCGAGCGCGGCTAGATCGTCTGCCATGGCATCTGTTCGGACGCTTGCGCGGGGGTGTTCAGTTTACAGAACACCATCGGCGGGCCCTGAGACCGGGGGCTCGACGTCGTGCCGTCCGACCGTGCACCAGATGCACGTCGCCGGCTTGTCGCCGGCGTTCCGGACGAGGTGCGGCACCGTCGAGTCGAACCGGATCGAGTCGCCGGCCTTGAGCCGGTGGACGTCGAAGCCGAGCGCCACCTCGAGCGTCCCGCTCAGCAGGACGCCGTACTCGTGTCCCGGGTGGCGGATGAAGCGTCCGTCGGGAGACGACGATCCGCCGACCTCGTACACCATGTGGACGAACTCGAGGTCGTCCTCGCCGGAGGGCGTGAGGCGCTCCCAGCGGACGCCCGACTCGAGCTCGATCGTCGCCCTGTCCTCGAGCCGCTGGACGAGCCCGCTGCCGTCCACCGGTGGGAGCCCGGGCTGTACGGCGGCCGCCCGCGCCGCGGGCGGGTTGGGCACCTGCGCCGGTCCGATCGGGCTGAACAGGGCGTCGACCGTCAGTCCGAGCTCGTCGATGACCGCGTACAGCGTGCTGACGGACGGCCTCGACTTGCCGGTCTCGATCTGGGAGACCGCGCTGGGCGAGATCCCGAGGCGCCGCGCGAGCTCGCGCAGGCTGAGATTGGACTCCTCGCGATAGGCCCGAATCCGCTGCCCGACGTCCTCGCGGACGTCGAGCCCGATCGGCCAGCGACGGGAGGTCACCGCAACCCGGCGGCCCGGCGAAGCCGGCGCGGCCGCGGGACCCATCGGGCTGAACAGGTCGTCCGCGGACAGGCCGAGCTCGTGGATGACCGCGTACAGCGTGTTGGCCGACGGCTTCGACTTGCCGGTCTCGATCTGGGAGACAGCGCTGGGCGAGATCCCGAGGCGCCGCGCGAGCTCGCGCAGGCTGAGGTTGGACTCCTCGCGGTGGCTCCGGATGCGCTTCCCGACGTCCTCCCTGACGTCGAGCCCGTACAGCTGTCCGCGCGGCCGCGGCTGCTTCCTCAGAGTCGACGTCACCGTGGCGATTGTAGCGAGCGGTAAGCGACTGTAGCGAGCGTAAGCGTTCAGAAGCACTTGACACCATCGGCCGTAATCGGGTTAAGTCGGGTGCTCGTGGGCATGTTCATGCGTTCACTGTTAACTCGCGGACGGCAAGGAGGAGAAGATGGCGTCTCCCGACCCGTATGACGGCGGTCTCGACTCGCTCTTCACGG
>Ga0265334_10001432_pt1 | contig 11464 bp, 9 predicted proteins | sample 42023metaG_FD_192442 | JGI IMG/M metagenome (GOLD analysis project Ga0265334, IMG submission 192442) | Rhizosphere microbial communities from Carex aquatilis grown in University of Washington, Seatle, WA, United States - 4-20-23 metaG | ecosystem: Host-associated > Plants > Roots > Rhizosphere >...
ATATAGTTATAGACTATCTATTAATGGGGTGGTATTGGCCCCAATTCCATGTTCGAGGAGGACCCCATGAGTTGTGACTTCGCGGTTTGGTATCCACATCATCGTTTATCCCATCAAGAGGCGGGGAAGCTTTACGTCCGACTCTGCGAAGGCAACCAGGAGGGTGTCCAATCTCATCATAACCTGGAGTCCTTCTATGAAGAATTGACGTCGAAACACCCAGAGATCGATTCAATTCCGGATGACAAGGTGGACGACCTGGACCATTGTCCTTGGAGTTGCGCGCATGATCGATCCCCTGGTCACATCATCATGTGTTGCGTCTGGCCGAAGGCCGCCTATGTCGAAGGGTTGGTGAGGGAACTGGCGAAGAAACATGGTCTAGCCGTTTATGATCCCCAATCCGAAAAGATCCATTACCCGGATGATGCCGTCATCGTAAAAGGCGGATCTAGGCGGCGGGCTAGGACCTTCGCCCTCTTGGCTTTGACGGGGATCGGCGGCTTGGCCTATGCGTTCGGCCAAGACATGGTGGGGGTTGGGTCGACCCCGCTTCAAATCCTGGGGGGCGTCCTGATCGGGGTTGCCATATTGGGGGGGGTGGGGCTCAACATCTGGCGTGGCGGGCCGCTCGATAAAAGGAACGATCCAAAATAAAACTAACTTTCCGAGTGTTTTAAGACTTTCACATAAGCCTCATCTGCGTTAATCGGTGTTCATCCATGGCGAAAGAGGCTGTTTTGGAAACTCACCAACTCAAATACTTCCTGGCGGTGGCCCAGACAGGCCGGTTCACCCAGGCGGCCATCGCCTGCAACGTTTCCCAGCCCTCCCTTTCCATCCAGATCGCCAAGCTGGAGGGTGAACTTGGCGGCGCCTTGTTCGACCGCACCAAAAAGGGCGCCCGCCTAACCGCGCGGGGCGAGGCCTTTCTCCCCAGGGCCAGGGCCATCCTCGACCAGATGGAGGCCGCCCGCCACGACGCCGAGGCCCTCTCGGGGCTTTCCGCGGGCCGCGTGACCCTGGGTTGCCTCCCCACGACGGGCGCGCACCTGCTTCCCAAGGTCCTCTCGGCCTTCGGCAAGGCCTACCCGAAGATCCAGGTACAGTTGCGGGAGGAATCGTCCCCCGGCCTGGCCCGCTGCCTGGAGCAGGGCGAAGTGGAATTGGCCATCCTGGATGAGGCGGGGGTGACCCCGGCTTTGGACCAGAAGACGCTCTTCACCGAGGACCTGCTGGTGGCCCTGCCGCCCAAGCATCCGTTGGTGGGGAAAAAGAAGGTGAACCTGAAGGATTTGGCCGAGGAGCCCTTCATCCTCATGAAGACCGGCCATGGTTTCCGTCAGATCGTGTTGGACCTGTTCCGCAAGGCGGGGTTGGAGCCGAAAGTGGTGTTTGAGAGCGGGGAAATCGAGACGATGCAGGCGTTGGTGGGTGCGGGGCTGGGGATCAGCCTAGTGCCCCGCATGGTGCGCAAGGCCACGGGGTTGGCCTACCTGGAATTGGCGGCGCCGAAGCCCACGCGGACGCTGTCCCTCGCCTGGCGCAAGGGCGCGACGTTGTCCCCCGCGGCGGAAGCCATGAGGAAAGTTGTGACGGAGGTTATTTGAGGTCGGGGGAACGGTCGGTCGTCATCTGGAACTGGGCCATCAGGTCCTTCGTGGCCTGGGGCGTCTTGGCGGCGTCCAGGGCGATGGTGGAGCCGAACCAGGCGTGGTCGTCGATCTCGATGACATGGTGGCCGTTGTCCGGGTGGTTGAAGGCCTCCACCAGGTCCTTCATGGACCCGATCTTCCGCCCGTTCACCTTCGTGACGATCGCGTCGGTCAACCGGCTGTAGCCGATGTTCACGTCGTGGGGCAGGATGTGGCTGAGCAAAACGACCTCCTTGCGGTCCGCCGCCTGGAAGCCGTGGAAGAACAGGTCCTTGAGCCCCGGCTTGAACCCCTGCCAGTTGCCCATCTGCATATAGTTGCCGGTCAGGGGCACGAACACCAGGCCCCCCGCCATGAACCAGGTCGGGTTGCGGTTGTCCTCGCGATAAACCACGAGCTTCGGGAGGGGCTTGAGGGGCATCTCGACCTTGAGGGCCTGGCCGGCCCGGACGACCTCCAGCTTCACCTTCTCGCCAACGAGGTAGAAGGTGATTTGGTATTCCCAGTTGACCCGATCATGGTTGGGAAGGTTGATGTAGCCCTCATTATCGATGTCGTGGCCGTCGATGGCCGTGATGACGTCCCCTTCCTTCAAAAACCCGTCCCCGGAACCGTTCCACAGCACCTTGGTGACCACGACGCCGGTCTGGTCGGGGCCGGCCTTGTAATAGCCGTGAAGGGAGGGGTTCTCCAGCTCCTGGCTGGTCACGCCCGTGTCGGGGAACTCCACGTAGGGTTTGGTTTGGATGCCCCGGAAGAACCGCTCGATGACGTTGATGGGGATGAGGGAACCCTTCTTCTCGGACTTGTGCCAGGTCTCGAAGGGGATGCCGATGAGCTTGCCGTCCTTGAACACCGGGCAGCCGTAGATCTTGGGGTTGATGTCCTCGTTGGTGAGCAAGGTGGGCGCCACCCGGTTGGTCTCGGAGGACCACACCATGTCCATGCCCGAGAGGGTGTCGTCCTTGATGGAAAGTTCCTCGCCGCCGTGGATGGTGACCTTGTCGCCGGGGGAGGGAAGTTTGCCGTACTCGACAGGAATAGTGGTTTTCTTGAACTCCGGGTCGTCCACCGTCAGCAGGGCCAGGTTGAAGTCGTAGCCCGTGTAGGCCACCTTCGCGACGTACCGTTTGGCGTCGCCGAACTTCTGCAGTTCGATGTAGTTGGCCTTGTTGATCAGGTGGGAAGTGGTCAACACCATGCCCCCGGGCACCACGCAACCGCAGCCCTCGAGCTGGACCTGGGTGCCGGGCTTCCAAGGCTCTGAAAAGTCCACGTTCTGGATCGTCGAGTAGACCTTCACCACGCTCTTGCGCAGGTCGCGCTTGCCCCAATGGCAGGCCGGCAGGAACAGGGCGAAACCGAGGGCCAAGGCGGTCCAGCGGAAGCCGGCGCGGGTAAGGGATCGGGGCGTCATTTCAGGTCATCCGATCGGTCGCTGGGGATGCTGTTCTGGGCCAAAATGTCCTGGGTGGCCTTGGCCGAGGAGGCCGCGTCCAGCGCGATCCTCGTCCCGCCGCCCTCGCCGTCGTCGATCTCAATGACGTGGCGCCCGTCCTTCGGGTCCTGGAAGGCCGGGATCAGGTCCTTCATCCCGGTGATGACGTGTCCGTTCACCGTCTTGACCACCAGGTTCGCGTACTCGGCGCCGTAACCCTTGTTGATCTCGTGGGAAAGGATGTGGCTCATGACCACCACCTGCTTACGCTCGGCCGTGGGCAGGCCGTCGAAGTAGAGCGACATGAAGCTTTGGGCGGACTTCTTCAACTGCATGTAGTTCACGTTGAGCGGGGTGAAGATCAGCCCGTCGAAGATGAAGTAGGTGGGCTTGACGTCGTATTGCAGCAGGGGCACCAGCCGGACATCGTCCTTCAGGGTGACGGTGACCGTCATGGGCTTTCCGGCGCGGAGGATGCGGAACTTCATGGGATCGCCGCCCTCATGTAGGCAAAGGGGGTAGGGGAAGCTGAGGCGCTCGCCCGGTCGGAAGGGGATCGAGCCGTCGTTGGCGATGGGAAAACCGTCGATGGACATCATCACGTCGTTTTCTTGGATCTTTCCGTAGGCCGACGACCCGTAAGTCACCTTCGCCACCAGCACACCGGATTGGGTCTTTTTCATCCCGAAGGACGACCGCAAGGCGCCGTTCTCCAGGGTCTCGGTATAGAGCCCCAGGACGGGCACGGGTTTGTAGGGGCCCTTTTGGATCTCGGTGAGGAACCGTTTGACGAGCAATACCGGAACGAGGTAACCGGTGGCCTGCGCCGCCGAGGCGCTGTAACCCTGGAAGGCCACGCCCACGAACCTGCCCCGCTTGAACACCGGGCCCCCGCTGTTGCCGGGGTTGATGGCCGCGTCGGTCTGGAGGCCCAGGAGGTTGCAGAGCGAATGGCTGTAGGGGATGACCTCGACCCGGGACACGACGCCTTCGGTGGTCGAAAGCTCGTCGCCGCCCACGGGGTAGCCGTAGACCGTGATCTTGTCCTTCTGGGAAGGGAGCCCGCCGAAGGTGACGGGGAGGGTACCCCGGAAGAATCGCGGGTCGTCCACCTTCAGGATGGCCAGGTCGCAGTCATGGGCCACGGCCACCCGCTTGGCGGTGTACTTCTGGGGGTCGCCGTCCTTGGTGACCTGGATGAAGATCTGGTTGGACACCACGTGGGCGTTGGTGAGGATGCGGTGGCCCGGCAGGATACAGCCGCTTCCGCTGACCTCCTCCTGGGCGTCCATGCGCCAGGGGTCGGCGTAATTCGGGTCCTGCAGGGTGGTGAAGATCTTCACCAGGGACTTGCGGAGGGGGTCGGAGCCCGCCGCGGAGGCGCGGAGCGGGGGGAAAAGGATCGCGACGAGCGCGAGGACCAGGGCGGCGCGGGCCGCGGGTCGGGGGAAATTGGAGTGGGTATTCGACCGCATGCGACCGCCGCCTTTTGGGATCAACCGAAAACTCGAGCGCTTTGGGACGGCGCATATTATAGGTGACGAATGCGTTTTTTTTGCGTCCCCAAACCATGAAAAAAGGGGGGGAAGCGGGGCCAGGTACACCGACAGCCGGTCAGGTCACTTCTTCGACAGGAGCCGCAGGAGGTGGAGGAAAAGGTTGATGATGTCCAGGTAGATGCTGATGGCGAGGCCCAGGGCCTGGTTCCAATTGTCGTACAGTTCGACGTCCTTTAGGCGGTTGATGCGGTTGAAGTCGAATAACAGGTATCCGGTGAACAACAGGACGCCGAACCCGGACATGATCCGTTGGGTCGCGCTCTTGATGGAGACGAACAGGTTGACGGTCAGAAAGGCCAAAAGGATCCACAGGCCCCACATCAGGTACTTGCCCAGGGGAGCGAAGTTGACGTTTGAGTAGAGGCCGAGGGTCCCCGCGAAGAGGGTGATGAGGGCGGTCAACCAAGCGACCTTGAGGGCCAGGTTCTCATCGACGGAAATGAGAACCACCCCCAGGGTGATGCCGTCCGAGAGGGTGAAAAGCCCCATCCAGGCCATGTTGGCCGGGAACTCGGACCGGAAGGCCATCAGCCCAATGAAGCAGAGGATATTGACGATCATGGCGGGCCAAAAGACCCACATCAGGTGTTGGGAATCGACGACGAGGTCGTCCTGTCCCTGCTCGTTCTTGACGGCCGTCACGAACTTACGCTTGTTGCGGAAGGCGTAACGGTAATAGCTGACGACGGCCTGGGCGCCCAGGTAGCAAAGGGTCAGGGAGATCGAAAGGATCAGGAAAGTCTTCGACATCAAGCTGGGGAACATAGGGTCCTCCAGGGGCGGATTCGACTTTTCAGAAGTTTGGCCATTGACCCGGCGGGTTCAAGGACAATCATATATTGAAATCGTTTCGCGAAAAATGGCGGAGAGGGAGGGGATGGCCGATTCCCTCATGGAAATCAGCCGCATCAAGACGCTCGCCGGCTGGTGGCCGCCTCGCAGATGTCGAACCTGGGGTTCGAATCCGACTATATTCTCTATTTTCTATTCTCGATTGTTCTCGCCATATTTCACGGAGTGAAATATGGCGGAGAGGGAGGGATTCGAACCCCCGTTACGCTTGCGCGTAAAGCTGATTTCGAGTCAGCCGCATTCGACCACTCTGCCACCTCTCCGGGCCGAACTACTTATTCAATTGTCCAGACACAAACCAACGAATGAGGCGGATCGGTCGGAGATGGCCGATTTCATCTTGAAATCGGCGCAGTCCAGTCACGCGCCGGGGCTTGTGGCCCCTTTCGCGGACTGCGCGAACCCCCGTTACGCTTGCGCGTAAAGCTGATTTCGAGTCAGCCGCATTCGACCACTCTGCCACCTCTCCGGGCCGAACTACTTATTCAATTGTACCGACAAGCTAGCCTCGACATGAATTGAGAAAATGGCGGAGAGGGAGGGATTCGAACCCACGAGACCCTTTTGGGGCCTACCCGCTTTCCAGGCGAGCTCCTTAAGCCACTCGGACACCTCTCCGACAACCAACCGCAGCCACCCGGGGTGGAAAGACCCGGGGGAACGACGAGTCCAATGGCGGATCGGTCGGAGATGGCCGATTTCAACCTGAAATCGGCGCAGTCCAGGCCCGCTCCGGGGCTTGGGGCCCCTTTCGCGGACTGCGCGAACTCCCGTTACGCTTGCGCGTAAAGCCGACTTCGAGTCAGCCGCTATCAACCACACGGCCGTTTTCCGCCGCGCGGAAAAAGACACCGCCCTTTGAGACGCTTCGTGATCCTCAGGGCCTTCGGCAGAAACAAAGAAGCCCGCTTTTGGGCGGGCTTCGCGACCGGCCTATCCATCGTCAAAAACGCAGGGTAGAAGTTGGTGGAGATGAGCGGGATCGAACCGCTGACCTTCTCATTGCGAACGAGACGCTCTCCCAACTGAGCTACATCCCCATTAGTACCCTCCGGAACGATCCCCCGGCCCCCAACCGACCTAGGTTTGGGTTCGGGTCGAGCCGGTCAATGACGATTTTACCCCTTCCGGTTCTTCTTCCGCAATTCCCTGAAAAAGCCGCTCAGGATGGCCGCGCATTCTTCCTTTAATATACCGCCGGTTTTGGCCACCCGGTGGTTCAGATTCGCGTTGTCCAACACCCGGGCCGTGGATTCCACGGCCCCCGCCTTGGGGTCCGTCGTACCGTAAACCAGGTTGCGGATCCTCGACAACACGATGGCGCCCCCGCACATGGTGCAGGGCTCCAGGGTCACGTACAGGTCGGCGTCGGTCAGCCGCCAGCTCTTCAGCCTCTTCGAGGCGGCCCTCAGGGCCACCTGCTCGGCGTGTTCCAGGGCGCTTTGGCGGGTCTCGGTGCGGTTATGGCCCCGGCCGACGATCCTGCCGTCCTTCACCACCACGGCCCCGACAGGCACCTCGCCCTTCGCCCGGGCCTTCTCGGCTTCCCGCAGCGCGGCGCGCATGAACGTTTCGTGGCTCAGGTCCGTCAAAGGTCACCCGCCTCAAACAATGGAGAATGGAAAACCGACCGCGATTGTCCAGTCTGTTTTCGATTTTCGATTGATCGATGGCCTATTGTTTAGGGCTTCGCCCTAAACAATATGGTGCGCCCGGAAGGATTCGAACCTTCAACCCTCTGATCCGTAGTCTGGCGGCTCGTCTTCCCCGGGTTCACCTGAAAACTTCCAAAACCCTTTCACACAAAGGGTTTTACAACCCTACCTGGCTTCCAGGGCCGCATGATTTTCCACGGCTGTCATATCCGTGTCAATCAAACTCTCGACCTGTTTTAGGGCCTTTTGGCGGTCATCCCGGTCCACCCGGTCGTAACGCCTGAACATCGCGGCTGATTTATGCCCGCTAATGCTCATGATCACGTTGTCGGGAACACCGGCTTTCCGCATGTTCGTAATGGCACAGTGCCGAAGATCGTGGAACCTAAAATTGGCGATCCCAGCCCTGCGACAGGCCGCCCTAAAGCCGACCTTTGTGGACAATATGCCCTTACCCTTGAAGGTGAAGACGTGGGGGCTTCCCAGGGTGTGGGGTACTCCCTGGAGCAGTTGAACCAGCGCCCCGCTCAAGGGTATCTCCCGCTTTTCCTGGGTCTTGGTGTCTTCCGCCTCCAGGATGATGACCCTGTTCTTGAAATCCACCTGTTCCCACTTCAGCCCAAGGATCTCGCCGGACCTCATGCCGGTCGAGTAGGCCAACCGCACGACATCCTTAAGGTGCGGTGATGAGTTCCTGACAAGCTCCTGGAACTCCACAAATGTCAGCGTCCGGTCCCGGGACTGCTCCTTGAACCGCCGAACCCCCTGGATAGGGTCCCGGTCGATCTGCCGGTTCAGGACTGCCCGCCGGAAAATCGTCTTCAGGCAGGCCGCATCCCGGTTGAGGGTGGAACCCTTCAGCTTCCCTTCCCACCCCTTGGCTTCCTGGCTCCTTTGCGTCAGGTAGCCGTCCACAAGGTCCGGCGTGAAGCTTTCCAGCGGCCTTTTGCCGAAGAAGGCCTTCAGTCGCGCGATGATCTGCGCGTCATTCCTGTAGCTTCTCTTCCGGGCCTTGGAATAGGCCAGGAAGGAATCCGCTGCCTCCAGGAACGTGACTTTGGGCTTTTCCGAGCCAAAGAACCGCTGCTCCACGATGTCCTGCATGTGCTGGGCCAAGACTTTCTTAGCCTGCACCATCGGCACCATCCCGATGCGGACCCTCTTTCGCTTCTTGACGCCATCCTCCTGGATGAAGTAATCCAGGAAATAGCCCCCCACATCCTTTCGAAGATGATGGGGTAATCCAAAGACATTAGGGCGACTCATGCGCTCCTCCTAATGTCCCCAGCGCCGTCTATCTTACCAGCGGCCTTGGGGGTTTCCATAGGGCTTGTCCCGGTGGGTTTCTGGAAGACCCCCAGGAAGACCGAGAGCCATACCCGGGGGTGTTTGCCCACCTTCACGGAAGGGAGGGTCCCGGTCTGCCTCCAATACCGGATGGTGTTGAGGGATACCCCCGCCAACTTGGCCGCCTCGGTCTCGGTCAGCAGGCGGTCCCGGCCCTCTTTCCTGCGGTCACTGTTCCGGCGATCCTGATCGGTCATACGGCACCTCCAGTCAAAAAATGGCCCCGGCAACGGGGCCTACCGACGGGGAAAGGTGTGGAAAACCCCACGTCCAAGACCTGCCCCCCAGGGCAGGTCGGGGGGTTTTCCACGCTGTTGTTTTTAGTCTTAGTCTTAAGTCTTAACTTCTCTCTCGCCCACGTCACACTTTGTTTCGCACTCCTAGAAGCCAGCCCCCTCTCCCAATACCAGCTATCTCGAAGAGATACTGGGGGAGAGGGGGCTGGCGTCGAAGGAAGTGCGAAACCCCACCAAACGTGGGCGATTCCATCCTTTTCGGCTTTAATCGGATTAAAGCCCCGGTTAAAGGTTGGAGGCCTCATGCCGTGGCTCCTTTGGGTTGTTCCATCGCCGGCACGTTGGCCAAAGGGAGCTTCAGGATGGGGTCCTTCACGAAGGGGAGATAGTCCTGCTCCAGGGTCACCCAGGGCACCCGGGTGAACGGCACCGCGTCCACCATCTCAAAGAAGGAGAACGCCCACCGCCTCCGGCTCCGGAGGTCACCCCTCACCAAGCTGTCCAAGCCGTTGAGCATCCGAAGGGCATGGGGCTTGTCCCGGCTGACCACAAGCTTGAAGGCCTCCGGGAAGTCCCGGTTCAGGTTCAGGACCATGGCCACCATCTTGTCCCGGTTGTAGGGGGTGTTCTCGTACTCCAGGGCAAAGGCAAGGTCTTGCCCACCTAAGGTCCCCTCGAAGTAACCGTCAGGGGTGCGGTGGTAGACCCTCCGAAGCTTGGCCCCTGCCAGGTCCCAACCCCTGCCCTCCTCCAAGGCCCTCTTCCAGTCCAACCGGAGCCCGCACCTCATCTCGTAGTCGGAAAGCCAGGTGAGGCCCTCTAGGCCCCCTTCCCGCTCGATCTGGATACGCAAGGCAAGCACCTGCTTGTCGTGGTGCCTTTCGAGGGGGTTGATATGGGGTGCCCTGAACTCGGGGGAGGTGAGGATACGGGCCAGTCCGGATAGGGCCTTCAGGACTGGGCTGGGGAGGTAGTAATAGGTGTCGTCGTTCTGGAACTTCCGGACCTTCATAACCAACCCCCGGGCCTCCAGGGCCCGGAGGTGGACACAGGCGGTGACATAGGATTGGTGGGGGTGGAACTTCCGGTGGAAGAGCTTGGTGGTGATGAACTTGTTGGAATGGATATAGGCCAGGGTCTCAATGTCCCTGGGTTCCAGGGCCAGGTTGTTGGGGTGGCCTTCAGCGACCACCCCCCCACCCTGCCCTGTAGCGCGCCCGAAGGGCCCGGCTACAGGGTCAGGCCGCATCCTTGCCCCCCATCAGGTTGTTATTATCCTTGCCTCGTTTTGGGTTCAATTCGTCATGGTTCTTCATTATTTCGGCCAAGGTCGGTTCCTTCTTCTTGTCCCAAATGGAAGTAGCCCTATATCCCAAGACATAAGACCAATTGAACCCCCTTGGGGCTGTGGTCGCGGGTTTAAGGGCCGTCTGGAAGACATAGGGCTTGTTCTTACTTACGATCTTCACGATGGCCTCACCCGTCCTCAGTTCCTTGATCTGGTTGGGGTGGAACCTGAACTTCTCCACCTTGGGCTTGGAATACCCCGCAAGCGCCCCGGTGGAATCGTAGGACTCGACCTGGTAGTTCTTGTCCTCTTCGGTCCCGAACTGCCGGGCGAAGTGCTCCGCCGTCTCCGGGTCGTCCACCCCCAGGAGGATCTTGTTCCGGGCCGTGTTCATGACCTGCTCCTGGAACTCCTGGGACACCCCCCGGAGGTCCCCCAGGGACTGGTGGGCCAGGAACAGGTTCACCTCGGCTTCCCGGCACTTGTTGATGAAGTCGATGAACCGGGGATAGGCCAGGTTGTAGAACTCGTCCAGGAAGACCCTAAAGGGCCTCTTGGGCTTGTTCCGTTGCCGGTCGGCGGTCTGTTCGGCCAAGTCCATCATGGCCAGGATCGCCAGGGGCTTCGCGTCCTCCGGGTACCTTGCCGCATCGGGTGAAAACAGGAAGACGCGGTTCTCTTCAAGAACCCTTTTCATGGTTATATCCGGCTTCCGGGTATTCAGCAGGGGGGCCCAAATGCAGTTACAGAACCGTTGGAGCTTGTTGATGAGGCCTGAAAGTTCCTGCTGGCGCTGTTTGCCGGACTTTTCCAGCCACTGGTTACGGAAGTACTGGGATTGGGGTAGGTCGGGGTACATGGCGCAGAACCACTGGATGGTCCTGAATGTTTCGGCCTCCTCGGTGGCATGGAGCAGGTCCGCAAAGGTTATTGTTTCGATCCTCTGCATCAGGAGGGAAATGAGGTTGTGGAGGAAGGCTTTCGCCAAATCGACGTAGTAGGGTTCCGAGTTTTTGGTGTCGTAGTAAAGGGCGGTAAAGACCCGGTTGGCGATGGCATCCGGGTTGGAACCGAACAGGGGGTTGTAGGTGTGGGAAGTTTTGGGGTCGCCAATGTCGAAAAGGAATAAGTCGTTTCCCCGCGATTTGGCGTTCTTGATATAGAAGGCCACATCCTGGGCCATATTGCCCTTCACGTCATAGATGAAGCACCCCAAGCCCTGGTGGATGGTCTGTTCAATGAGAGGCTTGATGACGTAGTGGGTTTTGCCTGTGCCGGTTCCACCGATGATCTGGACGTTCATATGGAGGGATTCGGTGGGGAAGCCCAACTTACCCTTGGGGTCCACAGTCAGCGGATAGTAACCTGACTCCATTATTTCCCGAACTTCACGCTTCCAATACAAACCCCATAATGCAAACAAGGTCCAAAAGA
>Ga0265334_10001434_pt1 | contig 11453 bp, 22 predicted proteins | sample 42023metaG_FD_192442 | JGI IMG/M metagenome (GOLD analysis project Ga0265334, IMG submission 192442) | Rhizosphere microbial communities from Carex aquatilis grown in University of Washington, Seatle, WA, United States - 4-20-23 metaG | ecosystem: Host-associated > Plants > Roots > Rhizosphere...
TGGAAGACGGACTTTCATTGTGATATGAATAATATTAATACTGAAATTTCAAGTTTTCATTTGAAGCTAGATAGAATTATCGATAAGATATTCAAAGTTTAGGTGTTATCAAGCTCCTCAACTTCTCCTCGTTTTGTATGACGATTACTCGGCGCAGGTTTAAACTCGTTGATTGCGCCGGGCTTTTTATAGATGGAACTTTTCGCATGGTGTCTCGTTGTTGTAAATTCGATATTCAGTTACTACTTGAGTACTACATTTGTCTAAATTGCAATTTTCCTACCGATCCGATATGCTCTAATAAAGCTAAGGAGAGTTATGCATGTCAAAATTCGATCAGTCAGTCGAATATATATTGCAAAGAGAATCTGGATTAGTTGAAAATCCTCTTGATCCAGGAGGGATAACAAATTTCGGTATATCAATTCGTTTCCTCAAATCACTTAGCATTGATCAGCTTAAAAAATATGGCCTTTATTTTGGCGAGACAATTAACAACGATGATATCAAACATTTAACACTTGATAGTGCTAAGTCATTGTATAAAGGGGAATTTTGGGATCACGCGCCTTTTGCATTAATTAACGATCAGTCCTTGTGTAATTATATATTTGATACATCAATCAATATGGGAATTTCCCCCGCCATTAAAGCACTTCAACGTGCGATTTGGGCTTACAATAAAAACAGAAATTGCTTGAAAGAAGATGGGATACTGTCGCAAGAAACGATCAATTTAGTAAATAGATCTAATGCTATGTCTCTTCTTTCTATTATGAGAAGTGAGAGGGCAGGAGATTATAGGGTTATTGTCGCACATTATCCTGAGCAAAAAGAATTTATTAATGGCTGGCTGAATAGGGCTTATGAATGAGTCTATTATCTGATGTAGTAGGTGAATCCATAGCTAAACCCATTGAGGCGGTTGGAAATGTTGCATCAAAATTTATCGTTACTGAAAAAGACAAGATGTCTTATGACCAGGCAATGTCTGATATGCAGGCTAAAATTGATACAATTGAGGCGCAGAATAATTCTTTTCTTGGGAGCTGGAGAGGAGGCCTTGGGTGGGTATGTGTTATTTGTATCGGGGTGTATTATATACCTCAGTTTATCCTTGCTGACTATCTTTGGTTCTGGGATTGCATTGCTAAACAAAATATTATTGCTTATCCTATTGATCCTGACTCAATATTTCATCTGGTTTGTCTTCTTTTGGGTTTCGGTGCTTATAGATCGTTTGAGAAAGTGATGAAGGTTAAATAATTGTTTCACGTAGAACAATTCATTTGAGTAAATACTGGCTTATTCCGAAAATTCCGAGAATCAGCGCCTGTATGCCACCGATAATACCAACTATACGCCACAGATTATCGTGTAGCAGTTTAATCATTGACAACTCAAGGCTATGCAAATCGTCTTGAATGTCCCGGCGTATTAGGAGAAGATCATAGTGTGTAATTAATGTATCATCATGCTTTAGTTTAAGATTTTCGTGGATTGCTTTCAAAAGTTTGTACCTATTCCGTTAAGTTTAAGTACAAACTATACACTTCGTTTTTTAATTAAACCAGTGATCTCGTGATAAATAATACATAATTCTTTCTTCTTCAGTCATTTTTTTTATTTTTTCATATCGTATTTTTTCAAATATTATGCAAGTCAAAAATATTAAAAAAATTGTTGAACTTAGTAGTAGTGGAATAATGATTAAAGTACTTATATTATTTTTCCTCTTTATACCTACCTTTTATAGCAAGGTATTCTTTGTTAATGAGATAACGTACCGTCCCTGTCATGCTTCTCATGTGATATTTTGCTATTTCAATTAGCATTTCTTTTTCTTCTTCTGTTATGTAGTAGCTTGTTGTTGGCATTATTATATTTCCTTTTCTTTTAATGCGTATAATATTGGTAATATTAATTTAAGAGAATCGTGATCAATTCCTGAATTAAGTACTTCATATATTGCGTCAGTAATTGCAAGTTGATAAATATAACTTTTAGCTTCTCTTATATAATTTTCTATTCTTTCTTCTTCTTTTTTATTTATCATTTTAATACCCCGCGTTTAATGTTTTTTGAACTATAATAAAATCATCATGTTCTTCTTTTAATTCTTTTACTTTGACTTTTGCTTCTTTTAGATTGTCGTAAACAGCCCTTACACATTGATTCATGTCTAGCTCTTGTACGTCTATTACTAAGTATAGTTTCATTTTATTTTCCTTTGTTAATGTGTTTTAAAAATATGAGTTTTACCGTTACAATCAAATGAAATGTAATCACCTCCTAAAAACATATCTCGTGAAAACTTCTCATAATCAATATAATATTGTAAACTTTCTGGTATTAAATATAGATTGCACTCATCAAATAATTGAGTCGAAAAATCTAATTCATCATCAAACTCTCCTCGATAATAATTCTCAAATGATTCTATTGTGTTATCTATATCATTGTAATAAGAATATACAGATTGAAAAATATCACCGTACTTTTTTGTTAGTGTTGCTATTTGTACAACTTTTTCTATATCTTCATATTCACTAATGTTTATATCAAATTCATGATCATGTATTGCCCATTCTTCAGCGTCTTTTATTGATGAAGATTTTAATATTTTCTGTATTTCATCGTGCACTTCATCAGCCGTTTTATCATGTAAGTCTTTAATCCATTCGCCATGCAATATTCCATTGTTGTAAGATGCAAGACAAGCTACGTAAATTGACATATAATATTCTCTCTTTAGTGCGGATTACCGCGTTGTTTAAATACCCCTCACCAAAGGGGGTTTTTTTATAATTCTCTTACTGTAAAATTATCCCAGTCGCACATGTCTGATTGGTCGTCTACTTCCTCTGGGTTTTCTGCTGTTACTTAACATCGTATTTCATTTTATTTCCTCGCATTTGTTATTAATTATCAAAATAAAAAAATAGTGATTTAAGTTTTGATTCTTGTGTTGATGTTATTCTATGAAAATATTCCCTTTGTTTTTCTCCTAAAAAATCAATTAAATTTATTAAATCTTTTGCTGTAATTTTTTCTAAATATTCATTTGTTAAAAATTGTTCCAGTCTATGAAGATCGTGTTCTCTATCGACTCTTTTTGAATAACCTATTTGTATGCATGGAACCTTTGGCATTTCTATTGAAAATGAAATCATCTTATATCCTCGCAGTTATGGGAGTATTTTAACCTCCCGGTTGTTATTTATAGTTCGCTCTTTTTCTTGTTAAGATGAGCTGCTTTTTTGTCATATTCAACTCGTGTTATTTTTCCCCTCATATAACTTAAATAAAGAATATTAAGCTGTAATTCTATTTTTCTTTTTTTATTTTGATAAGTTGCAAATGTCATTTTTATATCTCTTTTGTTTGTTGCTTACTACTTAGTAAGTAAAACCATTATATACTAATAAAAAGTATAATCAATAGTTATTTTAGTATATTTATAAATATATTTGATTTGATTACATCATTGAACTATAATTAATCAATAGTTAATTATATGAAAAGGATTTCATATGAAGTGCAAAGGGAAAGACTGCAAAGCGCCGGCGAAAGAAAAGGGTTACTGTCCTCAACATGCACCTAAGAAGTGATATCTATGTCTAACGTAATGGGAAGACCTACACATTATACAAATGAATTAGCAGATAAAATATGTGATGCTATCGCTTCATCTACGAAAGGCACTAAGAAGATTTGTAACGAAAATTCTGAATTTCCAAACCAAGAAACAATGTTTAAATGGCTTGCAAAACACGATTACTTTAATCAGCAATACGTGCGTGCAAAACAAAAACAAGTAGAGCCTTTAGTCGATTCTATGCTCGATATTGTTGAAGAAGATGCAGACGTGCAACGCGCAAAACTCAAGGTTGACACCTACAAATGGCTAGCATGTAAGCTAGTTCCAAAGCTCTACGGACAGAAGAAAGATGAAGACAATCAATCAGAATCATTAATCGAGAAATTAATAGACAAGCTATAACGCTCGCTATATCATTATTGTACACGTAACTATCAAAAGGATTTGATATCATGGCTGTTAAATTCATATCAAGAGACTGGGGCGTTAATGTCTCAATCGTTCGACTCACTGTATCAGACTCACTAGGCGTTGCTTCAGCTTCAGGCTACATTGCTGCGCAAGCTGCTAATATCTCGGCTGCTAACAATGGGGCGTTCTCATGGTTGCCAGGTGATGAAGTATTGGTTCAGGCAAGCGATGGTAATGCATTCTATGAAATATCATCCGACTTTAGTTCGCTTGTTGCTTCAGGTTCCTTAAGTCCTGTTTTATCTGGAATAGTGGCACACGCAGGCGGTGGACAAGCTAACGCAGTACAATTAAATCCTGGTTATAATGTAATAGCTACAGTAGCCACAACTGGTGATAGCGTTGTATTGCCATCGGATTCTTTAGGACAAAATGTACTTGTATACAATGCAGGTGCTAACTCTGCAAACGTATTTCCATCATCAGGAGCTAACATTAATGCATTAAGTGCAAATACAGCTTTAGCAGTTGCAGCAGGTGCAAACACATCATTTTATGGTGTATCTGCTACGCATTGGGTATCTAAATAATTTATTTCAGGAGTATATATCATGGATGACGGACGAGAAGGCGCGGTTGAGAATGTTAAAGATCAACACTATGTTGCTATGCCAAAATCTTGGGAAGCGCGTAACAATATCGATATGAACAAGGGCATGGGCTACAACAACATGGCTGACATGGCAAACGTTGCTCACCCACCAACAAAAATGGAAGGCGCTAAACGTAACGTTCAATTATCCCCTGAACTGCCAGGCGAGAATGATTTTAACTACGACAAAAATAGATAATAAAAATTTTAACCATTGGCAAGGCGATTTACACGGTCGCCTTTGTATTATATTAAGGATGTGATATGAAAGACTCTCGAATAGACCTATACAATGAATTTCACAAACGTTACAACGAATTAACACAATTTATCGCTCAACTACCGATCAATCAAAACTTTCGTGGAGTTATAGCAGTTAACTTCGATACTGGCTTATTATGGACACGCGAAGCAATCAATGCTATTAACCTTGATACACCACCGGCTGAAGAAATAAATATAGCGAGCTAAATGATATCAGACGATAAGCTAGACACGTTGAGAGACTTCAAGAAATTCTCACCAAAGTTTCTCAACATCCGCAGTAAATCAGGGCAACCCAAGGCTTTCGCATTCAATCGCGCTCAAGAATATTTGCATGATAGATTACAGATACAGAAAGAAAAGACCGGTCGTGTTAGAGCGATTATTCTTAAAGGCCGTCAGCAAGGTTGCTCAACATATATACAAGCCCGTTTCTTTCATCAAGTCATCACATCAAAAGGCAAGAAAGCATTCATATTGACTCACGATAAAGAGGCAACTAAGAATCTATTCGGCATGGCGCAAAGGTTTTATGACAACATCGAATCAGGATTTATTCCGCAAGCTGATACCGCTAACGCAAAAGAATTGTACTTCAAGGCTCTTGATTCAGGTTATGCGGTGGGCACTGCGGGAAATAAAGCGGTTGGACGATCACAAACAATCCAATTATTTCATGGCTCGGAGGTGGGTTATTGGGCGTTTGCTGAAGAACATAGTAAAGGTATACTTCAAGCTATCAGCAATGAAGAAGGAACAGAAATAATATTAGAAAGCACGGCGAATGGAATAGGCAACTACTTTCATCAACGCTGGCAAAATGCAATGCATGAGGATAATGAATACCAGGCGATATTCCTACCGTGGTATTGGCAAGACGAGTACACTTACAATAGCGATAATCTCAATCTAACTGAAGAAGAAGACCATTTATTTAAGTTATATAGCAAGAATGGTTTAACAAAATCTCATTTAGCCTGGCGACGCGTCAAGATATCAGAGTTTAGCAAAGACTTTGATGCAGGACGTGAGCGTTTTAACTCTGAATATCCATTCAATGCAACTGAAGCATTTAAAAATCCCGTTGCTAACGCATTCATAAATTCAACTTACGTTGATAGAGCGCGCAATAATGATCTAGTATCTGAAGGGAAATTGATTATTGGCGTTGATGTTGCTATTGGCGATAGAGACAGGACGGCAATTATTAGAAGACGTGGACGATGCGCATATGATTTAGAAAGATTCGGTAATCATAATACAATGGAAATAGTGGGAAGGCTTAAACGCATCATTACGCAGGAGAAACCTCACAAAGTCTATGTTGATTGGATTGGCATAGGCGCTGGCGTTGTTGATAGATTGAGAGAAATGGGTCTTGATTGCGTTGAAGGTATCAATGTTGCGCGTTCTGCTAATGACAAAGAGAAGTTTAAAAACCTTAGAGCTGAATTGTGGTCTGATATGCGTGACTGGTTGTATCAAGATATGGTTGTGAAGATTCCCGATGATGATGAATTACATGGTGAGCTTTGTTCACTAGGATTTAAAGAAAATAGCAATGGTCAGCTACAAATTGAGAGCAAAGATGATTTGCGCGCTCGTGGTATGCCGTCCCCTGACGGAGCAGACGCTCTAAGTCTTACATTTGCAGGTGCTGGGATATATGGTGTTGCAAGTCAGATAGATATACCAAAACTTGCGCCTTGGGAAAGGACGATGTTTAGATGATAGATGAATCTATCAAAGTAAGTAAATAAGCGTTAGAATAGATTAATTATTGTTCTGTTAAACGGAATTAACGACAATGCCAAGAAAAGACCCCGAAATATGCGGGAAAATACGCGATCGCGTTGATAAATGGGAAAAGTATTGGACAATTAATCGCTCATTATACTATGAGTGGATAGACTTCGTCATGGGTGACCAATGGCGAGAAGATGAATCAAAGTTATTCGAGCGTTACAATAAAATTCCCATGATGGCTAACAAGCTTGGCGTTCTTATGAACCATATGCTTGGCGATCAGATTCAAAATACACCCAATCTTCAAATAGTACCCGATGATGATGTACCAGTAGAAGCTGCTAACACGCGTGCAGCACTCATTAAAAACATATCACTAAATTCCGACTCAAAGACAGTATATCAAACAGCCTATGGTCAAGCCGTTGTTGCAGGATATGGCGCATTCCGTATTTATACAGACTATGTTAGCAACGAGAGTTTTGATCAGGAAATATTAGAAGAAGCATTTGATGACCCTAATAAATGTTATTGGGATATATCAGCGAAACATATATGTAAAGTTGATGGAATGTATGCAGGTTATAAAACTCGAATGTCTCGCAAAGGATTTAAAGACCGTTGGGGACGAGATATTGAATCTCAGGTTGGTACTACCGCAGTTACAGAAGACAGCACAATGGCATTTGCTGATGATGATTCAATTACTCAGATAGATGATTTTGAACGCATTGGTGAAAAGATTAAGATTTATAGGTTATCGGATGGTTCGACCATTAATTCTGATCAATTTAAAGATTTGAGAAGAGAAATTATAGATAACAAAAAGTATTTGATTAAGGACGGAATGCCCGTCACTGTCCTTGATACGCGAGAAACAGTACGTTATAAGATTAAACACCGTCAAATTGCGGGTGATTTTGTATTAAATGAGACAGACTTTCCTAGTGAAAAGTTACCTGTCATCTTCGTTGATCAAAAGTCATACTTTACAAAGCAAGGGCAGCAAATAATCAGATCATTCTTTAAAGACGTTAAAGATATACAACGTTACCTGAACTACTTATTCACTCAATCTTGTTACATCATGAAGATTAGCCGTTATGATCAATTCATAATGCCGAGAAAATGCGCTGCTAATCCAGACACTCAGCAACAATGGCGTGACCCAAGCGTTGTTAATGGCGCTCTTTATTATGATGAAACCCCGAGTGGTGCTAAACCTGAGCAATTGAGACCGCCAGAACTAGCACAGTCTCTTATGCAACAATACCAGCAAACTCTTATGGATTTGCAAAGCGGAACGGGATTATATAACACACAATTAGGTGATCAAGGCAATGAAATTTCAGGTACTGCTATTAGTAAGCGCAATGAAAGGGGTTCGAAAAACACGCAAATACCGCGTACCTCTCTTGATATAGCAATTGCAACGGCAGGTGAGATCATAAATGAGATGATTCCAAAGGTTTATGACACGCAACGTACATTGATTCTCAATACCGCAGATTCGCAAGAAGATAAGATTGAGATTAATAAGCCAACTGACGAGTACGGCCTACAAATTCAGAATGACATGACGAAGGGACGCTTCAAGATACGCCTTAAACCAGGCCCTTCATACGAAGGACAGAAAGAAGAAGCTCTTCAATCAATGCAATTAGTTCTTCAAGCTGACAAAGGCGGTCAAGTATTCCCAATGATTGCTGATCTTTATGTGGAAAACTTACCACTGGACAACAATCTTGAGCTTCGCAATAGATTACGCACCATTGTATCTCCTGAAATCATAGAAGCTGGTAAAACTGGTAAACCATTACCACCAAAACCTCCTCAACCATCCCCTGAGGAACAAATGCTGCAATTGAAGCAACAAGAATTGCAGTTTAAGGCGCAACAAGCTCAGCAAGAATCTCAAATGAAGATGAAAGAGCTTGAGTTAAAGCAAGCAGAGCTACAACGTAAAGCTATCGAGTCACAGCAAGACATGACAGTAGCCTGGGAAAGATTAGAAGCAGAGAAACAAGAAGCAGCAGCAGAATTACAATCATCAATCATGCGTTATCAATCAGAAAATCAACGTATAGGAGCCGACCTTCAAATAAATCATTCACAAAACTTAATAAAAATGTTGACTCATACAGGTCAAATGTTTCACGAAAAAGAGTTGCATCATAAAGACTTAATGCACAAATCAAAAACTAAATAAGGATGTTATAGCATGGAAGCTAAAAATATAGATGACGTATTAGTTAAATCAATGAATGAGCAAGCACCTGTACAACCGCATTCTGCACCCATTCCAGAGGTATCAGCGCCTATACCTCAAGAAAGTGAGCCGGAACCAGTAGAACAACCAAAAGTAGAGAATGTAGTACAAGAACAAGAGCCAGAAGCTCCTAGAGAAACAAGTGATAATCCTATAGATGAATATGGTAATCCCGTAGAAAAACCCCGCACATACACTGAGGATGAAGTACAGCGCATGATTCGTGATAGATTATCTCGCGGTCGTCATGCTGAACAACAACCTTCACCTCAGCAAATTAAACATGCCACTGATAATTTTCAATCTGACCCAAACAGTGAAGAATCGTGGGAAGTCCAACTTGAGAGTTTTATTGAAAAAACAATCGATAAACGCCAAGCAAAACAAAGCGAACAACAATGGCGAGAGCAAGAAGCTGCAAAGCAAGCTGACTTTGAGAGCCGTTTTTCAGCAGGCATGAACAAGTACAATGACTTTCACTCTGTAGTTGCAGGAAAGCCAATTACTGATAGCATGATGTTGGCAACACGTCACCTTGATAATCCCGCTTCATTTGTTTACGGGGCTGCAAAACTTCATCCTGGTGAACTAGAACGTATATCAAAGATTCAAGACCCCTACGTTCAGGCTGCCGAGGTTGGTCGTTTACATGAGAGAATGGTAAAGACTCGCGCCACAAATAGCCAAGCTCCTAAGCCACTTGAAGCACCAAAGGGCGATATGCCAAGTAAACATAATTATCAACCTTCTTTGGAACAAAGAATAACAGAACATGCAAAGGCTAAAAGGAAATAGTATAGTGTTATTTTAAAAGGAGCTTAATATGCCAATACCCGGTGACAATGGAAATCCCGTTAAAGAGAAAGAAGATCAAGAGAAGCGCATTAGTCATGTTGCTAATACTGGAGCTTGCGTTCAGAAAGAAGTAAAGTTTAATCCTCCGGAAAAGAAATATAACTGCATTTTTGGGGAGATTTAATATGAAAAAAAATGGAATTGATTATGATGAATGCTGCTACGAAGAAATGTCGAAAGGGATTGGTGGTCAAAGTATTGAATCTGATTACTACAATCCTCCCTTTAGAAATCAATATGAATTGAATAAATGGAATAGCAAAGGATATGATCAGTCTGGTATGAAAAAATGAACGAACGTGACCAGACTAGAGTAGCCTACGAAGACGGACCAAAGGAAGTAAATACGGCACCTAAAATGCCATGGCCTGACGTATTTCCTGGAAACAAAATGCCAAATGTGAATCGCTTTCAAAAGAAAGTGAAACATTCAACAAATGGTAATTCTAGGCACAAGGAGTATCGTTAATGAGCCAAGTTGTAGGACGAGTATCTAATCCTTCTGGTCTAACAATGGAATCTCAACGTGCGCCTAACTATAGTATGGGTAAGAAGGAGAAAGATATGCCGTTACATAAAGGGAAGAGTAAAAAAATAATTGGTGAAAATATATCTGAAATGGAAAACGCAGGACATCCAAAAGATCAAGCAATTGCAGCCTCTTTGAATGAAGCTCGTGAATCAGGTGCTAAAATACCAAAGAAACACGCTGCTCACTCATCACATCATCGTCATAAGGAACATAGATAATGAAAAATTCATGCGCTGGAAATAAGCCAATGAAGAAAGACGAAAAGAAAATGTCTCACGTTCCAAAAAAGAAGATTGAAGAACATGCTAAAAAGAAAAAGAAGTAACTAAGACGACAATAACTTCTGATCAAAGTGCTTAGCGAAAGGTTTAGTTGATATACCTGGCTTATCTTTTGGGTCAAGCACTATTGTCTGTATTTCCTCATTATCATCGACATTAATCTTAGTTAACATCAACTCTTGATTGGTTAACTTCTTATACATTTCATTGAATTGAATTCTTTGTTGAGGAGTTAAACTATTCCATAGAATTATTGCTTGTTTTCGAGACATCTTTGGTGCTATTGACATAAATCATCCTTAATTTATTTGCCCTCTATAGGACTTGAACCTATAACTTACGATTTACGATACCGTTACTCTACCAATTGAGTTAAGAGGGCTTAAATGGTGCCCTCAAACAGAATCGAACTGCTATCAGAAGATTACAAATCTACTGTAATACCATTATACTATGAGGGCTTTTTTCTTTGCTCTATACCTTCTTTGCCTCTCCATAGCCATTTCAGGTTTTTTTTCGTAATGCTCTTTGTTCTTTATAGCATAATACTCTTTATTGTTTTCTCTATATTTTTTAGATGTTTTTCTATCTTTTTCACGCTTGCAATAAATACAACGTTTATATTCTATTTTTTTAATAGTGACAATTTTTATTTCATTTTCTTTTAAAAAACCATGTTTTTCACAATTCATTTTATCATCTCTTTTTGTTGAATACAAATCATTATATAACAACTGATTCATGATCGCAACAAGTTTGTAAATGCAACTTGCAATTTGCAATTGCAAACTATTTACCGCAATTGCGTTGACAAATTAATAAAAATGTAAAATTTAGCACAT
>Ga0265334_10001438_pt1 | contig 11445 bp, 10 predicted proteins | sample 42023metaG_FD_192442 | JGI IMG/M metagenome (GOLD analysis project Ga0265334, IMG submission 192442) | Rhizosphere microbial communities from Carex aquatilis grown in University of Washington, Seatle, WA, United States - 4-20-23 metaG | ecosystem: Host-associated > Plants > Roots > Rhizosphere...
TAAGGCCTCCTCATCCTGAGCCTGTCGAAGGATGAGGGGCTTACGCGTGACCGTCTTCCATCCCCACCCCAACTCACCATGGCCTGGTCATCCTTCACAAGGTCACCCTTCGACAAGCTCAGGGTGAGGAGCGTTTAGAAAAAGCTGATGGGGTCGATGTCGATGGTGAGCCGGATGGAGGAGGGGATTTTCACCTCGGCGAGCCAGGTCCGCAGATAAGACTGCACGTCGACGTTCTTCTCAGCCTGTACCAGAAGCCGTTCGCGCGTGCGTCCGCGCAGCACCTGATAGAACGCGGGCGCCGGTCCCCACACCGAAACCCCCCGCGCTTTCGGGGCCGCAAGCGCCAGCTCGCGGCCCAACTCGCGCACCCGCGCAGCGTCTTCACCTGCCAGGATCAGGGATGCCAACCGTCCGAACGGCGGAATGCCGCCGCGCTCGCGCAACCGCATCTCCTCGTCCAGGAAATCGTCGCGCGCGTGAGACGCAAGCGCCCGCATCACCGGATCGTCGGGATTGCGCGTCTGAATGTAAACCAGCCCCGGCCGGTCGCCGCGGCCCGAACGGCCCGCCACCTGATGCAGCATCTGGAAACTGCGTTCGGCCGCGCGCGGATCGCCCGCGCCGCCGCCGAGATCCGCATCCACGATGCCGGCGAGCGTCAGTTGCGGGAAATGATGGCCCTTGGCGACGATCTGCGTGCCGATGATGACGTCGATCTCGCCCTTGGAAAAAGCCCGGATGACGGCTTGCGTCTCGGCGGGACCGAGCAACGTATCGCTGGACGCGATCGCCACGCGCGCATCGGGGAAAGCGGCGCGGAATTCTTCCTCGACGCGCTCCACGCCGGGTCCGCAGGCGACATAGGAATGCTCCGCGCCGCATTGGGCGCAAGCCGCGGGGATAGCGGTCTCGTAGGCGCAATGATGGCAGATGAGCCGCTTGCGGGAGCGGTGCTCCACCATCCAGGCCGAGCAATTGCGGCAGGTCTCCTTTCGTCCGCATACGGTACAAAGCGTCAGCGGGGCATAGCCGCGCCGGTTCAGGAACAACAGCGCCTGCTCGCCCGCGCCCAATGTCGCGGCCAATGCGGCGCGCAAGGGCGGCGACAAATATTGCCCCGGCTCGCCATGCTCGATGCGCATATCGATCAGGCGCACCTCCGGCATTTCGGCGGCGCCATGCCGGTGCGCGAGTTTCAGCCATTCGTAGCGGCCGGTCTTGGCGTTGACATAGGTTTCGAGCGATGGCGTCGCCGAGGCAAGCACCACTGGGCAGTTCTCCAGCCGCGCCCGCACCACCGCCATGTCGCGGGCGTGATAGATGACGCCCTCTTCCTGTTTGTAGGCGTGCTCATGCTCTTCATCGACAATAATGAGGCCGAGACGCGCGAAGGGCAGGAACAGCGCCGAGCGCGCGCCCACCACCACATGTGCTTCGCCGCTCATCACCGCGCGATAGGCGCGCTTGCGCTCGCGCAAGGTGAGATCGGAATGCCATTCCACCGGACGGCACCCGAAGCGCGCGGCGAAACGGTCGAGGAATTGCACCGTCAGCGCAATCTCGGGCAGCAGGATCAGGGCCTGACGCCCTTCGGAGAGCGCTTCGGCCACGGCTTCGAAATAGGCCTCCGTCTTGCCCGAACCCGTGACGCCATCGAGCAGCGCCACCGAGAATTCGCGCTTGCGCACCGCGTCGCGCATATGTTCGGCGGCGCGCAACTGATCCGGACTGAGCTTGACTGCATCGAAGGTCGCGTCGGGTTCGGGGTAGGCTGCGAATTCCGGCAGCGCCAGCCATGTCAGCGCCCCCATATCGGCGAGGCCCTTCACCACGCCGGGCGTCACGCCTGCAAGGTCGGTGATTTCCGACAGCCCCCGCGCCAGTCCATCGGCCATCAGCGCGAGCACGCGTTCGCGCGCGGGCGTCGCCCGCGGCGGCGCGCCGGGCCCGAGGATGAGCCCCTTGCGCCCCATTTCCGGGTCGAATGCAGCCCTGACGCGCAAGCCGAGCGCCAGAACCGCGCCCACCGGCGACAGCGTGTAGCGCGCCACCCAATCGATGAAATCACACAAAACGGGCGGCAGGCGGTAACCGTCGATTGGTTCGGCGAGACGCAGCTTCGCGTCGGCAATCCCGCCTTCGGCGCTGCCCCAGACGACGCCCACCAGCTCGCGCCCGCCGAGCCGCGCGCGCACCAGCATGCCGCGTTTCGGTATCACGCCACCGGGCAGCGCATAATCATAGGCTTGCGCCAAAGGCACCGGCAGAAGCACGCCGGCGCGAGGGGCCGTAACGGGTGCCGCGACAATCGAGGCTTGAGCCGGCACGCGTTTCCCTTCATCCCTACCCATGAACGGGCTAGTTTGGCCCTCGTACCGAACCGGTCAAGCAGGGTAGGCCCATGAAACTTTTCATCGACAGCGCGGATCCCAAGGAAATCGCCGCCCTCGCCGCAACCGGCCTCGTGGATGGGGTCACGACGAACCCTTCGCTCGCCGCCAAGACGGGGCAGAACCTGTTCGACGCCTTGCGCGCGATCTGCGAAATGGTGCCCGGTTCCGTCAGCGCGGAAGTCACGGCGGTCGAAACCGCCGCCATGATTTCGGAAGGCAAGAAGCTCGCCAAAGTCGCCGGCAATATCACCATCAAGGTGCCGCTGACCTGGGACGGGCTGAAGGCGTGCAAGGCGCTGACTTCGGACGGGCATACGGTGAATGTGACGCTCTGCTTCTCGCCCAATCAGGCGCTGCTGGCGGCCAAGGCGGGGGCGACATTCATCTCGCCCTTCATCGGGCGGCTCGACGATGCCGGCCATGAGGGCGTGGCGCTGATCCGCGAGATAAGGCTGATCTACGACAATTACGGCTTTGCCACGGAGATTCTGGCGGCCTCGATCCGGCATCCGACCCATGTGCGCGATGTGGCGATGGCCGGCGCGGATGTCGCCACCATGCCGCCTGCGATCTTCCGCCAATTGATCCAGCACCCGCTGACCGACAAGGGCTTGGCCGCCTTCCTCGAGGACTGGAAGAAAACCGGCCAGACGATTTTGTAATGGCGGAGAACGTCGGCGAGCTGAAGCGCGCGTGGCTTGCGAGCCTCGCCCATGAACGGCGCATGAGCCCGCATACGCTCCGAGCCTATGACGACGACTCGGCGCGGTTTATGGGCTTCCTGACGCAGCATCGGGGGGCTCAGGTGACATTGGCGACGCTCCGCGATTTGCGCGTGGGCGATGTGCGGGCGTTCCTGACGTCGCGGCGGGCCGAGGGGCTTGGCGCTCGCGGCATCCAGCGGGCGCTCGCCGCGCTGCGCTCGTTCTACCGCTATCTCGAACGGGAGAACCTGGCCGAGGGTGCCGCCTTGCGAGCGGTCAAGAGCCCGAAGCTGCCGCGCACGCTGCCGCGGCCGTTGAGCGAGCGGGATGCAGCGCGGACCATCGACGAAGCCGGGCAGGAAGAGGAACCCTGGATCGCCGCGCGCAACGCGGCGCTGATCACGCTGCTCTACGGCACGGGCCTGCGCATTTCCGAGGCGCTGAGTCTGAAGCGCGGCGATGCCCCGTTGGGCGAGACAGTCGTCATCCTGGGCAAGGGCAGCAAGGAGCGCGCCGTCCCCGTGATCGCGGCCGTGCGCGAGGCGGTGGACCGGTATGCCGGTGCCTGTCCCTTCGAGCATGGGCGCAGCGCTCCCTTGTTCCTGTCGCGGCGCGGCAAGCCGATGAGCCCGCGCGAGGCCCAAAGCCTTATGCAGAATCTGCGCGGGCGGCTCGGACTGCCGGCAAGCGCGACACCGCACGCGCTGCGCCATTCCTTCGCGACGCATCTGTTGCAGAACGGCGGAGACTTACGCGCCGTGCAGGAATTGCTGGGCCACGCCTCGCTGTCGACAACGCAAAAATATACCGAGGTGGAAGGCGCGCGCGTGATGGCGGTCTATGATGCGGCACATCCCCGCGCGCTCGCGAAATGAACAAGGCCGAACGCATCGAATCCGACGCCGTGCTGGCAGAACCCGGAATCGCGGTTCCGGCAGCCGACGCCCGGCGACACGATTCCATCGGTTATCTGCTGGCCGCGACAGGTGCGATCCTGTTCTCCATCAAGGCGGTGATCGTGAAGCTCGCCTATGGGCTCTCGGTCGATCCCGAAACGCTGCTGGCGCTGCGCATGGGATTCTCGCTGCCCTTCTATCTCGTCATCGGATTTCATGCGGTCAGCGGAAGACGGCACAAGCTCGCCGCCATTCCGTCCTTGTCCCTCACGGTGAAGGCGGCGCTGATCGGCGCGCTCGGCATGTGGGTTGCGAGCTACACCGATTTTCTGGGTCTGCAATACATCTCCGCGCAGTTCGAGCGGCTGATCCTGCTCACCTATCCGATGTTCGTGGTGATTTTCGGCGCGATGTTCTTCCGCCAGCCGGTGACGGCGCGCGCGCTGATCGCGCTCGGCGTTTCCTATGCGGGGCTCGCGCTCATCTTCGGGGAGAATTTTTCGCTTGAAGGCCAGGGCATCGCCATCGGCGCGGCGTGGGTGCTGGCCGCGGCCATTGCGTTCGCGCTCTACCAATTGCTCGCCAAGAACGCCATCGACGAGATGGGGCCGAAACTCTTCACCTGCATCGGCATGACGGGCGCATCCATCGCCGCGTTCATCCAGTTCTTCGCCCATCACAGCGGTCGCGAACTCTTGGTCACCGGGCCGTTGCTGTTCTATTCCCTGCTGGTCGCCATCGGCGCTACTGTCCTGCCCACTTTCTTCATGAGCGCGGCGCTGCACCGGATTTCGGCCCAGGCCAACGCCACCATCGGCGTGTTGAGTCCGGTTTCGACGATCGTTCTCGCCGCCATTATTCTGGGTGAGCGCTTGACCATGACGGGCGTGCTCGGAACGCTGCTGGTGATCGGCGGCGTCGCCTGGTTCACCTTTTCCGGCCGGCGGAAATAAGCTCATGCTTCGACAGGCTCATGCTTCGCCAAGCTCAGCATGAGGGTTTACTTTTCGGCGGTCAGGCGCGTCCGAAGCGGGTAAGCCAGCGCGGGTCGATGCGCGCGACCGGGAAATAGATCAGCACGTCGGTGGTGCCGAACTGGCGGTCGATCACCGCGCCTTCGCCGATGAAGCTGCCCGCGCGCACATAACCCTTGACCAGCGGCGGCAGCGCGCGCAGCGCCTCCTTGGGGTCGATCTTCTCTTTCGCCATCAGGTCCATGGCGACGTAGCGCTCGGGCCGCGCGGAAACGCGCTGGCCTTCGGGGGTGCGGTGGAAATGATGGAGATAGGAGAGCGGCAGTTTCAGCGCCTCGGGATCGGTGCCGGGCAGCGAACCGCAGCCGAACATCACATCGATCGAATAACGTTCGAGATAATGCACGATGCCGCGCCACAAAAGCTGCATGGTGATGGCCTTGGCGCGATAGCTCTTGATCACGCAGGAGCGGCCGAGTTCGAGATAGCGCGTGCCCGGCGGATTGCCTGCGAACATGGAGGTGAGATCGTATTCCGCCGAGGTGTAGTAACCGCCGTTACGGGCGGCAACTTCGCCGCGCAACAGCCGGTAGCAGCCGACCACAACGGGTTCGCCGGCGGCATCCTTGACCTCGCGGTCGATCACCAGCATGTGGTCGCAGAATTTGTCATAGCGGTCGAAGTCGCGCCGCTGCGCGCGCATCCGAAGTGTCGGGATGGCGCCCATTTCTTCATAGAAGACGCGATAGCGCAGCCTCTGGGCTGCTTCGATTTCGTGTTCGGTTTCGGCGATGCGCACTTCGAGCGAACCGAACGCAGCCAGCACCGGCCAGGAATATTCGCGTCGGACGGACGGCAATTGTTCGGGTACGGGAACGAGCGCCGGCGGCGTCTCCTGCTGCACACCCCAGGCCGCCGCCATCAGCCGCCGCCCGAACTGTATGCGCCGGCGGGTCAGCGCAACGCTCAATCGGCGCCGGGCCATCCCGAAGCGAAATCTTACGCGGCGCGCAGGCCCCATATCGTTCTCCTGCGGGTAAGGGAGCCTAAAACATGCTTGCACGCAAGCATCATACAGGCCAGCCGATATGCCCCCATCAAACCCCTATCCATATTGACTGTATCACGCAGGCCAAGTCCGCGCCCAGTCACTTTACTGGCAGTGTTCAAGCTCATTTGTGCGATGTCGCGCTGCTGCCCGGCCGGTGAGCTTGCACAAGGAAAAGGCAGAGTATCAACGCCGGCAGCGCAATGGCTGCCGCGCCTGCGAAAAAGATCGCATAGGCGTCCATCAGATTGCGGCCGCGGGAAAGCGCGTCCACGGTTTCCCCGGAAAAGCCTTTCAGGATTTTCCCGAAATAGGCGTAGGTCGCCGACAGGAGCGCATATTGCGTCGCGGTGTAACCGAGGCTGGTAAGACTCGACATATAGGTGACGAGCGCAACGCCGGCGAAGGAAAGCCCGAAACTGTCCACAGCCATGATCGCCGCGAAAATCGTCAAATCGCCGCCGGAATAGGCGAGCGGAACGTAAGCTGCAACCGCGATTGATTCCATCAGGATGCCGATGACGAGCGTGCGCAAATAGCCGAAGCGCGCGGCGCACAGCCCGCCCGCCGCGATGCCGAGAAGCGACGACATCAGTCCGACGGATGCGCGGATGCTGCCGACCGCATCCTTGGACAACCCCACGTCGTGATAGAACGTGTTCGCCATCGGGCCCGAAACGAAATTCGGAATCTGATACAGGCTGATCACCGCGAGCATCAGCAGGCCAAGCCAGCGATGCGTGCGGAAGAAGCTGACGAACGGGCCGATCACCGCGTCGGCAAAACCGCGAACGCTGGAGAGCGGCAGGGCGCGCTGCATTTCGTCCATCATTTCGTCTGCGCGCAGCGGCTCCGTCGCTTTCCAGGTGGCGAAGAAGCCCACGCCCATCAGCGCGGCCATCAGACCATAGGAGATCGGCCAGCCCAGATGATTGGCGGCGATGAGGATGAGCGCTTCGGTCACCAGCAGCGCCGCGCGATAACCAAGCTGCGCCGCCGAGGACAGGACGCCCAGTTCGTTGCCGTTCTCTGCGACTTCGATTCGCCATGCGTCGATGACAATGTCCTGAGTCGATGACGCAAATGCGACGACAAGCGCGAAGGCCCCAAGCGTCGCCAATCCGCCCGCCGGTCCGATCAGCGACATGGCGATGAGGCCGAGACAGACCATGGATTGGGAGGCGAACATCCAGCCGCGCCGTCGGCCGAAACGCCCGAACAGGGGCGCGTCCGTGCGGTCGACGATGGGCGCCCACAAGGGTTTGAGCGAATAGGCAAGGCCGACCCAGGAAATGAATCCGATGGCGGTCAACGACGTCCCGGCATCGCGCAGCCAATAGGAGAGCGTGTTGCCGGTGAGCATGAAGGGCAGGCCCGAGGCGAAGCCGAGCAGCAGCATGGTCAGAGCGCGCGGCCGGCAATAGATGCGCCAGGAATCGAAGCGGCGTTTGGACGGGAGACTCGCGGCAACGCTCATCGGGCGACTCTAAGGCTGCGTTTGCAGACCATATCCGACAACGCGCGAAAAAGCCCCTTGGCTTGCGCCCGCGCCGGATGGCCGGCGCCGGTGGCTCAAAAGTCGGGTTTTGCCGCCGCGGGCATCGGCGCGATGCCGTAATGGTAATAATCGGGATTGTTCTCGGCGCAGACCATTTCCGTCATCTGGCCCTGCGGGGTTCTCTCGTAAACCTGCCGCGCGGACCATGGCATGGTGAAAGCGCCGGGATCGTCGACGCTTATGGCGACATCGATGCGCTTGCCGTCTCCGGCCAGTTTCCAGCGCTCGACGACATGCAGCCGATCCGAATGCGGCGTGCGGTAATTGTCGATGAAGCTCTTGTCGTTGAGCCCGACAGTATCGACGACCAGCGTGTCGCCGTTTTCGTAATGGCCGACCGATTCGCCATACCAGGACGGTTTCGGCCGCGCCGAGTGCGGCACGCCGAGATAGATGTGCCGCACCTGCTGGTCGCCCTCGTTGATCATCACGACCTCTTTCGCCGTCTGCACGACATAGACCGTGCGCGCGCCGCAGCCGAAAACGAGGAAGCCCGGCACGCCCGCCGGCCAGCAGCTCGCGCGCGCGGTGAAGGCGATCTTGCCTGCGAGCACCTCGTCATTGTCCTTTTTCATCCGTGCGATCACCCAGGGCTGCAGGATCGGGTTGGAAAGATCGCCGATGCGGAAGGTCGGCTGTCCGCTCGTGTTGTTGCGGACATAGGGATGCGCGGGATCGAAGGTGACGGGGCCGGGCCCGCTCGAAGGCGGCAGGAATTCGGTGTCCGCGAGCCAGCCGAAATCGCGCGACGAAAAATCGGGAATGGATGCAACCGGCGCCGCTCCGCTGCACACGAGAGCCGCGACCACGGCCAGTGCCGCGCGTTCCGCCACGCTCAGAAATCCGCTCTCGCGGCTTGCGGAATCGCGATCGACTCGTTGCCGAAATAGGCGCCGGGATTTTCCGCGCAGCTCATCTCCAGGATCGGCCCCGCCACGGCCGAGGACGAAAGCTCCGTCACCGGAATATCGTTCTCGGCGACTCCCGGCTCGACCCGGCGGTAACGCTGCATGGCATCCCAGGGCATGGTGAAGGCCCCCGGATCCTCGACATGGATGCGCGCTTCCAGATTCTTGCCGCCATTGAGCATGCGATAGCGTTCGGTCACATGGAGCTTGTCCGAATGCGGCGTGTAGAAATTGTCGACATAAGTGTTGGTGTTGAGCCCGATGGTATCGACCACCAGCGTGTCGCCCTCATAATGGCCGACGGATTCCCCGAACCAGGACGGCTTTGGATGGGGCGAATGCGGCTGGTTCAAATACACATGCCGCACCTGATGGTCGCCCTGCCAGACCATCAGGACTTCCTTCTCGCCCTGGACGAAGAAGATCGGATGGATCACGTAAAGATCGAATCCCGGAACGCCCGTGGACCAGCAGCTCGCCTGCCTGGAGAGTCCGCCGCGCCCCGATTGGATCAGCAGGTTGTGCTTGCGCAATTCCTCCTTGGTCCAGGGCTGAAGGATGGGGCTCGCCAAGTCCGCCATGGGCAGGGTCGGCTGCTGGCCGGTGCGGCGAAAATCCTCGTTCGTGATGCGCGGGAATTTGGGGTCCTGCTGCACCGGCCCCACCCCTGAGGCGGGCACGGTGAACTCGGTTCCAAGCGCGATCCAGCCGACGGCAGGATTGGGCGCGAATTGCGGGGCCGCAGGCGCGGCCGCCGCGTCCGCGGCGAACCCTGCGAGAACGGCTGCGAGGAAATGTGCTTTGAAAGCCGGCATCCGCGTTTCCCCTCAAAAATCCGGCTTGACCGTCTGCGGCACCGGGATGGTCGCCATGCCCATGAGGGAATTGGGGTTCTCCGCACAGCTTGCCTCCAGCATCGGCCCCTCTGCCGAAGTGGACGAGAGCGGATTGAGCGGGTCGGGATTCTTCGCGACGTCCGGTTCGACGCGGCGATAGCGCTGAATGGCGTCCCAGGGCGCGGTGAAGGCGCCGGGGTCTTCGACGTGCACGTTCACTTCCAGCGCCTTGCCGCCATTGATCAATCGGAAGCGCTCGATGACGTGGAGCTTCTCGGTGTGCGGCGTCTCGTATCCGTCCACCGTGGTGCGCGCGTTCAGCCCGATGGTGTCGACGACCAGCGTGTCGCCTTCGTAATGGCCGATGGATTCGCCGTACCAGGACGGTTTGAGGTTCGCCGAATGGGGGACGTTCATCCAGACATGGCGGATCTGATGATCGGCCTGCCACGTCATGACGATTTCCTTCGGCGTCTGAACGAAATAGACGGGCTGCACCGGATAAAGCAGGAAGCGGGGTACGCCGGCCGGCCAACAGCTTGCCTGCGCCGGAAAGGCGGGCTTTCCCGACAGCACGACCGCATTGTGCTTGCGCAAGATTTCGCGCGCCCAGGGCTGAAGCAGCGGACTGTTCGCGTCGCCCATCGGGAAGGTCGGCTGCGCGCCGGTCGCTCTCTGCTCGTCATTGGAAATGCGGGGATGCGCCGGGTCTTCCTTGACCGGGCCGACGCCGGAGGCGGGCGCGATCCATGCCGGCGCCAAAGCGACCCAGCCAACGGAGGGGTTTGGCGCGAAATCGGGCTCTGCGCCGGCCGCCCCGAGCGCCGCCGAACCGGCGAGGCCGCAGAGCAAAGTTCCCGCGGCTCCGAGCACTGCGAATTTCAACGCGTCCATCATGCCCTCCTCAGAAGTCCGGTCTGCTCGTCTGCGGCAGCGGCAGCGCCCCCGCCGCGCCGAAGAGGCCGTTCGGATTTTCCGCGCAGCTCGATTCCAGAATCGGCCCCGCATCGCCCGTCGAACCCAGAAGGCTGTTCTCGACCTTGGCTTCCGCGACGCCGGGTTCGACCCGCTTGTAACGCTGGATCGCGTTCCACGGCGTGGTGAAGGCGCCTTCGTCTTCGACGTGGAGAGCGACCTCCATCCCCATGCCGCCATTGGTCATGCGGAAGCGCTCCACCGTGTGCAGCTTCTCGGTGTGGGGCGTCTCGAAATTGTCGACGAAGGTCTTGGTGTCGATGCCGATGGTATCGACCACCAGTGTGTCGCCTTCGTAATGGCCGACCGATTCTCCGTACCAGGATGGTTTCGGATTGGCCGAATGGGGCACGTTCAGATAGACGTGGCGGAGCTGATGATCGGCTTGCCAGATCATCACGATCTCCTTGGGCGTCTGCACGAAATAGACCGGCTGCACCGGATACAGCAGGAACCCCGGCGTGCCGATGGGCCAGCAGCTCGCCTGACCGCTGAAGCCGGTTCCTCCGGCAAGGATGCGGTCGTTGCGCTCCTTCATTTTCGCGCGCGCCCAGGGCTGGAGGATCGGGGCGTCGAGGTCGCCGATGGCGAAGAGCGCCTGCGCGCCGGTCTCGCGCACTTCGTTGTTGGCCGATTGGCGCCGGCCGCGCGCAGGGCCTACCGGGCCCGGACCGCTCGGGGGCGGAAGGTAGCGCGCGCCCGTTGCGACCCAGCCGACGGAGGGATTGGGCGCGAAATCGGGCGGGGAATCCGCCGCGATTGCGGCCGATGCCGCCACCGCCCCCAGCACGGCCAATGCCGCACTCCATTTCAGATAGGACGCAGACCCAGACATAACCCCTCCCGGCCGGTGCTGAAGACAAAAGCGTTTGCGGCAGTCTACCATCAGAAACGCCGTTTGGGATGGGAACCGCAGATGCGTTTGAGGCTGGCGGCCGCACTTGGCCTGGTTCTTCTGGGGCCGGCCTCCGCTCGCGCGCAAGGTCAGCCCTTCCATCTGGAAGAGGCGACAATCGCCTCGATCCATGCAGCCTTCGCGAGCGGAGAGCTCAGCTGCGTCCGGTTGACGACGCTCTATCTCGCCCGGATCGAGGCCTACAATCTCAAAGGCCCCTCGCTGCACGCGATCATCACCGTGAACCCGCGCGCG
>Ga0265334_10001440_pt1 | contig 11436 bp, 11 predicted proteins | sample 42023metaG_FD_192442 | JGI IMG/M metagenome (GOLD analysis project Ga0265334, IMG submission 192442) | Rhizosphere microbial communities from Carex aquatilis grown in University of Washington, Seatle, WA, United States - 4-20-23 metaG | ecosystem: Host-associated > Plants > Roots > Rhizosphere...
AAGAGAGAATTATGAGTTTTGTAGACCGCTACGGACCTTGGGCCGTAATTGCCGGCGCTTCAGAGGGCACCGGACAGGCCTTCGCTCGCAGGATCGCAGCGAACGGCGTGCCATCCATCCTCATCGCCCGTCGTGCAGAGCCACTGGCTGCTCTGGCCAAAGATATCCGCGCCGAAACTGGCGTCGAGTGCATCACGGCGAGCATCGATCTGGCCGCGCCCGACGCCTTCGATCGGATCATCGCCGCGGTCGGTGATCGCGAAGTCGGGCTGTTTGTCAGTAACGCGGGAGCCGACCCGAATGGAGCCCATTTTCTCGATCGCGATATCGCCGTTTGGCTGGATCAAGTCCAGCGGAATGTCGTGACGATGATGCGGTGCTGTCACCATTTCGGCAGGTTGATGAGCGAGCGACGGAAAGGCGGCCTGCTGCTCGTCAATTCCGGTGCCTGCTATGGTGGAGCCAGCTTCATGGCCACCTATTCGGCGAGCAAGGCGTTCACGCTGTGTTTGGGAGAAGCGCTTTGGGCGGAGCTTCGTCCCCGCGGCGTCGATGTACTCAACCTAGTCCTCGGGCAGACCGATACGCCGGCGTTCCGCAAACTCCTCGCCGAGAAAGGAATGCCGGTTCCGGACAACATCGCGTCCCCTGAAGATGTGGCGACGGTCGGTCTTGATCGCCTTGCACAGGGCCCGGTTCACAACTGGGGGGCAGCGGACGATGCCCTAGGCTTCGCGCCCAACTCCGCTGCCATGCGCCGGGAGCGCATTTTGATGATCGATAAGATGAGCAAGCGCGTATTCGGCAACAGCTGAGGCGGCGGAAAGCCGCAAGGGTGCCACGATGAACGATGTTGAAAGCCTGCACTCGGTAGTTGACCGTCAACAGATCACCGATCTCATCTACCGTTATTGCCGATCTGTGGACCGGCTCGACATCCCGCTCGGCCATTCGATCTGGCACGAGGACGCGATCGCCGACTATGGCGAGGCGGTCTATCAAGGCAACGGACGTGGCGTGATCGACCATATCTGCGCGCAGCACCGGCACGCGCTGCACCACTCGCATCAGGTCTCCAACATCATCATCGACCTGAACGTGAACGGCGATCACGCTGGCAGCGAATCCTACGTGACCGCCTCGCTGCGCATCATGCGCGACGGGCGGCTCAAGCAGGTGACGGTCTGGGGTCGCTATATTGACCGATGGTCACGGCGCAACGGCTGCTGGGGCCTGGACAAGCGCATCTCCATCCGCGATTTCGACGAAGTACGCGACGTAATCGCGATGGGAGATCACGATATCGGGCGCCGCGATCGTTCCGACCCTTCCTATGATGTACTGAAAGGCCGGGTATGAGCGAAGTTCGGACGCCCATCATGGTCCAACTGCGTGATCGTTTCGATCAAGAGCTGGCTGACTGTCGCTGGATTCGAGCTTCTATTTGATGTGGCTATCTACTTCAAGATCGCCACGTCACTTCAGAAGAAACGATCCATGATCCAAACGATACAGACTCTTCAGATGATCAGCCGCATTGCGCCGGTGAGGCAGTATTTCACCCCATCCAACAGTGCGCCTGCATACATCCGGCGCAATGCGCTGCACTTATACGTACTCCGAGATCCAGCGGATTGTCCGCTATGCCTGATCAGGACGGTGGAGAGGGCGAATTGCAAATCAGTAGTGCGTTGGCTCCCTTGCCCACCTTGAGTTCTTTCTTGACGGTCCATGTATCCGTGTCAAAAACCGTCAAGGTCTTGCCGAAGGCCTGACCGATATACAGGTATTTGCCGTCTTCACGCAAAGCCATAAAAGCGGGTTTGTGAACGTTTAGGGGTTGATTTCTCAAGAGCTCGCCCGTGGCAGCGTCGTATTCACTGATGGACGAGGCACCGTAGTAGTTCGTGATGTAGAGCTTTGTGTGATCCGGGCTAGACTGAATTCCCACGGGAGACGTAGCCGGCCAAGTATTCACGATAGCATTGGAGGTGGTATCGATGACGGCCATGAAGTTGTCAAAAAGGGCCGCGACGTACAGCGTTTTCCCGTCTGACGACATCAGGCCGTTGTATGGAAATGCTGGAACAATCCCACCGTTCGCGTCTTTGATCGGAATCGTGGCAATAATCTGCGCCTTGTCGACATCGATGACCTCCACCTGGCTGGCTAGGAAGCTCAGGACATACAGGTATTTTCCATCCGGCGTCATGCGGATTTGTTCAGGAACCAACTTAACGGCGATCGGTGGAGTACTTTCATTGGTCGCGAGCGTGAGGATTTTGATCTGGCCCTTCTCCGAGGAGAGAGCGAGCCGTTTGCCATCGGGGGTAATGGCTATGCCGAGTGGAGAGTCATCCAAGGGAATGGTTTTTACAACGGCGTTTGTCGCGACGTCGATTACTGAAAGCGACGTTTCCCCGCTGTTCGTCACATAGATCTGCTTGTGGTCCGGCGTAAAGACCATCTGGGCAGGATGATGGCCGACCGAGATGGTGGTGATGATTGCGTTCGACTGTGTATCAATCACGCTGACGGCGTCCGAATACGAGGTGGCAGCATACAATTTGCCGCTGCAGGCTTCCGTCGCTTGCGCCAATGCCGCAGTCGGGAAACCCGCGCTCAATGACAGCCCTGCAAGCATCAATGTGCCGAGTGCGAGGGCGGTGCGTTTGGGCAACGTGATTCCGGACCGCTTGTGTTCTGTCGGCATATCCTGGTCGCGGATATGGTCCCCACAGTACGAAGTTTCGGGATGTTGGTTTTTCAGTTGTTTACGCATGGTGATTCCTCCTTCCTATGTTGCCGGGGCCGCCACGTCTTGCGGCGCAGCATTACCCTCTATAATTGTGAAACGGATCGTTTCACAGACGACGGCATGCGTCAACTGAATGGCCACCGGTTTGGTGGCAGCCCATAGGGGAATGATCGAATTGCCGTAGCGAGTCAATGGCTTGCTACGTCAAGCGATAGGCCGTTCGCAGTGTAGTATTGGAGATGGATGATCTAGTTATCGTCGCACCTGCTGCATGGGCCTGAATTGCAAGGCGGCTCGTCGGCTTGGCACACTCGCCACTTTTTAGGCAAGCGAGAGCATGGGTCACAAAGTCCTTAGGCCACACTTGCGCACGGCGCGAGACCCGCGCGCGGTCCGGACGCGTGAAGCAGTGCGAAACGCTTTTCTAAGGCTCCTGGAACGCGAGCCACTAGAGCAGATCTCGATCCCGGATATCTGTAAAGAAGCGGGCGTGGGCTACACCACGTTCTATAGGCATTATTTGGCGAAAGAAACGGTACTCAACGAAGTGGCGGCCGAGGAGATTCGGCAGCTCATCGCACTGGCCATGTCGGCTACCTTGGCCACCGATATGCGTGCGGGTGCGGTAGCGCTTTTTACCTACGTGGACGATCACCGCGCGTTATGGTCAGCCCTTCTGACGGGTGGTGCGGAAAGTGCAATGCGCGAAGAATTCATGCGCCTTTCGCGGGAAATCGCTACCAAGCGTGCGCAGCCTAAAGCGTGGCCCCCGGCCGATATTGCAATCCTTCTGATTGCGAGCTCGACCATCGAATTGCTCTCGTGGTGGCTGCGGCAGCGCAAGCCTTTAGCGATCGAGGATGCCGCCGAGATCTACGAGACTATGATCGTCAGGCCGACGATATATGCTAAACGAAGCACGGCGCGACGCTCCCGATCCAAAAAGCGACCTGCATCCCAGTGAGGCGGAGTCCGGCTTATCGATACCATCCGATTACGCTTTGTTAGATAGGGACCGGTGGAATCACCGAGGACAGCGAGAACGTCGGGAACTGATACCAACCGCTTGCATGCTCCGATCCAGCGCGCGTACTGCCTGAGTTTTGCTCGAACTTGATTTCACCGGAAAATGAGTCGTCCGCCGCCGTAAGCGGCGAACGAGAGGACGATTAGAGGATGATTAAGTGAAAGCAGCCTATCTATTGAAGAACCGAATCCACGTTGGAGAGGTACCCGATCCAGTGCCCGCGCAGGGACAGGCGCTGGTGCGCACGCACAGCTGCGGGCTGTGCGCGTCGGATGCGCACTTCCTGCATGCGGGCAACAAGGTGGTCGAGATGTCGCGCAAGTTCGGCGGCCCTTATGCCAACCTGGATCTCGATCGGGTGATCGTGCCGGGCCACGAATATGTTGGCGAGATCATCGACTACGGTCCGGGCAGCCGGCGGCCGCTGAAGACCGGCACCAGGGTGACTTCGCAGCCCGTGATGCGCCATGCGGGCGGACACTCGATCGTCGGCCAGAGCCACGATTGCCCCGGCGGCTTCGGCGAATACATGCTGCTCGACGAAAACGCATTGATGGAGATTCCCGCCGGCCTCGACGACGACCTGGCGGCGATGACCGAGCCGCTGTCGGTCGGCCTCGAGCATGCGCGCATGGGTGAACCGACGCGCGATGACATCCCGCTGGTGATTGGCTGCGGCGCGATCGGCCTCGGGGTCATCGTCGGACTCAAGCTGATGGGCATGGGTCCGATCGTCGCCGCGGACTTCGATGCGAAGCGGCGCGACATCGCAATCCGCATGGGCGCGGATGTGGCGATCGATCCGCGCGAGCTTTCGCCATATGGTCCGGTCCACGGCCTCGGCACGCGTCGCGCGACGCTGGTTTACGAATGCGTCGGCAAGCCGGGCTTGCTCAACGAGATCATCCGCTCGGTCGGGTTCGGCGCGCGCATCGTGATCGGCGGCTTCTGCCTGGAGCCGGAAGAACTCTATGTTCCTCCGGCACAGATGAAGCGGCTCAAGATCTACTTCGCGGCCGGCGAAGAGCAGCAGGATCTTGACCTCGCGTTGCGCTCGATCGCTGACGGCAAAGTCGACATCGCGTCGTGGCTCGGCGGCCGCATCGGCCTCACCGGCGTCGAGAACGCGCTGCACAAGATGAACGATCCTTCTGCTCCTGTGCGCACAGTGGTCGATCCCCGTCGCATGTAATCGCATGACGACGAACAACAGTGTGCGCATGGAAAAGCTCGGTATCGAGCATCTGAGCGTTTTCGGACTGCCGCCGGTCGCGTTCGTCAACCTCGCGGCGGATCTTGGCTGCCATTACATCGCGACGGGCCTGACGCCGGCTCCCTTCAACCCGCACGGTTACGCACCCTTCTCGTTGCGGGACGACGCGGCGCTCAGGCGCGAGATGGTCTCTGCGATGCGCGACAGGGGCGTCTCTATTTCGCTTGGCGAAGGCTTTTCCGTTCGCGCGGGCGACAACATCCGCGAACGCGCCGCGGATTTGCAGGTGATGGCGGAACTCGGCGTCGTACGGATCAACACCGTCAGTCTCGATCCCGACCTCACCCGCAGCTTCGATCAGTTCGGCGAATTGGCCGGGATGGCGGGCGCGCTCGATATCGAGACCACCGTCGAATTCGGACCGGGCCTGGCGGTCGCTGATCTGGCCACCGCGCTCGCCGCGCTGCGTCATGTCGGCCGGCCGGATTTCCGCCTGCTCATCGACACCATGCATCTCGTGCGCTCCGGCTCCGGCGCTGCGGACATCGCCGCGCTCGATCCCTCTCTGATCGGCTATGCGCAGCTCAGCGACGCACCACTTGTTCCTCGTATTCCCAGCTACATGGAGGAAGCGATGTTCGAGCGGATGGTGCCAGGCGAGGGCGAGCTGCCGCTGCGCGACGTCCTCGCCGCCCTGCCGTCCGGGTTGGTGATCGGCATCGAAGTCCCGCTGCGCTCGCAGGCCGAAGCGGGCATCGGCCCGCGGGAGCGGCTGCAACGATGCTTGGAAGGCGCACGCCGGCTGCTGGCCGGATAGAGTCGAAAACTCGAAGGGGCCGGCCTATCTTGTTTTCCGGCTGAAAGACTTCGTCTCGGTCGTCTATGGCGGGTGCAGCATCGCCAATCCAAATATCCAGCGCAGCGCGCCGGCGATCACGGCCAGCGTCACGACGCTGGCCAGCCACAGCCCGAAAAACCAGAGCAACCGGCGGCGCCGGTCAGTGTTCATAACCATCGTTGACGCTGACCTTGCCCCAGAACACTGAGTACGCGTAAGCGGTGTAGATCAGCACCATCGGCAGCGCCGCCGCGATCGCGATGAGAAGAAACTGCTGGCTCTTGCGCGGCGCCGCGGCGTCCCAGATCGACAGCGATGGCGGCAGCAGATTCGGCCAGAGACTGATGGCGATGCCGAGATAGCCGAGCATGAACAGCCCCACCGCATAGAAGAACGGCATGAGGTCGCTGTCGTAGTGCAGCTCGCGCCACAGCGACAGCCCGACGACAGCGGTTGCGATCGGCACCGGCGCCAGGCTGATCCAATGCTGATGTCCAAACCAGCGCTCGGCAATCACCGGAAAACGCAGCGGCGTGTAGATGCTGACGATGGCGATGAACGCCAGCGACACATAAAGCATGCGCCGCGCCGTGTAGCGCGCCCAGTCGTGCAGCTCGCCTTCAGTCTTGCGCACCAACCAAGTACTGCCCAGCAGCGCGTAACCGCCGACCACACCCAATGCCGCGACGAGACTGAACGGCGACAGCCAGTCCCAGTGTCCGCCGGCGAACGCGTGATCTTTGATTTTCACGCCTTCGATCAGGCCGCCGAGCAGCAAGCCTTGCGCGAATGCGGCGATCGTCGATCCACCGGAGAAGGCCACGTCCCATAGCCATCGATAGGTCGTCGCCTTCTGCCGGAATTCAAAAGCCACACCGCGAAAGATCAGCGCAAACAGCAGCAGCATGATCGGAACGTAGAACGCGGGTAGGGCAATGGCATAGGCCAAAGGAAATGCGCCAAACAGCACCACGCCGCCCAGGATCAGCCAGGTCTCGTTGCCGTCCCACACGGGCGCGATGCTGGCGATCGCGGTATCACGCGCCGCAGCATCTGGCATGTAAGGAAAGAGGATGCCGACACCAAGATCGAAGCCGTCGAGAATCACGTACATCAATACGCCGAACGCGATGATGCCGGCGCAGATCAGGCTCAGGTCCATGATTGGAATCCGCTGGACTTCGGCAATACTTCCGCCGCGCGTGCGCCGCGCATCGCCTGCGGATGCCGCGCCGGCAAGACCGGACCCGCCCGCACCAGGCGTCTGATGAAATACAGATATGTGGTGAACACCACGCCATAGACCAGCACGAAGACCGCCAGCGACCCGGCCACGTCCGCCGCGGGTATCGGCGAGGTGGCATCCGCCGTGCGCAGCAGGCCGTAGACAACCCACGGCTGCCGCCCGGTCTCCGCAACGACCCAGCCGGAGATCGTGGCGACGAAGCCAAGCGGCGTCGACCACTTCAGCGTCGTCAGGAACAGCGGGCTCCGTTCCAGTCGTTTTCTCAGCAGCAGCACGACACCCGTCGCGCCGAGCAGCAGGAACCAGAAGCCGAGGCCGACCATCAGCCGAAAGCCGAAGAATACGGGCAGCACCGGCGGCTGCTGATCGCGTGGCACCGAATCGAGCCCCTGGACTTCACCGTGCAGCGAATGCGTCAGGATCAGACTCGCCAGATTCGGCACTTCAATGGCGAAGCGGTTGTCCTGGGCCGTCTGATCCGGAATCGCGAACGCGATCAGCGGCACGTCGCTGCGCGTATGCCACAGGCCTTCCATCGCCGCCACCTTCACCGGCTGATGCTCGCGCACGTTGAGTCCTTGCTGATCGCCGGCGACGATCTGCAGCGGCGCCAGCACCGCAATGGCGACCACCGCGACGCGCAGACCGCCTTTCGCATATGAATCGCCGTCGCGCCGCCACTGCGCTGCCGACACACCGGCGACGACCAGCGAACTGGTCAGCAACGAGGCCAGCAGCATGTGCGCAAGTCGGTACGGAAACGAAGGATTGAAAATCACGGCGAACCAATCCTGAGGCTCGACGTGGCCATCCACCCAAGTGATGCCCTGCGGTGTATGCATCCAGCTATTTGCTGAGAGGATCCAGAACGCGGAGTTGGTGGTGCCAAGTGCAACCAATAGCGTCGCAAGGAAATGCAGTCGCGGCCCGACCTTTTCCCAACCGAACAGCATCACACCGAGAAAGCCGGCTTCGACGAAGAACGCCGTCAATACTTCAACCGACAGCAGCGGCCCCATCACCGGCCCGGCAATCGTGGAAAAGCGGCTGAAGTTGGTGCCGATCTCGTATGAGAGCACGAGACCTGACACCACGCCCATGCCGAAGGTCAGCGCGAAGATCTTGACCCAGAAGCTATAGAGCTTGAGCCAGCTTTGCCTGTGTGTACGCCCCAGGGCGGCTTCGAAGAAAACCAAGAACCATGCCAGTCCGATCGTCAGCGTCGGAAAGAGGATGTGAAATCCAATCGTGAAGCCGAACTGAATGCGGGATAAAAGAACGGCATCCATGAACCCTCCTTTGGGTCATCGAAATATTCGCGTTCTCCCCGCGCACCTTGGGAAAAGTATTGCATATCTGGCGCGCGGCAGGGCTCATTCGGTATTCATCCGCGTTCAGCTGGACTTCAGATTGGAAGGCATAACCTGAACTGCTGCACGCATTGAGTGCGAAGTAAAGGACTATACAAATGAAAGGTAATGGAAGTGCCGCCACTCTCGCTGTTGTCGCCATCGCCACACTCGCCGGTTGTGTCGATTACGTCCCGCGATCCGAGTACGAAGCCACCGTCGCGGACTTGCGACAGAACCAGCAAAATTTGCAGGGTGGTTTGAGTTCCACTCGTACCGACTTATTGGGGATGCGCACCGATCTGGCCGGTACGCGTACCAATCTGGCCGGTCTGAAGAGTGAACTGGACTCGAAGTTCCAGCAATACGACGCCAGCGTGTCCGACCTTAAGGGCCGTGTGCGCGTGGATATGTCAGCGCACTTCGATTTCGATAAAACGGATCTGCACGATCAGGATAAGGCGGCGCTGAATGATTTTGCCTCCGTCATCCGCGAGCACCATCCGGACGCGCTCGTCACTGTTGAAGGCTTTACTGACGCTGCCGGTTCTCCGACTTACAACAAGTTGCTGGGCCTGCGGCGCGCGCGGACGGTGCGGGACTATCTCGTGGCGCAGGGCGGTCTCAACCCCGACAAGCTCCGCACCATCAGCTACGGCAAGGCGCAAAGCCGCCAGATCGCGGCCGGGGCCTGGGGCGAGCAGGGTGAAGCCAACCGCCGCGTCGCCTTGGTTGTTGACGCCCCCGACACGCCGACCAAGTCGGGAATGGCATCGGGAGGGCGCTGAACGCCGCCGGCAGGCGCAAGCGGTTTTTGATCGGTGTGCACCATCAGCAACCGCTTGAAGGCCTGCCGGTATGGCGAAGCCGCCTTCTTTCGAAGCCGGCCGATTGCAATGCGCAAGTCGTAAGTGAACGGCTGCTTCCTTTCTTTGTCTAAACTTCATGTCCGACACGATAGTTGGACTATCAGGAGCCGTTTCTATGGATAGATCGCGACTGGCACCGGCTGAGCTCACGCGCGTTGCAGCGTTCGCACGGAACCACGGCTTCGCCGCTTTTGTGGATAAGAGTGACGTCGTCGTTCTTTTAGCCATCAAACAACCATCTGAACTGGGTAGTTCCCACACCCATTTCCATCCGTATCGAATAAGCACTCTGGCAGAGGCGATAACGATATTGACTGAATAATCAGATGTGAGTATCGGATTCGGAGAGTTGGATCCGTCACGTGAGAGGAGATGCTGCGGGAGCGCAGCAGTTGCTTTGAGGTTTGAGGATAGAAACGGATATATACGATCGACAGAACGTCAACAGGACGACAATTTTTCACAGACAACAACAAGTAAAGGAATACGAAAATGACAACACTTCAAAACATCGCTTTAGCGCTTATTATCGCGGCCATGCCCGCTTTCTCCTTTAGCGCATTCGCCAGTGGCTCAAGCGCATCGTCGGCCGAAGAGCTGAACCACGACGCCGAACAGGCGCTGCAGAATCTCTACAAGGCCAACCCGGTTGCCAAGGATATTGCGAAGCACGCCAAAGCGGTGCTGGTTTTTCCCAACATCGTCAAAGCCGGCTTGGTATTCGGCGGCAGTTATGGCGAAGGTGTTCTGACCAAGGCTACAAGCGTGGTCGGATACTACAATTCCGTCTCAGCTTCCTGGGGCCTGCAGGCAGGTGCCCAGTCTTACGGCTACGCGCTGTTTCTCATGAGCGACAGCGCCTTGAAGTATCTGGACAAGTCGGACGGCTGGGAAATCGGCACAGGTCCGACGGTGGTGGTCGTGAATGAAGGCGTCGCCAAGAATTTATCCTCGTCTTCATTGAAGGACGATGCCTATGCTTTCATTTTTGATCAGCAAGGATTGATGGCGAGCCTCAGCATCGAAGGCACCAAAATTTCCCGCATCAAGCGCTGACCCCGAAAGCAGCGGCCACCGATTCAGTGCAGTAGGACTAGCTACTCGTCCAGCTGAGTGGCCGCTTCCGGGTAAAGATCGGGTAAATAAAATTGCAGCGAATCCAGCGGGAACGCAAACCGCACCGATCCGAGCTTGGTATCCGATGCAACCAGTCCCGTAGCAAGTAAGTGAGAAAGCAGGGCTTGCGCGCTGCGTTCGCCTAGCCCCGTCAGCTGTTTGAAATCTCCGCGCGACAGTGGTCCGGAAGTAAAGAGATAGTGCAGAGGCAGAGCGGCTTCGCTGCGCATCCCCTTTTCTGTTTCGGCACGATAGGTCACCAGCGCTCGAATGCGTTCCCGCATTCCGTCGAGCTTGAGCAGTCGCGCCATAAACGTGACCTGGTCCAGGCAAAGATCGAGAAAATATTTGCACCAGTTCCACAGCCCTTCTTCAGTCAGGTTGCCCCGGCCGTCAAGGTCGCCGCGCCGTGGTTCATCGGCATCTTCCAGACGAGCGTAGTAGTCGGTTTGCGTGCGTGCCAGTCCGCGACTGATCGACCACAGGCCATTTGAGAAACGCGAAAAAATCAGAGCCTGCGAAGCAAGGCGAGTGACGCGACCATTGCCATCGAGGAATGGATGGAGCCAGAGGAGGCGCTGATGCGCGCTGGCGGTGGCAACCAATATGCGATCCCTGCCTGCTTCTTTGGCGTACACCTCGGCATAACGTTCGAGGAAGGCGGGTATGCTCTTGAACGCGAGCGGGATATGGCGTCCAACCTCGACTTCCTCTTCCCTCCATGCGCCCGGTATGACAATGCGGCCATCCTCGGTGGTGCGGTCCTGCTCTGATAGCCGGCTGTACAGCGCGTGGTGAATGCGGTGGATGCCTTCTGCGGTGAACACAGCAAGTGCGTCCGCTGTCGCCCATGACTCGATTTCGCGTTCGGCTTCGATGTGGGCCAGGGCCAGCCTTTGCAGCTTGGCGATTTTGGGTTTCCGGGAAAAATCCTGATGCAGGCTGCGTTCGATATTGAGCGGATGGGTGCTTTGGCCTTCGATTTTGTTCGAGTAGTAAGAATTCATGGCCCGCAGGCGT
>Ga0265334_10001441_pt1 | contig 11435 bp, 8 predicted proteins | sample 42023metaG_FD_192442 | JGI IMG/M metagenome (GOLD analysis project Ga0265334, IMG submission 192442) | Rhizosphere microbial communities from Carex aquatilis grown in University of Washington, Seatle, WA, United States - 4-20-23 metaG | ecosystem: Host-associated > Plants > Roots > Rhizosphere >...
CAGCCCTCTACCGAGCATCCTGGACGCGCTGGACCGTGCCTGTCCGGCGAGTTCGTCCCTCGACACACTGACCGCCTACGACGAGTCATTCCTCAAAGCCCTCTATTCGACCAATGTGGGTCAGCCCGAGCGGGGCTCGGTCGCTTTGCACACGCTCAAGGGCGTGCGCCAGCCGAAGCATCCGGACGCCGGGAGCCCGAGCCGCTAGCTACTCCGCGGCTTCCCTGAGCAGGGCGCCGGGAAACCGGCGTTCGAACTGGCCCAGCGCCTGGGCGTCCAAACGCACCGCGAGGCTGACTTCGCCGCCTTCGTCCTCTGATCGGCTGATCACCCGGCCGTGACGGTAGAGCCAGGCCAGGGCGTCGCCGTCCTGGGGGCCCAGCCGCGCCTCGATCGGCGCGCCCTGATCCAACAATTCGGCCAGGAACTCGGTGAGCCTTGAAAAGCCTTCGCCAGTGACCGCCGAGACGGCCACGACGGGAACGCCCGAGCCGTCTCGCCTCTGAGGCCGGGCCAGCAGCTGGGCGCGATCCTCCTCGGGAAGAAGATCGATCTTGTTCCAGACCTCGACGACCGCGCGGTCCGAATCCGAGCCCGCCCCCAGCTGGCCAAGCACCGTCTCGACGTCTTCCGCCTGGGCCTCGCTCTCCTCGCCCGCGATATCTCGCACGTGCAGGATCACGTCCGCCTCCTGCACCTCCTCGAGGGTGGCGCGGAAGGCCTCGACCAGTTCGTGCGGCAGGTCGGAGATGAAACCGACGGTGTCCGAAAGGATCGCGGGCCGCCCCCCCGGCAAACGGATGGCCCGGTGCGTCGGGTCCAGGGTGGCGAACAGCAGGTCCTTGGCTTCGACTTCGGCGCCGGTCAGACGGTTGAACAGGGTCGATTTGCCGGCGTTGGTGTAGCCGACCAGGGCCACGACAGGATAGGGCACGCGCGTTCTGGCCGAGCGCTGCAGGGTGCGGGTGCGCCGCACATCCTCCAGTTCGCGCTTGAGCCGGCCGATCTTCTCGGCCAGCAGGCGCCGGTCGGTCTCGATCTGGGTTTCGCCCGGGCCGCCCATCACGCCGAATCCGCCGCGCTGGCGCTCAAGGTGGGTCCAAGTCCGCACCAGTCGTGAACGCTCGTAGGCCAGGCGCGCGAGTTCGACTTGGAGCCGACCTTCACGGGTGCGGGCCCGGCGGGCGAAGATCTCCAGGATCAGGCCGGTGCGGTCGATCACCTTGACCTGCCAGGCCTTCTCCAGATTGCGCTGCTGGACCGGCGTCAGGGCGTCGTCGACGACCACAACGTCGGCGTCAAAGGCTCGGCAGACCGTGGCCAACTCCTCGACCTTGCCCTTGCCGAACAGGGTCGCGGGGACCGTGGACCGCAGAGGGGCGAGTAACGCCTCGACGACCTTCAGGTCGAGCGCTTCGGCGAGGCCGACCGCCTCCTGCAGCCTCTGCTCGGGCGAGCGCAATCCCTCGGCCCGCGGCCGGATGGGATGTACGACGATGGCGGCTTGGACTCTGGTGCGGTGGTCGACGGAACGGTCGGTCAATCGATGTCCTGATCGGCCGACGGCTCGTAAAGCTGGACGGGCTGGGCCGGCATGATGGTGGAGATGGCGTGCTTATAGACCAGTTGGGCCTGGCCATCACGACGCAGCAGCACGCAGAAATTGTCGAACCAGGCGACGACACCCTGAAGCTTGACCCCGTTCACCAGATAGATGGTCAGGGGCGTCTTGGACTTGCGGACGCTGTTCAGGAAGGTGTCCTGCAGGTTCTGTTTCTTATCGGTCGCCATGGGAGATGCCTTTTCTCGTTTTCCGGAGGCAGTCGCCTCCACACACACACTGATATCTAGGCCTTTGCAGGGGCTCGCGACAACGGCGACGAACACCTAAAGCGCGCGCGCCGCCGCATCGCTCACATAGGAGGCTCTGAGCCTCCTCGCCACCGGCCCGGGCTTGCCGTCGCCGATGGGAATCCCATCGATCGAGACAACCGGGGTGACCAGGCTTCCCGCGCCGGTGATGAAGGCCTCGCGGGCCTGCTTGGCTTCCTCGAGGCTGAAGGGCCGCTCGGCCACGGGCAGGCCCTCCCGGGCGATGATGTCCAGGAGGCTCCGGCGCGTAATCCCGCGCAGGATGTTGGCGTTGAGATCGCGGGTGCGCAGCACGCCCTCGCGATCGACGATCCAGGCGTTGGACGACGCACCCTCGGTGACGAGGCCGAGTTCGTCGACGAACCAGGCCTCCGCCGCTCCGCTCTCGCGCGCCGCCTGCTTGGCCAGGACGTTGGGGAGCAGAGCGATCGTTTTGATGTCGCAGCGCGCCCAGCGGGTCTCCGGCGTGGAGACGACGCCGATGCCCTTGGCCGCCTTGCTCTCGGACGCCGCCATGTCGACCGGCTTGGCCGTGATCACCATCGCGGGGCGCACCGGGCGGGTCGGGAAGGCGTGGTCCCGGGGCGCGACGCCGCGGCTCACCTGCAGATAGACGAGGCCGTTTTTCACCCGGTTGCGCCGGACCGTCTCGCGCAGCACCAGCTCCAGCGCCTTGCGGCTCATGGGAACGGGGATGCGCAGTTCTCCCAGCGAACGCTCCAGCCGCGCGAAATGGCCCTCGGCGTCGGCGAGCTTGCCGCCGAACACCGCCCAGACCTCGTAGACCCCGTCGGCCAGCTGATAGCCGCGGTCCTCGATGTGCACGCAGGCGTCCGAATGCGGGACGAAGCGCCCGTTCACATAGGCCACACGAGACATCAGGCGTCCTCTTCCTCGACCTCGCCGGCGCGCGAGGCGACGCCCAGGGACTTCAGCTTGCGGTGCAGGGCCGAGCGCTCCATGCCGATGAAGGCCGCGGTGCGGGAGATGTTGCCCCCGAACCTCAGGATCTGGGCGTTCAGGTACTCACGCTCGAACACTTCGCGGGCATCGCGCAGCGGCAGGGCGATGATCCGCTCGGCTCCGACCGCCCCAGCCGATCCAGACGAGGTGACCTCGGCCGGCAGCATCTCGGCGGTGATGACCTCGCTGGGGTCTCCCGTGGCCAGGATCAGCATGCGCTCCACGATATTGACCAGCTGGCGCACGTTTCCGGGCCAGGGATGCACCTGCAGGGTCGCGATGGCGTCGTCGCCCAGCCGGCGCCGGGGCAGGCCCGTGGCGGTGCTGATCCGCTCGATGAAGTAGTCCACGAGCTCGGAGATGTCCTCGCGCCGTTCCGCCAGGCCGGGCACGCGCAGCGGCACCACGTTCAGGCGGTGGAAAAGGTCCTCGCGGAAGCGGCCGGCGGCGATCTCCGCCCTAAGGTCGCGGCTGGAGGAGGAGATCACCCGCACGTCCACCTGCACGTCGGTCACGCCGCCGACCCGGCGGAAGCGCTGCTCGACCAGGACCCGCAGGATCCGCCCCTGGGTCTCCAGCGGCATGTCGCAGACCTCGTCGAGATAGAGTGTGCCGCCGTGGGCCCGCTCGAAGACGCCGATCTTGCGCGGACGACCCTCTTCGCCCTCTTCGCCGAACAGCTCCGAGTCCACCCGTTCGGGCGTCATGCCGGCCGCCGAGATGACCACGAACTCGCTCTTGGCCCTGTGGCTGCCCTCATGGATCATGCGGGCGACCAGCTCCTTGCCCGAGCCGGCCGGCCCGGCGATCAGGATGCGGCTGTTGGCCGTCGCGACCTTGCCCATCAGCTGGCGCAGCTGGGCCATGGGGGGCGAGTGGCCGATCAGGGTGTCAGGCTCCAGCGTCTGGACCTTGAGCCGGCGGTTCTCGCGCCTCAACCGCGAGGCTTCCAGCGCCCGCTCGATGACCAGTAGCAGGCGGTCGGACTTGAACGGCTTCTCCAGGAACTCGTAGGCGCCGCGCTTGATAGCGCTGACCGCGGTTTCGATGTTGCCGTGGCCGGAGATCATGATCACTGGCAGGTCGGGATCCAGCTCCTTGACCAGGTCGAGCAGCTCCAGCCCGTCCATGCCGCCGCCCTGCATCCAGATGTCCAGCAGCACCAGGGCCGGCTTGCGCGCCTTGATGGCCGACAGCGCCGAGGCGGAGTCGGGTGCCGTTCGCACGCCATAGCCTTCGTCGCTCAGGATGCCCGAGACGAGCTCCCGGATATCGGCTTCGTCGTCGACGACCAGGATGTCCGTCGCCATCTTGAATTCCTCAGATCACTGCCGCGCCCACCGGCGCGGATTTGTGGATGATCGCCGTCGACGGGAAGCGGAGCACCGCCTTCGCGCCCGGCAGTTCGGAAGCGTCCAGGAGGACCAGCTCGCCGCCGTGTTCCTCCTGGATGCGCTTGACGATGGCGAGACCGAGGCCCGTGCCCTTCTCGCGTGTCGTCACATAGGGTTCGGTGAGCCTCGCACGATCGGCGGACGGCAGGCCCACGCCATTGTCCTCGACCTCGAAGGCCAGTCCCCGTTCGTCGGTCACGAGACGCGCCGTGATGCGGCCCTTCATGCCGGGCGCGCCCTGGCGCCTGGCCTGGATCGCCTCGCCGGCGTTCTTCAGGAGGTTGGTCAGCGCCTGGGCGATCATGCGGCCGTCGCATTGCAGCGTGATCTCCTCGGCCGGCTCCTGCAGTTCGATGGCGACCTCGGGATCGCGCACCCGCTCGGCGAACACCGCCTGACGGATCAGTTCGTTGGCGCTCTGCGGCTCGAACTTGGGGGCCGGCATGCGCGCGAAGGCCGAGAACTCGTCCACCATCCGGCCGATGTCGCCGACCTGGCGGATGATGGTCTCGGTGCAACGGTCGAAAGTCTCGAGGTCCCCCTGGATCTCCTTGCGGTACTTGCGCCGGATCCGCTCGGCAGAGAGCTGGATCGGCGTCAGGGGGTTCTTGATCTCGTGGGCGATGCGCCGCGCCACGTCGCGCCAGGCCGCGCTGCGTTGGGCGGTGACCAGCCGGGTGATGTCGTCGAAGGTCAGGACCAGGCCGCCCTCGGCCACGCCCGAGGCGCGAACACGCAGACGGCGGGTCTCGCCGCCCCGGACGATGTCCAGCTCCTCCTCCGCCTCGCCGCCGGTGCGGGCGGCCGCCTGGGCGATCGGCTCGAATTCGGGCGCGACGTCCTTCAAGGGCCGTCCTATGGAATCCTCGCCGAGGTTCAGGAGCTGGTGCGCCGGCTGGTTGGCCGCGGTGATGGCGCCGTCTGAGTCCAGGCCGAGGACCCCAGCGCTCACGCCAGCCAGCACCGTCTCGATGAAGGCGCGCCGGGTTTCCGCCTCTTCGCTGGCTGTCTTCAGAGCTCTCTGCTGGGCCTGAAGATCATGGGTCATTCGATTGAACGCCTGTGACAAATCCGCCAGTTCATCAGGCGATCTGGGAACCTCGACGCGCGCGTCGAGATCGCCCGCGGAGACCCGGTGCGCGGCCGCCACCAGACGGGCCACCGGTGCGGAGATGGCGTTCGCCGCCCCCATGCCAAGCCAGACGGCGCCGACAACCGCCAGCAGCACCGACTCCAGATAGGTCAGAAGGAACGCCGCCTGCACCTGGTGCCGGTTGGTCTCGGCCTCGCGATAGTCCTGCAAGGCGCCATAGGCGGCCGTCAGGTTGTTGACGATGCCGGGCTGCACGCGCCGGACCACGTAGACATAGGCGTCCTGGTAGGCCCTCAGCTTGTAGAGGCCCCGGATCTGGGCCGCCTGCTCGAAGACCTGTTCGTTCAGTCCGCCGCTGTCGGCGTACTGCAGCGCGTCCAGCGGCGGGGTCAGGAACGGCGGCGCGTTGTCGGCCTCGGCGCTGGCCAGCACCCGGCCCTCGTGGTCGAGCACATAGGCGGCGGCGAACTGGCGCGCGGAGGCCTGGCCCTCGAGGATGCGGCCGAACGTCATGGGACTGGAGCGGAACACCGGCAGGTCGCGGTTCAGGTCGAACGCCATCGCCTGAAGGTCGCCCGACAGCGTCTCCTTCTGTTCGTTGAGATAGGACCTGGCCACCGTCGCGGAGTTTTCGACGACGATCCGCACCCGCTTGGAGAACCAGTTCTCCACGCCGCGCGTCACCAGGGCGCCGAAGAACAGGGCCATGACGATGGCCGGGACCACGGCGGCAAGGGCGAACATGGTCACGAAGCGGACGTGCAGGCGGGCGCCGGCGTCGCGCTCGCGCAGCATCTTCAGAACCCGCCACCCGACCGCCGCGGCCAGGGCCAGGATCAGGACGAGGTTGCCAAGGACCAGGGCCAGGACGATTCGGCTGGCCGGGCCCGCCTTGCCCGCGCCCGGGGCGCGCGTGGAGAAATAGACGGCGGTCACCGTCACCAGCACCGCCACGAAGTAGCCGAGGGCCAGTATGACGCGCGGCCGGAGGCGGCGGCGCAACTCCCGCCACCGCCCGGCGATCCGATCCATCACACTCGCGGACGCGGCGGCCATCGCCAGAGTCTGCGATGACTGTGCCCCAAACTCAACAGGGACGTTGCACTAAAGCTTCACAGCTTGTTTCAGGCTTTCGTTCGAACGGGCTGGATGCCCAGGTCGTGGATCTTCTTGCGCAGGGTGTTGCGGTTCAGTCCGAGGATCTCGGCGGCCCGGATCTGGTTGCCGCGGGTGGCGGCCAGCGTCAGCCGGATCAGAGGCGCCTCGACCTCCTGAAGCACCCGGTCGTAGAGGCCGCGCGGCGGCAGGCCGTCGGGTTGGGACGCAAAGTCGGCGGCCAGGTGGCGTTCGACCAGGGTCGACAGGCTGATTGGCCCCTCCCCCTGCGAGGTGCGGCTGGTCTCCTCGCGCAGCTCGCGCTCGACGATGCGGGCGCTGATCACGTCCTCGGCGTAGAGCGCGCACATGCGGCGGATCAGGTTCTCGAGCTCGCGGACGTTGCCGGGCCAGGCGTGAGACTTCAGCCGGTCGATGGCGCCCTGGTCGATGGTCTTGGCCGGGAGGCCCTCGCGGTGCGCCCGGAGCAGGAAGGCCCGCGCCAGTTCGGGGATGTCCTCTGTGCGTTCGCGCAGCGGAGGCAGGCGCACCGGGGCGACGTTCAGGCGGAAGAACAGGTCCTCGCGGAACAGGCCGTTCTGGATCAGGCCACGCAGGTCCCGATTGGTGGCGGCGATGATCCGCGCGTCGGCCGGACGGCCGGTGCGGGGATTGATCGCCTTCTCCGATCCGTCGATGACTCGCAGGAGCCGGGTCTGGGCGTCCAGCGGCATGTCCCCGACCTCGTCGAGGAACAGCGTCCCGCCGTCGGCTTCGACCAGCTTGCCGGTCTCGTCGGGCTTGCCGAACAGCTCCGATTCCACCCGTTCGCGAGGCGTGGCGGCGAGGTTCACGGCGACGAAGCGGCCGTCGCGCCGGCGGCCGAGATCGTGGAGCGCCCGGGCCACCAGCTCCTTGCCGGTGCCCGACTCGCCGGTGACCAGCACCGTCAGATCCGCGCCCACCAGGCGGGCCACGGTGCGGTAGACCTCCTGCATGGCGGCCGAACGCCCGATCAGCGGCAGGCGCTCGTCGCGGACGGCCCGGGCCTGGGCCTTGGCCAGCTCGGTGTCGGCGGGCTTGGCGAGGGCGCGCTTGGCCGCCGCCGTCATGTCGTCGAGATCGAACGGCTTGGGCACGTACTCGTAGGCGCCGATCTCCGCCGCGTTCACCGCGGTCAGGAGCGTGTTCTGTGCGCTCATCACGATGACGGGCAGGCGCGGCCTTTGCTTGCGAATACGTGGGAGGACGTCGAAGACGTTCTCGTCCGGCATCACCACGTCCGTGATGACGAGGTCGCCCTCCCCGTCCGAGACCCATTTCAGCAAGGTCGATGCGTTCGAGGTCGCGCGCACCTGATAGCCGAGCCGCGAAAACGCCTGGCTCAGGACCAGCCTGATGGAAGCGTCATCATCAGCGATGAGGATCTTGCTCTGGATCGTCATGGATATGGCTTAGCCCGCGGCCCTTTCCGATTGCACAGGCAACAACACCCGGAATTGGGTGCGGCCGGGTTCTGACTCGAAATCGACCAACCCGCCGTGGGCGGCGACCAGTTTCGCGACAAGCGCGAGGCCGAGGCCCGTTCCGTTGGCTTTGGAGCTGACAAAAGGTTCGAATAGCTGTTCGCGCAGGCGCGGCGGGACGCCGGGCCCGTTGTCCTGGATCCTGACCTCCAGCGGCACAGCCTTGGTCTGGCCGTCGTCGGTCCTGACCCTGAGACCGTGACGATAGGCGGTCGAGACGAAGATCTCGCCACGACCGTCGCCGCGGGCGTGGGCGGCCTCGGCGGCGTTCTTCACCAGGTTCAGGAAGATCTGGATCAGCTGGTCCTCGTCTCCGCACGTGGGCGGCAGCGAAGGGTCGTAGGCGTCGCGCTGGACGAGGCCGTCGGCCGGCCCGTTGGCGGCCAGGGCCTTCACCCGGTCGAGCACGGCGTGGATGTTCACCGGATTGCCGGCCACCGGCTGGTCCCAGCCCAGTTCCTCGACCCGGTCCACCAGCCGGCGGATGCGCTCGGTCTCTTCGACGATCAGCTCCGCCAGGGCGGCGTCCTCCGCCTTGACCCCTTGCTTCAGGAGCTGGGCGGCGCCCCGGATGCCGGCGAGCGGGTTCTTGATCTCGTGGGCCAGCATCCGGCCCAGCCCGCCGATGGAACGCAGGCCGTGCATGTCCACCGACCGCCGCGCCACGTTGGCGCCGGAGGGGTGCAGGGTGAGAAGCACGGCCCCGTCCGGCAGCGGCGAGGCGACGATCCCGGCCTGGAAGGCCTGCTGCCCCGGCATGGCGAACTCGACGTCGCGCTCCCGGGCTGGCGATCCAGTCTCGATGGCGCGCGCCATCAGCCGGCTCACCTTGTCGCCCGACTGGACCGCATCGTTGAAGCGCGAACGGGAGAGCAGCCCCAGGTTCTGGCCAAACAGGGTTTCGGCAGCCTCGTTCGCCGCCTTCAAAGCCCCATCCGCCCCGATGACCAGGGCCGGATCGGCGCCTGCCTCGAACGCGGCGGCCTTGAGGCCCTCGGATGCCGGCATAAAAAGTGCCTAAAAATTGCTCACGACTACAGGCCACTTTTTAGGCAAATTTGCTATGGCTTGTCCAGCCCTGGACAAAGGCGCCCCCCTCGCCGAAACAGGCGCCGTGCGCTTCTCAGCCGTCATAGCCGCCGCAGGATCGGGCCGCCGCGCGGGCGGGGACCGCCCCAAGCAATGGCGCCTCCTCGCGGGCAAGCCCGTGCTGCGCTGGTCTGTGGAAGGGCTGGCCGCCGCCGGAGCCGAACAGCTGGTCGTCGCCGTCGCCGCCGGCGATGAGGAGGCCGCCGCAGAGGCGCTGGCCGGATTGCCCAATGTGACGATCATCCTGGGAGGGGCCGAGCGGGCGGACTCCGTCAAGGCCGGTCTCGAAGCGCTGCGGGGATCGCCGCCGGACGCGGTGCTGATCCACGACGCGGCGCGGCCCTTCGTCCAGCCACGCCACGTGGCGGTTCTACTGGACGGGTTGAAGAGCGCCGACGGCGCCGTGCCCGTGGTGGCGGTCGCAGACACCCTCAAGCGCGCCGATGAGGACGGACGGCTCTCGACGGTCTCCCGCGAGGGGCTGCTGAGGGTCCAGACCCCCCAGGCCTTCCGCTACGACTTGTTGGCCCGGGGCTACGCCGCCTGGGACCTGGCCGATCCGCCGACCGACGACGCGGCCCCGGTCGAGCGCGCCGGCGGCAAGGTCGTCGCCGCGGCGGGCGATCCCATGCTGATGAAGCTGACCTATCCGGAGGATTTCGCCATGGCCGAGGCTCTGGCGGGCCAGGCTCGCCTCACCCGTGTCGGCCAGGGCTTCGACGCCCACAGATTCGGGCCCGGCGATGCGGTCTGGCTCTGCGGCGTGAAGATCGCCCACGACAAGGCCCTGGTCGGCCACTCGGACGCCGACGCGGGCCTGCACGCCCTGACCGACGCCCTCCTGGGCGCGATCGGCCAAGGCGATATCGGCGACCACTTCCCGCCCTCCGATCCGAAGTGGCGGGGCGCGTCCTCCGATCAATTCCTGCGCCATGCCCTGGAGCTGGTGCGCCGCGCGGGCGGCCAGGTGATCAACGCCGACGTCACGCTGATCTGCGAGGAACCCAAGATCAAACCGCACCGGGAGGCCATGAGAGCCCGCCTGGCGGAGATCCTGGAGCTTCCCCTCGAACGCGTCAGCGTGAAGGCCACGACCACGGAAGCGATGGGCTTCACCGGGCGCCGGGAGGGCCTGGCGGCGCAGGCGATCGTCGCGGTGGAGACTCCGTGAACCTGGCGGTTCCTAGCGCCGCGTCCCATAGCGCCTGACCAGCGCGCCCAGCACGTTGGAATAGTCGTCGGTCCAGGCCCTGGCGCGGCCCGGGCCCATGGGCCGCCAGCGCGGATCGCTGCGGAATGGCTCCAGCGCCTGGGGCGTCCGCGCCGCCAGGACGACGATGGCCCCGGCGTCGGCGAAGGCGGGCGTGTCGGGCGCTGGGGCGTAGGTCTGGGTGAGGTCCGCGCCGCCTGCCTTCACGACCGCCGCCGCCGCGGGCGCGGTGAGCTCGAGGTTGCGGTTGGACAGGTGGAGCAGCACCAGGCCGTCGGGCTTTATGGCATTCAGATAGTTGCGCATCGCCTCCACGGTCAGAAGGTGCGTCGGCACGCTGTCGGAGGAAAAGGCGTCAACGAGCAGCAGGTCGAACGTTCCCGGCGGCTCGCGCGCCAAGGACAGGCGGGCGTCGCCGATCACGAAGCTGAGCGGACCCTTGGCGCAGCCTCCGATGAAGTCGAATTTCTGCGGGTCGCTGGCCAGGCCGACGACCATGGGATCGATCTCGAAGATGCGCATGGAATCCGTCGGGCGGACGAAGGTGGTCACCGTCCCGGTCCCGAGGCCAACCAGGCCCAGGCTCGCGGCGGGACGACGGGCCTCGACCGCCGCGAAGACCTGCCCCATCGGGCCGCCTGGGGCGTAATAGGTCAGGGGCCGGCAGCGGAGAGCCGGCGCCAGGGCTTCGGCCCCATGGATCGTCGAGCCGTGCACCATGTAACGGACCGTCCCCAGCCCTTCGACGTTGGCCTGGCCGAGCTTCACCACCCCGAAGAAGCTGCGGTGACTTTCCGTGACGTCATAGCGCTGGTGCTCGACCACGCCGGCGATCGCGAGGCCTCCGGCGACGATCGCGAAGGCCGCCGGCCGATCCCTCAGCAGGAAGGCGCAAGCCCAGGCGCAGAGGACCAGGGCGACCACGGAGGCGCCTGCGATCTGAACGTCGGGATTGGCCAGGAACAGCTCGGCCCCAAGGCCGGCCAGCAAGAGGCCGATGGTGACGCCGTATGAGGGCCAAGGCCGGCTCGTCCGCGCGAGACCCGCCAGGGCCAGCACCAGGGGATATTCCCAGACATCGTCGAACAGCGCAGGCGCCAGGAAGGCGTTGAAGGCGCCCCCGATCACGCCGCCAAACGAGATGCAGAGATAGAAATCGGTCAGCCGGTCCGGCGAGGGCCTGCGGGCGGCCA
>Ga0265334_10001442_pt1 | contig 11428 bp, 9 predicted proteins | sample 42023metaG_FD_192442 | JGI IMG/M metagenome (GOLD analysis project Ga0265334, IMG submission 192442) | Rhizosphere microbial communities from Carex aquatilis grown in University of Washington, Seatle, WA, United States - 4-20-23 metaG | ecosystem: Host-associated > Plants > Roots > Rhizosphere >...
TTTGGAAGCTTCCCGTCGTCTATGTCATCGAGAACAACCAATATGCCATGGGCACGGCGGTCGGCCGCTCGACGGCCGAGGTCCATCTCTACAAGCGCGGGTTAGCCCACAACATCCCCGGCGAAGCGGTCGACGGCATGGATGTGGAGGCCGTCAATCACGCGGGCGCCAAGGCCGTGCAGTGGGTGCGGGAGGGCAACGGGCCTTACATCCTGGAAATGAAGACCTACCGCTATCGCGGCCACTCCATGTCCGACCCGGCGAAATACCGGACGCGCGAGGAAGTGCAGGAGATGCGGCAGAAGCACGATCCCATCGACACCTTCGGCGCACGGCTGATGCAGATGGGCCTGATTCGCGAAGACGACCTCAAGGCGGCCGACCGCGACGTGCGTCAGATCATCAACCGGGCCGCCGAATACGCCACCGAATCGCCTGAGCCCACGCCAGACGAGCTGTATACGGACATTCTGAACTAATGACTCAGATTCTCATGCCCGCGCTCTCCCCCACGATGGAGGAGGGCAAACTCGCCAAATGGCACGTCAAGGAAGGCGATGCCGTGAAGCCGGGCGATATTCTGGCCGAAATCGAAACCGACAAGGCGACGATGGAATTTGAAGCCGTCGATTCGGGGCGCATCGGCAAGCTGCTGGTGCCGGAAGGCACCGAAGGCGTGAAGGTGAACGAACCCATCGCCGAGTTGCAGCAGGAAGGCGAAGAAGCGGCCGCCCCTGCGGCCCGCGCGCCTGCCGCCGAAGCGAAGCCCGCCGCGGCTCCGCAATCGAAAGAAACTCCTCCTTCCCCCCCTGTGGGGGAAGGTCCGCCGAAGGGGGCGCCAGCCCGCGCTGCGGCGGGGAAGGGGGGAGAGGCACCATTCCCCAAAGGCAATGGCGCGGCCACGCCCGAAATCCCCGAAGACGCAGAACTCGTCACCATGACCGTGCGCGATGCGCTGCGCGATGCGATGGCCGAGGAGATGCGGCGTGACGACAATGTCTTCCTGATGGGTGAGGAGGTCGCGCAATATCAGGGCGCCTACAAGGTCAGTCAGGGGCTGCTCGAGGAATTCGGCGACCGGCGCGTCATCGACACGCCCATCACCGAACAGGGCTTTGCCGGCCTCGGCGTCGGCGCGGCGTTCGGCGGCCTTCGCCCGATCGTCGAATTCATGACCTTCAACTTCGCCATGCAGGCGATGGATCAGATCGTCAATTCGGCGGCGAAGACGCTCTATATGTCGGGCGGCCAGATGGGGTGCCCCATTGTGTTCCGCGGGCCGAACGGTCCGGCCGCGCGTGTCGCCGCCCAGCACAGCCAGGATTACGCGTCCTGGTACGCGCATATTCCGGGACTGAAAGTGATCTCGCCCTACTTCGCGGCCGATGCGAAGGGACTGTTGAAAGCCGCCATCCGCGATCCCAATCCGGTCATCTTTCTCGAAAACGAAATCGTCTACGGCCGTTCCTTCCCGGTGCCGAAGCTGGACGATTTTGTGCTCCCCATCGGCAAGGCGCGCGTGATCCGCGAAGGGACGCATGTGACTTTGGTGGCCCATTCCATTTCGGTCGGCCTCATCATGGAAGCGGCCGACGCGCTGGCGAAGGAGGGAATCGAGGCCGAACTGATCGATCTGCGCACGCTGCGCCCGCTCGACACGGCAACCGTCGTCGCATCGGTGAAGAAGACCAATCGCGTCGTCAGTGTCGAACAAGGCTGGCCCATCTGCTCCATCGGCTCGGAGATTTCGGCTTCCGTGGTGGACGAAGCCTTCGATTATCTCGACGCGCCGCCGATGCGCATTACCGGCAAGGATGTGCCCATGCCCTATGCCGCCAATCTCGAAAAGCTGGCGCTGCCGACGGTCGACGACATTGTCGCCGCCGCCAAGGCCGTCTGCTACAGGAATTGAGTGCTGACATGGCGTCGGCCGGTTCACTCTCCTGGAAGAAGGGCGGCTGCCATTGCGGCGCGGTCGCCTTTGAGGTGCTGGCGCCAGACGACATCGACGTCGCCGACTGCAATTGCTCGGTCTGCGCGAAGAGCGGGTTTCTTCACCTGATCGTGCCCAAGGACTGGTTCCGGCTCATCTCCGGCGACGATGCGCTAACCCTTTACCGCTTCAACACGGGCACCGCCCGGCACATGTTCTGCCGCGTCTGCGGGATCAAATCCTTCTATGTGCCGCGGTCGCATCCGGACGGCTATTCCGTGAATGCGCGCTGTCTCGAATCGGGGGCGATCCGCTCGATGCGCGTTGCGCCGTTCGACGGCCGGAATTGGGAGCAGGCCATGGCGGAACACGCGCTGGAGACCGTCTGATGTCGACGCAAATCCTCATGCCGGCGTTGTCGCCCACCATGGAGGAGGGCAAGCTCGCCAAATGGCACGTCAAGGAAGGCGATGCCGTCAAAGCCGGCGACGTGCTTGCCGAGATCGAAACCGACAAAGCGACGATGGAATTCGAAGCCATCGACGAGGGCTGGATCGGAAAAATCCTCGTCCCCGAAGGCGCGGAAGGCGTGAAGGTCAACCAGCCGATCGCGGTGCTACTGACTGAGGGCGACAGCAAACCGGCCCCGGCGCCAGCCGCAAAGGATATCCCGGCTTCGATGCAGGCCATCCGCGATGCGCTGGCTCCGGCAACGGGAGACGCGGGTGTGACTGCCAATCCCCTGAAAGGGGAGGGTCGAAGCAGCGAAGCTGCTTCGGGGAGGGGTCAACCCTCGGTGTCATCAGAAGCGACCCCCACCCGGCAGGCTATGCCTGCCGACCTCCCCGTTTCAGGGGGAGGAAAGAGCCCTCGGGGCAATGGCGCGGCTGCTCCGCATACGGATGACCGCGTCTTCGCCTCGCCACTGGCCCGGCGCGTGGCGCAACAGTCCGGCATCGATCTGTCCGCGCTCAAGGGCTCAGGCCCCCGCGGCCGTATCGTCAAGGCCGACGTCGATGCCGCTCAAAAACATCCTTCTCTGCTTGTGGGGGAAGGTGCCCCGCAGGGGCGGAAGGGGGGGGACGCACCGGCTCCTGCTGCCCTTGCGCCACGGCCGGCACATGCCGAATCCCCCAGCGCGCCAACGGGACTGACGCCGCTTCCCGATGCGCGCCTGTTCTTCAAGGAGGGCGAGTACGAGGCGGTGCCCAACGACTCCATGCGCAAGACCATCGCGCGCCGCCTGACTGCCGCAAAAGCGCTGATCCCGCATTATTACCTGACCATCGATTGCGACATCGGCGCGCTGATGCAGATACGCGCGCGGCTCAACGACAAATCGCCGAAGGGTGACGGCGCGTACAAACTTTCGGTCAACGATTTCGTCATCAAGGCGGCGGCCATGGCCCTGATGAAGCACACCGACGTGAACGCAAGCTGGACCGACGCCGCGATCCTGCATCACAAGCACGCCGACGTCGGCATCGCGGTCGATCTCAACCCCGGTCTGATCACGCCCATCGTGTTCAAGGCGGAGACCAGGGGGCTGGTGGAAATCTCGAACGAGGTGAAATCGCTGGCCGAGCGCGCCAAGAACAAAAAGCTGAAGCCCAACGAATTCGAGGGCGGTGGCTTCTCCATTTCCAATCTTGGCATGTTCGGCATCCGCCAGTTCACCGCGCTGATCAATCCGCCGCAGAGCGCCATCCTCGCCGTCGGCGCCGGCGAAGAGCGTGCGGTGGTGCGCGACGGCAAGATCGCGGTGGCGACGATGATGTCGCTCACCATGTCCTGCGATCACCGCGTGATCGACGGGGCGACGGGCGCGCGGTACCTGCAGACGCTGAAAACCTTCATCGAAGAACCGGCTTCGATGCTTCTCTGATCGAAAACCAACCCACCCCTTGAGGGAGGGTCGAATTGCCGCCGGCAATTCCGGGAGAGGATGTTTCTTCCATGGCTGAATCATTCGATGTCATCATCATCGGCGGCGGGCCCGGCGGTTATGTCTGCGCCATCCGCTGCGGACAATTGGGCCTGAAGACGGCCGTCGTGGAGCGCGAGAATCTCGGCGGCATTTGTCTCAACTGGGGCTGCATCCCGACCAAGGCGCTGCTGCGTTCCAGCGAAATCTGGCACCTGATGCATCGGCTGAACGAATTCGGTTTCTCGGCCGACAATCTGAAATTCGATCTGACCAAAATCGTCGCGCGCTCGCGAACAGTTTCCAAACAGTTGACCGATGGTGTCAAATTCTTGATGAAGAAGAACAAGGTCACCGTCATCGACGGCGAGGCCGTCCTGAAGGGGAAGGGCGCAATCGCCGTCACCAAGAACGGTCAGACCACGGATTATTCCGCAAAGACCATTGTGCTGGCGACTGGCGCGCGGGCGCGTGAATTTCCCGGCCTCGAAGCGGACGGCAATCTGGTCTGGACCTACCGCCACGCCATGGTCCCGAAGGAGTTTCCGAAATCGCTGCTGGTGGTCGGTTCGGGCGCCATCGGCATCGAATTCGCGAGTTTCTACCGCACGCTGGGCGCGGATGTAACCGTGGTCGAAGTGCTGGATCGCGTGCTGCCGGTCGAAGACGCGGAAATTTCCGCCTTCGCCGCGAAAGCGTTCCAGAAGCAGGGCATGGTCATCAAGACTTCGACCACGGTGGAGAAGCTGGACAAGACCGCTACCAACGTCACCGCGACGCTCAAATCCAAGGACGGCGAAACGGAAACTCTCACCGTGGACCGGGTCATCCTGGCGGTCGGCATTGTCGGCAATGTCGAGAATATCGGCCTGGAACAGGCCGGGATCAAAATCGAGAAGACCCACGTCGTCGTCAATGAATGGTGCGAAACGGGTGTCCCCGGCGTGTACGCCATTGGCGATCTCGTGGGCCCGCCATGGCTCGCGCACAAGGCGATGCATGAAGGCGTCATCGTCGCCGAACGCATCGCAGGCGTGAAAGGCGTCCACCCGCTCGACACGTCCAAAGTGCCGGGCTGCACCTATTGCTGGCCGCAAGTGGCGAGCGTCGGCCTGACCGAAGTCAAGGCGCGCGAAACCGGCCGCAAGATCAAGGCTGGTAAATTCCCCTTCATCGGCAACGGCAAGGCCATCGCGCTGGGCGAGACTGAAGGCTTCGTCAAGACCGTGTTCGACGCCGACACGGGCGAGCTCCTGGGCGCCCACATGATCGGCGCCGAAGTTACCGAACTGATCCAGGGCTACACGATAGGCCGCACGCTCGAAGGCACCGACGCGGAGTTGGAGGCAACCGTTTTCCCGCATCCGACACTTTCGGAAATGATGCACGAGGCCGTGCTCGCCGCCGACGGCCGCCCGCTCCATATTTAGCAACCCATGAGCGGGGCGGTCTTTGGCTCTGGCATTTTCGCGTTCGGGGTGGGCGCCGCGAAGACCGGCACCCATTCGCTTGCCGCACTGTTCGAGGATCGCCGTCGCGCTGCGCACGAGCCCGAAGCCGAAAGCCTGATGCGGCTCACGCTCGCCCGCGCCACCGGGCACTTGACGGAAGCCGAATTCGCGACCTGCGTCGATGCGCAATTCCGCCGCCTCGATCTCGAACTGAACGTATCGCAGATCAACGGTTTCATCGTGCAGACTTTGGCTGCGCTCTATCCCGATGCCGCTTATGTGCTTACCTTGCGCGATGGGGAATCCTGGGTCCGCTCCTTCGTGAATCATCAAAGGACGCGGGGTTTGCCCCAAGGCTCGGCATGGCAGGCGTTCCGGAACTTGCGGTTCCAGCCGCAGCATCATCCGTACACGGTGAACGATACGCCCCTTGCCAATAACGGCCTCTACAGCCTCGATGCCTACCTCTCTTATTGGCTGCGCCACAATGCGGACGTGATCCGGTCCGTGCGCGCGGACAGGCTCTTCGTGGCGCCGACGGACCAAATCGCGCGCGAGGCGGAAAGCATCGCACACTTCATCGGCGCTGATCCGGCGGACGTGAATGCAGAGAAGAGCCACGATTACGCGGGCGATTACGTGCACAATCCGCTGGACGACATGAACCCGGACTATCTGCGCGCGCGGATCACCGCGTATACGGACCATCTCCGCGGCGAGGTGCGTCCGCTTTTAAGCGGCCGCGCAGCCCGCCTGTTCGAGGAAGCGCTGACGCCGCGCGCGGCTGCTGCAGGCCCCGCGCAACCGGCCACCGACCTCGCGCGTTGGTCCAACCCGGAAAACCTCAGCGACCGCTGGCGTTACCGGAGCGAGCTCGCGGCGCGCTTCATTCCGGCCGGCGCGACGCTTCTGGACATAGGCTGCGGCAAGATGGCGATCGAAAGCCTGCTGCCGCCGGGCTGCCGTTACATACCAGCCGATGTGGTGGCGCGCGATTCCCGCACCATCGTTTGCGACCTGAACAAAGGCGAGTTTCCCCCCGTTTCCGGCGTCACCCACATCTCGATGCTGGGCGTGCTCGAATATGCGTTCGATCCACATTCCGTCTGGCGCCGGCTCGCAGAAAGCCGCGCGCGCATCGTCATGTCCTACATCGTGCTGCGGGCTGCATTTCCGGTTCCAAAACGGATCGCCATGGGCTGGGTGAATCACCTCACGCGCGCCGACCTTCTTACGTTCGCGGAAGCGAACTCCTATGCGCTGAACGCCGAACAGCCGATCTCGGCCGACAACACGCTGTTCGTCTTCGATCCGGTTTGATGCATAGTGATGCGCTCCGTAGGGGAGGGCATCGCATTGGGCAATAGCAACGGACTCACGCGGCGCGCGCTGCTCGCGAATGCGGCGTTCGGTTCAGCCGCGCTGGCGAGCAGCATCGGAAAAGCCCACGGGCAATCGCCCGCCAAGCCGCCCAACATCGTCTTCATCATGGCCGACGATCTCGGCTACGCGGATGTTTCCTGTTATGGCCGTCCCGATTTCGAAACTCCGAACATCGACCGCATTGCCGCGCGCGGCACGCGATTTCTGCAGGGCTATGCCAATTCGGCAGTGTGTTCGGCCACGCGCACCGCGCTGATCACCGGCCGGTATCAATATCGCCTGCGCATCGGGCTCGAAGAACCGCTGCAGGTAGGGAAGCCCGACATTGGCCTGCCGCCGGAGCATCCGACCTTGCCGTCGCTGCTGAAGAAAGCGGGCTACGACACCGCCCTGATCGGCAAATGGCACCTCGGCATCCTGCCGAAATTCGGGCCGCTCAAGAGCGGCTACGATCATTTCTACGGCTTTCACGGCGGGGGCATCGATTATTTCAATCATCAGGGTACGGACCATAAGGAGGATTTCTGGAACGACGATGCGGCCCTCCATGAGACGGGTTACACGACTGAACTGTTCGGCGCCCGCGCGGTGGAGACGATTAACGCTTATGCGCGCGGCAGCCGTCCGTTCCTCCTGAGCCTCCATTTCAATGCGCCGCATTGGCCGTGGGAAGGAATCACCGACGAGGCGGAATCGGAACGGTTGCGCACCAAGACGATTCAGGATTTCGATGGCGGCAGCCAACGCACCTATCAGCACATGATCCAGACGATGGATTTGCAGATCGGCCGCGTGCTCCAGGCGCTGGAGGCGAACGGCCTCACCGAAAACACCATCGTCGTCTTCACCAGCGACAATGGCGGCGAGCGCTTCGCCGACACCTGGCCGTTCACCGGCCGCAAGGAGGAATTGCTCGAGGGCGGCTTGCGGATTCCGGCGATCGTCTCGTGGCCCGCACATATTCCCGAAGGTCGCACATCGGATCAGGTGATGATCAGCATGGATTGGCTGCCCACATTCCTCGCCGCGGCGGGCGCAGCACCCGATCCGGCCTTTCCGCCGGATGGGATGAGCCTCCTGCCCGTCTTGACCCAGGGTGCGGCGATAACCCCACGCAAGCTCTATTGGCGCTACAAGAACATGACGCAACAGGCGTTGCGCGATGGCGATTTCAAATATCTGAAGATCAAGGACAACACTTTTCTCTTCGACGTCGCCGGCGATCCGATGGAACGCGCCAATCTGAAGGAACGCCGCAAGGACATTTACGACCGGCTGGTGGCCGATTGGAACGCATGGAACGCGAGGATGCTGCCGCTGGCGCCGGAGAGTTCGACCGGCGGATTCACCGGCGCTCAACTCGCCGACCATTTCGGGGTCGAAGCGCGCTGATCCGAACAGATTCATGCTTCGACAGGCTCAGCATGAGGTTTTGTTTTTTCCTCACCCTGAGCCCGCCGAAGGGTGAGGGCGGCTGATCAATCCCCCGGCGGGTCAAGCGCGTTGGCCGCGTTCGGATGCGTCTGAATCTGGATGTAATCGGTGAGGCCGATGGTCGCGATCAGCCGTTGCTGCGTCTGCAGATAATCGATGTGCTCTTCCTCGCTTTTGAGGATGCCCTCATAAAGCGTGCGCGTGCCGTAGTCCTGGATCGATTCCGCGTAACCGATGGCTTCGCGCAAATCGGCAAGCGCCTTGTATTCGAAGCTCAGATCGCAGGCGATGACCTCTTCCACCGTCTCTCCGATCAGCAGCTTGTCGAGATATTGCAGGTTCGGCAAGCCGCCGAGAAACAGGATCCGCTGCGTCAGCGAATCGGCGTGTTTCATCTCGTCGATGGATTCTTCGTATTCCTTCTTGGAAAGCTCGGACACGCCCCAATTCGCAAGCATGCGCGAATGCAGGAAATACTGGTTGATGGCGGTGAGTTCGTTCTTGAGGATGAGGTTCAGGAATTCGATCGTCTTGGGATGGTTGCGGAGCGCGGCCGGTCCGGGGCCGCCCTTCACTCCGCCGCCTGGAGCATTTCCTGCGGCTCGCTGTCCTGGAGCATTGCTGCGATTGTTACTTGGCATGTTCCGCAGACCTTCCTGACCCCGTTATGCGCGTAGACCTGATCGGCCGTTTCCGCGCCGCAGGCGATGGCGCCGCGAACTTTCGCTTCACTCAACCTATTGCACACGCAAACGATCATCAAAGCCAGCAAGGGAAGGAGCTTCGGCCACTTTTATGGGTCAGATGCGAATGAGTGTCAATAGCGTCTCTCGGGCCAAGCGCGATTTCTTGCCCGCGAAAGTTGCCTAGGGAACTCTAACTAGGCAAAGTTCTGTCCATAAATATTCATGGCGCACCGGATGAACCGGCGTGCCGGGGTGGGGAAGGGCTTTCATGTCTCGCGCAATCCTTGGGGCGCAGGCGTTTTTGCGCGTGCCTTCATGGTGTTGGCTTTTCGGAGGGGATGGCGTGTCCGGCTGACCGGCCGTGGCGCGGACCCTTCTGAAGCCGGACGATGCCCTCCCAGTTGAGGGCGGGATCCATGTTGCCCCGGCGCCGCGCCTGGGCGAGAGGCTGGCCGCCCGTGGGATTTTGGCCTTGGACGCCATCCCGGCCGTGCTGCAGAAACAGCAGCTTTGGGGATGCCGCTTCGGGGAAGCGCTCCTCGCTGAGGGGCATATCCGTGCGCCCGAGTTGGCCGAAAGCCTCGCCGAGTCGATGGGGTTGGTCTTTCTCGATTTGGTGGACCACCCCCCTGATGAATCCCTGCTCGAGGACGGCCACCTCGATCTCTACCTCAATCGTTTGTTCGTGCCCTGGCGGCGTGTCGGCGAGGCGCCGGTGATCGCCTGTGCCGATCCCTCCCCGGAGATGCGGGCGTTTATCGGCAAGCTCTATGGCCGAAGTGCGCGCATGGCCGTCACCGCCAAATTCGACGTGATCTGGACGGTCCAGCGCCGGTTTCGGGAGCGCCTGACCCATGAGGCGGTCCTGGCTTTGGACGAAAGCCGGCCCGAATATTCGGCACGACGCGTCATCACGGCCCCGCAGACGATCGCAGCGGCCATCGCCGCGATCGCGTTCGCTGCCTGGTTCTGGGTATCGCCCCCGCTTGCGCTCGCAGCTCTCATCATTGCGATTCAAGTTTGCTACGCGGCGAACATCGGCTTGCGTCTTTTTCTGTTCGGCGCCGCAGGGCTTTCGGACGGCCCGGGCTTGCGCGTTTCGCCCGAAGAGATCGCGCGCCTGGACGATGCGGACTTGCCGGTCTATTCGATTCTGGTTCCGCTCTATCGCGAAGCAAACATGGTCCGGCGCATCACCGATGCGCTGAAGGGGCTCGATTATCCCGGTCTTATGGCGCAGACGCCACAGGAACATAGTGGCACCAGGGCCTAAATTCCGTTCTCCTTCATGTGTCGTAGGATGGAGAACGTCTCGTGGCCGAAATACGAACCGTTACCACCCTGCGCCGGAAGCGCGAAGAAATCCGCGCCGTCATTGCCGCCTATGAGGAACGGCTATCTCAGGCCAAGGCGGACCTGGCTCACATCTCAGCGGCGATCACCGTCTTTGAAGGCACGGGCGAAGGAGCGGCACATAGGCCCTACGTGGATATCCATCGTGTGTTCAAATACGGCGAGCTGATCGCCATCGCGAAGCAGGGCCTAGCCGAGCACGGCCCGATGAACACTCGCGAAATCGCCCTCTACATCCTCAAGAGCAAGGGCCTGGACGCCAATGACAAGGTTCTCGCCAAAGCCGTCAGCTACAAGATCATTCACGCCCTGCGCCAGCGCCAGCGGCGGGGACTCCTGGTCGATGCGGGCAAGTGGAAGAACGTCCGAGTATGGGCGCTCCCTGGCGAACCGTCATTGCTGCCACTATGCGCGTCACATTCGTAACGTTTGTGGCGGCATCTTTTCTCGCGGGAGTCTGATTCTATCTACACCATGGTTCACCGGGGCCGTGGAGATGAACAAGCTATATTTCGGGGACAATCTCGACATTCTGCGCGGTGACTTAATTCCAGATCGAAGCGTCGATCTGATTTATCTCGACCCGCCCTTCAATAGCCAAGCGCAATATAACGTTCTTTTTCAAAGCCCCATCGACGCAGCCGCATCCGCACAGGCGGGGGCGTTCCGAGACACGTGGGCTTGGGGAGAAGAGGCAGAGTGGTGCTTCAAAGAGGCCATGAAAATCGGCGGCGGCACCGCGCGATTTATCGACGCGTTACGCGCTGCGCTGCACGAAAGCGACATGATGGCCTACCTCGTCATGATGGCGGTTCGGTTGCATGCGCTGCATACGAAGCTCAAGCCGGCGGGCTCAATGTACCTGCACTGCGATCCCACAGCGGCACACTACCTCAAAATACTGCTGGACGGGATATTCGGCAGCGACCATTTCACGAACGAAGTCATCTGGCAGCGGTCCACCGGCAAATCGCTGATGACCACGCGGTTGCCGACAAACCATGACACTATCCTCTCATATGCTGGCGCGGATAGGGTTTGGAACAATAACGCCGCATTCCTTCCGTACGACCATGAAAACTTGTCTGAGAAGACGCGCGCCAAGTATTCGCACGTGGACGCGAATGGGCGGCGTTACCAGCTCGACAACCTCATTAATCCGAACCGCGACCGACCGAACCTCACGTATGAGTTCCTTGGTGTGACGCGCGTCTGGCGGTGGACTCGCGACCGTATGGAAAAGGCGTATCGAGATGGTTTAGTA
>Ga0265334_10001445_pt1 | contig 11420 bp, 8 predicted proteins | sample 42023metaG_FD_192442 | JGI IMG/M metagenome (GOLD analysis project Ga0265334, IMG submission 192442) | Rhizosphere microbial communities from Carex aquatilis grown in University of Washington, Seatle, WA, United States - 4-20-23 metaG | ecosystem: Host-associated > Plants > Roots > Rhizosphere >...
CACCCAGGCCGCTACGGCTCTGTTCTCGGACCTGCTCCAGAGCTCGAGGTGCGTGAGCCCGTCGTCGTCGACCGTGGAGAGCAGCTGAACGCGGTGAGGCTCGCCCTCGGCGAGGACGAGCGCGCGCCGCAGCTCGACGTCACGAAGCACGCAGCGAGGCACGGCGGCGTCGCGCGTGCTTGCCGCAACGATCATCTCGATGAACAGCGAGGCGGGCACCACCGCACTACCGGCGAGACGATGATCACGCAGGTAAGGGAGGCGGTCGAGATCGAGCACCGTTTCCCACACGCCCGCGCCCGGCGGCCTTGCGAGCTTCGTGCTTACCTGCAAGAGCGGGTGGGTGCCCGGCTTCGGATTCGCGACGGCGGCGGAGAGTGAAGGCACGCGACCGCGCTCGATCCAGAGCTTCTCCTTCTGCCACGGGTACGTCGGCAGCGGCACCCACGCGCGCCCGACAGCGACCGCGGGCCACGCGACGGAAAGGCCGCGCGAATAGAGAGCTCCGAGGGTGGACAGAAGCGAGAGGCGGTCCTCTTCCCCACGGACGAGCGTGGGAAGGACGGAAGCTGGTTTGTGTCCGTCGCCGAGCGATTCGATCATGCTCGCGGCGAGCACCGGATGCGGGCCCATCTCGACGAACACGGACCGGCCTTCGCGCGCGAGCACCGAGACGGCCCGCATGAACTCGACGGGCTCGCGCATCTGGCGCGCCCAGTACACCTCCGTGAACGCCTCTCCCGGGTTCGGACGGCGCCCGAGAAGCGTGGACACGAACGGCAGGCGCGGCTCCGAAGGGCGGATACCCTCGAGCGCACCCACGAGCTCGCCCTGGAAGCGGGTCATGACGGCGCTGTGGAACGCGTACCGCACCGGCAGGAGCCGGGCGGTCGCACCGCGTTGCTTGAGCGTCTGGATCGCCGCTGAGACCGCGTCCGTCTCCCCCGACAGCACGATCGTCCGCGGGCCGTTCTGCGCGGCGACGCCGAGGCGCACGCCGAAAGGCGCCACCAGAGCGTCCGCCTCCTCCCGCGTGATGCTCACCTGAACCATGCTGCCCAGATCCGACGCGGCGTGCATGATGCGCCCACGGCACGCTGCGATACGCGCGCCGTCCTCCAGCGTCAGCGCGCCGGCCACGCACGCTGCCGCGATCTCGCCGACGCTGTGTCCCACGACAGCCTCGGGCTTCACGCCCCACGACTCGAGGAGCGCAGCCAGCGCGAGCTGGATGGCGAAGATCAGGGGCTGCGCCACGCGCGTCTCGTGGACGCGCGTGCTCGCCTCGTCCCTTCGAAGCTCCTCGATGATCGAGAGGGAGGTGTGGCGCGCCACGGCTTCGTCCACGCGCTCGAGCATTTCTCGAAACACGGGCTCGCTCTCGATGATCGAGCGACCCATGCCCCACCACTGGGGACCCTGCCCCGAGAAGACGAACACGGGCGCGTCGTATACGGACGCCCCACGACCGAGAGCGCCCTGTGCGGGGTCCGCGAGGACCTTCGTGAGCGCCTCGGCGAGCTCGGTCCCCGTGCGACCGGTGACCGATAGCCGGAGGGGGTGGTGCGTTCTATGGACACTCGCTGCAGCGCACAGCTCATGAGGACCCGTGCCGCTCGAGAGGAGATCGCGATACTGCGTGGCGAGCGTCCGGAGCGCACCCTCCGCGCGGGCCGAGACGGGCAGCAGGAACGGGCCCTTCGCCGCTGCGACGTGCGGGTGCGTCGGCTCCGGGGGCGCCTCCTCCAGAACGACGTGCACGTTCCCTCCTCCAAAAGAGAGCCCGGTGACGCCCGCGATCCGCCGTCCTTCCTTCTCGGGCCACGGGCCGAGCGCGGAGCGGAAGTCCAGGCCGAGCGCGTCGAGGTCGATCTCGGGGTTCACGTTCTTCAGGTGGAGGCTTCCCGGAATCTGCCGGTGCTCGAGAGCCAGCGCGGCCTTGATGAGCCCTGCGATTCCGGCGGCCGAGTCCAGGTGCCCAAGGTTCGTTTTCACGGAACCGACGATGCAGCGCCCGGGCCGGCCCGAGCCCGCACCCATGACGGCCGCCACGGATTTCGCCTCCAGGGGATCGCCCTTGCGCGTTCCGGTGCCGTGCAATTCCACGTAGTCGACCTCCGTGGGGTCGACGCCGGCTCGCCGGTACGCCTCGCGGTAGACCTGCTCCTGGGCGCTGCTGCTCGGAGCCATGATCCAGTCGGTCTTGCCGCTGTGCATGGCGGCCGTGCCGCGAATGACGGCGTGGATCCTGTCCCCGTCGGCGAGGGCGACGGACAGCGGCTTCAGGAGGACGACTCCCGCGCCCTCACCGCGGACGAAGCCGTCCGCGCTCGCGTCGAACGGCTTGCAATGCCCCTCGGCTGAGAGGATCCCCGCCTTCGACATGGCGATGACGCTGTCCGGGGCGATGATGAGGTTCACGCCGCCCGCGATCGCCATAGACGACTCACCGGACCAGATGCTCTCGCAGGCGAGGTGAACGGCGATGAGCGAGGAGGCGCAGGAGACGTCAAGCGCGACGCTCGGCCCCTTCAGGTCGAAGAAGAAGGAGATGCGGTTCGCCGCGAAGGCGAACGCATTCCCCGACGCGCTGTAACCGTCGATCCCCTCGAGGTCCAGCGCCTGGAGCTTGCCGTAATCGTTCCACATGATGCCGACGAAGACGGCGGTACGGGTGCCCGCGAGCTTCTCGAACGGCATCCCGGCGTCCTCGAGCGCCTCCCACGCGACCTCGAGGAGCAGTCGGTGCTGCGGATCCATGTACTTCGCCTCGCGTGGCGAGACGCGAAACGCGCGCCAGTCGAAGCCTTCGATGTCGTCGAGGAAGCCGCCCGTCCGGGCCACCATCTTGCCTCGGCTGGCAGGGTCCGGGTCGAAGAGGGCGTCCGCATCCCAGCGGCTCCGGGGGATCGGCCCGATGGTGTCCTTGCCGTCACAGAGCGTCTGCCAGTAGCCGGCGGGCCCGCTGGACGCCGGGAATCGGCATCCGATTCCGACGATGGCTACTGGTTCTCGCTCGGCGCCGGCATCACCCCTCATCGTGGGGTCTCACGGAATCGCTGCATGAGCTCGGTGAACGAGTGGATCGTCTGAAGGTTTACCGGATTCAGCTCCGACGCCGGAAGCTGGATGGAGAACCTCGTCTTCACGAAGTCGACGAGGTCCACGATCGTCAGCGAATCGATCACTCCCCACTCGAGCAGGGGGCTATCGAAGGTCAGCTCGTCCGCGTCCCGGCCGTCGAGGATGTGCTCGACGATGTAACTTTTCACGTCCTGTGCTGCTTCTGTCCACATGGCGGCACCGCTGCCTCTTTCCCTCGTCACGACGTGACGAGTGTCCAAGATAATTGACAGGTCGAGGTGTGACCCCGCGCGCTCGAAGTCGCCTGGCGGCGCACCGAACGGTTCGTCGAGGCCTCGAGCATCCGCTCCCGGAAACGGCACACGACGCCTTAACTTAATAGTGACGAGCGCCGTTCAATTCTTGGCCGAATGAGCTCGCACCCTGTGCACAATGAAGACGGCGACGAAGGCCAGAAGTGGTCCTTCGAATTGCCGTTAGTGGGCAAGCAGGGTGTGATCTCGGGCCAGTTGCGATGTGGTTCGAGGTCGCCGGGAAAATCACGTCCCGAGACCCTCGACGATGGTACGCATCTAATGATGGGGCGTGTCGCCGCCAAGGAGAGACGATGAAGGGCAAAGAGCAACGCTCATGGACGGTCGATAAGGTTGTGGGCAATCTCGTCGAGATTCGAGTGAATCGGCTCGATTCCATCGACGACGTGAAGCGCTTCTCGGACGCCATCGTGAAGGCCGCCGGCGCCACTCCGGACGCCATCCTGATCGTCGATCTGCGGACCCCCGTCGTCTTTCCGCAGGCCGTGACCAACGCAGTGATCGACCTGATGACCCGCGCCAACAAGGTGCGACGGAAGACGGCGATCTTGCTCGCCGGCGAGCACGCCGTCTTCAGCATGCAGCTCGGCAGGCTCGTGAGGCAGGTCGGCGACCCGAAGCGCCAGACGTTCAGCGACCCCGACGACATGCTGAACTGGATCGCCGACTCGCTCTCCGACGCCGAGAAGAAGCGCGCGAGGGAGTTCTCGGCACAGCACATGGTGTCTGCGTGAGCTGAGCTCCATCCCTCTCTCTATCAATCCTTCGTTTTTTGTTTCGCTTCCAGAACCTGGAGTGTCGGATGGACTTTGGGTGGGCCGATGAAGACACGCAGCTCCATGACCGCGCGCTCCGCTTCGCGCGAGAGAACCTCGATTCGCCGGAATCGACGCACACCCTTTCGCGGGAGCTCTGGCGGCGGTGTGGTGAGTTCGGTTTCCTCGGGCTCTCGGCGCCGACCAGCCACGGCGGGCTAGGGCTCGGCGCGCTCGGGACGGCGCACGTGCTCGAGGCGCTCGGCAGGGGTTGCCCCGACATGGGGTTCGTCTTCTCCGTGTGCGCGCACCTGCTCGCCTGCGTGATGCCGATCGTCGAAGCCGGCGCAGGCGCGCAGCACGACCGGTTCCTGCGCAAGCTCGTCAATGGAGACTGGGTCGGCGCAAACGCCATAACGGAGGCCGAGGCCGGCTCCGACGCATTCGCCCTGAAGACGCGGGCGGTTCGAGACGGCTCGGACTACGTGCTCGACGGCGTGAAGAGCTACGTGACGAACGGCCCCGCCGCGGACGTGTTCCTCGTCTACGCGACGACGAACCCATCGCACGGCTACATGGGCATCACCGCGTTCGTGGTGGAGCGCGGAACTCCGGGGCTCACCGTGGGCAAGCCCTTCGAGAAGATCGGCCTGCACTCGGCGCCGATGAGCCAGATTTACCTGGAGGCCTGTCGCGTCCCCGAATCATCCCGTCTCGGTGACGAGGGCGCCGGCGCGGCGACGTTCAAGGGCTCGATGGCCTGGGAGCGCGCCTGCCTGTTCGCGGCGTACGTGGGGTCCATGGACCGCCAGCTCGAGCAGACCGTCCTCTTCGCGAAGTCGCGCCGGCAGTTCGGTCGCCCCATCGGCAAGCAACAGGCCGTGTCTCATCGCATCGCGGGCATGTCCGAGCGGCTCGAGGCGTCGCGGCTCCTCCTGTACCGCGCGTGCTGGATGAAGGATCGCGGGCAGGACGCGACGAGCGCGATTGCTCTCGCGAAGCTCGCGGTGAGCGAGGCCGCCGTTCAATCGAGCCTGGACGCCATCCAGGTTCACGGCGGGCTCGGCGTCACCGTCGAGGGCCGCGTCGAGCAGGCGCTTCGCGACGCGGTCCCGAGCACGCTCTTCTCCGGGACCTCGGAGATCCAGCGGGAAATCGTCGCGAGAGGGCTCGGGCTGTGAGGCTCGAGGATCTCGTGCTCGCATCGGCGGACAGCGCCCCGGACGCGACGGCCGTCGTGGGCCCCGACGAGACCATGACCTATGGCGCGCTCAGCGCGGCGGCCGACCGCATCGCGAGCGCGCTGACGGAGCTCGGCGTGGGCCACGGGGATCGCGTCGCGGTGTGGGCTCCGAAGAGCGCGCGGGTCATCGCCGCTATGCAAGGGGTCCTTCGCTGCGGCGCCGCATACGTGCCCGTCGACCCGCGCTCGCCCCGCGCGGCCGTGCAGCGGCTCCTTGCCGATTGCGGCGTGAAGGCGCTGGTCGCGATCGAGAGCACCCTGGTCTCGCTCGAGGAGAGCGTAGCGCGCTCCGTCCCCACGCTGCTGCTGTCAGGCGAGGGGGGAACGATCCGCTGGTCGGATCTCGAGCGCTTCTCGCCCCGCCCGATCGTCCACGGCGGCACCGTGGAAGATCTCGCCTACATCCTCTACACCTCGGGCTCCACCGGGGAGCCGAAGGGCGTCTCTATCAGCCACCGCGCCGCGCTCGCGTTCGTGGAGTGGGCTGCCAGCACGCTCGACGTCGGCCGGAGCGATCGCCTCTCGAACCACGCTCCGCTGCACTTCGACCTGTCCGTCCTCGACCTCTACGCGGCCTTCGCCGGTGCGGCGGCCGTCGTGCTCGTCCCCGAGGGCGCGGCGTATGCTCCCTCGCAGCTCGTCGCGTTCGTCCGGAACGAGCGCATCTCCATCTGGTACTCGGTGCCGTCGGCGCTGCTGCTCATGATCGAGCAAGGCGAGTTCCTGCGGGAGCGCCCGGCCTCCCTTCGCGCCATTCTGTTCGCGGGCGAGCCGTTTCCCATCAAGGGCCTCCGCGCCATTCGCGACGCCTGGCCCGACGTGCGCCTGCTCAATCTCTACGGCCCGACTGAGACGAACGTCTGCACGTACCACGAGGTCTTCGAGATCTCCGCCGACCGCACCCTGCCGGTGCCGATCGGCAAGGCGTGCTGCGGCGACCGGGTGTGGGCGCTCACGCCGGATGGCAGCATCGCGAGCGCCGGCGAGGAGGGCGAGCTGTGGGTCGAGGGACCCACCGTGCTCACGGGCTACTGGGGGAAGCCTCCCCAGGGTGATCGACCCTATTTCACCGGCGACGTCGTTCGAATGCTCGACGACGGCAGCTACGAGTTCGTGGGCCGGCGCGATCACCTCGTGAAGGTGCGCGGCTTCCGGGTGGAGCTCGGTGCCATCGAGAGCGTGCTCTCGACGCTGCCGAACGTCAGGGAGGCAGCAGTCGTGGTGGCCGGCTCGGGGCTCGACGCGAAGCTCGTCGCGTTCGTCGCGGCCGAACAGCCGCCGTCGCTCCTGACCCTGAAGCGCCACTGCGCGATGCACTTGCCGCGGCACATGATCGTCGATCGCAGCTTCGACGTGGAGAAGCTGCCTCGTACCGGCAACGGCAAGGTGGACAGGAACCGGCTCTTGTCGCTCGCGAAGACCGAATCTTAGAGCGCTCTCGCTCGAGCTCGAACACACACAATCTGGCGGAGGAATGGTGATGGCAGAATCAGTTGTCAGCTGCGACGTGGGTATCATCGGCGGCGGACCGGCCGGTGCTGCCATGGCGGCTTACCTGGCGAAGGCCGGGGTGAGCTGCATCGTCTTCGAGCGTGAGCTCTTTCCACGCCCTCACGTGGGCGAGTCGCTCGTGCCGTCCTCGACCCGCGTGTTCCGCGATCTCGACTTCCTTCCCACCATGGAAGAAGCCGGCTTCCCGAGGAAGTACGGCGCCGCCTGGACCTCCGGAGATCAGGCGCCGGCCTACTCCCACGACTGGGACGAGCTCTACGCGCTCGAGCACGTCGACTTCCGCTTCGAGGAGCGCCCGCAGGCTGGCGTCGACATGGACTACACGTACCACGTCGACCGCAGCAAGTTCGACCTGCTCCTCCTTCAGCACGCCAAGAAGCTCGGCGCGGAGGTGCACGAAGGCGTCCGGGTGCTGGGCGTCGACTTCTCCGCCGAGCACCCCGTCGTGCGCTTCGCCATGGGGAAGTCGGAGATGGGATGCCGCTGCCGGATGGTCGTGGACGCCAGCGGGCGCAACACCGTCCTCGGCAATCAGCTCAGGCTCAAGACGAACGACCCGGTGTTCAACCAGTACGCCTTCCATACCTGGTTCGACGGGTACGACCGGACGTCGACGGCAAAAAAGAAGAGCGAGAAGTTCGGCGACTACATCTTCATTCACTTCCTGCCCGTCACGAACAGCTGGATCTGGCAGATCCCCATCACCGAGACCATCACCAGCATCGGTATCGTCACGCAGAAGCACAATTTCTTGAAGGCGAAGGCCGATCGAGAAGGGTTCTTCTGGGAGATGGTCGACAAGCGACCGCAGATCGCCGAGGCGCTGCGGCGAGCCAAGCGCGTCACCCCTTGGAAGGAGGAAGGCGACTACAGCTACGCGATGAAGGAGATCGTGGGCGACAAGTTCTGCATGGTCGGCGACGCGGCGCGGTTCGTGGACCCCATCTTCTCCACCGGCGTGAGCATCGCGCTGAACAGCGCCCGCTTCGCACACAAGGACATCCTGAAGGCGCTCGAGACGAACGACCTCTCCAAGTCCGCCTTCAAAGAGTACGAGACGACGATCCGACGTGGCACCAAGAACTGGTACGACTTCATCACCATCTACTACCGGTTGAACGTGCTTTTCACCTGGTTCGTTCGAAACCCCGAGCACCGCCTCGACGTGCTGAAGCTCCTCCAGGGAGACGTCTACGACGAGGAGCAGCCCGCGGTGATCCGGAAGATGCAGGAGAAGGTCTCGGAGGTCGAACAGAACGTCGAGCACCCCTGGCACAAGCTGCTCGGCGACCTGACCGCCAACAACTTCCGACCCGGGTTCTGAGCCGCCCCCGGATCGGACTTCATCCCTTTTCGGTGCTCGAGCGTTTCGTAGCGTTGCTACCGTCGAAGATGCCGCCCGCGACGGTAGCAAGGCGAATTGCTCGCATGAGCACCTCGACGTCGATGGGCTTGTGGACGACCGGCGAGTTCACCGTGCCGAGGAACTTCCCGAAGTACAGCACCGAGCTCGCCCCCGTCGCGAAGACGAAGCGGCGTTGCCAGGTGGCGTCGTGCTCGACGGCGGACTGGAACAGCTTCACGCCATCCATCCGCGGCATCAGGAGATCGCACACGACGACGTCGGGAGGCGTGCTCGAGACGATTCTCCGCAGAGCGTCCTCGCCGGAGACGGCGAACTCCGTGGTCATCGCCTCGCGGCTCATCAGGCGGCGATATGCGGACAGGGTGAACTGGTCGTCGTCGACGAAGAGCACCGCGGGGGGCCGCCGGTACGTCCCGCTCGACGGCTTGGGTGAATTCAGTGTTCGCGCCGTGCTGTGCGAGGGCGGCACGCTGGAGAGAGCCGCCTCCGGGGGCGCCGTAGACGTGGTCACGGGCTCCGCCGCCGTCGAAATTGCAGGGGCCAGGACGGGCTGCGAGGTCAGCGGATGAGCGCCGGAACCCCTCTTGAGCCAGGTGTTCACGCTGGCGACGAGCTCGTGGGCGTTGCCTGTCTTGTGGAGGTAACCCGACGCTCCCGTCTGCAGCACCTTCAGCTTCAGGAGCTCCGGCGAGAGGCTAGAGTGCAGAAGCACGATGGTCTTCTTGTCGGGGTCCGTCTTCGTGAGGATGACGGCGATGGTGTCGCCGGAGAGCCTCGGCATGTTGACGTCGAGGAGGACAAGATCCGGACGCTCCTGGATCACCGCTGCGACCGTACCCTCACCGCGGGAGCGGGAAACGACCTTGTATCCAGCGGACTCGAGTGCGCTGCCGGCCATCTCGAGCACGATGGGGCTGTCGTCCACCACGAGGATCGTCTTGCGGATGCGTTCGCTCATGTCGCGGTGTTCGGCTCCACCGGAGACGCGAATGAAGAGTGGCCCTCGTTCATTTCCCCGCACTCCTCCTTATACGTCCGCTCTCCTCGTCTTGGAAAGCACGAGACCGATGATTTGCGCGACTCAACTCGCGCCTATACACATACATCCGTTCGAGCGATGAATGGACGCATGCCGGGAACGGAGACGCGCGCGGTGTCACCTGTGACCCTGTGCACCGGGGTGTACGCGTCCATCTCGTCAGGGCACTCTCAACATACCAACGAGCCGTGCCGTTACAGCAAACGCACCTGTCGGCATCGAGGGCCCCGATGACTTCGTCGTTCTTACCCGCGAAGCTGGATACGATGTGGTTGTTGATCGACGCACCAGCGGTTCTCGAAGTCGTTGGCGCGGTGCCGTGGCTTCGGCTGCCCAGGGCCCAGCGCGCGGTACCTGGAGTAGTGGCGTGGCGCGCGCAGGCAGTGCCTGTCGTGGATCTCTCCGCTTTCATACCCGGGGCCGCGGCGGGAGAGGCGCGAGCGCGTACCCTCATCGTCCGTGTCGGACAGAGCACCATCGCCCTGCCGGTGGACGCGGTGACGGAGGTCGTCCACGTGCCCCCCGAGGCGATGCGAATCCCCCACGCAGTGCAGTCGGAGATCGCCGCCGGCGAAACCGACGTGCAGGGCCACCTCATGGCGCTGATCGACCTGGACGCGCTGGTTCGCCGCCTTGCGGGCGAGGAAGGCTCCGTGCGCTCCGATGACGAACGCCTTTGACGCGCCCGACGAGTCCCTCGGCTGCCTGCTGCTCGCGTGGTCCGGCAGGACCGCAAGCTTTGCCCTCGACGCGGCCGCCATCGAGCGCGTCGTCGACGAGCGCGACTGGGGCGGCGCCGACGTGCTCGATCTGAGCGAGGCACTCGACCTCGACCGGAGCCTCGAACCGGTGCGTGTCCTCGAGTTTCGCGTGGGTGACGAACGGCTCGGGCTGCGCGCGTTCGGTGCGGTGCGGCTGTGCACGGTCGCCCCGGGCGATCTCCTCGACGTTCCGCCGCTGATACGAGCGCGCGACGCAGGGCGATTCGTCCAGAGGCTCGCGATGCTCGAGGGCGCCCCCGCCCTCTGGGTCCTCGACCCCGACGCGATTCATCGCGACGCAATGGCGCGTCGCGCGCTCCCTTCCGAAGGTGTGCTCGAACGCACCCAATGAGTGGTGACCCGATGAAGCGATCTTTCACTACGCGATGCCTCTTCGTCTTCCTGCTGCTCGATCTCGTGCTGAGCCCGCTGCTGGCGCTGGCCGTGCCGGCCATCCTCGGCTTGAGCCCCAACGGGGGCACCTACCTCGTCATGGCCACCTTCGCGCTCGGGAAGATCGTCGTGGGGAGCCTCCTGCTCAGCCGGTTCCTCGACCCCTACGAGCGGTTCCACCGGCAAGCCGCCGGAACTCGCACCGCGGCGCTGCTGCTCGAGGCCGACCGCGCCGTCGTGCGCCTGCCGCTTCGCTTCGGCGTTTCCTACGCGCTGTCGTGGGGGGCAAGCTACGGGCTCGGCGTCGTGTGGCTCTGGTCGACGACCGACTCGCAGGCGCTGCTCGGCCCGCAGTCCAACGAGGTTCTCGTCATCCTGGTCCTCGCGATCGTCGCGAGCACGTTCGCGCTGGCGTTCCCTCTTGCCACGAACCTCACGACGGACGCGGCCAATTCGTGCTCGACGGCCGCGCGGGAGCTCGGCGTCACGCTCGAGCGCGACCCGATGTCCCTCCAGCTCCGCATCGGCGTCGTGGTCGTCTGCATCGGTGTCGCGCCGTCGCTCTGGCTCACGGCGATCGGCATCGTCTCGGTGGCGACAGCGAGGCCGGACGCCCCGTCGAGCTTCGTGCTGAACGCGGGCGTCTTCATGCTGCTCGTCGTGATCTGGGCGCCGCTCTGCGCCGCGCTGCTCGGCCGCGTCGTCTCGGAGCCCATCGGTCGGCTCACGGCCGCCGCGCGGCTCGTCGTCGAGGAAGGCAAGCTGTCGCGCATGGGCGCGGTCCCCAGCGCTCGAGAAGACGAGGTGGGAGAGCTCACGAGCTACTTCAATCAGGTCCTCGCGCTGATGCGCTCCCTGGCAGAGGCGGCGAACGCCGTCGCGCAGGGGGATCTGCTCGTCCAGGTCGGCGGCGTGGGCGAGCTCCCGGACGCCTTCCGCGGCATGCTCGAGAG
>Ga0265334_10001447_pt1 | contig 11417 bp, 7 predicted proteins | sample 42023metaG_FD_192442 | JGI IMG/M metagenome (GOLD analysis project Ga0265334, IMG submission 192442) | Rhizosphere microbial communities from Carex aquatilis grown in University of Washington, Seatle, WA, United States - 4-20-23 metaG | ecosystem: Host-associated > Plants > Roots > Rhizosphere >...
GCTCTTCCGATCTTTGTCCCACATGGTGCGGCCGGCGGGACCGCGGATTTCCTCCATGATCGCGCCGACCTTCTCGCCGGGCATGAAGCGGGCGAGGAGGCGCTCGGTGGATTCATAGGAACCCATCAGCGAGCCCGTGGACGACATCTGCGAAACGAATTCGACCAGCAGCTTTTCGACAAGGCTCGAACTCACCGTGCCGAGATTGGACATCAGCTGCGAGATTTCCTTGATCTCGTCCTCATCCATCATCGACCAAAGCTTGGTCGCCTGTTCCTCGCCGAGCGACAAAAGGAAGATGGCGGCCTTTTCCGGCCCCGAGAGGGCGCGGATGTCTTCCTTGACCTGTTGCTTGTTCGCGCGCGCCATGGGTTAGACCGGTTGATGCATCCAGGTGCGCAGGATCGCCATCGCCTCTTCGGGATGGGCCGCCACGACATCGCCGATCTTGCGGATGGAGGATTCGCGCACCTGTCCTTCGATCTGGCTGATGTCGATCATGCTTTCGCGCTTGGGAACCGCGAGCGGCTGGGCTCCGGCCGCGCCTTGAAATTGTTGCGCCTGTCCCGCATCGCCGCCGCCTTGGGCCAATTGAGGGGCCTGTCCGTGCGACCCCTGGCCGCCGGGGGCGGGAAGGGCGGCGACCGTGTAGGTGCCGGGCGCGATCGGCGTCGTCAGCCTGCGGATCATCGGCTTGACCACCAGCAGGAAGACGAGGAGCGCGGTGATGGAAAGGATCAGGATCTGCCCGAGCTTGAACCACACCGCGGAGTCGATTCCCATCAGCGGCTGCGGCGCCGGCGCTTCCGGGCCGGTGTCGATATCGGCGAAGCGCAGATTGGTGACCTGAAGCTGGTCGCCGCGCTTCTCGTCGTAGCCCATGGCCGAGCGCACCAGCTGGGTGATCTTGGTCATGTCGTCGGCGGCGCGCGGGGTGTAGCTGCGCTGGCCGTTGGCGCCTTGCGCATAGGTTCCGTCCACCACCACGGCGACGGAGAGTTTCTTCACCTGGCCCGCATCCTGGACCTGCGTGGTCGTCTTCTTGGAGATTTCGTAATTGACGGTTTCCTCGGTGCGGGTGTTGGCCGAGGTGGGGCCGTCGGCGGCCGCCGCGCCGGCAGGAGGCTGGCCCGGCAGCGCCGTGCCCACACTCACGGCCGAGCCCGCGGCTTTGTCTTTCTGCTGGGAATCCTGCTGAACGGTCTGCGAGGAACGGACCACGCGGCTGTCGGGATCGAAGGTCTCCGCTGTCTCTGTGACGCGGTTGAAATCCATCTCGGCTGCGACCTGCACCCGGCCATGGCCAGGCCCGACGATGGAAGACACGATGCTCTCGACGCGCTGGCGCAGGCGATCCTCGAAGGCCGAGGTGCGTTCTTCCTGCGCGGCGGCGCCGGCCTGGTCACCGTCGCTGCCGCCGCCGCCGGCGAGGAGTTCGCCCTTGTCGTCGACGAGGGCGACATTGTTGGCCTGCAGCCCCGCCACCGCCGCGGCGACAAGGTGCTGGACCGCACTGACCTGCCCGCGCGAAAGGCGCGTGCGCGCCTTCACCACGACGGAGGCCGAAGGCGGCTGGTTGTCGCGGGCAAAGATCTGGCGGTCGGGGATGACGAGATGCACGCGCGCAGACTCGATGGAATCGAGCGATTTGATGGTGCGCGCGAGTTCACCTTCGAGCGCACGCACGCGATTGACGTTCTGCACGAAAGCGGACGTGCCGAAGGTGTCGGACTTGTCGAAGATTTCGTAGCCGACGCCGTCGGAGGGAAGCCCTTCCGCGGCCAGCTGCATGCGGATTTTCGAAACCTGGTCGGACGCGATCAGGATCGTGCCGCCGTCGCCCCGCTGCTCATAGGGCACGCTCAGCGCTTCGAGCTTGGTCACGACGGAAGTTGCATCGCGCGGTTCGAGGCCGGAAAACAGGATCGCCTTGGGCGGTTCCGCGATGACGCCGAACACATAAAGGAAGAAGCCGGTCAGCGCGGCGGCGACGCCAGCCATGGCGCCGACGCGAGCGAGGCCAATCCCTTTGAGAAAATCCGGCAACAGTCCCTCCGCCTGGAAGCGCCGGCCCGAACACGAATGTGGGTTCGTGTTTTCTTCGGGTCCGTCGAACTAGGCAAACATTGCCGGGACTGGGTAAAGTTCGGCTTAACGCGCGCGCTGTTTTTCGTTGGACCGCAACATTTGGATTCGATCGATTCCGGAAAGTATTTGTTTACCGGTTTTCGGATTCGGTCATCGGAACGCGAAAAAGTCCCAACCGGCACGTATTTGATGCACGTCAAACGGCAGCAGCACCGGTTGCGCTATAGAGTTCTGGTCAGCAAGGGTTTTGACTTTATTTCGCAACCGAGGAGAAATGCGATGAGAACAGCTTTCCTTTTGCTCGCCGGAGCGGCAATCCTGGGCTTCTCCACGGCAGCCGATGCGCACAGCCTCAGGCTGGAGTGCAAGAAGACGACAGCCGACAATGTGACGTGCCGGACGCTCGCCAGCGACGGCGAAATCCTGCGCAATGTCGCGATTCAACTGATCGACGAGAACGACAAGTCCGTGTCGACCGGCAAGACCGACGTCAAGGGCGAGTACACGTTCAAGGCGCCGGCCATGGAGTACAATGTGGTCGTGCAGGCCAACAAAAGCCACGTCGCGAGTGTGTCGAGCGAAGACATCTGGTGATCGGGATCAAAAAGCCCGAGTCCGGAAAGCGGAAAAAAACAGAAGCCGGAAGTCGGATTCCGGCTTCTGTCCTCCGATTTTGCGCTCACGCAGTCTAGTGCCGGTATTGCTGTACCCGCGTCGCGCGCAGGCCCGGCATGCCGAATCTTTCGATCGCGCGCTGCCAGGCGAGGAATTCCTCGACCGTCAGCGTATAGCGCCGGCACGCGTCTTCCAGGCTCAACAATCCGCCCCGGACCGCTGCCACAACTTCCGCCTTGCGCCGTATCACCCAGCGCTTCGTTCCCGGCGGTGGCAGATCGGCCAAGGTGAGCGGACTGCCGTCTGGCCCGATCACGTAACTGACGCGCGAGCGGCGATGCTCCTCACCCATTTCTCTCATTGCTCCACCTTCTTCACCCCATTAGTGAGGAGGTTACGCCGCACGCTTTTAAAAAAGCGCCAAAGCACACGGTAAAAGAAGGAATAACCCGATGAAGGAATTAGCATTGTGCGAGGAAACGGCGCCTTTACTTATGACATTCATCAAGGCGCCGTCTCATTTCGCTACTGCTTGATTTGCATCAATTCCTGCAGCATCTGGTCGGCTGTGGTGATAATGCGGGTCGCCGCCGAATAGGCGCGCTGCGTCGTGATCAGATCGGAGAACTCCTTGGCCAGATCGACGGTCGAGGCTTCCAGCGAGTTGGCAGCGATGGAACCCGCGCCGCCCGTTTTGGCCTCGAGCACCGTTGAGGAGCCCGACGCGTCGGTAAGCTGATAGGCGTTTCCGGCCACCGGCGTCAGGCCATCGGGATTGGAGAAGGTCGCGACCGGAATCTTGAACACCTTCTTCTCGATACCGTTGTCGAACAGAGCCGTGACGTAACCCGCATCGTCCACCGACACCGAAGTCAGCGCGCCATAGGGAGCGCCGTCGACGGCCGCCGATGTCATGGCAGAGGGCGCATCGAATTGAGTCACGCCGTTGGAAAGGCCGGGCGTGCCGAACGACACCGATACGCTTTGCGCGTTCAGGCCGGTCGATGCCGCCCAGGGAATATCCAGCGAGGCGGTGCCGCCGGGCGGCGTCGCCAGTGTGCCGTCCGAATTGAAGGTGATGGTGCCCTCGGCAAGCGGGTTATTGGACGCTCCGCCGATATCTGCCACCGGACCCTGATAGGAGATTTCGTATTTCCATGTATCGGCCGCTGTCTTCACGAAGGCGAGCTGCATCGGCCGCGCGGTGCCCTGACTGTCGTAGACATTGACGGTCTGCTCGAAGGCCGGCGTCACGTTGCCGGCATACATATCGCCTGCGGTATAGGCGCTCGTGGTGGAAGAGGATTGCAGATTGGCGTGCAGCGACAGGGTGGTCGTGGCTTCGGCCGTGCCGTTGAGAGCGCCGAGATTGATCAGGCCGAGCGAGCTGCGGTTGGCAGGCATGCTGCCGTCGGGCTGCAATGTCCAGCCTTCGAGATAGAACCCGGCGGAGTTCTTCAGACGGCCAAGCGAGTCGGGCGTGAACGAGCCCGCGCGCGTGTAGAGCGCGCTTGCCGGATTGTTGGCGTTGTCTGTGACGATGAAGAAGCCGTTGCCGGAAATCGCCATGTCGGTCGAGGAGGACGTGGAGGTCAGCAGGCCCTGCTGCGTAAGCTGCTGGCTCGAACTGACGCCGACGCTCGACGGCGAGATGTCGCCCGAGGAGCCGGCGGCCGCAAGGAAGGTCGAGAAATCCGCGGTGCTGGTCTTGTACCCAACCGTGTTCACGTTGGAGATGTTGGAAGACGTGATGCTGAGTGCGCGGCTGTTGGCATCGAGGCCCGACACGCCGGTAAGCAATGCGCCGTAAAGGCTCATTGGAAAGTCTCCTTGGCTGAAGCCGCGGGAACGGTTCGAGTCCCTTTGGCAAATCGGTTCAGCCGGCCGTTCTGACCGGCTCCTGTTTTCATTGACCCGAGATGAGGGTCGCCTTGCTGAGCGGGACGCCTAAGGGCCCCACCATCAGCATGGGTTCGGTTCCACTCAGGTCCACTTCGCTGACGGTGCCCTGGCTCGCGATGCCGGTGTTGATCGCGGTGCCGTCCGCCGCCGTGGCCTGAACTTTGAGGGTATAGGTGCCGTCCGGCATGGTGTTGCCGGAGCTGTCTTGGCCGTTCCAATTGAAGGCGTGCAGGCCGGCCGCGGTTTCGCCGGCGCCGGAATAGAGGATGCGGCCCTTGGAATCGGTGACGGTGAGCTGCGTGGTGGCGGCACCCGTGGGAAGCGAATAGGCCCATTCGGCATTGCCGTTCTCTAGCGGGGCCGTGCCGTCGGTAATCGTCAGGGTCTTGCCGAGATAGCCGACCGCCGAACTCGTGGTCTGGGATTTGGTCAGCGAGATCAGGCTTTCGAGGTTCTTGTTCGAATCGATCTGCTGTTCGACCTGCGAGAACTGCACCAATTGCTGCGTGAACTGGTTGGAGTCCATCGGCGACAGCGGGTCCTGGTTCTGGAGCTGTGTCGTCAGGAGCGTGAGGAAGGTGTCGAAATTGGACGACAACTGGTCCTGTGCGCTCGTGGCTTGGCTGGCCGTCGGCGCCGTCGATGCGGGTGTCGTCGCATTCGTGACTGAACTCGTCATGGGTCCTTGCTCCTAAATCCGGATATCCAGGCGCGCTGTCGGAAGGCCGTAGGCCTGCGCGGCCAGTGCTGCGCTTGTCGCCAGCGCCACGTTGGCGTTTGCACTATCGACGGTGCCGATCTGCAGCGCGCGGCCGCGGCCATTTCCCTGCCCGTCGCGCCAGGCTTGCGATCTGCCATCGCCTTTGAGCGAGAAGGCGAGCCCGCCCGCGAGGTTGAGCCCGACGTCGCGCAGCGCGCGTTCGAGTTGGGGCGCGTCCTTCTGCAGGAGTTCGAGCGTCTGGGGTTTGTCGGCGCTGAGCTGTGCTTCGGCGTGACCGTCGCTGTTGACGTTGAGGTTGACCTCGATGCGGCCGAGTTCCGGCGGGTCGAGCCGGATGGAGAAGTTGCTGCTGCCGTCCGCCGAATGGGCCGCGACTTTCAGCGCCAGCGCATCGAAGGAGGGCGCATCGACGCTGCCGGCCGGTGTGAAGCTGAACTTGACCGGCGCCTGCGTGCTGGAGGGCGGCGCGGCTTGTGTATTTGGAGTTGCTGCCGCGGTCGCGTCGAGCGTGATGTGGTTCGTGGGCGGCGCTTGCGTGGGCGGCGGCGCGGCGGAGGGCTGCGGCAGATTCGGTGCGGCCGGAGCGGGATCGCTCTTCAGACTATGCTCGACGGGCGCCGCGATGGTTTTCGCGCTCGGGTCGGGGGCGCTGTCGTTGGCGACAGGCGCGGGGTTGGACGGATCGGCCGGAGCGGACTCACGCGCGGGCGAAGCGTTTGGGCTTTGCGCGCCGGCGGCCGGCGAATTGGCCGCAGCAATCTTGTCGTCGGAAGCGGCCGCGCGTGCAGGCTTGCGTGCGGCGGGCGCGTCCGGCGGGCGCGCCACACTTGCAGATGCGGCGGGAGCGGCGGATTGGATTGTGGCCTCGGCAATGCCGGCCGTCCTTGTGGGGGCAGCAGGCGCGTTCTGTTCCGGTGCGGGACGGACGGTTGGTGCTGCGGCAGTCGTCGTCGCGGGAACCGCATCGGGTGCGGGTGCGCTCGGCGCCGATGCATCGTCGGGGGACACGTCCGTGCTCTTGCGCTCGCTCGCCGCGGCTGATTTGGGGGCCGGAGCGGGAGCGGCGGGCGCGGTCTGTACCGCGGCCAAACTTACGATCGGCGAGGCCGGATCGCTATCGGTTGCAATAGAGGGTGCGGCGGATGCCCCGCTGTCCTGCGCGGGCGCTCCGTTTGCCGGAGGCGTTGGAGCGCTGGCGTTGGCGCGTGGCGTGTTGCCGTCGGTGACCGGCGGAACTGCAGCCTGTTGTGGCGCGGGCGCGGGCATTTCGGTGTGAAGCGGCGCGGCTTGCGACGGGGCCGGGCTTGGCGTGGCGGCTTGCGACGCGACCAAGTTCGGCGTCGCGGCGGAATCGCGCGAGGGTGTTTCGGGCGCGATGTTCCGGTCCGCAGCGGGCTGCTGCACGGGCGACGGATTAATTTGGGGAGGCAAGCTTTGCGGTGCAGGCGCGTTCGCGAGCGGAGAATCGGCCGCAACGACGGCCGGAGTAGCTTGCTTCGGTGCGGGCGCTGCCTGTTGCGGCGCGGGCGGTTGAGCAACCGGGGTCGCGGGCACGCTCACAAGCGCGTTGTTGTCGGCCGATACGACCGGAGCTGCGGTATCATCGTCGCCTGAGGTATCTGGCTTGCGAGGCGTACTCGGCGTCTGTTGTAATTCCTCTGCGGATGCGTTCAGCCGCGCGCTGTAAGCAGCGATTGCAGCCGCCGCATCGGTGGGCTGTTGCGTCGAACTATCGGCTTGCACGGTGGCGGTGTTCAAAGGAGCGCCGGTATCGTCCGAATTCTGTTGCGCCAGATAGTCGGGATCGGCGGGCGTAACCGCGTTGGCGGACGCCTGTTGAATGCGAACCGGCGGCGCCTGGTCGGCGGCCGGGGTCGGCGCGGAAGGTTGAACCACCGGTTCCGCAGAAGCGATTGGTGCGGTGTTCGTAGTTGGGCGCGGGTCCGTCTTCGCGACGATGGGAGCGGGCGCGTCCGGTTTCGCGGTGTTTGCGACCGGGGGCGTGGCGGATTTTTCACGCGGTTCCGCAGGAGCCGTCGTATTTGCCGGAGTGACCTCGGTGGCGGATGGGAGCGGTTGCGGCTCGGCGGCGGCCTGTGGCGCTGGCGCGGCTGTCTGCTGTTGCGATGCGGCTGCTGCGGGTGCCGCATTGGGCGCAACCGGGGCCGGGCTCGCGGCGGGCGGTACCGGCTCAGACGCAACGTGAACCTGAGAAGGTTCGGCCGGAGGGTTGTCGCTGCCGGCTTGAGTATTTGCAGCGTTCGTCGCGACGGGCGCGGCCTGCGACTGATCGGCGAGAACGGGAGCAGCGGAAACCTGCGGCGTGTTCGCCGGCACGGTTTGCGCAGGTGTTTGCTGCGCAAGTATTTGCTGCGCAGGGGCTTGCGGCTGCGGCGCGCTTTGCGGCTGGATGCTTTGCTGCCGAACGGAAACGGGCTGCGGCTCGGCGGCAAGGAACTGCGCCACGATCCGCGACGACAATTCCGGAATAGGCGTCCACGCTTCCACCGGTGTGTTCGCTTGCGCGGTTACCGCGTTCGATTGGGGATTCGTATCGGCCGGCGCTGTTTCAGGCGGCGAAACCGCGACGGGCTCGGTTTCCGTCTCGGGCGCATCGACTGTTACTGCTTGCGGGATCACGTTGGCAACGGCCGCGGCATCAGCCGGGATTTGGGGCGCGCTTTGCGCCTGCACGGGTTGCGCTTCGGCCGGCGCAGCTTGCCCGGTGCGCGCGGAATCCTCGGCGCTCGACGCTGGGGCGGCGCTTCCGTCCTCCAGGACCGGCGCCAAAATCTCTGTCGCCGCCGCCTGCATGGTCGCGATTGTAGGCGCGGAATTGGACGCGAGCGGCACCGTTTGCGGCGCAGGCGTCTGCGGCGTGACGGTCTGTACGTCTGCATCGGTGTTGCTCGGCGCGGCCTGCAACACAGGACCCTGCGCCGGTGATGGGTTCGCGCTCGCCGGCGCTTCCGGCAACACAGGCGCTTCCGGCAATGCATAAGTCGCATCGAGAAGCCCGGCCCACGGCATCTGATTGCCTGCCACTGTCGCGGCAGCCGGCGATGCCGTCGCCGCCGTGACCGGCTGTGGATCGCTCGCCTCGGAAGCTGGAACCTGTGCCTCGGGCGCTGCTGCGGGTGCTGCCCCGGCCGCCGCTTCCGGCGCCGGCGGGTCCGCCGCACCGGCATAAGCCGTCAGCAGTGCGCCGAACGCCGCGTCCCCGCCGGGCAATTCCGGCGCAGCCGAACCGGCGGAAAGGCCGGCGCTGGCGACAATCGGCGAAAGAGAGGCAATGGACGAATTCATCGGGCTTCCGAAAATGATCCGGCACTCCTAAGCAAAGCCCGGGCCACCATCGAAAGCGGGCCGCGTCTCGCGCGCGCGTTCTATAGAAAGACGCGAAAAACGGAGCGGAGCGCCGTTTGCTCCGGTTCCCCGCACGTCCCTCGCAGCCCATTCTCGCTCGGCACGAAATGCCGCGCGCGGCAAAGCCTGCCCGCCCGCTCGGTCAATGAGCCGGCGTTTCCCGGACTTTCCGTATCCGGACAATGGCATCGTCCTTGCACAAGGCCGCACGGACCTATGTGCTTTCTGTTTGGAGCGGCAGCTTCCCATGCCCTTGAACGGCGTTATTTCGAGCGGCCTGTCCGCGATCATGACCAACAGCGCAGCCATGCGCGTGACGTCGGACAACATCGCCAATGTCAACACGCCCGGCTATGTGCGCCGCGTCGCGCAGCAGCAGACGCTTGCACCCGGAGGCGTCCTCTCGGGTGTCGAGCTCGCCGACGTGCAGCGCGTCGCCAACGATTACCTCGACAAGGAAGTGCTGTCCGCCAACAGCAGCGCCTCCCGCTACGATGTGCAAAGCACCATGATGGATCAGCTCAACGCGGCGCTGGGCCAGCCGGGCGACGGGACTTCCATCGGCTCGCAGCTCGATGCGATCTATGCCGGGCTCGGCCAGGCATCGCTCGATCCGAGTTCGCTCACGGGGCGGCTGGGTGTGCTCGGAAAGTTCGATTCGTTGGCCCAGACGGTTTCGGGCCTCGCGGATTCGGTGACGACCATGCGGTCGAGCGCCGACGATCAGATCTCGGCCGCGGTGACGCAGGTCAACAGCATCATCCAGCAGATCGTGCAGATCAATCCGCAGATCCAGCACGCCATCGTAACCGGTGATTCCGGTAGCGGCCTCCTCGATCAGCGCGACACGCTGGTCCAGCAGCTTTCCCAGCTCGTGGGTGTCCGCACGACGACGCAAGCCGACGGACGCCTGTTCGTCTCCACCACCGACGGCGTGCAGCTGGTCGGCGACAGCTACAGCCAACTTGTCTACACGCCGGGCGCCGGTCCCGCTTACACGCCGATCCAACTGAAGACCGTCAATAACATCAGCGGTCAACAGATCGGACAGCCTGTGACCTTCGATTCCCATGCGCAATCCGGCCAAATCCGCGGGCTGCTCGACTTGCGCGACGGGACCCTTGCCGACATCGGTTCGGAGCTGGGATCGCTCGCGCAGTCGCTTTCGCTGGCGTTCAACGCGGCCCACAACGCCAATGCTGCGGTGCCGCCGCCGACCACGCTTGCGGGCCGCGATACCGGTCTGCTTGCGACCGACGGGTTGAATTTCACCGGTGCGACGACGCTGGGCATTACCGATTCCAACGGTCAGCTGCTCCACAAGGTCGCCATCGATTTCGACGCCGGCACGCTGTCGGTCGACGGCGGCGCGGCCGCATCGATCGGCGGGACCGTCGACAGCTTCGTTACCGCACTGAATACTGCGCTCGGCGCCAATGGCACCGCGAGTTTCTCGGGCGGCGCGCTGACGCTGTCGGCGACCGGCAGCAACGGCATCGTCATCGCCGACGATGCCAACAACGCCACCTCGCGCGGCGGCGTCGGGTTCTCGCAGTTCTTCGGCCTCAACGATCTCTTCCGCAGCGCCGGCAATGCGATCGTCACCACCGGGCTCACCTCGTCCGACACGGCGGACTTTGCCGCAGGTGGCCAGATATCGCTTCTGCTGAAAGGTCCCAACGGGGAGCGCGTCGGCGAAACCACGGTCAACGTCACGGGCAGCACGATCGGCGACATGGTGAACGCGCTCAACAGCGCCTTCACCGGCAAGGCCACGTTCGCGCTCGATGCCAACGGTCAGCTTCAGGCGACGCCCGCCGCAGCCTACAGCAGTTATCGTGTGGAAGTGACCGCCGATACGACCTCGCGCGGCGACACGGGCGAGAGCTTCAGCTCCCTTTTCGGTTTGGGGCTCGGCCAGAATCTCGCGCTGGCGCAAGGTTTCGCTCTGGCTCCGGGCGTATCGAATTCGCCGCAGAGTCTTGCGTTTGCGACGCCCACGCTCGACGCCACGACGCCGCTCTCGACGACCGTGGTGACGCCTGGCGACAACCGCGGTCTGCTCGCACTCCAGGATTTGTTCAATCAGCCCCAGAGCTTTGCCGGCGCGGGCGCGCTGCCCTCCAGAAGTGTGCGCTTCGCCGATTATGCCTCCGCGCTCTATCAGGATGCCGCGACCCGCAGCACATCCATCGACGCGTCCAAGAGCGCTCAGGACGCCCGGCTGACGCTCGCCCAACAGAGCCAGAGCCAGAAGGAAGGCGTCAATCTCGATGAGGAGTTGGCCAACATGATGAGTTTGCAGCAGGCCTATAATGCCGGAGCGCGGCTTCTCCAGGTGGCCCAGCAGCTCTACGACCAGCTGCTGCAAGCCGTGGGAGTCTGAACATGTCCATCGACCGCATCGGAACCGCCGCCAACGCGCAGCTTTTGTTGTCGCAAATCAACAAGGCCGAAACCGCGGTGGATATCTCGAACCGCCAGGTGGCATCCGGCAACGTCTCCGACACTTATGAAGGCTATGGCGACAAGACCGCCGTCATGGAATCGGCGCGCTCGGCGGCCGCGCGCGCCGACGCCAATGTGGCGGCTGCGCAACAGGCCTCGACACGGCTCGATCTTCAGGATTCTCAACTGTCCCAGCTCTCCGATCTCGCGGACCAGGTGCGCCAGACGCTCACCAAAGCCGCGGCCGATCAGGACGCCACCGGCCTGATGAGCCAGA
>Ga0265334_10001449_pt1 | contig 11411 bp, 11 predicted proteins | sample 42023metaG_FD_192442 | JGI IMG/M metagenome (GOLD analysis project Ga0265334, IMG submission 192442) | Rhizosphere microbial communities from Carex aquatilis grown in University of Washington, Seatle, WA, United States - 4-20-23 metaG | ecosystem: Host-associated > Plants > Roots > Rhizosphere...
GCGTTCGATCCGTTCGGCCAGCAGGCCATCCAGGCGGAACTCCGCGGGCGGCCGCAGCGCCGTTCGCGCTTCACCGTGCGCGGGGCCTACCTTTGGGTGCGCCATCCCCTCTATCTCTGCATGCTGGTGCTCATCTGGTCGACGCCCGGGGCGACGCTGGACCGCCTGCTCTTCGACATGCTCTGGACGGTCTGGGTGGTGGCCGGCACGCGTTGGGAGGAGAAGGATCTCGTCGGTGAGTTCGGCGACGACTACCGGCGCTACCTGCGCACGGTCCCGATGCTGATTCCCTGGCGGGGCCCGGCCGGCCGCGGGCTTTCCCGCGACGCCGCCGCGGGTTCGAACTGACGAGCGGGCCTTGGTCCGCCGCCGGGATCGATTCCGGCTCTCAACGTTCTTCTGCCCGCCGGAGCTCCGCGGGCAGCGTGGCCGTAACGGTCTTGCAACCGAGCGAAGCCGCGAACAGCGCCGGCGCAGCGGCGCAGTTCCAGGGATGCCGCGCGCTGCCGACGCGCACTCGAACCGGGCGGGGACCGCATCCGCGCGCTGGCCCGATCGCGGCCGTGGAACGCAGGAGTATCCCCGACGGCTTCGGCCAGCCTGCGGTACTGCCGTCGCCGACTTGGCGTTCGGCCGTGAAGATTCCGGATTGCATGAAACCTCGAATTCTTCTATCGGCATAAGGGTCAGCGATTGAGGTCCCAACCCGCCGCCGGCGCCCCCCTCGTCCTTGCCGGCCTCCCCCGAATCCAGTCTCCCAACAGTGGAATCTCACATGAAAACGACTCGGATGGACACACTGTTCTGCGGCATACTGACCATTGTCTTGGCGGCACTCCTGATCCACGGGGCCGCCTTCGCCGGCGGATTGACGTATGGCCGTGAGAAGCTCAAGGGCACATCGAAGACCACGGGGGACTTCAATCTCGCAAACCGGTTCACTCTCGAGGTCGACGGCATCGCGACCAGCGGACCCCGCCAGACGTCGGGCGTTGACACCAGCGGCGAATCCAACCTCGTGAACGCCGGTGCCTCGGTCACCTTCACCGTGCCCGCCAGCCTGATCTCGCAGCATGGCCCGTTCACGTACCAGTGGCAGAAGAACGGCGTGAGAATCGCCGGGGCCACCGGCGCCTCGTACACGATTGGCCGCTTCAAGGCGGGCGACGCCGCCACCTACACGGTCGTCGCCACCAATGCCGACGGTTCGTCCACAAGCGCCACGGTGGTGCTCGCGGTCGGATCCACAACGAGCGCGCCGGCCTTCACGGTCCAGCCGAAGAGTCGATCGATGCCCGCAGGCTCCTCGGTCACCTTCACCGCCGCCGCCAGCGGCTCGCCGACGCCCACCTATCAATGGATGAAGAACGGCGTGAGTATCCCCGGAGCCACCGGCGCATCGTATTTGGTCAGCCCTGTCAGGCCACGTGACGCCGGCACCTACACCGTTGTGGCCACCAATGCCGCCGGATCCGCCACCAGCAGCGGCGCTGTGCTCGAGGTCGTCGGAACGCCGAGGTAAAGCCGGGGCAGGCTTCGCACAGCGCACCCCGGCAGCCGGCGCCCACCCACGCAGCGCGGAAAGCAGGCGCGGCGGCAACGCGCGGATGCCCCTTTTGTCGGCTCCGATCCCCGCGGACCGTCTCGCTCCCGGGGCGCAACCGCCCCGACGGGTCACTTCCGCCGCTCGGCGAGCAGCAGGGCCACCGAGCGCTGCTCGTCGATCAGGTGGCGGCGGCCGTCCTTCGTGGGGGTCGCGCCCCGCTTGATCAGGCTGATGACCTGTTCGGGCGTGAGCGAAGGATCGAGGGCAAAGAGCTTGGCCGCCAGGTTGACGACGTTGGGAGAGGCCATCGAGGTGCCGGACAACTTCAGCTTCGCGCCACCGGGGACGAAGCTCTCGACGTCGTAGCCGTCGGCGTGGACGGCCACCGATTCGCCGTAGCTGGTGAACGAGGTCTCGTCACCGGCCTGGTTGACCGCGCCGACCGCGATCAGATTGGGCAGACGCAGCGAGGACGGCACGTCCCCGGTGAAGCCGGTGTTGCTGTCGCTGTTTCCCGCGGCGGTCACGAAGAGCGTGTCGGGAGCGTTCCGAATGGCCGTTTCGATCCCCTCGCGCCAGGCCGCGTAGAGTTCGGCGGCCTTCGTCTTTCGCTCGGATGGGTCTGCGCCGCCACCGGTCTTGGACAGCCAGGTTTCAAACTCCTGGGCGTCGTCGCCCCAACTCATGTTCACCACGCGGACGTGGCGGGTGCGGAAGTAGTCCGACATCTGCCCGAAGTCCGCGCCGAGCCTCCGGGCCCATTCCAGGGTCGGCGCAAACGGAAGATCCGGCAGTTGGTCGTCAAACCGGGCGACGACCAGGCGGGCGGCCGGATTGCCCCGCACGGCGATCCCGGCGCAATGCGTTCCGTGCACGTAGAAACTGATCACCTTCTCGATCTCGTCGAGGCGGTGCAGCTGCTCGGGGGACAGGGTCTTCAGTTTCCGCTCGAGGGCGGCCGCCTCCGGCGAATCGCGGCCCTCCCTGATGTCCAGCCTCCCCTGGATGTCCGCGCGGATCTCCGGATAGGTCGCCTGCTGCTCGGGCGTCAGCGCATAAAGCCAGGTCGTCGACGGCGCCCCGGCATCGTCGTAGGCGAGCCCGTGGGTTCCGCTGGCGGTTGGATTCGAATCGGTGAAGAGTTGATCGGGGAAGAGCGCCACATCGATGCCTGAATCCAAGATGGCCACCAGCACCGGAGTCGGCTTCTGGTCGGCGGTCAGCGTGACTTCGCGGGCCGCCCAGATGTCCGGCTCGACGGTTTCATGCGCGGCGATGTAGCGCTTGAGGACTCCGGCCTGGACCGGCGCGAGCGGGAGGAAATACCGCAGGGTCGCCCGCACTCCGATCAAGGATCCCGCGTCGTCATCGTTCAGGGCGTGGGATTTGAGCGACGCCGGATCGATCCAGGTCATGACCTGCCCAAGCAGGCTCGCCTTCGAGGCGAGGCGGGCGCGGGCATAGGATTGCCGGGCCCAGTCCTGGACCACGTCCCAGGGCAGCGCCTTGACGTCCTCGCCCAGGAGCTTCGCAAACTCCTCTTCGAAGGCGGGCCCGCTGGTCGCCCGGGTCCGGAGCGCCGCGTTCAGGAATGCGCGGGTCGCCAGGCCCGACGTCAGCTTGGGCGAGGGCTTGTCCTCCAGCGAGCGGAGTCTCTCGACTGTCTTGAGGGCGGCCGGAAACTCGCCGGCGATTTCCTGAAGACCGAGTTCGGTGGCAAGGTAGTCGCGCAGGGCCGACCGGTCCTCGAGGTCGTAGTCGCGGAGCACCGATTCGACGTCGGTGCGGACCTTCGCCGCGAAGCCGTCGAAGGCGCCGTTCGGCGCCTGCACCAGTTCGGACGCCGCCACCGCCACCGGATAGCTGTGCCGCGGCAGATCCGCCTGCGTCGCGACCTTGATCCTGGCGCCCGGTTGCGCAGCGGAGAACGGTGCGGCCACGAGAGCGAACAACGGGATTGCGAGGGCGAACGCGGCCCGCCCGGCGGACCTGACGGAGGGAACGAAGGCAATGGCTTGGACCGTGCGCATGCAGCAATAAGGCCCGAATCCGCAGAAATCTCAATATCTCGGACGACCGGACGCGGGGATCGGAACCCCTTGGGAAACCGCGCCCCCGCCCTCCCGATGGCCACCGGGGCCGCGACCATGCGGCGCCGGATTCGCCGGCGGCCGCTGGCGCCGGTCGTTCTTTCGTTCTATGATCAGGGGCGATCGAACGTGGACGTTCCGAACGCCGCACTTTCGTTCCCGACACCGCTCCTCGAAACGACCTCCCATCATGGCAACGAACACAATCCAGCTGCACCGCGTGCTCCGGGCGCCGACTGAGCGAACCTATCGGGCGTTCCTGGACGTCGACGCCATGGCCAAATGGCTTCCTCCCCATGGATTCACCGGCAAGGTGCACCACCTGGAGGCCCGGGTGGGCGGCACCCACAGGATGTCGTTCACGAACTTCACCACGGGCCACGGCCATTCCTTCGGGGGAAAGTACCTCGAGCTGGTGCCGCACGAGCGCATCCGGTACACCGACCGATTCGAGGACGCGAATCTGCCGGGCGAGATTCAGGTGACGGTCACCTTGAAGAAGGTATCCGTCGGCACCGAGCTGAACATCGTCCAGGAATGGGTGCCCGATGTCATCCCTCCCGAGGCGTGCTATCTCGGCTGGCAGGAATCGCTCAACCAGCTGGCGCAATTGATCGAGGCCGAGATACCCGACTAGGACACAGCCGGTTCCCGGCGGAATGGCGGTCGCTGCCGTCCAGGCCCGCGGGCAGCCGGGCATCGTGGGCGATCCGGCGGCGCCGCGGACTGGCGCCTCCGGCTGGTTGAGGCAATGATGGCTGAAGACCCTCGCGGGATGAGGGGCGGAGTGCACCCGCGCGAAATCCCCTGCGGCGGCCGGGACCTTCTCAGAGCGGATGCAGCTCGACCAGCCAGACGTCGTTTTCCCGCAGGTCGAAGCGGCGGGAGAAAAGGCCGTCGGATCCGACCTCAACCGTCTCGTCGATGCAGGGCCCGCCGGAGCAGGCCTGGCGCAACGTCCGTACCTGGGCGCGCGTCAGCTGGGCCGGCGAACCCAGATCGCGCCAGGCGGACTGGACGTCGTTGGCGCGATAGCCGACCTTGTAGGCGAACAGGCGATACGGGCCTTTGGCCAGGCCCGAGAGCCTGACCTCGGCGGGCTCCCTGGGTTTCGAGGGATGGTCCGCCCGGTAGTATACCTGGTCGATGACCGACGGGCCCGGATGGGTGATCGTAAAATCCCAAAAGAGCGCCTGCACGCCGCCGGTCCGATCCCGGCACACGAAGGCGGCGGGATCGGAACAGGCGAGCTCGGTGTCGCCCAGCCCGTTGAGGAACCTATAGGCGAAATAGGACGGTTTGGGGAGATCCTGGTAGTTGAGCATTCCGAACCCGCCGTGAAACGGAGTCGTGCGGGGACCGGCCTCCTCGAAGATGTCGGTGAACGTCCAGTACGACATCGACGTCGCGGCGTCGCCGATGTTGCGGATCTTGTCCAGGATGAAGGCCGCGCTGTGATAGCTGTCGTGGATCGGATCGAAGGGCGTGTAGGAACTGCTCCACTCGGTGTAGTGGAGCTCCGACCGGGCAAAGGGCGAGCGGTCCATCCGGGCGCGGACGCTCGTCACCTCGCCGGTAATGGCGTTGCGGTCGGGGGAAAACACGGTGCCGGCGCTGCCGTTCTCGTCGAGATAGCCGCTCGAGGTGGCGTAGCTGTGCGTGCTGATGAAATCCAGCGGCAGGCCGTTGGCGGCGCAATACGCGAGGGTCTCGTCGATCCAGCCGCTCCCTGCGGTGGCGGGTCCACCGACCCGGTAGGCGGCGTCCACGGACTTCACCGCCCGCGCAGTGGTCGCGTAGAGCTTGTAGTATTCGGCGCGCGCGATCGGCGCGAATTCCGCGTCGCTCTTGCCGCCCGTGGTGCCGATCCAGAAGCCGGAGAGGTTGGGCTCGTTCCACACCTCGAAATACCAGGTGCGCACCTCCCTGGCCCCGTAGCGCTCGGTCACGTGGCGGGCGAAGGCGGCGATGAACGCCTCCCATTTGGCGTAGTCCTTGGGCGGGGTGACGTTCGCCTTGTACCAGAAGATCGTCTGCGGGCCGCTGGCGAGCGCCGCCGGCATGAAGCCGAGTTCCACGAACGGCTTCATGCCGATGCTCTCGAGGAAGTCGAAGAGTTCGTCGACATATTGCCAATTGTAGATCGGGCGGCCCAGCTTGTCCTCCTGGTACACCCCCATGTCGTCGCAGAAGAGCCCGTGGAAGCGGATGTAGCGGAATCCGCATTCGGTGCGTGCCCGGCGGAGCTGCCGCTGCCAGTCGGCCCGCAGGCCCTCGTTGGCGCGCCCGGCGCCGACGCAGAAGTTGTACATCCGGCTCATCGGACCCCGGGGCCGGGAGAGATTCGCGTCGATCACGCGCGGAGATGGCGCCGGCACGGCGAGGAGTCCGAGTGGAGACAAAAGCAACAGGCTGATCAGGATTCGTTTCGGCATGGGCGTGGAAAACCAAGGGGAGCTTTGCGGGCTCGCGGGGAGGCGGTCAAGGCATTCGCCCCGCCGGTCGGTGCGGGCGCACGGGGGCCGAGGCCGGGCCTCCCGGAACCGATAACGGGATTGACTTTGGCCGGGCGGATTCTGTTTTAGACCCCTTCCCCCGCCACTGCCCAGTAGCTCAGCGGTAGAGCAGGTGACTGTTAATCACTTGGTCGCTGGTTCGATCCCAGCCTGGGCAGCCATTTCGTCGATCTGACCCAGCGTGCCGGAGGGTGCCGGGAAGTGACTTACCCCATCGGTGCCAGTCGCTTGTGCGAGCGTTTGAAGCTGACGCAAAATGTCGGCAAGTGACACCGAATGACCCGGATTTCCGGATTTTTGTGCGCGTATTTGTGCGTCATTGGCCGAGCCCGAAATCCACGGAAGTTTCGCCACTTCATCATGCAACGCGAGTGCCGGCACGTCGGTGTAGACTTTTGCGGTCAAATTCGCGTCCGAATGGCCCAAAACTTCCTGAGCTGCACGCTGGTTAATGCCATAACGCACGCCCAGCGTCTGCCAGGTCTTCCGGAACGAATGGAAATGGACGACGCGGCCGAGAGCGTCCTTTCGCTCAATCCGGGCACGCTTTAGGTCGGTGCGAAGGATGTCGTAGGTGGGCCAGCGGAACCAGAAAATCTGATCGGTCGGCTGGACGCCGCGCGGCTTGATCCGGCGCAGTTCCTCCGCCAACTCCTGCCGGAGCGGCACCGCACGCTTGTCTTTGTCCTTCGTCGTGGTCTCACGAAAGAGCGCGTAAGGCTGCGGCCCGTCCAGGTGAAGATCGCCCCACACGAGCGCCCGGACCTCGGATTTGCGCTGGCCGGTGTAGAGAAGGGTGAGGTAGGCGAGACGCCGCTTCCCGGCGACCGCGAGCAAGCGCCGTAGTTCGTCCTCGGAAAATGCCCGGCTTGTCCGGACCTGCTTTCCGCGCACCTCGACCGTGTCGAGCTTCGCCAGCGGGTTCCGAAGCAGACGCTCCGTCTTCACCAGCCAATTGAGGAACGCTCCGGCAGAAATCTGATACTCCTTTTTCGTTTTGGCGGAGCAGGTGAGTCCCGACCGCCATTGCGCGAACGAATCGGGGCGAAAATCGCTGACCAGCTTCCAGTCATTTTCGGCCACCATCCGCCGCAGCCGCGTCATCGTATCGTGAACATGCTTTGTGGCCAGGCTGCGGCCACTCAGGTCGGCTTCGTAGTCGTCGAGGAGGCGGGACAAGGCTGCCGTCGCTGTCACACGGACCGCGCTCGGCGCGATGATGCCTTCCTGTTCGCGCTGTTTTTCGACGACGATGTCGCGGAGCCGTTTCTTCGCGGTTTCCCGGTCCGGAGTATTCAGCCGCACCGTTACCACTCTTCCGCCCTTATCGACCGCGTAGCGGCCAGAGAACACCCGGGAAACGACCCTTTTCCCGGCGATCAAACGAGACGGCCTGAAGACGTATTCGATCATGACTTCACCTCAGAGTATTTGACGATGGACGCGTCGAGAAACCGCTGCAGCTCCCGCGGCCGCACCCGCGGCGCCCGCTCGCTGACCTTCACAAAAGCGATTTTTCCGCTGTCGACAAGCCTCCGGAATTGCCGGAGCGAAATTCCCAGTGATATTGCAGCGTCGGCGAACGTCAGCAATGCCTCCAGGCCGCTGATCTCGCCGGCGGCCACGGCCGCACGCCGCGGTTGTTTGGAACCCGCCGGCGAGACCGCTTTGCGCTCCTCGCGGCGGATGGCGTCGACCGCGGGAAGGGCGATCGCGGTCGGCGCCTCGGCGCAAGCGCCAGCGAAATTCGACTCAAATCCAGTCGGCAACAACTCGAGCTGCGAAACGCACGATGATTTCATGCGTCGAGTTTCCGCGTGCGCCGGTGTTCTGCCAACTGCGCGGACCTACCGAAAATCCGGCAGCGCCTCTACTGAAAGACCGGTAGTCTCGCGCCACCCACTCCGTTGCGCTGTGCCGCCGACAGGGCTGGCGGCAGGCCGCTGTGGGCCGCGTCGGCGCCGCCGTGCGACAGTGTCGTTCAAATCGTTCGGGGTGCATGAAGCTTGACACTGGCCTCGAAAGATGACCGAAGTCATATACGACCACGGTCACAATATGGCAATAGGACCCAAGAGGCGATCCACTAGAGGAAACCCGGCCATGCCGGACTCGACACCCGCCGTCGCCATCGCGCCGACCCTCTCGCGCCGCGAACGCAAGCGGCAGTCAACTCGCCAGGCGATCTTCGATACGGCCATCCGGATGTTTTCCGAACAGGGATTCAATGCGCCCACCATCGACCAGATTGCCGCGGTCGCCGACGTCGGCAAAGGCACCTTCTATAACTATTTCGCCTCGAAGGAAGACCTTCTCGTTGCCTTCATGCTCGACTTGGAGATCAGGGGGAAGGTGCGGTTGGCACGGATCGCCGGTGCCCAGGGATCTCTTGAGGCGATCCTTCGCCGGTATGAGCGCTCCGAGCTTCGTCTCAAGCAATCCAACTTTGCCTTCGTCCAGGTGTTTCTCTCCACGCTCATCCGGCATGGGCCGCAAATGAGTGCCCATATCGTAAAGATGCAAGAGTATGCCGATCCGCCGCTGCATACACTTTTTAGTCGGCTCAAGGAACGCGGGCTTATCGAGCCATCGGTGGATGTCAGGGTCTTGGTGCACACCTTCAAATGCATCCAACTCGGCGTGAGCTGCCTATGGGCCATTACCGGCCCATCCACGGAGAGCGCCTTGGTAGCCTTCGATGCACAGCTCGGTCCCTTCGTCCGATCAATTGAACGAAAAGTCCTATGAGATTCATTCTTCGCATGCTTGCCGCGTCCCTCGCGCTTTTCCTGCTTGAAGCTGCCCGCCAGCCGTCCTGGGGCGAGGCTGCCTCCGCTTTGTTGGTCTGCTCCGTTCTATGCTGGATAGCGGTGCGGTCCCGGGCTTCGGGCGCGGAACTGGTGGCCACGCTTGCAGGTTTCTACTTCGTTCTCATCTCGTTGGCCACAATCCCGGAGGGCGTCTTGTTCGATGTAATCAAGGTGGGCGAGGCGCCGTTGATGATGGTGCGGCAACTGGGAATCGCCCTGATCACGGCCATTACGATCACAGCGCTTTTCCTGCGCTCCAAGGCAACACCACCAGCAATGTCGGCTCCGGGCGCCGACCTGACCATCTTGGGTTTGCTCTGGAGGCTTGTCGCGGCTGTTGCGGTATTCACGTTCTGCTACCTTGCGGCCGGCATGATCATCTACCCTTTGGTCAAGGTCTACTACCAGGGCAGGAACATGCCTGAGCTTGGGACAATCACCGCCGCGGTCGTGCTCAAGGCGGCGACACTTCTCGTCGGCGGTTGGCTGGTACTTCGCAGTATTCCGAGCCGCAAGAGCGCCATCGCAATTCTCGCCACCGCCTATCCGGTCATCGGAGTCTTGTCCCTCATGCTCCACCACAACGAATTCATGCCGCCAGCCATACGGTGGGTGCATACCATGGAGATGGTTCCATACTACACGCTCTTCGGTTTTCTCCTCGCCATATGGTTCGGTCCGCCCCGCATCATCGCTAGGCCGCCGGGAGCGTCCCTCAGTGCGTAGCTTCGAGAGAGGCTCCGGAAAATCGTGATCATCGCTGGATAACTGGACCTCGCGGCGGTTGCCCGCAGGCTACAAGCTGAGGGCCCCGGAGGCGGAAGCCGAGTCGCAGCCGGAATGGGTTGGCCACGTGGCGCGCGCACCCTTGCTCAGACCGCCTTTCGAAAAGAAGCTGGCGGAGGGTGGGATCGTCCGCGTCCGCACGCAGGCCGGCCGTTGGATCCGCATTGAAGGCACCAATCTCGGGCGCGATCAGGCCAGCTTCACCACGCTGCCATTCAAGAACGGCAAGTCGCTCGGCGCATCGGAGATGGGCACCACCGTCGTCGATCCCGGCGATTCCGGGGCCATGAGCGTGGGATCGCAACCAAGGAACGCCGACGAACTCGCCGTTCGCGTGGGCGGCGGAACGATGAAGATCAAGGTCGTGTACGTGGGGCCGCCGCCCGGGTCCGCGCCGTAACGGCGACAGGGAAGCGCCGACCGCCCGGGTCAACGCGGCGGCCCGAATTGGGGCGAAACGCCAGGCGACGACCAGCTCGAGCCTTCCTGCCGGTCTCCGCCGCAATCGCTCCCTGAACTACACGAGGTTCATTCCTTAACCTTGAACGAGTAGAGCGCATATTCGCCCAGGCACCATGCCGGCGTGTGGTTGAGGATCCGGTCGGCATTCCAGAGAATATCACTGATCTTCCCGCCCAACCGGGAAACCCAGTGCACCCGGTACCACGCAGGATACAATATCGAATACCCTCTCCTGTGAGTCATCTCGAATTGGTTCCCAAAGGCCTTCCTAATTTCCCGCGGCGAGAAACACCTGCTTTCAAGATGATGAAGGTCAGAGTAACCACCCCAGATTTTCCTGATTCTCCTGAACGCCCTTCGGAATTTGAACTTGAGAAGGCCGAAAAGCATGTCGACCAGATACCATTTGTTCACGAAGGTGAGCACCATGGTCCCGTCCCGTTTCATTCGCTTTCTGAGGATTCCGGCCACACGACGCAGATCCTGTACCGTGTTCAGGGCGCCGAAAAACACGTAGATATGGTCGAATTCCACCTCCGGAAACAGTGACTGCAGGTCTTCAGGCGTGCCGACCGTCACCCTGACATTCTCCAGTCCCAGATCCTGAACCTTCCTGGATGCACTGGCCACCATCGCCGGTGCAACATCGATCCCGTAGACTCTTCTTTCTGGGTAGATGCAGGCGAAATGGGAAACGTCGAGTCCGGTCCCGCAACCGATCTCGAGCACATTGCTGAAGGCGTGCGCTTTGACTTCCTCCCGGAATGACTGCCTTATCCGCTGGGCTATGGCATTGCTCCAGTAGCGCTCCTCGTAGCTGCAAGCTTCGTGATCATAATAATCCGCCACTTTATCGTAATAGATCGCCCTATGCATATTTGCTGTAATCGGGCCCTAAGCCCGCATGCACCATGACCGTAGCTACATCTATCTCTCCGCTCCTGATTTCCGTGCTGAGCTCGTCAGGAAAAAGCTTTCTCATCAGACCGCCGCCCAACAATTCAGGGAACCATTTCTTGGCGAGGCGGTTGAACTTATTTTGCACCAACGCCTGATATCCCCCATTGTGGGGCCTGAGCACGTGGACACTGATTCCACTGTGCAAATCGGTCTTGAAGGAAATATTCCTGATGAGATCTAGGTCCAACCATCTGATGCTCCTTAATATAGTATATACTACATAGAAACACTTATTGACCAG
>Ga0265334_10001451_pt1 | contig 11394 bp, 9 predicted proteins | sample 42023metaG_FD_192442 | JGI IMG/M metagenome (GOLD analysis project Ga0265334, IMG submission 192442) | Rhizosphere microbial communities from Carex aquatilis grown in University of Washington, Seatle, WA, United States - 4-20-23 metaG | ecosystem: Host-associated > Plants > Roots > Rhizosphere >...
CCCCGACTTTTACCCCCACGAACACCGCGACCTTCACCAAGACCTTCACGCCCAGTTTTACCCCGACCTTTACGGACACCTTTACCCCCAGCTTCACTCCGACTTTCACCCACACCTTCACCCACACCTTTACTTCCACATCCACCCCGACATTCACTTGGACCTTTACACCCACCTTCACCTTTACGCCGACGCCGACCCACACGAACACCGATACCCCGACGGCGACGTTCACCCCGACCCCCTACTTGAAACTGGTCAAATCCGCGGATCGGGCTTCCGCCATGGCGTACCAAAACGTGACCTATCAACTGGTGTATTCAAACCCGAGCGCCTCCGCGGCGATGGGCGCGACCTTGATTGACCACCTGCCCCCCACCTCCGAGGCCCAATACGTGGTTGGGAGCGCCTCCGGAACCGGGGTGTTCGACGCGTCTTCCAATACCCTGAAATGGATTGTTCCTTTGGTGCCGGTGGGCGCCTCGGTCACCGAGACCTATGCCCTGACGCTCCAGCTGATGGTGGGTGGGCAGGATTACGTGAACAACACCGCGGAGCTGAATTCCTCCAGCGGATCGGTCACCGCCGTGGCATCGGTTCGTGTGATGGGTCCCGTCGACGTGGTGATTGGCGTCTACAACGAGGCGGGCGAACTGGTCAAGGTGCTGACGAGCTTCCGTTCTCCGACTAAAATCGACGATTTTACCCTGGGTTCCACGGTTTTGGATTCCACCGGGAACCCCATCAAGATCTCCTACCAGGGCCAGGCCATCGGTCAATGGGATGGGACCAACGCCAATGGCCAAACGGTGGCAAACGGCCAGTACTACATCAAGATGGACTCCACCGACGCCTATGGGGTGACACAATCCGTGACGAAGCCCGTCGCGGTGCAGGTGACGCAGGAAACGGTGGGCGTGACCGTTTACAACTCGGCGGGGGAGGTGGTTCGACAGTTCACTCCGGATGAGGTGCGTCAGTTGGTGGCGGGACAGGGCGCGGTATTGTCGGCCGAGGACTACCAGGTGGGACGCGTTCGGTTGTCGGCGACCACCCTGATGCCGTCCTATACCGACCCGTCGAACAACCTCGGGTCGGTGGCCCTCCTGTTCCCCTCGGGTGGCTCGCTGGCGTGGGACGGCCGGAACAACGATGGGGTGATCGTCCAAAACGGGACCTACTACATTGAACTGACTTCCAAGAAGGGAAACGACACGCAGCAAACCGTGATCCTGGCCGTCAACGTGCTCCACGGCGATTTGGACAACTCGGACCGGATCGTCATGGCCCCGAACCCGGTGAACTTGGCCCAGACCGGTCAGGCGGTCTTCATGATCGGTAATGGGGGCGCCCCGTTGGACGCGACCACGGTCAAGATCTACACCTTGGCGGGGGAGCTGATCCAAACCCTCTATAACGAGCCTGGGAACCCGGGGCGGGTGTTGTGGAACCTGCGGGGCGGGAACAGCCGGGTTGTGACCAGCGGGACTTTTATCGCGGTGGTGGAATTGCGGGTGGGGTCAGGGGTTACCGGACGGAAGATCCTGAAGGTGATGGTCTATCGTTAGGGGTTGGGCGGGCCAACCGGTTGAGGAGCTCGGCCGCGTCGGGTTGGTGGGGATAAAGGATTAGGCTCCGCCGGATTTCCTTCAACCCTGCGGTTTTCCGGCCATCTTTTTCCTCGTTCAGGGCCTGGTGAAACAACGTTCGGGCCAGAAATTTGACGGCGTAGGGATTTTGCGGCTTTAATCTCAATGATTCGTTCAGGCTTTTTTCGGCTGATGCCAGGTTTCCCCGGTTGAGCTCGATCCTTCCCCAATCCGCCCAGAGTTCCGGCGCGCGGTCCCCTTCATGAAGAAGCTCCCTCGCCGCTTCCTCCGAACGGCCGAGGATCCCCAAATTAAGCCAACCTCGGATCAGCTGTTCCCGTTCTGTGGGGGCCCAGGGTGACTTCGAGGGGGGATAAATCGAACCGCCATGGTGGTCGGTTAATTCCCTAAAGAATTTAAGGGTGGATTCGCGGTCTTCATCTGGGGATCGATACCTCGATTTGGGAGCTGAGAACTCAATGAGCGGATTCGCGTCACGGTTGGAGGGGGGATGGCCGGCCCAATTTTGAAGGCCGATTTCCCCATCCATCCGCAGGGACAGGAAATCACGGGTGGTTTGGATCCCACATTTTGCCAGGTCTTCGGCAAGCCCCGGTTGATGGGTCAACCGGGAGATCCTCGCGCTGTCAGGGATCGGTTCGGATTGGGAGCCGAGGATCAGGATGTCTCCCAGGGAAGGTTCGCCTGGACGGCTGGGGATCCAAACGCTGACCGACGGAAAGACCCTCAGGAAGGTTCCCAGGAGGATATGGAGGTCCTCGGGACTCAAGGAATAGTATTGGATCCATTGGCAGAACAGGCCGCCTGGTTTCATGCGGCCCTCCGCGATCCGGTAATAATCCTCCGTAAAGAGGTTTGAGACCCCCGAGATCCAAGGGTTGGAGGGCTCCGAGATGATGACGTCATACTTCTGGCTGGACGACCACAACTGGCTTCGGGCGTCGACCCGGAGCAGGTGAAAACGGGGGTCCTGGTCCACCCCCATCTGGAGATCGGCGAAAAAGGGACGGGTTGAATAGACCTCCTTGGAAATTTCCGCACAATCGACACGGCGCACCGAGGGATAGAGTGAGGCGGAGCCACAGGTACTGCCGCTGCCCCAACCCACCACGAAGACGTCCTCGGGGTCCGGGTGGAGCAGGAGGGGAAGGTGGGCGAGCATCTTCTGGGTCGTGATGTCCAGCCCCGTGCTGGCGTCCACTTTGCCGTTGATGGCGAGGCTTAAATCCAGGTTGGACTGGAAAACGGCCACTTGGGCATCCGGGCCCTCCTCGTACCAAAAAAGCCGGCGGTTGTTCCGCAACAGGCGTCGTAGGCTTGTCTCCTTGGAACCATAGGCGTCCCAACGAAGGCCATGGTGATAGATGCCGCTGCTCATGACTAGGGGATCCCAAGGCTTAAAAGACCCGGCCCCGTAAAAAGCCAATCCGGCCGCCAGGAGGCCGAAGCCCGCCCTTCGGATGTAGGCGCGGCGGGATTCCCGGACCGGAAAAAGGCCGGCGGTCCCGGCCAAAAGCCCGGCGCAAACCGGATAAATCCCCTGGATCCCCAAAATCGGCATCAGGAGATAACCGGCGGCTAGGGCCCCCCCCACGGAACCTAGGGTGTTCCAGACGTAAAGCCTAGCCGCCAAGATGCGGTCTTCGGCTGAATTTGTCGCCAGCCGACCGGCTAGGGCCGGAAAGAAATAGCCGAACATGAGTGTGAGGGGCAACATCGTCAGGAGCACGAGTGAGAACCCGAAGAGCTGGTAGAGGCCGAAGGAGGGGCGGACCCAACGGATGAAGGTGTAATAGGCGTCCGGAAGGTAACCGATGACCCAGGACTGGACCAGGATCAGGCCGGCCATCCCGGCCAAAAGGAAGGGAAACCGATCGGGGCCCCTGTGGGACGATTCGACGGATCGGCGGTGGTAGATCCAAGCGCCGCCGACGATGCCGATCAGGAATCCCCCCAAGGTGAGGCTGAAGGAATAGACCGAGGAACCGACCACCAGTTGGTAACTTCGGACCCAAACGCTTTCTAAAAGGAAGGACGCGGCGCCCAGGGCCATGGAAACGGCCAGGATGGGATGAAAGGATAGTTTTGACGGCGCACCCCATGGGGATGGAACGGGTTTGGGCGTTTGGATGGGGCCGGCCCCCAAGGCCCATGCTCCCGCGGCAACCGTCAGGTTGAGGAAGACCCCAAACCCCAAGGCGCCTTCGACCCCCAGGCGGGGAAGGAGGATGAAGGTGCCGCCCAAGGTCCCCAAGACGCCGCCGAGGGTATTGACCTGGTAAAGGAGGCTGAAATTTCGATCGAGGCCCAATCGGTTTCGGGATAGGACCGCCACCAAAATCGGGGTGGTCATGCCGATCAACAGGGTGGGGGGCAATAGGAGGGCCGCGGCCAAGACGGCTTTGGCGAGGGCGATCGTGACCGGGGCCGCCGGGAATCGGAAAACGAGGTCGCCAAACCAGGCGGGGAACGACGCGAGGCCCGCGCCGGTTAGGACCGCGGTCAGGCCGATGCCGAACTCGATCAGGGCGTAACCCCGAATCCCGACGTCCCGGAGCCGTCGGGAGGCCGAGGCCCGGCTTCCCAAAGCCATGCCCCCCATAAAAATCGCCAAAATCAGGGTGACCGCTTCCCGGGTCCCCCCGAAGACTAGCTCCAAGTCCCTCATCCAGAGGGATTCATACAGGAGCGCACTGAACCCCGAGGCGACGGCCAATAAACTGACCCATCGAAGGGAAGGGGCGGGACTGGACGGATGGGTCATATTGGGATCATCGTACCAACTATTTCCATTCCGGCAAAAAAAAAGGGGCTCCCGGTTTGGGAGCCCCTGAATCGACCGCCTACCTCAGGCGACGGTGACTTCCTTGCTCAAATAAACGTCCTGGACGGCGTTCACTAGGGCCGCGCCTTCCTTCATGGGGCGTTGGAACGCCTTGCGCCCCAGGATCAGGCCCGTGCCGCCGGCCCGCTTGTTGATGACCGCGGTCTTCACGGCCTCCGCTAGGTCGTTCTGGCCCGAGGCGCCTCCTGAGTTGATCAGGCCCGCCCGGCCCATGTAGCAGTTGGCCACCTGGAAACGGGTCATCTCGATGGGGTGGTCCTGGCAGATGGTCTCGTACATCCTCTTGTCGAACTTGCCGTAACTGGACTCGGCGTTCAACATGGCGTAGCCGCCGTTCACCTCGGGCAATTTCTGCTTGATGATGTCGGCCTCGATCGTGACGCCCAGGTGGTTGGCCTGGCCCGTCAGGTCGGCGGCGACGTGGTAGTCCTTGTCCTTGGTCTTGAAGGCCTTGTTGCGGAGGTAGCACCAGAGGATGGTGAACATCCCCAGCTCATGGGCGCGCTGGAACACCTTGGTGGTCTCCTCGATCTCGCGCTGGGAATTCTCGGAGCCGAAATAGATGGTCGACCCGACGCCGGCGGCGCCCATTTCATAGGCCTGCTCGGCGGCGCCGAAGTAGAATTCCGTGGCCTTGTTGGGGTAGGTCAAAAGCTCGTTATGGTTGAGCTTGACGATAAAGGGGATCTTGGACGCGTATTTGCGGGATACCATGCCCAAAACGCCCAGGGTCGAGGCCACCCCGTTGCAGCCGCCCTCCAGGGCCAGCTTCACGATGTTCTCGGGGTCGAAGTAGATGGGGTTTTTGGTGAAGGAGGCGGCCGCGGCGTGCTCGATGCCCTGGTCCACCGGAAGGATCGACACGTAGCCCGTACCGGCGAGGCGGCCGGAGGAGAACAGCCACTGCAGGTTGTTGAGGACCCGGTTGTTGCGGTCGCTATGGGCGTAGATCCGGTCGACGAAGTCGCCGCCGGGAAGGTGGAGTTGGTCCTTCGGGATGCCCTTGGCTTGGTAAGACAGGAGGCTCTTGGCGTCCGCGCCGAGGAGTTCCTCGATCTTTTGGAGATTCATGGGGTGGATCCATCCTTGTAGAAGGTCCGGTTTTGCCCTTGTCGGCCCATCCACCGGTCAGGTGAGGTGTTTTAGTCCCCCCTAGCGTTTAAAAGCAATACCTGGCCCGGAAGAAACGCTCCAAGTCAGGGGACAAATTTACGCAAACGCCTGGGAGGACTAGGAATCTTAGCACGGTATGACGCCGGTCAGAATTTATAAAACACATTGTGCCGTATCTTTCCTGGCAGTCCGGCCCCTGGGGGTTTGGGCAAACGTGGATAAAGGAAGGGAACAGCATGATCAGCTACAAGGACCTCGGTCTCGTCAATACCCGTGAGATGTTCAAGAAGGCCATGGCGGGCGGTTACGCCATCCCGGCCTACAACTTCAACAACATGGAACAGCTCCAGGCCATCATCCAGGGATGCGGCAAGTCCAACTCGCCGGTCATCCTGCAGGTTTCCTCGGGCGCGCGCAAGTACGCCAACCAGACCCTGCTCCGTTACATGGCCGAGGGCGCGGTCAAGATGGCCAAGGAGATGGGCTTCAACATCCCCATCACCCTCCACCTGGACCACGGGGACACCTTCGAGCTCTGCAAGTCCTGCATCGAGACCGGCTTCTCCTCGGTCATGATCGACGGTTCGCACCACCCCTACGACAAAAACGTGGAACTCACCAAGCAGGTCGTGGAGTACGCCCATAAGTACGACGTGACCGTCGAGGGTGAGCTGGGCGTCTTGGCCGGCATCGAGGACGACGTGGTGGCCGCCGCCCACATCTACACCCAGCCCGACCAGGTCGAGGACTTCGTGAAGAAGACTGGCGTGGATTCTCTCGCCATCTCGATCGGCACCTCCCACGGGGCCTTCAAGTTCAAGCCCGAGCAATGCACCCTGAACGACAAGGGCGTGTTGGTGCCCCCGCCGCTCCGGTTCGACATCCTGGACGAGATCCAGAAGCGCATCCCGGGCTTCCCGATCGTCCTGCACGGGTCCTCGTCGGTGGTGCCCGAGTACGTGAACATCATCAACAACAACGGCGGGAAGCTGAAGGCCGCCGTCGGCATCCCGGCTGAGCAGTTGCGCCGGGCCGCCAAGAGCTCGGTGTGCAAGATCAACATCGACTCCGACGGTCGCTTGGTCCTCACGGCGCTCATCCGTAAGGTGTTCGCCGAGCAGCCGGGCGAGTTCGACCCGCGCAAGTACCTGGGCCCCGCCCGCGACGAGCTCGTGAAGATGATCATCGACAAGAACGAGAACGTCTTGGGCAGCGCCGGCAAGGCCGCCTGAGAAATAAACAAAATTGCACCACCTAGAAAAGAATGGGTTAAAGGCAGGGTTTGTTTGGCGTCCTTGGTGAACTTGGTGGTTCAAAAGTCTTGTTTGGAGTTGTTTTAGTTGTAAGGCCCGCCCCTTTTTCCGGGGGGCGGGCCTTTTTGTTTTTAAGGCCAGCGAGCCCTTGGTAAACTAACCGGGTTTCCCCAACATTACCCCGGAGGGTCCCATGAAGATCTGGTTTGCCGTATTTGCGGCTTTGATCCTGGCGACGGTCCCGAAACTGACCAGAGCCGAGGACGCTCCAACCGCGACCGGGACCCCTGATGCGAAGGCCAAACTCCCGATCCTCTACGTCGCGGACGCCAAGGGCGACGTCAAGGTCTATGTCCATAACGAAAAGGGTGAGGTCAAGAAAAAGAAGCCTTCCATACCCGAACCCCTGGGAGTGGCCGACAGGATCGTGACCGGCAAGGACGGGCATGCCTTCCTGCAGTTCCGCGAGGGCGGCACGGTGGAAGTGGGCCCCAAAAGCGATGTCCAAGTCTCCGAACTGGAGGAAGGCAAGGATTTTAAGGCCAAGTTCAACTTGGCCTTTGGGCGCCTGAAATCAATCGTGAGGAAACTTACGACGCCCTCCTCGAAATACGAGGTGGAATCGGGCGGCGTGGTGGCCGGCGTGCGGGGCACCCAGTTCGAGGTGGTGGCCGACCCCGACACGAAGCAGGTCCGGGCCAACACCTACGAGGGCACCATCTTCACCAGCAGTGATGGGGTGGTCCAAAACGTGGCCAAGGGTTTCTCGTTGACCGTGGGGGCGGGCGGCAAGGGCGTGATGGGGCAATTGGCCCCGAATGACGTGGCGGACTTCGTGACGTTCGTGGCCCTGTCCGGCGACCTGGAGAAGCAGAAGAAATTCCTCCTGGATAAGCTGGAAAAGAAACTCCTGAACAAACTCACCAAGGGCATCCTCGACAAGGCCGAGGACGGCACCCATTCCATCCACTTCGGGTTCTGACAAGACTAGGCTAAGCAAAACGATTTCACCACCCCTTCGACGTTGCTCATGGCCCTGAGGCTCTCGAAGGGCAAGTTCACCAGGTTCAGAAAGGGCAAAGCACGGCCCGGCTAAAGCATTTCACCACCAAGTTCACCAAGGTCACCAAGGGTAAGGCAAGGCCATATTAAAATACCAAACCACCAAGATCACCAAGTTGCTTGTTCTGGGTGAGACGGGTATTGGGAAAGTAAAGCGGTTGAGTGCGCTAAAACCGACTTGGTGAACTTGTCGGTTTGGACTTTTTGGATGGCTTTGCCTTATTGATCTAAACTTTGTGACCTTGGTGAACTTGGTGGTGAAAAAGAGTTTTGCTTGAGGTGCCTTTTTGCGAAAAGCCAAAGTCCTTTGCCTGGGGAACATCGTGGTGGACCTCCTGGTCCGTCCGGTGGACAAGCTTCCGCCCAAGGGTGGCCTCTCCCTGGTGACCGACCTCACCACCGCCCTGGGGGGCTGCGCCTCCAATACCGCGGCCGCTTTAGGAAAGATGGGCGCCCCGGTTTCCCTCCTGGCCAAGGTGGGGAAGGATCCCTTCGGGGACTTCGCGGTGTCCGAGTTGGTCAAGGCGGGGGTGGACACCTCAAAGGTCCTGCGTTCCCGCAAGATCCCCACGGCCGCCACGGCGGTCCTCATTGACTCCCGGGCCCAGCGATCCTTCCTCCATTCGGTGGCGGCCAACGCCGAACTCACCCCCGACGACATCCGGCCTGATTCCTTCCGGGGGTACAGCCACCTCCATATCGGCGGTTACTTCCTTTTCCCGGGGTTGGAAGGCGCGCCCATGGGTCGGGTCCTGAAGGGCGCCCAGGCCCAGGGGTTGGTCACCAGCCTGGACACGGCGTGGGATTTCGAGAACCGTTGGATGAGGGCCCTGAAACCCTGCCTGCCCCACCTCGATTACTTCATGCCAAGCGAACGGGAAGTGAAGGCGCTGTTGGGGCATAGCCGACCTCGCGCCGCAGCAGAGACCTTCCTCAAGCTGGGCGCGCGTTGCGTCATCATTAAACGGGGTGAGAAGGGCGCCTACCTGCGGCACCGGGACGGGTATGAAATCGAGCAACCGACCTTCCGCGCGAAGGTGGAGGACACGACGGGCGCTGGGGATTGCTTCTGCGCGGGGTTCCTCAAGGGCCTGACGCTAGGCCGGCCCCTGCCCGTGTGCCTGGCCTACGCCTGCGCCGCTGGATCCCTGGCCGTGGAGGCCCTGGGCGCCACGGCTGGGATTAAGTCATGGAGTAATTTGGTTCAATTAGTAAAATAGCGCACTGATTAAGGAGATGCAGAATGTTATGGACTGTAGTAATAACGGGCTTGGCGTTAGGGGCAGTGTTTTTTATTTTCAATTTTTTTGTTTTTATGAAATGGTTATCGATTGAAAAAATATATTGGAGCAACGGACTTGTGCTGTTTTTGTATCAAATTATTTTTTCTGCATCAATTCTTTTATATTTGTATGTGGACGACAAGCTCCGTTTTTACATGAAAATTAAAGGCCATCCTTTCGAAGAAGAGGTTTATAAAGCACTAGTATTTGGGGGCTTAATTGTGACTTTGATTACTATTTTAGTTCACAACATTAGGATGAAAAAAAGGTTTAACTTGCACCGGTGAATATCTTTGTGGATTGGTTCGATATCGAAAAGTGCATGACGTATCGATCTGAAGAATTCATGAAGTTGATGAAAAGACACCCTCTTTGATTAAGGAATAACCCCATATATTGCGATTTGGGATTGAGACCACACAATTTGGCCTTTTTTTCAGGGTTGCGGACCCTTTAAACGCCCCCTATACTCCCACCCCTGTTCCCGCCTTGGGCCCCTAGGCCCGCAGCAGGAACCCTGCCCCTTCCGAGATATGGCCCCTGACGGGGATCTTAAGAGGAGGGGCTTTCCCCCCGCCAGGGGGGATATCCACAGGGAGGTAGAAATGCAGCAGAAGTACGAAATCATCTACATCTTGGACCCCGCCACGTCCACCGAGGACGCCGCCGTCGTCTCGAGCAAGGTCGAACAGATCATTGCCGACTCGAAGGGCACCGTGATCAAGAAGGACGAGTGGGGCAAGCGCCGCTTGGCCTACATGGTCAAGAAGCAGCGCGACGGGCTCTACACCTTTTTCTCGGCCACCGTGGACGCCGCCGCCGTCGCTGAGATCACCCGTAACCTCCGCCTCTTCGAGAAGGTCATCAAGTTCATGATCATCAAGGATGACTTCACCATGCGGAAGGCGCCCATCAAGAAGATCAAGCTCTCGGCCCTCCATGGCGCGTCCCACCCGACCTCACACAGCTCGGCACCCCGTCCCGGTTCGTCGGCCCCGAGTTCCTCGGCGCCGTCCCCTTCGGCCGTTGCGGCCGCCGTGGCCGCTCCGGCTGCCGCGGCCGCGCCAGCCCCCGTTGCGGCTCCCGTGGCCGCCCCGGCTCCGAAGCCGACCGAACCCCAAGCTTAAAAAGGGAGACCGACCATGCCCAGCTTCAACAAGGTCTTCCTCATGGGGAACCTGACGAAGGACCCCGAGCTTCGGTACACCGGCGGCGGAGCCCCCGTGGCGAACCTCCGGATGGCCATCAACCGCGTCTACAAACTTCAGAGCGGCGAGCAGAAGGAAGAGGTCTGCTACGTCACCGTGGTGGTTTGGCGCAAGCAGGCGGAAGCCGCCGGCGAGCACCTGAAGAAGGGTGATCCGATCTTCGTCGAGGGCCGCCTGCAAAGCCGTTCCTGGGAGACCGAGGACGGCCAAAAGCGCAGCGCGATGGAAGTGGTGGCCGAGCGTGTCCAGTTCCTGGCCCGCGGCGGCAAGCCCGGCGCCGCCGGGTCCCACGACCCCGAGGCCGGTCCCGAAGCCGTCGAGGAGGGCCCCGCGCCCGCCAGCAGCGACGAGGACATCCCGTTTTAACCCTAGTCCCAACCCAGTCCCGAACTTAAGGAGATTGAAATCATGAGCGAAGCCCCAGCCTCAGCCCCCCGCCCCAGCAGTGGACCCCCGTCCGGCCCCCGTGGCGCCGGCGGACCCCGCACCGGCCGCGGCGGACCGCGTTTCCGCCGCCCCCACCGCAAGGTTTGCCGTTTCTGCGCCGACAAGGTGGCCTACATCGACTATAAGGACGGTCCGCGCCTGCGGTCGTTCATCAGCGAGCGGGGCAAGATCCTCCCGTCGCGCATGACCGGCACCTGCGCCTGGCACCAGCGCGAACTCACCCACGCGATCAAGCGGGCCCGCAACATCGCGATCCTGCCCTTCGCGAACGAGTAGACGGGCATCCGCCCGGAAGGCACGGGATGATCGAAACCATCCTCGCCCTTTTGATCCAGTTGGCCGCGGCGGCCGCCCTGCTCGGGGTGGCCGTCTGCGTTTCAGCCTGGACACAGTTCCGCGGCGCCCGAAACGGCGCCCGGTTGGTGCTGGCCACCCTGGCCTCCGCCACCGTGATGTTCCTCTTCCTCTTCCTCGTGGCTTTTGAGGGGAAGAGCCTGTTCGAGCACATCCGCCTGGACCAGGTGGATTGGATCGGCCAACAACTCAAATTTTACGAGACGAAGGACCTGAAAC
>Ga0265334_10001454_pt1 | contig 11384 bp, 9 predicted proteins | sample 42023metaG_FD_192442 | JGI IMG/M metagenome (GOLD analysis project Ga0265334, IMG submission 192442) | Rhizosphere microbial communities from Carex aquatilis grown in University of Washington, Seatle, WA, United States - 4-20-23 metaG | ecosystem: Host-associated > Plants > Roots > Rhizosphere >...
TCGCGTCTCGGGGAGCGGCAAGGACGCGCGCGCCGTCGACCGCGCGCGCGACGCGCCGTCGTTCGTCTGCGACGGGGACACGTGCCGTCAGGCGAACCCGCGGCTTCCCGACGACGGCGAGTGGGAGTGCGCGGACTTCGCGTCCGTCGTCGTCTGCCACGGAGGCCTCTCACCTGCGGGAGTGCCTCCGGGCGGCGCGGACACGGGGTTCTCGTGCGGCGCTCGTCGAGGCGCGCACGCAGCGCCGGGCGAGCGCGTCTGCGTCGACACCTCGCCGGATCTTCCGGACGGCGCGGCGCGCGGTTATCGCTGCCGGTTCGAGGCCGTGAGCGGGCCCTCCCGCACGTGCCGGAAGGACCCCAAGGCGCGCTCCGTCACCGATCCGTGTATCGCGCCGAGCGACTGCGAGACTGGGCTCCTGTGCGCCTCGGGGCGCTGTCTGCCGCCGCGACCGTCTCCCTCGTGCTGGCTCGATCGAGATTGCGACAAGGGGACTTGTCGATTCGGCAGCTGCGCCCCGGAGCGGTCGTGACGGCGCCGTCCCCGCGCCCAGCCCGCGTCTCCTGGCGCGCACGCTGCAAATCCGCGGTGAGCGCTGCCTTCGCGGCGTTGCTCGCTGCGAGCTGTCGCACCACGCCGTCACCGTCGGCGTTCGTCATCGTCGATGCGCCCGCCCGTGCCGAGCTCGACCTGGGCACGGCCCGGGTCGACGGCTCGGGTGTGCGCGCCGTGACGCTCTCGAACGGCAAGCTCGTCATCGAGCGCGACGCTCGGGCAGCGGACGATCTCGCGATCCACGTGGCGCACGCCTGCTCGCTGCGCATCAGCCCCACCGAGCTCGCCCGGCCGGGCACCCTGAGACGAACGGTCGCGCCGTTCTTCGATTTCGGGGAGCCCGCGGCGCAGATCGGCTTCGGCAAGCGCTTCGAGGTCCTGGCGCGGCCGGGATGCGCGGAGGCCGCGCGCGCGCACGTCACGTGGAAGCAGACCGCGGGTCTTCCGCTGGCCGCGCTCGCCGTCGAGGACGATGGGCGAAAGCTCGTGGCCACCATGCCGCCGCTGCCGGCTTCCCCGGCTCGGCCTCGCTTCGGCATCGTCCCGCTGTCGGCGCGGACGCGCGGCGAGGTCGAGCTCCGCGCGAGCTATTCCGACGGCGGAGCGCCGTCCGAGCGCGTGCTGCACGTCAGCGCGGCGGCGCGGTCACGCGGCTTGCCGAACGTCGGAGTAAGCGCGCGCCTGTACCTCGCGGGAGAGGGTATCCGCGTCCTCTCGCGACCGGACGGCTCGCAGGCCGACGTGGAAGTCGAGGGCGGCGCTACCGCCCTCACGCCAGATCGAACCGGCACCTACACGCTGGAAGACGCTTCCGGTCGGAGCTTCCGGCTCTTTGCCGGACGTTACGACGAGACACCCCTCGATTGCGGCAGGAGCGACTGCCACGCCGAGATCGCGCTGTCGGCGCGCTCGAATCCCATGACCACGATCCTGCAGCGCGGGCTCGACGGTCCCTTCGCCGGCGACTATCCGGCGTGCGCGCTCGGCTGCCACGCCACCGGTGAGCCGGGGCTCGACGACGGAGGCTTCGTCGCCGTGAAGGCGCGGTTCGGGCTTTCTCCGGCGGATCTTCGCCGCAGCGGCTTTCACGACCTGCCGGCGTCGCTGCGCCGCCTCGGCGGTGTCGGCTGCCAGGCGTGTCACGGCCCCGGGACGGTCGCCGAGCCCGCGGGTCGCGACGCCTTGCTGCGGGCGGACGTCTGCGCGATCTGCCACGACGCGCCTCCACGCTACGGACACGTCGCGGCGTGGGAGAGCTCGCGCATGGCGCGCGCGGACGCGGACCCACGGACGCACGAAGGCGCGTGCGCCCGGTGTCACACGACCTGGGGCTTTCTCGGCGAGAGTGAGCGCAAGCCAGCGGACGACGCGCCGCCGGCGGGCATCGCGTGCGCCGCCTGCCACGCGGTCCATCCGGCGCGCGCCGCTGCCGAATCGGTGATCGGCGCCACCTGCGCGGCGGCGCTACGTCGCGAAGCGCCCGTCCCCGCGTTGCTGACCGGCGCGCTCGCCGCCTCTTCGGACCCGAGCCGCGCGTGCTTCTCGTGCCACTCGCCGGACGGTTCCACGCCGCTGCCCGCTGCGAGCGCTGCGGCGATCTGGGCGGGCCGCGGGGGGCTCGAGCCCAGGACGGGAGCGGCGCTCGGCGGCGCGTCGCCCCACGGCGGCGTCGCCGGCGGCTGCATCGGCTGTCACCGGTCTGGGCCGTCCGACCTGGGCCACGGCTCGGGGCATGGGTTCGCCGCGCAGAGCGAGGCCTGCGCGAGCTGCCACGCGGAGAAGAGCGACCCTGCCGTGCGCCAGCGAGCAGTCGCGCTGTGGTCGCAGGCAGGGCTCGCTTCGACCACCCGCCTTGCCGTATCGAGCGGAGGGGAGCCGTTGCACGCCGAGCCGGTACGGCTCCTTTCGGCCACCCCTCGGGGGCGCGCGCTCTGGGACGTCGCGCTCGTCCTCGAGGATCCCGCGGCCGATCGCCACAACGCCCCCTACGCACGAGCACTGCTGGACGCCGCCGAGCGCGTCCTCGCGCCGCGGGCGCAGCGAAGGAGAACGCAGTGACGACGCGATCACTTCGCCGCGTCGTCTTCACTCTCGCGCTCGTCGTTGCCGCGAGCCGTGTCGCGCGCGCGGAGGGCACCGATGCCCCCGCCGTCGCCGTCCTCGAGACATACGCTCCGGACATGCCGGAGGCCGGGGCGTCGGTTACCCGGCAGCTCTACGCGACCATCGCGCGCCTCGGCTACCGGGCGACCCCGGAGACCGAGACGGCGCGCCTGACGGCGCTGCGCGGCCCACACGTGCTCTCGCCGCACGATCTCGCGGTCATCGCGAAGGAAGCGGCCGCAGCTTACGCCCTGCAGGCGACGCTCGGCGCGCAGGGCGACCGCTACGTCGCGACACTCGCCATGGCGAAGGCCGACACGACCGCGCCGGCCCTCGCGACCGACTCGGCGGAAGCGACCGGGCTCGAGGCCGCCGTCGATCACCTGGCGCGCTCGCTGCTCGCGCCCGTCGCGACCCCGTCTTCGCCCGACGACCACGCGCGCGGGCGCGACACGAAACCCGGAACGCGACTCGCCGTGCAGACGGAAGGCGCATTCGGGCTGTCGGATCGCTTCTTCTACAATCACTTCGCCGGAGCGCGCCTCGACTACGCGTTCACTCGCGACTTCGCGCTCGGCGCCTACGTCGGCTACGCGAACCTGAAGGGGCGCGAGGGGCGCACGTCGAACGTCCTGCCGTATCTGCAGCTCGAGTACGCTCTGCGCTTCTCACGGCAAGCGCCCGTCTTCGTGCCGCTCCGCTTCGGCACCGGTTATCTGCCGAAGAACGGCCCATTCCTGCGGCTCGCCGCGGGGCCGACCTTCGAGCTCGGAGGCGGCGTGCGGCTCGCGTTCGATCTCCTCGCCCCGACGTTCGTCATCGTCCATGACCGCACGGTGGTATCGCTGGACGTCGCCGCAGAAGTGTCCTTCGCGCTCTGATTGTCAGCTCGTCATGGCGGCGAGGATCCGTCGCTTTCCGGCGAACGTGGCGCGGCCGTGCATCGCGAGCACGTTGTCGAGCATGAGCATATCCCCGCGCTGCCATGGGAACGCGACGGTGCTCCGGTCGAGCGTGTCCATGATGTGATAGAGGTCGCGCCTTGCGACCTTGCCGCCGTCGGCGTGGAACACTTCGTGGAGCCGCGTGTGGGGCCGCGCGTAGAAGAGCTTCGCCGCCACCCAGCGCCAGCTGCCGAGCAGCCGCGGATTGAAATCGTACAGGTGCGCCTGGCTGAACCACACCCACTCCTTCGTCTCGGGGTGGGCCATGGCGGCGGGGCGGCTCTGGCTGATCCGGATCCAGCTCGAGTCGTGCCACGCGAAATCGAACTCGTGCTCGCGGCAGAGTCGCTCGACCTCCTTCGGGTCGTCCGTCTCGAAGACTTGCCGCCACGACTTGTGCGATGGCTGGAGACTGTTGACCAGGTCCATCACCCAGCTGTCGCCGAAGTAGCAGGACACGTACCTGAGCCCGCGCTGCATGAAGCGGTCGCGTATGCTCGGCTCGAGCGCGCGATAGATGCGCCGCGCGTCTCCCAGGATGGTCTCGCCATTCTCGGTGGGAGCGACGTCGCAGTAGAAGAAGATGTGCTTCGGGAAGTGACGCACGAAGGACAGCTCGTTGTGCAGAGGGATCTTCACTGCCGACGGCGCTTCCGTCGAGGTGTACACCGCGCCCGTCACCTTCGTGCGCGGGCTGTCGCCACCGATGTAGTTCACGGAGGAGCCCGTCCCGAGCGCCTCGATGGCACTCGAGAAATCTGCCGCCCCCTCGAGGGGAAAGCCGCGGAACAGGATCCCACCGTGCTCGAGCAGCCGCTTCTTCAGCGTGGGGCCGTGCCCCGCGAGAAGCTCGATGAACTGCTCTCGCGTGGTGTGTTTTCTGGGCGACACCACGAGCGGCAAGGTCTCGTTGCCGAAGAGCGAAAGGTCGAATGCCTCTTCCATCTGGTTCGGGTGCGCTTTTCTCGGGCGCCCGCCCGCGGGTAACAGCGTGCATGCGGAGCGTCAATGCTCCGCATGAGAGGGGAAACGGCTCCGCCGGGCCCGAGCCACGAGAACAGGCGGCGTTGACCGGGCCCGCGGGGCGCGATACGAGCCTACCCGCCGAAATGCAGCCAGCCATCGACCAGCGCATCGCGCCCGCGGCCAAGCTCGAGAGCCAGAGCGGAACGGCCCTGTTCAAGGCCGCGCTCCAGGAAAAGCCGGTCACGACGTCGTTCGGCCTGGTCGTGGAGTACCTGACGTTCGGGTCGGCGGTCTTCCTGGCCGTCTCTCTCTATCTGACGCGAAGGCCGATGGCGTTCGTGGACCGCGTGCTCGGCCTGCGCCTGCGCGAGCGGTTCATCGATCTCATCGCGCGCGTCTCGCCGGGCTAAAGCGGATGGATCCCTTCTCCTTCCTGGCGTGGCGCTTCTACTACTTCTTCCGTGATCCGCCTCGGCACCCGCCGCCGGGCCGCGTGCTGCTCTCTCCCGCGGACGGCTATCTCCTCTACACCCGGCGCGTCAAAGGCGGCGAGGTTCCGAGCCCCATCAAGAAGGGCGTGCCCATCGCGCTCGACGAGTGGGTCGGAGCGGTGCCGTGCGCAAGCGACGGCACCCTCATCGGCATCTACATGACGGCGCTCGACGTGCATTACATCCGCTCCCCGGTACCGGGAAGCGTGTCGCGCGTCGTTCCCCGGCCTGCGAAGCACGAGAACCTGCACCAGACGCGGACCTTCGTCCGGCTCCTGTGGGACATGAAGCCCTACGAGGAAGACAGCCGCTACATCACCGAGAACGCGCGCAACACCATCGCGATCGACGGGGAGGTTCCGGTGGTGGTGGTCCAGATCGCCGATCGCTACGTGCGCGAGTGCGACGCGTTCGTGACGCAGGGCGAGTCCGTCGATGCCGGGCAGAAGATCGGAATGATTCGCATGGGTTCGCAGTGCGACCTGTTCGTGCCGGACAGCGCCAACGTGAAGTTCGACTGCACCCCCGGGGCGAAGGTGCGAGCGGGCGAGACGGTGCTCGGGACTTACTGAGCCCCCCATGAAGCCCGAGGATCTGTTCGCGCTCGTCCAGCGGCTCAACGGCCCGATGGAAGCCCTCGGCGCACTGGCCGCCGAGCTCCGCATCCAGACCGAGGGTCTCTCGCCGGATCCCGCCGTGCAGCGCGCGCTCGACGCCGTCATCGCCGCTCTGGGTATCGAGCTTCCGGCGCTCGCCGCGCTGCCGAGGGACGCGAAGCTCGCGGCCGCAGGCGGCATCGCCGCGTTCCTGCGTCAGGCCGCGGACGTGGTGGAACATCCTGAGCGCGAGCCGGGCTGGGCGTTCACGGACGGCGCGTTCCTGCAGAACCAGGGCCGCATGTCGATGTCCATCGCGCACGTGGTTGCAACGCTCGCGCCGTCGCTGGGGGATCTCGCATCGCGCCTCGACGGCGGTCCGGCGACGTTCCTGGACGTCGGAACGGGCGTCGGGTGGCTCGCGATCGCGATGGCGAATCGGTTCCCGGGGCTCCGCGTGCTCGGCCTGGACGTCCACGACACGGCCCTTCGCATCGGCCGGCAGAATGTACGCGACGCGGCGCTCGAGGGGCGGATCGAGCTGCGCCATGGGAACGTGACGGAGCTCGCGGAGCGCGACGCGTTCGATCTCGCCTTCGTCGCCGCCCCCTTCCTCTCGAAGGACATCGTTCCTCTCGCGCTCCAGCGGACGCGCGACGCGCTGCGTCCGGGCGGCATCCTCCTGTTCGGCACGTTCGCGACCATCGACGATCCGCTCGCCACGGCCACGCAAGCCTTGCGCATCGTGCGCTCCGGCGGCCACCCCTGGGCGCTTCTGGATGCCTGCGCAGAAGTGTCGGCGGCAGGGTTCGCGCGCGCCCACGTCGTCGAGAGAACGTGGAAGGCGCCGATCGCGCTGATCGCGGCCGAAAAAGCCGACTGAATAGCGCAGAAACCCGACCCGGAGACCGGGACAGCCGTGCAGCCGGTGTTATGTTCTGCAGCGTCGATGCACGCGGTCCTCTTCGCCCTCATGACGATCCTGACCGTGCTCTGGGTCGCGATCCGACGCCTGTTTCGCGGCCCACTGCACCCGGGCTGGTCCTACCGCTACGAGGCCATCGCCGAGATCCTGCGGAAGGCGAACGAACGCGGGCTCGAGCTCCCCGTGGCCACCATGCGCCGCTCGATGCTCGACGCGCGCATTCACCCCCGTGTCTCGCGCTCGCTGCTGCACGAGCGCACGACGTTCGCGGGGCTCCCCGCCGAGACGTTCACGGTCACCGGCTGGACGGAAGCGGATCCCACGATCCTCTACTTCCACGGCGGCGGTTACGTCGTTTGCTCTCCGGCGACGCATCGCGATCTCGTCAGCCGGATCGCGCTCGCGAGCGGCGCGCGCGCCATCGCCGTCGACTACCGCAAGGCCCCGGAGTTCCCGTTCCCAGCTCCCGTCGACGACGCGGAGACGGCGTACCGCGCGCTGCTCGACGCCGGCACGCCGCCGGAACGCATCGTCGTCGGAGGAGATTCCGCCGGCGGCGGGCTCGCGCTCGCGCTGTTGCAGCGCATCAAGGGCAGCGAGCTCCCGATGCCGCGCGCGGGTATCTTGCTTTCGCCGTGGGTGGACCTCGAATGCGGCGGCGACTCGATCGCGAAGAATGCTCGGTACGACTATCTGCCCGTCCGGGGGCTGTCGTGGGGCGCCGAGCAGTACCTCCAGGGCGAGGACCGGCGACACCCGCATGCCTCCGCCGTTCACGCAGATCTCGCGGGCCTCCCGCCGCTGCTCATCCAGACTGGCAGCGCCGAGCTCTTCCTGAGCGAGAACGAGCGGCTCGCCGAGCGCGCAAAGGAGGCCGGCGTCGACGTGACCCACGAGATCGACGAAGGGATGATCCACGTGTACCAGGCCTTCGCGTCGTTCGTGCCCGAGGTGGACCGAGCGATCCAGCGCATCGGCGCCTTCGTGCAGAAGCACGCCGCGCGCACGGTACCGGAATCCCTGGCGCCCGAGAGCGAAGAGAACGCCCCCACGCACGACGCCGCCACCTCGCCGGCGTGAGCATCATGCGGCGCGGCCGGCCCTGAGCTTCTCGATCACGTCGAGGTATTGCCGCGCGATCGTCTCCGGCGAGTAGAGACGCCGCGCGGTCGCCGCGGCGTCCGCCACGGTCGCCCCGCTTCGACTTTGCTCGCAGGCCTTCTCGAGCGCCGCGGCGAACGCCGCGACGTCGTTGGGGTCAGCCGAGGCGCCGTGCCCGGACTCGCGCGGTACCTCCGCGATCCCCCCGTGAGTCGAGGTGACGAACGGCTTGCCGTGCGCCATCGCCTCGATGGGCACGCGGGAGATGGGCTCGTTCCAGAGCGACGGGATCGCGACCACGTCGACGCGATCGTAGAAATCCTTGGACTTCACGTAGCCGATGAATCCGATCCTCGAGTCCCCCGCCGCAAGTGCCCGGAGCGTCACGCCGTATTCGACTCGATGGGGCGCTCCGGCGATGAGGAGCGACAGATCCTTCGATTTCAGCGTGGAGAAGGCTGCCATCAAGGTCTCCACGCCCTTGCTCGGATGTAGCCTGCCGATGAAGCCGATGACGGTCTTCTTCTCGCCGAGCGATGCGCTCGCCGGGGCGGGTGTGGCGGACGCGGGCGCCTCGTACGGGGTCCGGATGACCGCCGTCGTGCCGGCGTTGCCGAAGTAGCCACGGTCGCGATGAGCGTCGAGGATGAACTGGCTGACGCCCACCAGCGCAGGAACGGAGCCCGAGTGACGCTTGCGACGGAGCGTGACGAGCTGGCACGGGCCGCACTGACGCTCGCAGTTGCGACCGCCTCTGTACATCGTCCCGAACGGGCAGAGTGAGTAGTAGTCGCGGAGCGAGTGAACCAGCGGCACCCCCTGGTCGCGAGCGACGTTCCAGATCCGGGTCGACAGCCCTGCCAGGTTGTTGGTCACCACGGCGTCGGGGCGAAACTCGCGCAGCACCTCGCCGAGATGCTTCGGGACGTCGCTCGTGTACTCGGACGACAGCTGCCACAATAAGGAGTCCACGTTCGTGCGCGTGGCATCCAGAGGCGACCGGCCCACGCTCCCCATCGGGAGCCCGAAGTGCCGGACGCCGTCGACTTCCTCGCGAACCAGCCGCGTTGCCTTTCTGAGCGACGCGACGGCCGCTTGATGGCCGAAGCGCAGGAGCCCGCGCGCGAGGAGCTCCACGGAGATCTCGGCGCCGCCGATGAGGTTTGGCTTGAACCAGTCACTCACGAGCAAGATCTTCATTGTGGGGCTTCTCTTTCGCGCGACGGCAGGCGGTCACGAAGCGTGAGGCGACGAGGGAACGGTCTTGGCCCTGCCCGCCGGCGAAAGTGCGCGCAACGCGCCCACGGCGCTGCCGAGCAGGTCTCGCCCGAGCGGATGAAGCGAGAGCAGCGCAGCACCGCACGTCACGATCCACAGGAATGCGAGGAGGATTCCAGCGACCGCGGGCAGCGCGACGTGGAGCCCCGGAAGGACCCAGATGCGAAAGGCCTCGAAGAGCCCGCCGGTGACGACGCAGACCAGCCAGATTGGCGCCGCCACGGCGAGCAGGTCGCGCACGCGGACGCTGCCCCGCCGGCAACAGAACCACCAGAAAATGGGCGTGATGAGGGCGACCTGCACGACCGAATAGCTGATGGCGACCGACAGGGCACCCCAGTGCAAGCCGAGCAGGATGCTCGCCACGGTGAGCCCGCTCCCTATCACGCCCCAGGCCAGCACCTCGTTCGAGCGACCCTGGCTCATCATCAGCCAGCCGATCGAGTTGTTCATCGGCTGCACGAGCGCCGCGAAGCCCAGCGCGAGGAAGATGGGGACGGAAGCCTGCCACCGCGGGCCGAGCAGGATCTCGATGACCCACACGCGACCCACGAGGAGCAGCGTCACGAGCGGCATGCAGACGAGCATGATCATCCGCATGGTGTTCTTGTAGGTCCGGACGTACTGCTCCGGGTTGTCCTTCACCCGCGTCAGGACCGGCACGACGACGTTGCTCAGCGGATAGATGATCTGCGAGAGCGGAGCCATCATCAGCTGGTACGCGCGGCCGTAGTAGCCGAGCGCGATCATTCCCCAGAACTTTCCGATGAGCAGGTTGTCGAGGTTCCGGGCGAAGTAGTTCAGAAAATTGGAACCCGCGATGGCAGAGCCGAAGCGCGTCATGGTGCCGGTCCGGTGCTCCCAGCGTGGCCTGCCGGGTTGCCAGGTGGAGCTGGCGACGGTGGCGAGCACGTTCGCGACCTGGGTCGCGATTGGCCAGAGCACGACCGCCCAGTAGCCGAGGCCCGAGAGCGCTGTGGCGACCGCGACGGCGGCGCCGAAGACGTTCGCCCCGATGTCGATGGCAGCGAGCCGCCTGAAGCGAAAATGCCGTTGAAAGAGCGCCTGGTACTGCGCGGCAGCGCCGTTCAAGACGAACGTCGAGGCCATCACCGAGAGAATGGGGAGGAGCCTCGGGTCGCCGTAGAAGAGCGCGGCGAGCGGCGAGAGGAGCAGCACGCCGCCGGCAAGCACGGCGCCCGCGCCGATGTTGATCCAGAAGAGGCTGCTGACCTCGGCGTCGGTGATGTCGTCGCTGTAGATCGTCGCCGAGGTGAGGCCGATGTCGCGGAAGACCGCGAAGAACGAAACTATGGGGCCGATCAGGGAGGCGAGCCCGAAATCCGCGGGCGACAGAACCCGCGCCAGGACTGCCGTTGCGCCGAGCTGCAAGCACAGCTTGACGCCCTGACCGGTCAGCGCGAACGCGCCGCCGCGCCTCATCGTTTTGGTCAGATCGATGGTCGATACTCCAGCGCGCGATCAGGGCCGGCCCCGCGCGCGTGATGCGCGCGAGCGCGTCCAGGTAACGCCTCTGACATAGCGCAGAGCGCTCGATGGTCAAAGGCGTAACTCGCGAGAAAGCGTGCCGGTTTCGGTGCGGTCACCAGCAAGTTGCGAGACGAATAGAGAAGCGGATGAGTCGAAGTCGCTTTGTGCCACAGGCGCACGCGTCGTCCGCGCGAGAATTGCAACCGCTCGACGGATGACGCTCGCGCGCGGCAATGCCAGAACGACGCGATGGTCCTCGGAGTCAAGGCGATGTCCCTTTCAGGAAGAGGGGAAGCGAATACCGCCCCCATGAAGGACACCGCTCGAACGCCGACGGTTTGCTACCTGCTTCCGAACCTCACCGGCGGCGGCGCAGAGCGTGTCGCGTTGAACATCATGCGTGGCCTGCCGGAGGCCGGGCGGCGGCTGGTCCTCTTCGAGAACAAGATGGATTATCCGTGCGACGCGCCGCTCGACGTCCTCGATTGCGTGTTGACCTTCCGCGGCTTCGGCCCGAGGCGCCTCTATCGAGCTCTCGCCGGGTCGATCGAGCTGATGCAGCTCAAGCATCGCGAAGGCGACGCCTCGTGGCTCAGCTTCACGACGATGGCGAACATCCTGAACGTGCTGACGCCTGTCGGGGGCCGGGTGGTCGTCACGTCGCACAACCGCGAATCCGAGAACCTGAGGGGCAAATCGGCGCCGCTGATGCGTGCCCTCGTCTCTTTCACCTATCGGAGAGCCGACCTCGTCGTCGCCGTCTCCGAGCTGGTGAAGGCGGACCTCATCGAGCGCTTCGGCGTGCCGTCGAGCAAGATCGTGACGATCTACAACGCCGTCGACCTATCCGAGGTCGCCACGCAGAAGGACCAGGCGTTGGACGAACCGTTGCGGCACGTGCTCGCTCGCCCCAGCATAGATCGGAAGAGCGTCG
>Ga0265334_10001455_pt1 | contig 11383 bp, 8 predicted proteins | sample 42023metaG_FD_192442 | JGI IMG/M metagenome (GOLD analysis project Ga0265334, IMG submission 192442) | Rhizosphere microbial communities from Carex aquatilis grown in University of Washington, Seatle, WA, United States - 4-20-23 metaG | ecosystem: Host-associated > Plants > Roots > Rhizosphere >...
CGAACCGTGGACGGCGTTCGTGGCGCTCGGCTCGGTGGTCCTGACCGTCACCGGCGTGGAAGCGATTTACGCGGATATGGGCCATTTCGGACGCACCGCGATTCGCCTCGGCTGGCTCGCGATATCGCTTCCCGCGCTGGTGCTGAACTATCTTGGCCAGGGCGCGATTTTGCTGCGCGATCCCCAGGCGCTTGCCAATCCGTTCTATGCGCTTGCCCCGCCGGGGTTTCATTATGCGCTGGTGGCGCTCGCGACCGTCGCCACCATCATCGCAAGTCAGGCGGTGATCTCGGGAGTGTTCTCGATCGTGCGCCAAGCGGTGCAACTCAGCCAATTGCCGCGCATGGAAATCCGCCACACATCGGCGACCGATTACGGCCAGATCTATGTTCCGCGCGCCAACACGCTGATGCTGTTCGGCGTCGCCGCGATCGTTCTGATTTACAAGAACTCGGATGCGCTGGCCGCCGCCTACGGCATGGCAGTTACCGGCATCATGGCGATCACCACGCTCCTCGCGCTGATCGTGGCCATCAATCAATGGCACTGGAAACCGTTCTGGCTGTTCGTGCTGTTCGGGCTCTTCCTGACGGTCGATCTTGCATTCCTCTCCGCCTCCTCGCTCAAGCTGGTCGAAGGCGCATGGCTTCCTATCGCGATTGCCGTCGCCGTCTTCATTTTGATGGAGACTTGGCGTGCGGGACGCCGCCTGCTGCTGGAGAAGGCCTATGGCGGGGGCATTTCCACCGACCGCTTCCTCGAACGCGCCGACAAGACTCCGATCCGGGTCGCCGGCACCGCGATTTTCATTACGCCCCGGCTGGACGAAGTGCCGGGCTCGCTGCTGCACAATCTCAAGCACAATCAGGTGCTGCATGAGCGCGTGATCTTCCTGCGGGTGAACACGCAGGATGTGCCCTTTGTGTCGCCGGAGAAGCGGCTGACCGTGAACAAGCTCGGCAAGGGCTTCTACACGGTGGAGGTGCATTTCGGTTTCTTCCAGAGTCCGGATGTGCCCGCAGCGTTGGAAGGCGCCCGCGCCTATGGGCTCGCGCTCGACCTCGACGCGACGACATTCTTCATCCGGCGCGAGACGCTGGTGCCGGCGCGAACCTCCGATCTGCCGCTATGGCAGCGAAAGCTGTTCATCAAGCTCTATGCGTCCGCGTTGGAGGCGGCCCAGTTCTATCGCCTGCCGCCTGGACGCGTGGTGGAATTGGGCTCGCAGACGGAAATTTGAAACGCGAATAGCAAGCAGCTTTGTTATTCGCTATTCGCTATTCGCCCTTACCTACTCCACCGCATACGCCAGCGTTTTGAGATACGCCGTTTCGGGCAACATCGGGTGCACCGGATGATCGGCGCTCGCCCCCGATTCCCGGATCAGCGCCGCGCTGCGGTGCGCGCGGGAGAGGCCGGCCGCGCATTCGACCGAGAAACGCTCGGCCGGCATATTGTGCGAACACGAGGCCAGCATCAGGAAACCACCCGGCGCCACGAGGCCGGCCGAAAGCCGTGCCAGCCGGCGATAGGCGCGGGCGGCTGCTTCCAGGTCTTTGCGCGATGGCGCAAAGGGCGGCGGATCGCACACCACGATGTCGAAGCGTTCCGGCGCGTTGGAAAGCCGCTCCAATTCCTCGAACACATCGCATTTCACGAAGCGGCATTTCTCGCCGGCGCCGTTCGCGGTCGCCGCTTCGCGCGCGAGCACCAGCGCCGGTTCGGATGAATCCAGCCCCGCCACTTCGCGGGCCCCCCGCACAGCCGCAAGCACGCCGAACCCGCCGCTGTAGCAATAGGCATCGAGCATCCGCGCGCCCTTTGCCAGCGACGCGATGAAGGCGCGGTTTAGCCGCTGGTCGTAATACCAGCCTGATTTCTGACCCGCGCTCGGATCGGCGAAATAAACAACGCCGTTCTCCTCGACGCGCATGCGTTCGGGCGACGCCCCTTTCGCCGTGCGCACATATGAGTCGAGCCCTTCGAGTGCACGCGCCGCTGAATCGTTGCGCAGGATCACATTTTCCGGTGCAATCACCGCATCGAGCGCTGACAGCAATTCGCCGGTGAGGCGTTCCATGCCGGCGGTCGTGATCTGCACCACGCAGGTCTCGCCGAAGCGGTCGATGACGAGACCCGGGAGGCCGTCGCCTTCCGCATGGACCAGCCGATAGAAGGGCGCCTCGAAGAAGCGTTCGCGCAGCGCGCGGGCCCGCCGCAATTTCGCGGCGAAGAAGTCCACGCCGATCTCCGCGTCGGGCGGCGCCAGCAGCCGCACCGCGATCAGGCTCTTGGGGTTGAAATACCCCGTGCCGAGCACCGTTCCGTCCTCGGCCGCGAGCCCCACCAGCGTGCCGGGCTGAAGCGCCTTGACGCGCTCGTCCATCGCGATCTCGTTGGAGAACACCCACGGCGCGCCGGCGCGGGCGCGGCGGCCTTCGCGGGTTTTCAAGCGAATCACTGGACGTTTTGTCAAAGGGGTGCCGTTTGCCTCAGGCGTTCGCGCCTTGATATAGAGGGACAGGGTCTGTGGGAAGCGAGGACGGGAATGGGGTCGCGCATCTTCGCTGCTTGCGTGCTGGGCGTCCTGTCATTTTCGGCCGCGAGTTCCACCGCTGCGGATGTCCAATCCGCTCCTGATTTTTCCGGCGTCTGGACGCGCACCTGGAAAGTTCCGGGCACCTTCGATCCGCCGCCCTCCGGCCAGGGGCCGGTGATGACCGATCCCGCCCATCCGCACAATTCGCGCACCGCCGACAGCGGCGCGATCAATTACGCGATTGCCGGCGATCCCTGGGTGGCCGATCTTTCCAACCCGATCCTGAAACCCGAAACCCGCGAGGCGCTGAAGAAGATCGCGGAACAGGAACTCAAGAGCAATCCGCATCTGGAGCTTTCCACCATGTGTTCGCCGCCGGGCGTGCCGGAAGTTCTGAATTTGCGCGACGACATGCAGATGCTGCAATCGGTGAACGAGGTGGTGATCCTCTATTCGCGCGATCATTGGGCGCGGCATGTTTATTTGAACCGTCCGCATACGTCCGATCCGGGCCACACCTGGTTCGGCGAATCCGTCGGCCGCTATGAGGGCGATACGCTTGTGGTCGATACCATCGGCGAGAACGACAAGACCCACGCCGACCGCTTCGGCACGCCCCATTCGGGCGCGATCCACGTGGTCGAGCGTTATTCGCTGACGCCGGACAGGAAGCGGCTGAACGTGCTCGTCACGGTGGAGGATCCCGGCGCTTTCACCAAGCCGTGGTCGGCGCGCGCCGATTACAAGCCCGACGATTGGTTCTTCGAGGAAAACGTCTGCGCCGAGAACAACCGCCCCACGGGTCCGGCGTTCGAAATTCCCATTCCCATCGCAGAGAAACCCGAATTCTGAGCATGAACACGCGTCCGCCGCTCCCGCCTTTCACCGCCGAAACCGCCGCCAAAAAAGCCCGCATGGCGGAAGATGCCTGGAACACGCGCGATCCCGCGCGTGTGGCCGGTGCGTATACGGAGGATAGCCGCTGGCGCAACCGCAGCGAATTTTTCGAAGGCCGCGCCGCAATCGTCGAATTCCTCAAACGCAAATGGGCGGAGGAACAAGACTACCGCCTGATCAAGGAAGTCTGGGCTTTTCACGGAAACCACATCGCGGTGCGCTTTCAGTATGAGTGGCATGATGATGCCGGAAACTGGTTCCGCTCTTACGGCAACGAGCAGTGGGAGTTTGACGAGGCGGGACTGATGCGCCGGCGCGAGGCCAGCATCAACGATGTGGCCATCGCGGAATCGGAGCGCAAATTCCACTGGCCGCCCGGCCCGCGCCCGGCGGACCACCCGGGGCTGACGGAATTGGGGATGTAGCGCCCGCAGCTCTTTCCTCCCCCTTTTACGGGGGATGTCGCCCGAAAGGGCCGGAGGGGGCATCACGACGGGCGGGCGCGCATCCATTGCGAGAGCAGCCATTTCTCGCCGCGAATTGTCGGCAAGCCCGCATGCCGCGTGCGTCCATCGACGCTGCCGTCCGGCTCCACGTTCCAGAAGAACAGCCCGCTCCCCTTCCGCCCTTTCCAGGCTTTGCCAAGCTCGGGAAAATCGGTCTGGCCGCCTTCGTAATCCTCGTTGAGGGCGATGAGAAACGTCAGCACGCGCTGGCCTCGCATGGCTACATCCTTGGCGTGGCCGGGTTTGGCGGTGTCGAGAAAATCGAAATGGGGCAGGAATTCCTCGCCCGGCCTGTAGTGCAGCACCGCCGTCGATTCCAATCCTTGCAGCGGCAGTTCGGCCGCCGCCGCCATGCGCGTGCGCAGCGCGATCAGCAAAAGATCGCTGTCGTCCCATTGGAAATAGCAGGCGCTGTTGGTGCGCACCTGTTCGACGCGCTGCTTGCCGGTGTCGTGGTCGTAGACTTCGGCCGGCGCGAGTTTCGGCTTGGCGCGTGCGATCAGCCAATCGCACAGCTCCGGCGAGGCGATGTTCTCCACCGTCGCGATTCGCGGCGCTGCGGAGACGATTAGCCGGCGCGGAGGCGTTACCCAGGCGCGCACATCGACGGCCCGGCGCAAATCGCCCCATGCTGCCTCGATGGGCTCGCCTGCGGCGATTCTCCCCGAAAGCGCCCAATCGCCGGAAAGTGCGGCGAGTTCGGCCTGCGCAAGCCGGTGTCCGAGCGCCGCCGCGCGCTCCAGATGGCCGAGCGCGGCGTTCCAGTCCGGCGGCGTGCCGGCGCCCTCGGCGGCATAGACCGCCTGGGTATGGGCCCTTGCGGCTGCATCGGCGCCTTCCGCCGCTTTTGGCACCTCGCCCGGTTTGGCCGTGTTCTCCTGCATGGGCCGAATATGCCCCATTCTTCAGGCGGATGACACGCGGGCTCGGGGGCCGAAGCCTCTTTCGGCCCGGCCTTTGCGCCATATCAAAATGGCTTACAGCGGTGTAAGATATGAAGAGTTCGGGGCAATTGCCCAAAAAGGAGTCCCGAGATGCGAAAAGCTCTCCTCTTGACGTCGATGGTGGTGCTCGGACTTGCGGCGGGCGGTATTGGGACGATTGGCCCGGCTTCGGCCCATCACTCCTTTGCGCTGTTCGACGAATCCAAGCTTGTGACGCTGGAAGGCACGGTCAAGAAGTTCGATTGGACCAACCCCCACAGCTGGATCACCTTCGAGGTGATCGGCTCGCGCAATGTTGCCGAGGAATGGCAGATCGAGCTGCCCTCGGCAGGGGCGCTCGCGCGCGAAGGGTGGAACAAGAACTACCTGAAAGTCGGCGAGAAGCTGGTCCTGCACGTCAATCCCCTCAAGGACGGGCGCAAGGGCGGCAGCCTCGCGAGCTTCAACGCCAACGGACACAACGACTAAGTTCCGAAGCGGTGTATCTTCCAACACGCTGCTGATAATCTCCCCGCCGGTTCAATAGATTGCGGGGAGAGGAAACGCATGCGTCCGAACTGGAAGATTTGCACGCTGGCCGCGGTATCGGTGCTGGCTTTGAGCGGTGTCGTGGGATTGGCAATCGGCGCGCCGGCCGCCGGCGACAAGCCGCCGACCTACAAATACGACCCAGCCTGGCCCAAGGAACTTCCCAACAAATGGACCATGGAGGGCATCACCGGGCTGTTCGTCGATAAGGACGACCATATCTGGGTGCTGAACCGGCCGCGCGATTTCGACGAGCGCGAAAACATGGCGGCAACCGATCCGCCGGCCGGGGAGTGCTGTGTGGCGCCGCCCGCGGTGATGGAATTCGACGTCAACGGGAATTTGCTGACCGCGTGGGGCGTGCCGGGTTCGATTCCGGGCTGGCCCAAATCCGAGCACACGATCTTCACCGACCGCGCCGGCAACGTCTATATCGGCGGCGCGCAGGCGGGCGACACGCTGCTGAAATTTTCCCATGACGGGAAGCTGCTTTCCGATTTCGGCCATCGCGGTCCGGCGGTCGCGGGAAACATGCAGAAGCAGGACAATCAGCAGACGGACCTTCTGCTCCGCGGCGTCGCGGCGGCGACGCTCGACGAGGACGCACACGAAATCTACATCGCCGACGGGTATCTCAATCGCCGCGTGCTGGTCTATGACTGGGATACGGGCAAGTTCAAGCGCGGCTGGGGCGCCTATGGCAAGCCGCTGTCGGAAATCAGCAACGATGCCCAGCCGCCGCACGATCCCAAGGGGCCGCCGGCCAAGGATTTCAAGTCGCCTGTGCATTGCGTGCGCATTTCCAAGGACGGCCTTGTCTATGTCTGCGACCGGGCCGGCGACCGCATCCAGGTCTTCACCAAGGAAGGCAAGTTCCTGAAGGAGTTCTTCATCGCCAACGACACGCTGCGCGGCGGTTCGGCGGGTTCGGTCGATTTCTCGCCCGATCCGGGGCAGAAATACATCTTCGTCGCCGATATCGTGAACAATGTGGTTTGGGAGCTGGAACGCGACACCGGCAAGGTGGTGGCCAAGATCGGCCATCATGGTCACCAGGGCGGGATGTTCCATTTCGTCCATGTCGCCTTCATGGATTCGAAGGGCAACCTCTATACGGGCGAAGTGGATTCCGGAAAGCGGGTCCAGAAATTCACGCCCGTTCCGTAAAGACACTCGGTTTGGCGGAAAAGCCGGGAGAGGGGGCGGCCCCGTTCCCGGCTTTTCTGTATCCGCACGCGCGCTGACCAGTAGCGGACTGCCGCAAAATGAGCGATTCTCCCGGCGGGGGAGTCAGACATGCCAAAACAACGATTCGACCCTTCCCTTGAGGGAGGGTCGAAATTTCGAGGGCGTAGCCCGAGGAATTTCGGGGAGGGGACTTGCTGCAACAGCTCCCCCCAACGAAGCCGGTTCGCCCTTTCCCTCAAGGAGAGGGTAGGAGGCGGTATCAAAGCGCTGGCGCTTTGTTCGTCCGCGCTGGCGCTCGTTTCGCCTGCGTTTGCCGAAGAGAGCACGGCCGTTCCCGAAACCGTCCTCATCACGGCGCGTCCGCCCGATCCGGTCGGGAATCAGGCGTTCTCGACGACGCTCCTCGACGAACAGCAATTGCAGATTTCGCCCGAGCTCGACTCGGCGCTGCGCCAGGTGCCGGGCCTTTCTCTGTTCCGGCGCAATTCGAGTCTGTCCGCCAATCCCTCGGTGCAGGGCGTCTCGTTGCGTTCGATCGCGGGATCGGCCGCGGGCCGCGCGCTGGTGACGCTCGACGGGGTGCCGCAGAACGATCCCTTCGGCGGCTGGGTCATCTGGAGCTCGCTTCCCCCGGAGGACATCGAGGGCGCGGAAGTGGTGCGCGGCGCGGGCGCGGGTCCCTATGGCGCGGGCGCGCTCACCGGCGTGATTGCGCTGTTCGCGCGCGAGGGCGGGGGCCTCGTCGGCGATGCGGAGGGCGGCGATCACGGCCAGGGACGCGCGGCGGCGGCGGGCGGGGTGCAGTTCGGTACGACCACGCTTGGCGCCAGCGCGATGTACCAGACCTCGGGCGGCTGGATACCGGTGAACGAGGCGCAGCGCGGCGCCGCCGATACGCCGGTCACCTTGAAGGCGAGCAGCATGTCGCTTCACGCCTCCGCGGAAATCGGCCCGGGCACCGTCATCGTCGGCCGGGTCGGCGATTACGATGAGAAGCGCAATTCCGGAGTCGCCGATACGAACTCCCATGCCGAAGGCACGACGGGCAGCGTGACGATCGCCCACCCCGAACGGCCCGGCGATCTGGGCTGGCGCGCGCAAGCCTGGTACCGCGACAGCAATCTTTCCAACACGTCCGACGCCATCGGAACGGGACGGGCGACCGCCACGCCTTCCAACAACCAGTATGCGACGCCCGCGACCGGCTGGGGCGGCAACGCGGCCGTGCGCGGCACCTTCGATATCGGCGATTGGGAAATCGGCGTGGACGGGCGCGCTGCCCAGGGCGAATCGCGGGAGCTTTTCACCTTCACCTCAGGCCAATTCCAGAACCGGCGCGTTTCCGGCGGCAAGACGGTCGTCGAGGGCGTCTATGCGGAAGGTGCGACCCGCTTCGACGGCTGGCTCGTGACCTTGGGCGCCCGTCTCGATCGTTGGGCAAATTCCGATGGACATATCATCCAGACGAGCGCGATCACGGGCGCCCTGACTTCGACCACCTATCCGGGATCTCGCAGCGGCACCATCGCCACCGCGCGGGCCGGCGTGCGGAAGGACATCACGGAAGATCTGTATGTGCGTGCGGCCGCCTATAACGGGTTCCGCCCGGCGAGCCTCAACGAGCTCTATCGCGGCTTTCGCCTGGGCAACAATTTCACGCTGGCAAATGCGGCGCTCGCACCGGAGCGGCTGTCGGGAGCGGAAATCGGTGTGGGCGACGACACCGGCGCGTTCACCTGGAATCTGACCGGCTTCTGGAACAAGCTCTCCGACGCCATCACCAATGTGACGATCAATCATGGTCCCGGCACGTTCCCGATTGCGGGATTTCTGCCGGCCGGCGGTCTTCTGATCGAGCGTGAGAATGTCGGTTACATCCAGGCTTATGGTGCGGAGGGCGATGCGCAATACCGGTTCAACGACATGTTTGCGGTTCGCGGGGCTTTCGCGATGACGGACGCGGAGGTGAATGGCGGCACGCAGGCGGCCCAGCTCACCGGCAAGCGGCCGTTGCAGACGCCGAAGCTGACGCTCACCGGGGGGATCGTCGCGACGCCCCATCCGCTCGTCACGCTGGAGGCGTATCTGGTCTATGAATCGCTGCGCTATTCCGACGATTTGAACACACTGCCGCTGAGCAGCGCCACGACGGTCGATACCAGGGTGACCTTCCACGCGCTGCCCGAGCTCGATGTCTATGCCGCCATCGACAATGTGTTCAACGCGGAGATCGGGTCGTCGAAGGGGGCGGACGGCGTCGTCACCATCGACGCGCCGCGCATGTTCCGGGCCGGGATCGCGTTCCGGTATTGAAAAGGGCGAATGGCGAGTGGCGAATAGAAATATTCGCTACTCGCTGTTCGCTTTTTTCAATACATCACCACGGAGCGGATGGATTTGCCTTCGTGCATCAGGTCGAAGGCGTCGTTGATCTTTTCGAGCGGCATCGTGTGGGTGATGAGATCGTCGATATTGATTCGCCCCTGCATATACCAATCGACGATTTTCGGTACATCCGTGCGGCCTCTCGCGCCGCCGAAAGCGGTGCCTTTCCAGACGCGTCCCGTCACCAGTTGGAACGGGCGGGTGGCGATTTCCTGGCCCGCGCCGGCGACGCCGATGATGACGGACATGCCCCAGCCCTTGTGACAGCATTCGAGCGCCTGACGCATGATCTTCACATTGCCGATGCATTCGAAACTGTAATCGGCGCCGCCATTCGTCAGTTCGACCAGATGCGCGACCAGATCGCCCGAAGTCTCGTGAGGGTTCACGAAATCGGTCATGCCGAGTTTTTCGGCCAAAGCGCGGCGCGCCGGATTGAGGTCGATGCCGACGATCTGCGAGGCACCCACCAGCCGCGCGCCTTGGATCACGTTGAGCCCGATGCCGCCGAGCCCGAACACCACGACGCGCGCGCCTGGTTCCACTTTTGCGGTGTTGATAACCGCGCCGATGCCGGTGGTCACGCCGCAGCCGATGTAGCAGACCTTGTCGAACGGCGCGTCGGAGCGGATTTTCGCGACCGCAATCTCCGGAAGCACGGTGAAATTCGAAAACGTCGAACAGCCCATGTAATGCAGGATCGGCTGGCCTTTGTAGGAGAATCGGCTGCTGCCGTCGGGCATCACGCCCGCCCCCTGGGTGGTGCGGATCGCCTGGCAGAGATTGGTCTTGGGGTTCAGGCAATATTCGCATTGCCGGCATTCGGGCGTGTACAGAGGAATCACGTGATCGCCGGGCTTGACCGACGTCACGCCACGGCCCACTTCGCGCACGATGCCCGCACCTTCATGGCCGAAGATGACGGGAAAGCGCCCTTCGGGGTCTTCGCCGGAGAGCGTGAACGCATCGGTGTGACAGATGCCGGTGGCTTTCAGCTCGACCAGCACTTCGCCGTCGCGCGGCCCATCCAACTGGACGTCCACGATTTCAAGCGGTTTCTTCGCCTCGAACGCCACGGCGGCTTTCACTTGCATATGCAATATTCTCCGTTGCTGTAATCGATCCTCCCTTGCGAAGCGGGGGAGGTGCCCTGCGCAGCAGGGCGGTAATCGATCCTCCCCTTGCGAAGCGGGGGAGGTGCCCTGCGCAGCAGGGCGGTAATCGATCCTCCCCTGCGAAGCGGGGGAGGTGCCCTGCGCAGCAGGGCGGAGGGGGTACAAGGCCAGCGCAATCACGCCCCCTCCACCGCCTTCAGCGGTCCCCCTCCGCCGCGAAGCGGGGGAGGATCAAACATTGATCGTCATTTTAGCACATTGCTCTTTTCGGCCTCGTCGATCATGCGGTCGGCATCGGCCTGAAGCAGGAAGCCCTGCGCCACGATCTTCTGCGCGGATTCCTTCACCTTCGCCACGTAACCGGCATGATCGTGATAGCGCTCTTCCAGCGAGAGCCGCGGATCGTCATTGGCCATGCGCTCGGCCCGGGTCTTGGCAAACGGGATGAAGCCGCCGGCATAATTGCAGAGCTGGCCCGCGTGGAAGCCTTCCGCCGTCACGTTCCAGCCGGTGTAGGTTCCAAGCGGTGCCTCGCGCAACACCACCGGCACGCCGCCCAATTCATTGCCGTCGGCATCGACCTTGGGCGCCTTCATCGGCATCACATGCTTGATCGCGGGCGGCCATTTGCCGATCACGCCCGAGCCGTCGGCGTAGTTGAAATCCGGACCGTAATCGTAATCGAGGTTCGTATTCATGAATCCGGTGGGTGCGGCCTTCGGAACGCCCGGCACATTGTCCGGGAATCCCATCGCCTTTTTCGTGGGCTCGACCAGCGTGCCCGCGGCGATGGTGGGATAGACGCTGGCGGGCGGCGGCGTGCCCTTCATGACCCAGTCGCGGAAATGGACGCGGAGAGCGTTCACCGTCTCGCGCTGCGGCATCGGATTGGTGGCGAAGCTTCCCTTGCCGTAGCCATTGCTGGGGCAGGCGGGAGGTGCTGCCGGAGTCGTCGTAAATCCGCCCACGCCGCCGCCATGCTGCGTGCTGCCGATGTAATAGCGGCGCACATTGTCGGGCAGCGGCACGTCTTTGTCGGCCGCCGGTCCGACATAGGACGGCGACAGCTTCAGGCCCCACATTTCGGCCGCGCCATTGTGCTCGATGATCTTCGGGCAGGTGTTGGTGGCGGTGCAGCGGTCGAGAACGCCGGCCGCGGGCAATCCGCGGATGGTATCGGGCGAGGGGGCCCAGGTCTGCGTCCCTTCGCTGCTCGGCTGATAGAGCATCGACACGCCGTCGGGCATCGCGAAGCGGAAATTCAGCGCGATGCGCTTGCCC
>Ga0265334_10001457_pt1 | contig 11378 bp, 14 predicted proteins | sample 42023metaG_FD_192442 | JGI IMG/M metagenome (GOLD analysis project Ga0265334, IMG submission 192442) | Rhizosphere microbial communities from Carex aquatilis grown in University of Washington, Seatle, WA, United States - 4-20-23 metaG | ecosystem: Host-associated > Plants > Roots > Rhizosphere...
CGCCGTCCAGGGGCTCGGTCCCCGCAGCGGAGACCGGCTCCGCCATCGGCCCGGTCATGGTCTCCCCCGCCGCAACCCGAAGGTGCCGGTGGCCACCTCAGCGACCGCTCCGCTTTCCTTTCCCATCGCTGACCCGACCCGGACCACGAAGAGGACAAGGACGTGGACGACGGTCAGCCGCCTGTGCCGCGCGATCCGTGGAGACATGTCCGCACCCGGATTCAGGCCGTCGAGGAACCGGGCGGTGGGGAGTTGGGCGGTGGGGAGTTGAACAAGTGCGAACCGGACGCGGCCCTGGCCTGGGATCCGCTCCAGTGCCTGGCCATCGGGACCGGTGAGCCCAGGCCGTTGAAGCTCACCCGCAGAATCTCACCCTCGATCGCTTCGGTCTCGAAGAGGGCCACCGGTCGGAATCCGAACGCCCCCGCGAGAAAACGTCGGGGAAAGGACTGGATCGCCAGGTCATAGATCCGGGCACTGGCGTTGTAGAAGTGCCGGGAATATTCGAGTTTGTCGTCGGTCCCGGTCAGTTGCTCCTGCAACCGCACGAAGGATTCCCCCGCCCGCAGCCGGGGATAGTTCTCCGCCACCGCGAACAGCGTCCGTAGCGACTGGCTCAGCACGTCCTCGGCCGGGCCGACCTCGCTCGGGTCGCCGCCGGCCTGGGCGCTCACCGCCGCGACCCTTGCCGAGGCAACGGCCTCGAACGTGGCCCGTTCGTGAGCGGCGTGGCCCTTCACCGCTTCGACCAGGTTCAGGATCAGGTCATGGCGACGCGTGAGCTCCACGTCGATCCGCGACCAGGCATCCCGGGCGCGGACCCGGCCGCGAACCAGTCCGTTGTAGGCCCGCGCCGCACCCGTCACCACGATGACACCGACTGCCCCGATGACCCCGAGGTCCAGAAGGGAACCCATGACCGACTCAACCCCTCCCAGGAACGGTCGCCGAGGAGGGCGATGGGACGCGTGCCGGCACGGCGTGCTGGTCAAGGCGCTCATGACAGGTCTGGCCGAGCAGGTCACGGATCCGCGCGACCTGCCCTGGGTTGCCGTGGGCGATCGCCAGGAAGCGCTCGGCACGCAGATCCGCCTCGTAGCGCGGGACACCCGTCGTGGGGATACCCATGCTGGTCAGCGTGCCGACCAGGGGGCCATCGGAGGTGCCGATCCCCGCGGTGATCGGCAGGAACAGCAGGCGACGGCCGGGTGCGGCTTGTCCGACACCAGGGACGAGGAGGAAGGCACCCATGATCCAACCCCAGATCCCGTTCCACGTCGCCCCACGCGCGATGTGGGTGGGGCGGGGCTCGAGCCCCACCACATGAGGTTCCTGACCGACCGCTGTGCACAACACGGAGACGAGCCTCATGTCGCAGCGCTCACGCTCGAGGTGCTTGATCGCCGAGTGGAGATCCGCCTCGGCGGCATAGACACCGACAACGGCGTCGAGGATCGTCGTGCCGCCGCCCTGGGTGCCGACGGTCAGTTCTGTAGCCAGGTCTTGACTCATGATCGGGAGTCCTCACGTAGTGCGTCATCGAGACGCGCTACCGAGGTCCGGAGTAACGCCCACAGGCTTCACCGTGGCGCGGGCCTCAGGGGCCCGAGGAGAGCAGGGAGCCGTCCCTGCAACATCGCTCAACCTACACCGGGTCGAGCGAGCGTGCGGGACCAGCAGCAACGGGCCGAACGTCCGGCGACGCGCGTACAGTGGTTTCGTTGCTCGGGACCACGGTGACGGATGCTCCGCACCCGCAGAACGCCCTCCCCAGGAGGTCCTGATGCCGCTTCCGGTCGTTCTCGTCGTGGTCGTCCTACCGGTGCGGTGGCTGCCCGGACCGTCCGGTGCCCGCAGGGTCCAGGAACACGCCCACCAAATCGGCCGCTTCGGGCGACGCCGGTCCTGCCCAGACTCCCCCGGGCGGCGACGGCAGGGGAACGACGGTTCGAAGGCGGTGACCTCGCCCCGGGCGCTGTCACTGCGCCAGGCTGCTGTCCCCGTGCCGGCGTGGTCGCGGGGCAGCGACGGGATTGAGATAGACATAGGCGATCGCGGGCCAGCTCTGGCGGAGGGCCGCCGCCGCAGTGACGATCGCGGCCTCGACCGCGGGCACGTCGAGCGCATCGTCGAAGATCACGTCGCCGTCGACCAAGAGGGTCGCCGGCCCGACGAAGATCGCGAAGAGGTCGGGGACCGCCTCGACACCCGCCTGTTGCCGCACGAGACCCCTCATCCGCGTGATCTCCGGCAGGGACAACCCGCGCCCGGTGAGCAGTTCCCGGTTGGTGTGCAACAGCACGATCGAGGTAGCCAGCAGGACGAGCCCGATGAGGGCACCGGCCACGGTGTCGGCCGCGGGGCTGTGGGTCGCCTGCGAGACGACCATCCCTCCCGCTGCCAGGACGCCGCCGCTCACGCCCGCCGCGTTCGTGAGCACCACGGTGGTGGCCGCCGGGTCGGTGCCGCGCCACAACAGGCCGACGGCGGACAGGCGCCTGTCGGCGGCACGTCGCAGGAGTGGTCGCAGTCCGGCCATGAGCCCGGTGGTGTCCAGGGCGACGACGACGGCGATGACCGCATAGCCGATGGCGAAGGATCCGGGTGCGCGGGGGTCGAGCCAGGCGTGGACCGTCTCGGCAAGGGCCACCCCGAAGCCGCCGAGGAAGACACCGACCGCGGCCAGGAGCGACCAGAAGAACCGCTCTCGACCGTATCCGAGCGGATGGTGCTGGTCCGCGGTGCGGCGGCTGCTGATGACGCCGATGAGGAGGAAGACGCTGCCCGCGACGTCCGCGAGGCTGGTGGCCGTCTGCGTGATCAGCGCGGTGGAGCCGGTGGCGCCGGCGGCTGCCGCCAGGGCCACCGACTCGACCACGGTGACGGCCAGCCCCACCCGCACGCCGCGATGGTCGGATCCGGGAGAACTCGCCGCCGGCCCATCGGCATGGCCGTCGGGTGGTGTCCGGGAGGCAGTCACGACGGCCTTCCCGGCACACGCCGACCGGAACGACCACATCCCGGTCGAGCCGGGTCCGTCCGACCGCATCGGTCACAGGCTCGGGTCGCCGTCCGATCCGGCTGCCCTACCTGACGGGTGCGCATCGGACAGAGCCACAGGACGGTCGCGCGGGCACCGGCCCGTGCCACCGCGAAGTCATGGGCGTCAACGGGACGGCGCCGGGGGAATCATGGTTCATCTGCTCGGTGGTCCCGCCATCCTCGGCGCCCCGGAGAAATATCGACGGATCGACGGATCGACGACCGAAAACCCCCGCGCGCCACAGGAAATTCTCCGATCGACGACGTTCCTTCAACCCTGGACCGCTCACGCCACCCACCTGGTTCGATCTGGACCTTCATCCCGAGATCAACTGGATATCTCGCACGTCCCGGATACACTCAGCATATGACACAAAGCCCCGTCATGACAGATACTGAACTGAAAACCGCAGTGACCGACGAGTTGAGCTGGCTTCCATATCTGAACAACGCGAAGATCGGGGTCGCGGTCAACCACGGTGCCGTGATGCTCTCCGGCGAGGTCGACAGTTATCCGGAGAAGCTGCAGGCCGAGCACGCCGCGATGCGGGTGCGCGGGGTGACCGCGATCGCCGAGGAACTCACCGTCCGCGGAAAGTGGCAGGGCGTGGGTGACCTCGACATCGCCCGGGAGGCGACGGGCGCGCTCGCCCACGCCACGAATGTCCCTAAGGGCTCGGTGACCGCCACGGTCCATGACCATGTCGTCACGCTGTCAGGGCACGTCTCGTGGAACTACCAGCGGGAGTCCGCCGCACGAGCGGTGCACCATCTCAAGGGTGTCACGGGTCTGCACAATTTGGTCACCATCATGCCCACGGCGTCGGCGATCGGCGTCGGGGAGGCGATCAGCGCGGCCCTCATCCGCAGCGCCGAGGTGGACGGGCGCAACATCACCGTGCACACCGGTGACGGCGGTTCGGTCCGACTCGAAGGGTTCGTCCGGTCGCAGCACGAGCGCGACGTGGCCCAGCGTTCCGCGTGGTTCGCCCCCGGCGTGACATCCGTGGTCAACGAACTGCACGTGCGCTCCTGAGGCGGGCGACGTGAAGACTCTGTCCGACCACCTCGCTGACCTGTCCGAGCGGTCGAAGCACATCGAGAACTCCCTGTCAGCGGCCCGGGACCAGAACCTGGAGTTGCTGGCAGCCCGACACAGGGCGCTGCAGGCCACCCTGGCGCGCAACGTCGAGCACACCGGTGACGAAGTGGTGGACAAGCTGAAGGCGCCCTGGCGGAACGCCCGGGCGGCGGTGGAGCGAACTCTCGCCACCGTGCGTGAGGACGCTGACGAGCGGCGCGCTCAGAAGGACCTCGCCAGGGCAGAGCGGCACGCGGATCACGCGGAAGAGGAAGCGGCCAGCGCGGTCGCCCTGGCCGTCGTCGTGCTCGACCAGACCGAGTACGCCGTCGCGGAGGCTGTCCTGGCCCGCGCCGAGGCCGACAAGCTCTCGGCCGGGACTGTCGCCGCCGGACACCACTCAGGCCCCGTGGCGTCCGCCTGATCAGATCCACGACGCCGTTGCCTGGACCGGTACGGGAGCCGCCCAGGCAGCGGCGAGGTCAGCTCCGAGGCTTCGCCACCGCTTGTGGTTCGGCGAGGATCTGGAAGGACGGGTGGTCGACGGAGCCGTCCCACCACTGGTTGAACTGGTCGATGACCGTCAGGGTGTCCTGCCAGTTCTGCACCGCGACGCAGCGTACGCCCATCGCCAGCACGGGGTGGTCGTTCCCCTGCTCGTCCAATCGGTCACCGACGAAGAGCAGGTCATCGGTCGTGGCGGCCAACGGGGCCAGCAGCTTGCGGATGCCGTAGGCCTTGTCGATCCCCTTGAGGGTCACGTCGATCGAGGTCGAGCCACCGGCCCTGACCTCGAAGTCCGGCAGACGTCGGCTCACCTGGGCCAGCAACGCGCGCCGCCGGGCGCCGTCGGGGTCCCAGGCCGTCTTGGCGGTGACGGGAGCTGCCTGGCCCAGCGCCGAGTAGGTGACCTGGCTTCCGCGATCCTCGATCAGGGCTCCCCACTCGGTGGGTTGCCAGTACCCCAGTGATCTCGCCGAGGCCTCGAGAGCCTGCCTGATCTGCCGGGACTGAAGCGGCGACAGATCTTCGGCGTAGACCCGTCTCCAGGCACCGTCCTGTCGGGTGTAGTAGCGCGTGCCGCACGTGGGCATCAGGTGGAGCCTTCGCAGCAGGTCCTCGGGCGCCGGGAGTCTGTCGAGGACCTGGGCCTGGAACTGCCCGAACGTCCCACCGGAGATGATGCACACCGGCAACCGCCGGAGGGTCGCCACCAGCGCGACGGCCATCGACGGGTCCACGGGCTGCTTGGACGCGGCGAGGGTGCCGTCCAGATCGAAGACCAGAGCCCGGGTCGTCCTGGCGGCCGGGCGCCCGTCGGGACCGCGGCCGGTCGGGGAGTTCGCTCTACGGGGCATGGGTTCCGACACATCCGGAGAGATCGTCGACCCGGACGACGTCGTCCCGCCACCCGGAACCGGCAATGGATGTCTCCACCAGGGCTGTTTCGGGTACGCCGGATCCCATGCTGCGGGAGGGCGGCCTCTCGAGAGAGAGTCTGCCGGAAGAACGAGTTCGCAAGGTCGAGTGGCGCTGACGCACGATGAGCACCTCACGGTCACTCTCGGTGAGACCACCCCAAACCCCGTACGCCTCCTGCACGGACAACCCATGACTTCGGCATGAAGCGATGACCGGACATCCGGCGCAGACCGCGACCGCCGCCCGGTCGCGGGCCCGCCGAGCTGGTCCACGCTCACCATCGGGGTGGAAGAACAGTTGAGAATCTTCCTCGACACAGGCGCCGAGGAACTGCCATTCGTAGTTACTGAACAGGGGCAGCGGAAGACGCGAGATCTCGGACATGGTCAACCAGCTCCCACCGGCATCGAGAAGGCGGAGCGGCGAGGAACGCTGGGTCCGGACGAATACCAAGACCGCTGAGGTCTCCATTCTGACACGGATCGATGATGAGATCCAGACAGCTCGTGCAGTGACAGACCTCGGACGGGCTCACCTCACCCCGATGCGGTGCACCGTGGCCGCGGTGAACAGCAGAAATCACCGCACCGTCACGACCGGGCCACCAAGGACACGCCTGAGCCCGTGAACACGCCTGAGCCAGTGAAGAATTGTCGAACCTGACAACACCGAGGTCGCCCCGGTCAGGTTGCTTGACTCGACAGGTCGGCCGGGGGGTCGGCTGGCACGACGACGACGGGACAAGGAGCGTGCTGGACGCAGTGCTGACTGACCGAGCCGAGGAGAATCCCGGCCAACGTGCCGTGCCCGCGGCTCCCCACGACCAGCAGCTCGGCCCCGACCGCGGCCTCCAGCAGGACCTGGGCCGGGTGTCCCTGCACGACCCGGGTCACGATCCGGGCGTCCGGGTGGAGCGCGTCGACCGCCCTCGTCAGTGACTCCTGCACGTACGTCTCAGTAAGGGCTGCCCAGTCCTCGTCACCGGTGAAGACCGGGGAGAAACCGAAGGAGTAGTACCCGGACGCCACCGGGTCCTGCCACGACGCGAGTGCCTCGACCCCGGCGCCCGTCAGTTGCGCCTGCATGATCGCCCAGCGCAGAGCCTTGTCCGAGCAGGGCGAACCATCGACGCCGACGACGATCCTGCCCTCGGGCTGTGTGCCTTCCGTCAGCTGCTCCACACCGACTCCCTTCCTGGATCCGATCCGCCGGCGGGTGTCGCCGACAGCCACTTCAGGACCGCCCTGCGGACTCCGAACCCGCCGGGGCTTCGGACCAGGTACTGAGATCGATGCCGGGTCATGAGCGGAACCCCTCACGCAGTACGTCCTGGAGACACGCAGTACGTCCTGGAGACGCGCTACCAGGGTCCGGAGTAACGCCCACGACCTCCGTCGTGGATCGGGCCCGAAAGGCCCACGAGGCCATCGACATCGCGCTCCTGGCCCGATTTCAACGTACACCGGGGGCAACCGTGATTCAACGCGCGCCGGGATCGAATACGTCACCGTGAGTCGACGCACGCGACATCGGCAGGAGACCGGCGATCACGACCGCCCGGCTGCTCGACACACCCGGATCCGGCCCAGAAGTATTGTCGCGGTACCGTTCAGCATTCTCCGCATCCTTTTCGATGCATCCAACCCCTTCGATTGACATCACCGTCGATACTGCTAAACTGACTGAGTTGCCCCAGACCCTGGTGACGGTCGGTCCGCATCCGCGGAGGCCTTCCAGACGGCGAGGGGCATCATGACATGGCGGGTCCGCCACAGACTCCCTGCTCTCTTCGAGGATGACTCCCTGCTCCTCCCCAGGGAGAGATCCAGAATTCCGCGCCCCACGAGTTCCGTCCAGGAATCTCCGAGAATTCCCGAGGCGTGCCACGTTCTGTCCCATGTCGTGGACTCGGCGACCGGACTCGACAGTTTCGTCGGTCTGCTGTCCTTGGACGGAACTCTGTACGGGGCCAATCACATGGCCGCGGAGGCGAATCTGCCGAGCGTGGACGCCACCGTCGGGAGCCCGTTCTGGCAGGCGTCCTGGTGGTCGTGGACCCCAGCCGCCCAGCACCGCGTCCGAGAGGCGGTGACCAGCGCGGCAGCGGGTTCGGTACTCCGATACCGCGAGCAGGCGATGGGCACGCAAGGACGACTGCTCACGGTCCACCTGGCGCTGGTCCCCGTGATCGTCGAAGGGGTGATCACCGCCCTGATCGCCTCGGTGGTCGGCATCGCCCCGGACTCGGTGGATCCGGAGCAGATGAGTCCGGAGCAGATGAGTCCGGATCAGGCAGTGGCCCTGGCCACGTTCATCCGCCGACTGGCGGCGGGGACCGACGTCCAGGACGTGGTCCGCGCGGTCGCGGAGTCGGGACCGCAGGTGGTCAACGCCCTGCAGTGCCGACTGGTCCTGTGGGACTCGCACCGGGACCTGCTCGTGGCCCCCGACTGGCGACACCGGCCCCGGGCACAAGTCGCCGGATCACCAGGTCCGGAAGCCGGCCTGGTCACCGTCAGACCTCCCGCGCCCACCGTCACCTCGACCCCGGACGCACCCCGACACCCGGACGGAGACGTTCGCAGACACCTCGAGCGCAGGGTCGCGATCGCGGAATTCACGTTGTTCGATCCCCCGGGAGACATCTACGCGGCCCTGGATCTCGTGTGGTCCAGATCCCCGCATCTGGGGCGGGCCGACGTCGCGTGCCTGAACATGATGGCCGAGCTGACCGGGACGGCGCTGCGGCGAGCACTGGACCCGGAGGTCCGCGAGGACCGGACTCTTGATCTTCGATGCGCCTCGCATCCCTCTGCCCGTTGCTCCCAGGAATCGCCGTGACGGGCCCGCGGTCGTGCGAGGTATGTGGAGAACGGCTTCGCCGGTCTCTGGCGTACGACTCCGCCATCTGCCTGCCCTGTGACAGCTGGCGGGAGAAATGCTGCCCTGACCCCGCCTGCGAGTACTGCGCCGATCGCCCGGGCCTCCCGAGCCTGGCGGAGGACCTCGAACTCGCCGATCTCCGACATTGATCCTTCCGCGGGAGCGGACGGCCCGGAGGGGAGCCGGCCGCTCCCGCAGACCCGTCAGCTGTTCGCGTCCGTCCAGGTCACGACAACCAGAAACGAGTTGATCATGCGAGATCTCGGCTGGTCCGCACGCGAGACCCTTGCCGGTGTCCCGGCCCAGGACCGTTCATGGTCCCCACCCCGGATCCCACCGTCCCCTGACGGCGCAGACACCACGGCGAACGAGTCCGCTCAGCCGTCCCCGTCGGCAAGGCCCCCCGGGCCCTCCGTGCATCCGCCCATGGTCCGATCCTTACCGGGTTGGGATCACCCGTTCAGCCTCGTGCTCGATGTGCCGTCCCAGCTGTCGACGACCAGCCCAGAGGCCAGGCCGGGGCAGTACTGCCAGGGCTGGCTGGTCGGCGAGATCGACTACTACGCCACCGGATGCCTGGAGGAGACTCGGGACCGCATCGGCTCCACCGGGGCGAGGGTCGGGCTGGACCTCTCCGGAGTGACATTCCTGGACGCCGCCGGCATCGGCCTGCTCGTGGCCCTGCGCAACCAGCTGATGAGCGCCGGCGGCGATCTCAGCGTGCAGAATGTCACTCCTCAGACCGGACGTATCCTCGAGATCACCGGAGTGGCCGGGCACCTCCTGGTACCCGGCGGCCGTTCTCCTTGGCGTGACTACCATTTGCGCGACTACCAATAGTGACGTCGGCCACCGACGGCATGACCCCGGACCCCGAGGAGGGAAAGGGTCGCCCCGACGACGAGCAGCACGATGCCGATGGTCTCCAGGAGGGCGGACTGCGCCAGAAGGCCCGCCAAGAACAGCACGATACCGAGAATTATCATCTGCATCTCCTTGTCCGCGGGGGCCGTGGCGGGAATTCGGTGGTCCCGGGAACGCGGGCTACTTGAGGTTGAGTGAGACGCCGAACAGGATCAGTGGCCACAGGAGAATGCCCAGGACCGCCGAGATCACACGACTCGCCGTGTCGAGGTGTGACAGATACCCGTGCTGCGAGGCGACCACCACACCGATGATGAGGTAGACGAGCGGCGCGATTCGATAGAACATGGTTTCAGTACCTCCTCGGATGTCCGGCGGCCGAGGAGGGTTGCCGCGCTCCGGAAAGAACAGGATCACATCAACTCGATCACCACACCGGTCGCCACGGTGATTCCCGGGACCGCCTCCAGATGTCCGGACAAGAGATTCCGGTCGAGCCCCGCGGGTCCAGGCGAGGAACAGGAGGATCATGGATTTGGTAGTACTCCGACCCTCCGGCGTTGACATCACAGTCAACCGTGAAATTCCCGGAATGTCAATAGTGCGCCGAGAGTTCATGGTTGAGTTCACTTGATCCCGGTTTCGTGCTGGTCGACCGTACGTGGAACCATCGGCAGCCGTGGCCGGCCCACCCCCCGGAGGCCGATACACGACGCTCAGGTGAGCGTGAGATCAACACCGGTCCGGTCGCCACCCTTGACTGATTCGAACCGCCAACCGCAGATCAACCAGAAATCACCCGATTCTCGAGTACGGTTCACATACGATGAATGCCTCCGCCGTGACGGATACCGGGCTGAGGGCCGCCCACCTCGCAGACTTGTCCGGTGGCGCGCGAGCCTTGGTCCGCCGGCGCTTCACGCCGCGGTTCGGAGAGGATCCTGAAGGTCGGGTGCTCGATGGTGCCGTCCCACCACTGGTTGAACTGGTCGATGACGGTCAGGGTGTCTCGCCAGTTCTGGACCGCGACGCAGCGCACGCCCATCGCCAGGACGGGGTGGTCGTTCCCCTGTTCGTCCAATCGGTCGCCGATGAAGAGCAGGTCATCGGTCGTGGCGGCCAGTGGGGCCAGCAGCTTGCGGATGCCGTAGGCCTTGTCGATCCCCTTGAGGGTCACGTCGATCGAGGTCGAGTCACCGGCCCTGACCTCGAAGTCCGGCAGACGCCGGCTCACCTGGGCCAGCATGGCACGCTGCCGGGCGCCGTCGGGGTCCCAGGCCGTCCGGGCGGTGACGGGAGCGGCCCGACCCAGCACGGAGTAGGTGATCCGACTTCCCCGATCCTCGATCGTGGCGCCCCACCCAATGGGTCGCCAGTACCCCAGTGATCTCGCCGAGGCCTCGAGAGCCTGCCGGATCTGCCGGGACTGACGTGGTGACAGGTCCTCGGCGTAGACCCGTCTCCAGACACCTTCCCGCCGGGCGTAGTAGCGCGTCCCGTAGGTGGGCATCAGGTGGAGCCTCGTCAACAGGTCCTCCGACGCGGCGAGCCCGTCGAGGACCTGGGCCCGGAGCTGCCCGAAAGTCCCGCCGGAGAGGATGCACACCGAGAGCCGCCGGAGTGCTGTCACAAGAGCGGTGGCCATCGTCGGATCCATGGGTTCCTTGGAAGCGGCGATGGTGCCGTCCAGGTCGAGGACGAGCGCCCGCGTGATCCGCGCGGCGGCGCATCTGTGCGGACCGGGGGCGGCGAGAGGGTTCGCCCTAGGGAACATGGGTGCCTGCGCGTCCGTAGAGATCGTCGATCCGGACGACGTCATCCCGCCATCCGGGACCGGCGGTGGACGTCTCCATCAGCGCGGCGTCGGTGAGAGCTCGGATCCGGTGAAGCCGCCCAGGAGGGACGTGGACCGATTCCCCGGCGGCCAGGGTGACCCGGGACAGGTGCCTCGGGTCCGTGCCCAGGTCCACCTCCACGGTCCCGGACAGCACCGTCATGGTCTCGTCCTTGTGGCGATGCCACTGCAGGGACAGCGCATGGCCCATCGATACGTGAAGGATCTTGCCGACGTACATCCCCTCGACAA
>Ga0265334_10001460_pt1 | contig 11376 bp, 8 predicted proteins | sample 42023metaG_FD_192442 | JGI IMG/M metagenome (GOLD analysis project Ga0265334, IMG submission 192442) | Rhizosphere microbial communities from Carex aquatilis grown in University of Washington, Seatle, WA, United States - 4-20-23 metaG | ecosystem: Host-associated > Plants > Roots > Rhizosphere >...
CGGGCACCGGTCCGAGCACGAAGTCGTGGTCCGGGGTGACCGTGTACAGGCAGGAGTTCACCCGGATCAGCTCGCCGGCCCCCGGCACGAGCTCGGCCACGAACTCGCGCATCCGCTTCACGTACGCGGGATCGGGGGCGAAGTCGCGGCTGTCCGGATCGACCTCGGCGCCGCCGAACTCCTGGCCGACCTTGATGCTGGCCTCCCCGTGCGTGGGGTACCCGTACCAGCTGGCCCGGTCCATCCAGGTCCACATCGGGAAGGCCTCGGGGGCGTGCCGCTCGGGGGCCGACCGCGACCAGTGGGGTCCGTTCACCGCGAAGTGCGCGACCTGTTCCTTGGTCACGGTCAGCGGCAGTTGCACGCCCAGGCTCGCGAGCACCCGGTTGGTCCAGCCGTCGACGGTGACCACGACGCTGCGCGCATCCAGGGAGCGCCCGTCCGCGGTGTGCACCCGCACGCGGTTCGCGCCGCCGTCCCCGAGTTCCTCGATGCCGGTGACCTCGGTGTTCTCGTGCAGCCTCGCGCCGTGCGCGCGGGCGCGGTCCTGCAGGGTCAGCGTGGACAGGGTGCCGGGCACCATGCCCGCCCGGTCGTGGAACAGCACCTGCGCGCCGTCCGGCACGGCGAGGGCGGGCCAGCGGGTGCGTGCCTGGGCGGCGTCGAGCAGCTCGAACGGCACCCCGGCCGCCTCGAGACTGTGCAGGTAGGGGGCGGGGTCCACGGCCCCCTTCTCCGGGAAGATCTTCACCCCGCCGCAGCGCCGCACCAGCGTCCGGCGGGCCTCACCCTCCAGCACGGCCCAGTCCGTGAGCACCGAGCGGGCGAGCGCGACGTACTCCGGCGTGTGGTACGTCATCCCCAGGTTGCGGCTCTCGCCGTGGGAGGAACCCCGGCCGTGCCCGAACCGGAACCGTTCGAGCCCGACCACACGGATGCCTCGACGGGCGAGCTGCCAGGCAGCGGCGCTGCCCAGCACACCCAGGCCGATGACGACGACCTCGGCGTCCGTTGCCTCACTCACGTTCGCTCCCTCGGCGGTGTCGTATCTGTGGCGGTGGGGTGCAGGTGTCGATGGGGTGCATGTGGCGATGGTCACCGTTATCTGACGAACGGTAGTGGGCGGTGGACACGGAGAACACCCTTCCCATGCCCCGGTTCGCCCGGATCCGGGTGACGTTCGCCCGGACGAGTCGGGCCGGACGTCCCGTATGTCGCGCCGAACAGGGCGCCAGAGGGCCCGGTCGCCCCTCGTGCCACCGAAGTGCACTTCTCCGATCCAGGTGCTCCGGCGGGCGTGTCGGCGTACCGTGCCCGCCGTGATCGAGGACGCATGGCTGCGCGACCTCGGTGATCCCGACGTCCTGGACTACCTCCGCGCGGAGCGGGCCCACCACGACGGTGCGACCGCTCACCTGCGCGGACTTCGTCAGGCCCTGGCTGAGGAGATCACTGGTCGGGCCATCGAGCACGGCGACCCCCCGCCGTGGCGATGGGGCGCCGCTCGATTCCGGATCAGGGGTGATGCCCTGCTGCGTCTCGATCCGGTCACGGGGACCGAACGCGTCCTGCTGGACGCGGGGTCCGGAGGGTACCCGCCGGGGCAGGGACTGCTCGAGCTCAGTCCGGACGAACTGCTGCTCGCCTACGATGCGCCCGGCCCTGGGGGTCGGGGCCACGAGATCCGGTTCCGGGACGTCGTCACGGGCACGGACACCGCAGACCGCCTGCCCGTGCGGGGCGAGGGCGACGGCCGGCCCTGGCGCACCTCGGGAGCCTGGTCGGCGGACTCCCGGGACTTCGTCTACGCCGCCCGGCCCCGCCTGGTCCGTGCGCACCGTCTCGGCACGGACCCGGTGGTCGACCCGGTCGTGCAGGTGGAACCGGACGCCGACTGCGTGGTGGGGGTGCATGCGGGCCGGGAGGGCTCCTGGATCCTGCTCACCTCGGAGTCCGCCCACGCCACGCAGACCCACGTCCTGCGGACCGACGCGATCGCCGAGCCGCCCCGGCTCGTGGCCGCGCGCCGTCCCGGGGTGCGGTACGCCGTCGCGTTGCTGCCCGGGGGCTGGGACGGCGGCGGCGCGGACCGCATGCTCATGGTCACCAACGACGGGGACGAGGAGTTCCGGCTGCTCGACCTGCCGGTACCGCCGGGAACGGGCAGCGGGGACCCCGCCGAGGCGGACGAGCCGGGGCGGGTCGTGGTCGCGGCGACTGCGGGGGAGGGCGGCACCGTCACCGGGGTGGAGGTGCTCGCCCGTCACCTGGTGGTGCTGCTACGGCGTGAGGGGGAGCCGGTGCTGCGCGTGATCGACCGCAGCGGCCGCCGGCGCACCCGAGACGTGCACCCCGGGGCACCGCACGGCCACCTTCGCCTGTGCCGGCAGCACTCCTTCGACGCCTCCAGCATGGTCTTCGTGGAGGAGAACCAGGTCCTGCCGCCCGCCTGGGTCGAACTCGACCTGGACACGGGGGTGCGCCGGGTGATCGGGCGGGTGGCGGTGCCCGGGGTGGAGCTGTCCCGCTACGCCACCGAGCGGGTCTGGGCACGTGCCGCGGACGGCGTGCAGGTGCCGGTGACGCTCGCGCGGCGCCGGGACGTCACCAAGGACGGCGAGGCCGCGGCCGTGCTCAGCGTCTTCGGCGCCTACGGTCGCTGCCACTGGCCGGCCTTCGACCCGGCCGTGCTCTCCCTGCTGGACCGCGGCGTGGTGGTCGCGATCGTGCACGTCCGGGGCGGTGGCGAGCTGGGCGGGGGCTGGTGGCGCCAGGGCCGGGGCGCGGGCAAGCGGGTCGCCGTCGGCGATCTCATCGCGGCCCGGGACACCCTCGTCGAACTGGGGTACTGCGCCTCGGACCGGGTCGCGGTGCGGGGCCGGGCGGCCGGTGGGTTCCTCGCGGCGGCGGCGGCCAGCCTCTCCCCGGGCCGGTGGCGGGCGGTGCTCGTGGAGTCGCCGCTGGTCGACCCGCTGGGTTCGGTCTCCCCGCCGGGTTCCTGGCTCCCCGAGGACGAGCATGCCGAGTGGGGGCTGACCGACGACCCGGACGCCCCCGGGACCACCCCCCGCCAGCGCCGCCTCACCGCAATGCTCGCCTGCTCGCCGTACCACCGGATCCCCGACGCCGACCACCGGCCGGCGCTGATGGTCACCGGGGAGCTGTCCGCGCCGATCGCGAGCGCCCCCCACCCCGGGATGGCCGGGCCGAGTGGGGCGGGCGTGTCCAGCACCCTCGGCGGGCGCCCGGCGGCCGGCCCCGCGCACCGGGAGCCGGGGGCGGGTGCGGCGGCGGATCTCGGTGCGGGTGTCCTCGGCGGACTCGTGAGCATGCGGGGGGACGCCGGTGCGCCGGTGCACGAGGCGGCCCGCTGGGTGGCGGCCCTGCGCACCAGCGACCCCGACTCCGTGGCGACCCTGCTCTTCCGGGCGGAGACGACCGGGACCGGTCCCGTCGAGCGGGCCGGGCGCGAGGTCGAACTGCTGGCCTGGCTGCTGGACGCGGTACGCGCCGCCGTGCACGGTGTGGGGGATGTCCTCGAGCCCTAGGCGCGGCCGGCTCCGGTGGGTGCTGCCGGCTCCGGTGGGTGCTGCCGGCTCCGGTGGGTGCTGCCGGGCCGGCCCGAACCGGCGCCCGCGCGGTCGATCGCGGTCAGTCGTGACCCAAAGACGCTGAGCGTTGCCGGGAGTGATGTTTCGATGCCTCTTTTGCCGGGAAAAACCCTCGGGGGGTCCTGGCGGCGAGGCTGTTCGCGAGCGCCGTCGGGCTATTGGCAGGATGGTGCCCGTGACCGCTCAATCCTGGGACGAGGCAGCTCCACCGGCCGACGACCACCACGTGTCCGGGCGGCGCCTGCGCGGGGGTGCCGGTCTGGTCCGGGGCCTCGCCACGACGGCGAAGACGATGCTCCATCCGTCGCACACCGTCGAGTACCCGGACGTCCTCCCACGGCTGGCCCCGCGCACCCGCGGGTCGATCGCGCTGATGGAGGAGAACTGCACCGTCTGCATGCTCTGCGCACGTGAGTGCCCCGACTGGTGCATCTACATCGACTCCCACAAGGAGACCCTTCCGGCCGTGGGCGGTGGCCGCGAGCGGCAGCGCAACGTGCTCGACCGCTTCGCGATCGACTTCTCGCTGTGCATGTACTGCGGGATCTGCGTGGAGGTCTGCCCGTTCGACGCCCTCTCCTGGACGCCCGAGTTCGAGTACGCCGAGCTGGACATCCGCGAACTGGTGCACGAGAAGGAGCGACTGGGGCAGTGGGTCTCCAGCATTCCCGCACCGCCGCCCGCGGATCCGGCCAGCGTTCCGCCCAAGGAACTCGCCTCCGCGGCCAAGGCCGCGGACAAGATGATCGCGGCGGGTCAGGCCGCGGATGCCAAGGCCCAGCAGGACGCGCCGGGCACGAAGGAGGGCGGCCGTGACCGGGCTTGACGTGGTCTTCGTGGCCCTGGCGGTACTGGTCGCCGCGGCTGCGCTCGCGGCCGTGACCAGCCGCCAGGTCGTGCACGCCGCGCTGTGGCTCGTGGTGGCCCTGGGCGGCCTGGCCGCGAGCTACCTGGTGCTCGGCGCCGAGGTGGTGGCCCTGGTGCAGGTGCTCGTGTACGTCGGCGCCGTCGTCGTGCTGCTGCTCTTCGCGCTCATGCTCACCCGCGCTCCGATGGGGATCCGGCCGGATCTGTCCGGCGGCCCTGCCCAGCGGGCCGCGGCGGCGCTCGCGGGGCTCGCGGTGGCCGGACTGCTCGGCGGCACCCTCGCGGTGGCGGTGGGTGGCCAGAAGATCTCCGTGCACGAGGGGCGCGGCGCCCCGCACCCGATCGGTCAGGCGATCTTCTCCGCCTGGCTGCTGCCGTTCGAGCTGCTGTCGTTGCTGCTGCTCGCGGCGCTGGTCGCCGCCCTGACCATCTCGCGGGGCAAGGGCGCGCCGGCGGGCACGACCGGGGAGCAGGATCGGCGGTGAGATCACCCACAGGTGCGCGGCCCGCGTCGATCCGCTCCTTCGGTGATCCGCGCAGCCCTCGATTCCTGATCACCGGCGACCACTGGCTCGAGGTCCCGCTCGACCACCGCGAACCCGGCCGCCCTGGCCCCGACGACCGGTCCGGCCACCGCGACCACTCCGATTCTGGCCACTGCGCCAGGTCCGGCTCCGGCCGCAGGGCCCCGGGGGGCGTCCTGCGCCTGTACGCCCGGGAGGTGCGCAGCGCGCTCGACCCCGAGGCCGACCTGCCGTACCTGGTGTTCCTGCAAGGCGGTCCCGGTGGCCGGAGTCCCCGGCCGGGTACCGAGACCCCCGGCTGGCTCGAGTGGGCGCTGCAGCGTTTCCGCGTGATCCTGCTCGACCAGCGCGGCACCGGGCGCTCCGGCGCGCTGGACCGGCACACCCTGGGCCTGCTCGGCGGCGGCCGCGACGGCGCCCGGCGTCAGGCGGAGCACCTGGCCCTGTTCCGGGCCGACGCGATCGTCGCGGACTGCGAGGTGCTGCGCCGGCACCTGCTCGGGGACGTGCCCTGGACCGTGCTCGGCCAGTCCTTCGGCGGGTTCTGCACCTGGACCTACCTGTCGCAGGCCCCGGCCGGGCTCGCGGCGGCGCTGGTGACCGGCGGCGTCCCGCCCGTGGGGATCGAGGCGGACGAGGTCTACCGGGCGACGTCCGCGGCCCTGGCCCGCCGTCAGGGCGACCTGGACGCCGCCCACCCGCAGGTCCGCGAGGTCCTCGCCGGGGTGGCCCGGCAGCTGGAGCACACACCCGTGTACCTGCCCACCGGCGAGCGCCTGACCCCGGACCGGCTCCGGGAGGTGGGCGCGGTGCTGGGCGCCTCCGCCGGCCCGGACCGGCTCGCCCACCTCGCCGACGACGCCTGGTCGGTGGAGGGCACGGTGTTGTCCGATACCTTCCTCGCAGAGGTGGCCTCCGTGGTCTCGTACGCGGGACGCCCCCTGTACGCGCTGGTGCACGAGGCGATCTACGCCGAGCGTGGCCAGGTCACGGGTTGGTCCGCGCACCGGGTCCAGCACGAACTCGGCCTTCAGGAGGCGGTGGTGGCGGGACCGGACGGCGTCGAGCGGCTGCGGCTGTTCGGCGAGATGGTCTTCCCGCACACCGTGGCCGCCGACCCGGCCCTGGCGTCGCTGACCGACGCGGCCCACCTGCTGGCGGAACGGTCGTGGACCGAACCGCTGTACGACCCCGATCAGTTGTCCGTCAACCAGGTCCCGGTGGCGGCCTGCATCTACACCCAGGACATGTACGTGGATCCGGAACTCTCCCGACGGACCGTGGCCGCGACCGGCTCGGTGACCGTTCTCGACGACTCCCTGCACCATCACGACGGACTCCGCCGCGCCGGGCCGGAGATCCTGGACCGCCTGGCCGAGGCCATGGCCGAGCTCGCGCCCGGCGCGCTCAGCGAACCCCGACTCGGCGAGCAGCGCGACCCAGCGGGTGCGGCCGACCTTCCTGTGGCGGTGGCCCCATGATCCACCTCATCGGCCCCGCCGTGCTGGCCAGCGTGCTGGCCGGGCTCGGCGTGTACGGCCTGATCTCCCGGCGCAATGCGGTCATGGTGCTGATCGGCGCCGAACTGCTGCTGAATGCCGCCAACCTCCTGCTGGTCACGGCCGGGTCGCTGCCCGCGGGCGGACTCGCCGCCCTGCGGAGCACCCCGGGCGCCACGGACGGCCCCACGGACCCGCTGCTCGGCGGCCAGGTGATGACGATCTTCGTGATCACCATCGCGGCCGCCGAGATCGGTCTGGCCCTGGCCGTCGTGCTCCTGCTGTTCCGGGCCCGGGCCACCTCCGACCTGTCCGCGGTCCGCGAGCTCGGCGAGGCGGCGGCCGACTATTCCCAGACCCCCGGTGAGGACGCCGACCCCGGCGTCGCGGCCGGGCCGGACGGGGACGAGGCCCCCGCAGACAGCTCCGGTGATCCCGATCCGCGCGACGCGGCACCGGATCGCCCGCTCGAGGAGGTCAAGGCGTGACCAGTCTCGCGGCCGTGCTCACCGTGGTGGTGCCGGCATTCGCGGCGGTAGTGATCTTCCTGGGGGGCAGGCGTCACCGCACCTGGGCCGCCGAGTGGGGCATGGTCGGCGGCGTGGCCACCTTCCTGGCCGCGCTCCTGGAGGCCTGGTCGGTGCTGCGGGACGGCCCGGTGCACGCCGTGGCCTTCCTGGGCCGGGTCGACACCGGCCTGGTCACCCTGCACCTGGACCTGCGTTCCGACCAGCTCTCCGGCCTGGTCTCGATCGCGGTGGGCCTGGTCGCCGCCTGCGTGCAGATCTACTCCTCCGGCTACCTCAGCGGTGAGGGCACCGAGGACGCGCCGATCCGCTACCCGGCCTACGCCGCCACCGTGTCCCTGTTCACCGCGGCGATGATGCTCGTGGTGCACGCCGACGACCTGGTGCTGCTGCTCATCGGCTGGGAGGTCATGGGCATCTCGTCCTACCTGCTCATCGGCCACCACTCCGAGCGGGACAGCGCGCGGGCCGCGGCAGTCAAGGCCTTCCTCGTCACCCGGGCCGGTGACCTCGGGGTGCTGGTCGGCGTCGTCGTGCTGCTCGCGAACACCGGCACCACCTCGATCAGCCGGATCCTGGACCTGGCCACCACCCACCAGATGTCCTCCGGGGTGGCCACCGCGGCGGCCCTGCTGCTGCTCGCCGGGGTCGCCGGCAAGTCGGCCCAGTTCCCCCTGCACACCTGGTTGCCCGACGCGATGGAGGGTCCGACCCCGGTCTCCGCCCTGATCCACGCCGCGACCATGGTCGCGGCCGGGGTGTACCTGGTCGCGCGCCTGCTGCCGCTCTACCTGCTGGCGCACGGAGCCCTGCAGACCGCGGCGGTCATGGCCTCGATCACCATGCTCGGTGCAGCCCTGGCGGCGCTCGCCCAGGACGACCTGAAGCGGCTGCTGGCCTACTCGACGGTCAGCCAGGTCGCGTTCATGCTCGCCGGGGTCTCGATGGCCCAGGACGCCGACGGCGCCTCGCCCGGGGTCTTCCACCTGCTCTCCCACGCGGCGTTCAAGGCGCTGCTCTTCCTGGCCGCCGGGGTGGTCACGCACATCGCCGGCTCGACCAAGCTCGCGGACATGGGCGGGATCCGCCGCTCGCACCCCGGGCTGGCGCTGCTGCTCGCGATCGGGCTGGTCTCCCTGGCCGGGGTGCCGCCGTTCTCCGGCTTCTGGTCCAAGGAGTCGGTGCTCACCGCTGCGGAGAACGCCGCGGTGGACGGCGGCAGCTGGGCCGGCTGGCTGGTGCTGATCTGCGGTCTGGTCACGACGGTGGTCACCGGCCTGTACTCCGGTCGGGCGTTCGCGCTGGTCGCGCTGCGGCCCGCACCCGAACGGCCGGAGGCGGCCGAGGGCCCCGAGCACCCAGGACCTGAGCACGCGGCCGACGACCATGCAGGCGACGACCACGGAGCGCACGGGCACCACGTGCCCGCGGTCATGATGTGGCCGCTGTGGGTGCTCGCGGTGCCGAGCCTCTTCCTGGGCCTGGTGCTGGTGCACCCGCCGGCCCTGCTCCACGGCATCGAGGAAGCGCCGTTGACCGCGCTGATCGGTTCGCTCTTCGCGCTCGCCGGCGTGGGGTGGGCGCTCTCCGCGGTCCGCCTCGGCGACTACGACGTGGCGGCCAGCATCCCGGCGCCGGTGCGGGCGTTCCTGCGGGACGGCTTCCGGTTCGACGCCGTCCAGGACGCTCTCGTGGTCCGCCCGGTGCAGGCCCTGGCGCGGGCGGTCGGCGCCGTGGACCGGGACGTCGTGGACGGCGGGGTGCGCGGCACGGTGGTGCTGACCCGCTGGGGCGGCGGCCTGTTGCGCCGTACCCAGTCCGGTCTGGCCACCGGGTACGTCTTGTGGATCGTGGCCGGCGCGGTGGCGGCCGGGGTGACGGGAGTGGTGCTGTCGTGACGGACCTGGTGAGTCTGTCGGCCCGGTCGGTGTCCGCGGCGGTGGGTGACGCCACCGGTGGGTGGATCCTGCCGACGCTGGTCGCCGTCCCGCTGGCCGGGGCCCTGCTGCTCCTGCTCGTGCCGCGTCTGGGCGACCGGGTGGCCACGGTGTTCGGCGGTGTGGTCGCCACCGTCGCCGCGGTCCTCGCGGTGCTCGTCGCGATCGGCGCGGCGCCCTACCACGACGTGCGCACGAGCCTGGAGGTGAACCACTCCTGGGTGCCCGCCCTGGGCATCCGGTTCCACCTGGGCGTGGACGGGATCAGCGTGCCGCTGGTGCTGCTCACGGCCCTGCTCGGGCTGTTGGTCAGCTGGCACCTGGTACGGGTGGTGCCTCCGGGCGGGCGGACCCGGGCGCTCGCGGCGTGCGTGCTCGCGGTCGAGGGCGGGGCGCTGGCCACCTTCGTCACCCTGGACCTGCTGCTCTTCTTCGTCGCCTTCGAGATCGTGCTCATCCCCATGTGGTTCGTCGTGGCCCTGTGGGGTGACGACACGCAGAAGCCGCGCCGCATCGGCCGCTCGGCCCCGCTGCCCGGCGGCGAGGAGGCCCGGCGGGACGCCGCCTTCCGGTTCATCCTCTACACCGCGTTCGGTTCCGCGCTGATGCTGCTGGGCATCGTGCTCGTGGGGCTCAAGGCCCACACCACCGACCTGGTCCTGCTGGCGCACGGCGCCGGGGCGGCCCTGCCCACCTGGGTGCAGACCGCCGCGGCCTTCCTGATCGTGATCGGTCTGGCCGTGAAGACGCCGATGTGGCCCTTCCACACCTGGTTGCCGCCGGCGCACAGCATCGCGCCGACCCCCGGTTCGGTGCTGCTGGCCGGTGTCCTGCTGAAGATGGGCACCTACGGCATGGTCCGGATCGCGCTGCCGGTGCTGCCCCAGGGCATGCACACGGTCGCGCCCTGGCTCGGCGCCTTCGCCGTGGTCGGCATCCTCTGGGGTGGCCTGGCCTGTCTCGTCGAGCAGGACCTCAAGCGGCTGGTCGCCTTCTCCTCGGTCGCGCACATGGGCTTCGTGCTCCTGGGCATCGCCTCGGCCACCTCGATCGGGGTGCAGGGCGCGCTGTTCGCGAACGTCGCCCACGGCCTGATCACCGGCCTGCTCTTCCTCGTCGCCGGCGCGGTCAAGGACCGGCACCACACCGCGGACCTGGTCTCGCTCGGCTCCGGCCTGCGTGACCGTCTGCCGCGGCTGGGCTGGCTGCTGGCCTTCGGTGCCTTCGCCGGCCTGGGACTGCCCGGCCTGGCCGGGTTCTGGGGTGAGCTGCTGGCCATCGCCGGGACCTGGCAGGGACATGCCGCGCTGGGCTGGCTGGCCAAACCGCTCGCGGTGGCCGCCGTCATCGGCACCGTGCTCGCCTCGGCCTACCTGCTGCGGGTGCTGCGCATGGTCTGGCACGGGCCGCGGGAACCCCGCTGGCTCGGTGAGGGCATCCGGGACGCGGCCCCCTTCGAGATGGCCGTGGCCACCCCGCTGGTGCTCGCCACGGTGGCACTCGGGGTGGTACCCGCCCTGGTGCTCGACATGACGGGCCCCGCGGTGCGCACGATGCTGACCGCGTCCACGGCTGCCCCGGCCGCCGCCGGCGCCACGCAACACGGGACCGCACAGGACGCCGGAGGGCAGCCGTGAGCTCTGAACTGACCACCATGGCCTCGGTCGGCTGGGGGACGCTCGCCCCGGTCGTCGCGCCCGCCGTGGCGATCCTGCTCGTGCTGCTGCTCGACGCGATCGCACCGGCCCGTACCGGGGTCTGGGCCCGGCTGCTGGACGCCGTCGCGGTGGCCGGTCTGCTCGGCGCCGGTGGGGCCGTGGCCTGGCTGTCCCGCACGTCCGGCCCGCGCATGACCGTCTGCGTGCCGCGCTTCGTGGAGGTGAACTGCTCGTTCACGGCCTCGCAGCTCACCCTGACCCTGCAGGCCGTGGTCGTGATCGGCGCGCTCGGTTGCCTGCTGCTCGGCATGCACGGCACGGCCGCCACCGACCGCACCCCGCACCACGTGCTGCTGCTCACCGCGACCGCGGGCGCCCTGGCCCTGGCCGGAGCGCGGGACCTGGCCACGCTCGTCGTGGCTCTGGAGACCGCCTCGCTGCCCGCGGTCGGCCTCGTCGCCATCCGTCGCGACGCCCGCGGGGCCCAGGCCGGGCTGACCCTGCTCCTGACCGCGGTCTCCTCGCTCGGGCTGCTGCTCCTGGGCGTCGCCCTGATCTACCTGAGCACCGGGTCGTTGTACCTGTCGCGGATCGCGCTCGTGCTCACCCCGGAGCACCTGACCAACTGAGGGGTCCAGGCCCTCGCCGGGCTGGGTGCCGTCCTGGCCGTGGCCGGGGTCGCCTTCAAACTCTCCGCGGTGCCGTTCCACCTGTGGACGCCGGACACCTACGCCGGCGCGCCCCTGCCCGTGG